>Ga0307372_10006203_pt1 | contig 17608 bp, 15 predicted proteins | sample OX1MG_FD_202533 | JGI IMG/M metagenome (GOLD analysis project Ga0307372, IMG submission 202533) | Soil microbial communities from Risofladan, Vaasa, Finland - OX-1 | ecosystem: Environmental > Terrestrial > Soil > Coastal area > Acid sulfate soil | place: Finland: Risofladan, Vaasa | collected... | reverse complement strand
CAGCGGCGCTGAATCGCCGCCTCGGTGATCTCCGCCGGCGCCTCGTGATCGTCCGTGGACCTGACGGCCGGGCATCCGCGCGGGTGCAGGAAGCGGTGGATGTTCACCAGGCCGGGGCCGGAGAGCACCATTTCGCACTGCGCCCGCCCGTGCAGGCGGATCAGCTCCCGCAGCAGCGCGATCTCGCGTTCGGTCCGCGCGGCGAAGTCGGCATGGCCGCCTTCGGACGGGGCCGGCAGGAAGCGGCCGTCGACGTTGTGCAGGAGCGCCTCGCCCAGGCCGGTGCCGGCGGCAATCAGCGCGGCGTTGCCGTCGGGCACCGCGTCGCCCTCCTGCAGGACCGCCAGCTCGTCCGGCCTGAGCACCGGCACCGAGCAGGCCATGGCCTGCAGATCGTTGAGCAGACTGGCGTGCGGAATGCCGAAGCGGTGGCGGATCCCGGCGGCGTCGACGGTCCAGGGGACGTTGGTCAGCCGCGCCGCGTCGCCCAGCACGGGGCCGGCGACGCCGAAGCAGGCCGCGTCGACGTGCGCCTGCCGGGCCTGCTTCAGGAACTCGGCAATCATCGCCTCGAGGCTCTCGAAGTCCAGCGTCGCGAACTGACGGACGACGGTCGGCTCGGGCCGCTCGTGTTCCGGGGTGAACAGGCCGAGCAGGGTCTTGGTGCCGCCGACATCACCGGCCAGGAGCATGCGCCTCCTTCACAGAAATCGGTCGCCCGCCGACTGTAGCACGGTCCCGCCGGCGTTGCGCAACCGCGAACCCGGGCGGCGGGACGCGGAAGCTGGTCATTGACATCGGTCCGCTTCTCCTTCATCTTGTTCGCGGGGCGACGCCGGCGCGCGCCGGCGCACGCGTGCATCGCCAGCGGGCGGGTCGGCGCTGGCGATCGGCCCCTCGTCCGTTGCGGGAGCCCTGAGTGTCCGAACTCTCGTTCCAGCTGCCAGGCGACCAGTCGCTGAAGGACGAGACCGTCGTCTTTACGGGCAAGCTGTCGCTGCTCGGACGGAAGGACGCGCGCGCCCTGGTCGAGCGGCTCGGCGGGGTGAGCGCGGACGAGGTGAACGCGCGCACGACCCTGCTGGTCGTGGGCGGCGAGGGATTCGTGTCGGGCACCGTCCGGCCGGCGGACGAGGGGGGGACCGACGCGGCGGCGAAGAGCCAGAAGCTGCGGAAGGCGGAGCAGCTGAACGCCGCGGAGGCGCGCATCCGGATCCTCAGCGAGGAGGAGTTCTGCCGGATGGTCGGGCTGCCGTCCGCCGAGGCGCTGAAGAAGCAGTACTACGCGCTGCGCGACCTGCTGTCGCGCTACTCCAGCGTGCGTGAAGATCACCTCCGCTACCTGCAGAAGTGGGGCATCATCCGCCCCGTGCTGCAGACCAACGCCGACACCTTCTTCAATTTCTCCGACGTCGGAATCATCAAGCAGGTGAGCGGCGAACTCGAGCAGGGAGTGCCGTTCCGCCGGATTCTCCGGGCGCTCGCGCCGCCGCCGCGCGAGGGGCAGCTGGTGTTCGACTTCCGGATCGAGGCGCCGCCGGCCCGGATCCTCGCCTTGCGGCGCCCCGCCGGGGCGCCCGGCCGGCCGGCCGGATCGCGCCCGGCCGGTCAGCCGCCGCCGGCCGCCCCGAGCGATCTGGCCGAGCAGTATTTCCTCGCGGCGTCGATGCTGGACGAGGGAGACGACGTCAAGCGGGAGCAGGCGGCGGCGGCGTACCGGAAGGCGCTGGAGGTGGATCCGTACCTCGTGGCCGCCCTGATCAACCTCGCGAACATCCATTACGCCCAGAACGAGCTCGCCGAGGCGCAGGCGCTCTACGAGCGTGCGATCGGGCTCGAGCCGGACTTCTTCGAAGCCCACTTCAATCTGGGCAACATCTACCACGACCTCGCCCGGCTGGACGAGGCGGTCGGCTGCTATCGCGAGGCGCTCCGGCTCAATCCCGGATACGCCGACGCCCACTTCTACCTGGCGGTGGCGTGCGAGAAGCTGGGGCTGTCGCAGGAGGCGAAGCCGCACTGGAAGGCCTATCAGCAGCTGGCGCCGGACGGGGAGTGGGTGGAGCTGGCGCGGGAATTCTCGGACTGATTCGGAGCGCCCGAGCGCTGAGAGCCAGGCCGGGCTGAAGCCCGGCGCTACGACCCCTGCCCCCTGAGCCCCGATTCAGCAGCTGAAATCCCCCGTTTTCAGGCCAGCGTCTTGGGCAAGCCGTCGGTCTGCCCGCTGAGCCCTGATTCAGTAGCTGAAATCCCCTTCGGTGCGCTTGCGGGGGGTGCGGCGCAGCTTGTAGAAGGTGCAGTCGAGGCACCAGGCCTGGGGATCGAATCCGGTCGTGCCGGCCATCGGCAGGACATCGCGATGGCCGCAGCACTCGACGCCGTCGTTGTCCTCGGGGGCGCGCCGCCAGCGGCACGATCGGAACTTCGCCACGGCGGGGGAGAGCGCCGCGGCGGCATTCAGGTCGCTCGATCCGGGGTTCGCGTGGTCCGGCGGGAACCGATCGGTCATCGTGGCTTTCTACCTCGCGCGAAAGTCGATGGCCCGCTCGATCGCCGCGAACGTGCGCCGCTCCTCGGGCGACACCAGCGTCAGGGCAATCCCTTCCAGCTCGGACCGCCCGGTGCGCCCCACGCGGTGCACGTAGCTCTCGATCGTGTCGGGCACTTCGAAGTTGATCACGTGGCTGATCGCGTCGATGTCGAGCCCGCGCGCCGCGATGTCGGTCGCCACCATCACCTTGTAGCGGCCCGAGCGGAACCCTTCGACGGCCGCCTGCCGCTTTTCCTGGGTCCGGTCCGCGTGCAGTGCGGTCGCCCGCAGCCCCGCGCCGGCCAGCCGCAGCGCCAGGCGTTCCGCGCCGCGCTTCGTCCGGACGAAGACCAGCACCGGGCCTTCCTCCCGCCGGAGGAAGGTCGCCAGCCAGCCGGCTTTCTCCGCCGCCGGCATCAGGTGGTACTCGTGGGTGATCGTGCGCGCCGGCGCGCTGGCCGATCCGATCTGCACGTACCGCGGCTCGCGCACGATCTCGCGCGTCAGCTTCACCACTTCCTCCGGCATCGTCGCCGAGAAGAGCAGCGTCTGGCGGTTGGCCGGCAGGGCGCCGATGATGCGGCGGACGTCGGGCCAGAAGCCCATGTCCATCATCCGGTCCGCTTCGTCCAGCACCAGGACGTTCACCGCGTCCAGTCGGGCCGCCCCCTGCCGCATGTGATCCTGCAGCCGCCCCGGCGTCGCCACCAGGACATCGGCCCCCGCCCTGAGCGCACGCTCCTGCGGATCCATCGGGACGCCGCCGTAGATGGCGAAGCTGGTCACCGACGTGTGATACGACAGCCCGTGCAGGTCGTCTTCGATCTGGACGGCCAGCTCGCGGGTCGGCGCGAGCACCAGCGCCCGGCTGTGCGGCGACGGCGGAGCCGAGACGAGCTGGTGCAGGATCGGCAGCAGGAAGGCCAGCGTCTTGCCGGTGCCGGTCTCCGCGCAGGCGATGAGATCGTGCCCGGCCATGACCAGCGGAATGACCGCGCTCTGGATCGGACGGGTTTCCGCGAAGCGCAGGTCCGCGAGACCGCGCATGACCGGCTCGGCGAAGCCGAAGGTCGTGAACGACACCGGAGCCGGATCGACCTCGGCCGGCACCAGCCCGCCGGGCGACGATCCGTCCGGACGAGCGACCGGATCGGTGTGAGGCTGAGGGCGGGGCGCGCGCCGGGCAGGCCGGCGGCGGCGAACGTTTCGGGTTTGTGGCGTTTCGGAGTTCAAAACCTGGACTAGCGCGCGCGGAACGTGATGATTCCGCGAACCGGGTCGTACGGCGACACGCCGACAGTCACCCGATCGCCCGGCACGACCTTGATTCGAAAGCGGCGCATCCGGCCGCTCAACTGCGCGAGCACCTCGTGTCCCGCGTCACACTGAACGCGGTAGAGGCCGCCGCTGTGAACGGCCACCACGGTGCCCTGCATGTCAATCAGATCGTCCTTGCTCAACGGCTAGATATCCTTTCAGCGGTCATGATTGTGATTGCTACGTTCAATAATTGTGCCATATTTTGGGGTTGGACGCAAACTCAGTGCTCAGTGCTCAGTGCTCGGGGCTCAGGGCTCAGGGCTCGGGGGAGTCCCCGAGCCCTGAGCGCCCGAACGCCTGAATTTCACCTCCGCCGCCAGTGGCCCTGAATGAAGCGCCAGCCGCGCCGGGTGTGCTCCCAGCGGCCCGGCACCCAGCGGGCCCGCGGATGAGGCGGCCGCACCCAGTACCCGCCGACCCAGACGTAGGCCACCCCATCCCAGCGATAGTAGCCGGGCAGCCAGACGTAGTCGGAGCCGGGCGCGTGGGCTCTCATTTCCATTCTCGGGGGCGGCGGCCCCATGCGGACGTACATCACGCCCATCGCGCAGGCGTTCAGGGCCGAGAGCGACCCGGCCAGCAGCAGGACGGCGAGCATCGGTCTCCACGCAGCGGTTCGGCGCAGCATCGACATCATGGGCACCTCCCAGGCGCTCCGACTCAACTCCTCACAGCATAGACCGGACACAGAGCCGGCCTTGCCCGGGACGTTCAGGCGCCGAGCCGCCGGACGGCCTCTTCGACCTGCGCCGCCAGCGCCTCGTAATCGTCCCCCTGGAGCCGCAGCGGCGGCCCGAACGCCACCCGGACGCGCCCCGGTCGGGCCATGAAGGCCCCGGGCGGCAGCACCCGGTTGAGCCCGTCGATCCGGACGGGGACGACCGGCACGTCGAGGCGCGCCGCGATCATGCCGACGCCCGGCCGGAACGGCGCGATTTTCCCGATCTCCCGCCGCCCCTCGGGGAAGATGAGGATCGATCGGCCGCGGCTGATGAGCTGCTCGCCGATGTAGCGCAGCGTCTCGCGCGCGCCGGCCTCGCGCTGCGGGAGCGGAAAGGCGTTGAAGAATCCGGCCGCGAGCAGGTAGTTGAGGCTGTTGGTGAGCCAGGCCCGCCGGCCGTGCTCCGCGGGAAAGAAGTGCGCCTTGAAGAATTCCTTGGCCATCGCCGTCGCCACCCGGGACCGCCACCGTCCGGGCAGCGCCGCGAGGATGACCGGCGTGTCCATGTAGCTCTGGTGGTTGGCCGCGAAGATCACCGGACCCGGCAGCCGCTCCAGGTGCTCGCGGCCTTCCACGTGAATCCAGGCGAACAGGCGCGTCAGCGGCAGCAGCCACACGGCCAGGCTCGCCCGCCGCACGGCCCGCACGGGCCACGACTGATTCCAGGTCGGAAATTCGAACGGCTCGCTCACGGGCGCGCTGCGCGCCTCGGGCCGCTCCACGAGGGTCTTGAGGTCGGACACGTCGTGGAGGCCGGCGAACGCGGTCTCGTCGATGCGGGTCTGGAACGCGTCTTCCAGCGCCACCATCAGCTCGACCCGCTCGAGCGAACTCAGGCCGAGTTCGTCCAGCGTCGTGCCGGGCGTGATGGCCCGGCTCCCGGCGAAGCGCGCCAGCAGGGCCTCCACGCTCCGGCCGGGCGCGGCGGCGGCCGCCTCCGGCCCGGCGCCGCTCTGGATCCACTGCTTGAGGTCCTGGCGCTTGAGCTTCCGCGTCCCCTCGGTGCGCGGCAGGGTGTCGCCGGGCCAGACGAGCGCCCTCCGGATCTTCTGGTGGTCCTCGAGCTGCGCGTTCGCCTGCCGGACGATGTCGTCCGGATTGACGCCCGGCTCCAGCACGAGCACGGCGTGCACCCGTTCTTCGCCGCCGACCGGCACGCCGACGACCGCCGAATCGCGGACGCCCGGCAGGGGATTGATCACCCGCTCGACGTCCTCGGGAAAGACGTTGAGCCCCTCGGGCGTGACGATCATCTCCTTCTTGCGCCCGCGGATGAACAGCCGGCCCTGCGCGTCCATCTCGCCGATGTCGCCGGTGTGGAACCAGCCGTCCTCGAACGCGCGCCGGGTCTCCTCGTCCGCGTGGAAGTAGCCGGACGTGACGTTCTCCCCGCGGACCAGGATCTCGCCATCGCCGGCGATCCTGATCTCGACTCCGCCGATGGCCTTGCCGACCGAGCCGGCGCGGGTGCCGAACAGCGGGTGATTGAGGCTGACGATCGGCGCGGTCTCGGTCAGGCCGTACCCCTGCACGACCAGGAAGCCGAGCCGGCCCCAGAACGCCTCGAGCCCGGCGTCGAGCGGGGCGGCGCCGACGACGCACGCCCAGAACTTGAGGCCGAACAGCCGGTGCACGCGCCGGTAGCGCCACCAGCGGCGCGCGACGTGCTCCCTGCCGGGCGGCGGCGTCGCCGACTCGGGCGCTGCGCGCAGGAGATGCTCCCGCAGGACGTCGAGGATCTTCGGCACGGAGACGAGCACCGAGATCCGCCGCGTCCTGATCTGACCGACGATGTCGGCGGGGTTGTAGCCGCGCATGAAGACGACCGTGCCGGGCAGCATGGGCGGGACGAACGTCGCCATGGCCTGACCGAACATGTGGCTGAGCGGCAGCAGGTTGAGGAACCGCAGCGGGAAGAACGGGCGGCCGTACTTCCGGTACTTCCGCACCTCGCGCTCGATCGGGACGATGTTCGCCAGGATGTTCCGGTGGGTGATGATCACCCCTTTCGGTTCCGCCGTCGCGCCCGACGTGAAGATGATCTCGGCCACGTCGCCGGGCGAGAGGGCGACCGGGGCGGGCGTGCCCTCCCGCCAGTCGAGATCGGCGAAGCGCCACACGTCGGCGCCGCGGATGCCGTGGGGCGCGGGGTCGCCGGGCGCCGCCGGCGGCACGTCGTCGCCGAGCACGACGAGCCGCGCCCCGACGATCTCGCGCACGCGGTTGAGGAACACGGCCGAGGCGCGGTAGTCGATCGGGACGGCCACGACGCCGGCCAGCAGGCAGCCCCAGAGCGCCACGATCCATTCGGGCCGGTTTTCGCCCCAGAGGATGACCTTGTCCTCTTTGGTGAAGCCGGCGGCCTGGAGGCGGGCGGCGAATCCCCGGGAGGCGCGTCCCACCTCGCCATAGGTGTGCGCGCGGGTCCGGTAGCCGTCGTCGTAGACGAGGAACGTGCCGCGGGCGGCGGCCAGATCCTGGAAGAAGTCGACGAGCGTCTCGCGGACCATGGGTGAATTATGATGTATCGAGCAATCCGCCGTCAGCCTGACGCGTGGCGCCGCGCCACACCGGGAACGCGCCGATCCTGATCTGTCATGCCTCCACCGGCCCCCCGCCCCGGCGTCGGCTCGCTGCACGAGACCTTTCTGCAGGCCGCCCTGCGGCGGTTCTTCGATCGCGCGGCCTTCACGCTCGAGCCGGTGCTGGCCGGCCCGGACGACCACCGCCTCACGGTGACCTCGTCCGAGGGCGATGGCGTACTGACGATCCGCTGGTTCGGGACGCTGTGCATTTTGCATGCGCCCTCCCGGTGCCCGTTCTCGGCCCACGAGATCCGGCTGGCGCGCGCCATCGGCGCGGTGCTCGAGGCCCGGTACCGGGCGATCTTCAGCCCGCACATGATGGCGGAGGAGCGGGAGCTGTTCCGCGGGGCGCTGGAGGACCGCTACATCGGCGCGTTCCTGGACGGCGGGCGGCACATCGAAGGGGGCGACCGGCTGGCCGACATCGTCGCGGGCGCGCTCGAAGTGCTGCGGGTCGCGGCGCTGTCGACGTACGAGAACCGGCCGATCTCGACCGGGGTGCTGCTGCTCGGCCGGCCGTACACCCCCCGGCAGCCCGCGGCCGGGCTGCCCGAGCGGCCGCACGTGCCGCACTCGTTCGCCGCCGCCCTGACGGCGATCCGGAGTTTCTACCGGCTGGCCGACGGGGTGCACACGCTGTTCCTGGTCAGCCGCAGCGGCGCGCTGGTGGACATCATCGACGCGGCGCGCTGGGCCCGGGAAGCCAACCCGGACGCGACGCTGGCGGTGCCGTGCGGCACGACGTACGCCGCGCACGCGCTGGCGACGCTCAACGGCCAGGACGTCTGCGTGGTGCTCAGTCCGTCGCAGGAGATGAAGGTGTTCGCCGAAGGGGCGCCGCTGTTCACGTTTCACAACGCGAACTGGCACCTGCTCGACGTGCAGGCCAAGTACGAGCAATGGTCGGCCGCGGTGGGCCATCCGGCGCTCGCCGACCGGCTGTTCCAGACGGCGCTCGATCTCGCGGACCTCCGGGAGGGGGCGCTGTTCGTGGTCCTGCGCGATGCGGAGCGCAGCGTGGGCGAGCTGGTCGCGCCGGGAGATCGACTGGACACGCTGCAGGTGCGCGCCGACGTGGTCAGCCCGTCGCGCCGCGACCTGCTGTATCTGCTGGCCGGCCGATCCGTGACCGATCTCGATCCGAGCGTGCTCGGGGCGCTGGCCTCGCTCGACGGCGCGATTGTGGTCGATCCGGCCGGCCGGCTGCTGGCGGCCGGCGCGATCCTGCGGCATCCGCCGTCGGTCGAAGTGTCCTGGCTCGTCGAAGGCGCCCGGACGACGGCCGCCATCGCCGCCAGCCGGTTCGGACCGGTGCTGAAGGTCAGCGAGGACGGGATCATCACCTTCTTCGATGGAGAACGGGTCTGGGATCTCTGACGCGGCACCGGGGCCGGCGCCCGGCGATCCATCCGGCGCGAAGCTGAAGTAAGCTGATAAGGCCCGGGCGCCGGCGGAGGTCCGCCGGTGCCCGGCCCACGCCACACCATGCGGATTTTTCTGACCGGAGCCACGGGATACATCGGATCGTCCGTCCTCGACGCCCTCGTGCGCGCCGGGCACGAAGTGACGGCACTCGTCCGTGACAACGAGAAGGCGGCGCGCGTGACGGCGCGCGGCGCGCATCCGATCATCGGCAACCTCGCGGAGCCCGACTCGTACCGGAACAGTGCGGAAGGGCAGGACGGCTGCATCCACACCGCGTTCGAGTCGTCCGCGCGGGGGCAGGCGATCGATCGGACCGCCGTGGACACGCTGATCGCGGCGGTCAAGCGGCCGCGCACGTCGGGGGGCGGCGTGTCGAACGGACGGTTTCTCGTCTTCACCTCCGGCGTGTGGGTGCTCGGCAACGTGCCCGAAGCGGTGGACGAAGCGGCCCCCGTGAATCCGATCGCGCTGGTCGCCTGGCGGCCGGTCCACGAACAGATCGTGCTCGACGCGGCCGGCGACGGCGTCCGGACGGTCGTGGTCCGCCCGGGGATCGTCTACGGCGGCGGCCGCGGCATTATCGGCGATCTCTTCCGCTCGGCCGTGAACGGGCTCGTCCGGGTGGTCGGGGACGGCAGCAACCACTGGGCGCTCGTGTACGACCGCGACCTGGCCGACCTCTACGCGCGGCTGGCCGGCAGCCGGGACGCGTCCGGCGTCTATCACGCCAACGACGAAGCGGACGAACGGGTCAACGACATCGTCGAAGCCATTTCCCCGTACCTGAACACACGGCCCGACGTCCGCCACGTCCCGATGGAGGAGGCGCGCGCGAAGATGGGGCCGTACGCGGACGCCCTGGCGCTCGATCAGGTCGTGCGCAGCCCGCGCGCCCGGGCGCTCGGCTGGGCGCCGACGCTGCATTCGATCGCCGGCAACGCCGCCCGCCTGCTCGACGAGTGGCGGGGCGGGCAGGAGCAGGGGTGAAGAGACGTGCGAGGCACGACGCGCGACGTGAGAGAAGGAGGATGCGCATGAAGGTCCGGATCTTCACGCCCGTGGTGGCCGCGGCGCTGCTGGGGCTGCTGCCTGTCGCGCCGGCCGCGGCACGGACGACCGCCACCCGTATCGAGCTGCCGCCGTCGGAAGTGACGGCCCTCGCCCGCCTCGATCATTCGCCGCGCCACGGCGAATGGGACAACGTGAAGATGGCCGACGGCACCCTGATCCGGACGTGGGTGTCGTATCCCCAGCGCAGCACGAAGGCGCCGGTCGTGCTGGTGATTCACGAAATCTTCGGGCTGAGCGACTGGGTGCGGTCGGTGGCCGATCAGCTGGCGGCGGAGGGTTACATCGCGGTGGCTCCGGACCTCATCTCCGGCATGGGCCCGCACGGCGGCGGCAGCGACTCGGTCGATCGCGACGGGGCGGTCAAGCTGGTGTCGAGCCTGCCGCGCGCGGAGGTCGATGCCCGGCTGGATGCCGTCCGGGCCTGGGCGCTCGCGCTGCCGTCGGCGGACGGCCACATCGGCGAGATCGGCTTCTGCTGGGGCGGCACGTCGAGCTTCTGGTACGCCTCGCATCAGCCGGGCCTCGACGCCGCCGTCGTCTACTACGGCACGGCCCCGACCGAGACGGCGCAGCTCGAGGCCATCAAGGCGCCGGTCATCGGCTTCTACGGCGGCAAGGACGAGCGGGTGGGGGCGACGGTGCCGGCGACGGAATCGGCGATGAAGACGCTGGGCAAGCCGTACGAGGCCAACATGGAGGCGGGCGCCGGCCACGGATTCCTGCGGGCCCAGGAGCTCATGAACGGCGCGAACCTGCGGGCCGCCGAAGACGCCTGGCCGAAGACGATCGCGTTCTTCAGGAAGTATCTCAAGTAGCGGTCCGGCCGTCGGCCGCAGGCCACGGGCGGCTGGCCGCAGGGTTCCACCCTGCCGCCTGTCGCCCATGGCCCACCCCCGCCTGGCGCTCTACCCCCTGATCGTCACGTAGAAGGGCGTCCCCTGACGCTCGACGAGGACCAGCGCCGGCCGATGGCCGGCCTGCCGCAGCGCCTGGTCCAGTTCCCCCGGCGTGTTCACCGGCCGGCGGTTCACCTGCTGAATGACATCACCCGGCCGCAGGCCGGCGTCGGCCGCCGATCCGGACGGATCGACCTGCTCGACCACGACGCCGCGGCTGCCGGCCGGCAGCCCGAGCCGCGCGGCGCGACGCGCATCGAGCGGAGCGACCGTCAGGCCGCCGTTCGTCCCCCCGTGGCCGGCCGACGTGGTGGACGTCCGGCCGCTGTCGCTGTTGAGCGCCTGCAGCGTGGCGTGCGTTGTCCGCGCGTGGCCGTCGCGCAGGTACCCGATCGTCACGTTCGTGCCCGGCAGCGTGCCGGCCACGTCGTTCCGGAGCGCGTTGCTGTCGACGACCGGCCGGCCGTCGAAGGCCGTGATGACGTCGCCCTGCTCGAGCCCGGCCTGCGCTCCCGCGCCGTCCGGCTCGACCTTGTCGACGATCGCCCCCTCCACCGCCGGCAGACCGAGGCTCGACGCCAGGTCGGCCGTCACGCCCTGGACCGTCACGCCGAGCAGCCCGCGCCGCACGTGACCGGTGGCGATGAGCTGTGTCATCACGTTGCGCGCCATGTTGGACGGAATGGCGAAGCCGATGCCGATGCTGCCGCCGGACGGCGACAGGATCTGGGAGTTGATGCCGACCAGCTCGCCGTCCGTGTTGACGAGCGCGCCGCCCGAGTTCCCGCGGTTGATCGGCGCGTCGGTCTGGAGAAAGTCCTCGAAGCTTCCGTCGCCCAGGCTCGTCACTCTCCCCTTGGCGCTGATGATGCCCATCGTCACGGTCTGGCCGACGCCGAGCGGATCCCCGACCGCCAGGACGACGTCGCCGACGCGGACCTGCTCGGAGTTGGCCAGCGGCAGCGCCGGCAGGCCGGCCGCGTCGATCTTCAGCACGGCCAGATCGCTCGGCTTGTCGGAGCCGACGACGCGGGCGCTGTAGGTGCGCCGGTCGTGCAGGGTCACCTTGATCGACTGCGCTCCGTCGATGACGTGCTCGTTCGTCAGGATGTAGCCGTCCGGCCGCACGATGACACCGGAGCCGAGCGCTTCCTGGTGGTAGGCGCGGGGCGCCTGCGGCTGCTGCCCGTCGGGCATGAACTGGCGGAAGAACGGATCGTTGAAGAACTGCTCCGACACGGCCGGCTTCACCCGCTGATCGACGCGGATGGTCACGACCGACGGCGCCACGCGGCTGACCACGTCCGCGTAGGACGAGACGGCCGCCATGGTCCGCGGCGCGATCGGGGTCTGGCGGACGGCCGCCGGGGCGGCTGGCGTGTTCGTGCGGCCGTCGGCGAGGCTGCGCGTCGCCAGACCGCCGCCCACGAGGGCGACGCCGAGCACGGCCGCCGCCCACAACCGCATCGGATGCGACTTGCTGAGTTCGTTCAGGGACATCGTCATATTCCTCCTGGAAGATGAACAGCGCAGGCGGATCTGCCGCTTCCACCGCTCTATTGGATAAGACGGATCCCTGCCTTACGGGGAACTTACGGGAGGATTACAAGGGTGTAATGCTCGGGGCTCCCCGGGGGCGTCCGCTACGTCTGCGGGAGCGAGACGATGAATTCGGAGCCGTGGCCGGGCTCGCTGTGGACGTCCACCGAGCCGCCGTGGGCCAGGACGATGGCTTTGACGAGGCTGAGCCCGAGGCCGAGACCGCGCTCGGAGCGGCTGGTGTCCCCCCGGTAGAGGCGGTCCCAGATCCGATCGATTTCGTGCGCGGCAATGCCGGCGCCGGTGTCCCGGACGATGAGGCGGATCCGTCCGTCGACCGGCGCGGCCTCGAGCGCGATCCGGCCGCCGGCCGGCGTGTATTTCACCGCATTGTCGAGCAGGTTGGCGAGCACCTGGCGCATCCGGTTCCGGTCGACCATCACCGTCAATCCGGCCGGCACGTCGATGGCCAGCGTGATGCCCCGGTCTTCGGCCACGTCCGCGTAGAGCTCGGCCGCCTGTCCCAGCAGCGTCGCGACATCCACCGGGTCGCGCTGCAGCTTCATCACGCCGGTCTCGGCCTCGGAGATGTCCATCAGCGTATCGAGCATGGCGAGCACCTGGTCGGATTCCTCGACGCAGGCCGTCAGGGCCTCGCGGCACGCGTCCGGGCCGCCGGCCTGCAGCGCCATCTCGGCGGTGCCGCGCAGCCGCATCATCGGCGTGCGCAGGTCGTGCGCGACGTTGTCCAGCGAGCCGCGCATGCCGGCGATGAGCGATTCGATCCGGTCGAGCATGCCGTTGAACAGCGCCCCCAGCTCGTCGATCGCGTCGCCGGTCCCGCCGGCCGGTACGCGCGCCCGCAGGCGGCCGGTCTGGATGATCGTGCGGACGGCCTGGATGAGGCGGCGGATCGGCGCGAGCGCCGACCGCGTCAGCACGGCGCCGCCCGTCAGGCCGATCGCGAGCATGACGAGCAGCGCGATGCTCAGGACGGCGCGGAAGCGCCTGAGGATCTCGTCGCGGCTGGCCGTGCTCTTGCCGACCTGGAACAGCGTGCCGTCGGGCAGCTGCACGGAGTCGACTTCGAGCACGACGTCGCCCGGCCCCGCCAGGTCGGTCCACTGCGAGCCGTTCGCCGGCGGGGTGGACGGCAGCTGCGAGACGTCGAAGTCGGGCCAGTCGGCCGGCATGCTGGAGAAGACCGCCTCCTCGTCGGGCCCCAGCACCCGCACGAAGAGCGGCTCGTGCCGTCCGGCCAGGGTGTCCGTCTGGATGGCGCTGTTGAGCGCCTCGAGGCCGCCCTGCTCGTACTGGCCGGCGTAGCGGACGAGCGTCGACCGGATGATCTCGTGATCGCGCCGGGCGAGCGAGCTGGAGAGCAGGAGGTAGGTGAGGCCGACCAGGACGATGGCGCTGGCGACGAACAGCGCCGCGTACCAGAGCGCGAGGCGGAAGCCGACCGTCCGGCGGAGCCGGTCAGACAGGCTTGATGACATACCCGATGCCGCGCACGGTGTGAAGGAGTTTCGTCTCGAAGTTCCGGTCGATTTTTTCCCGCAGCCGGCACACGAGCACGTCGACGATGTTGGTGTGCGGATCGAACGTGTAATCCCACACGTGCGCCATGATCATCGTCTTCGAGACGACGCGGCCGGCGTTCCGCATCAGGTATTCGAGCAGCGCGAACTCGCGCGGCCGGAGGTCGATCGGCCGGTCGGCGCGGCTGACCTGCCGCGTCAGGAGATCCAGCGACAGGTCGCCGACGGTGAGCCGCGTCGGCTCGGTGGTGCCGCTGGCGCGCCGGATCAGCGCCTGGACGCGCGCCAGCAGCTCGGAGAAGGCGAACGGCTTGGTGAGGTAGTCGTCCCCCCCGGCCTGCAGCCCCTTCACGCGGTCGTCCACGGAGCGGCGGGCGCTCAGCACCAGCACCGGCGTCGCCACCTTCCGGCGGCGCAGCGCCTCGATCAGCGCCAGCCCGTCGAGGCGCGGCAGCATCACGTCGACGATCGCCGCGTCGTACGGCCCGGCCAGCGCCGTCCGCAGGCCCTGCTCGCCGTCCCGCTCGTGATCGACCGCGAAGCCGGCCTCCTGCAGCCCTTTCACGATGAAGTCGGCGATCACGGCGTCGTCTTCAACGACCAGCAGTCTCATGGGAGCGGCCGCGTCTCGCGTTCGAAGACCTCGGTGGTCGGGTTGATCTCTTCGAGATTCGACAGGACCAGCCGGTTCCGGCGCGCGCCGACCAGGTCGGGATCCGCGCCCGGCAGCCACGGCCAGGGCGTCCGCGCCCGGAGCACGAGCCGGTAGCCGAGGGCGCCGCTGCGCAGACCGGCCACGAGCGCTCCACCCGCCGTGCCGCGGCCGAACGACCGCGTGTAGTCGGCATTGAGGACATAGTACTGCGGCCGGTCCTTCTCGGGTGCCTGCACGCTCCGCACGTTCGCTCCAGGCGGCCTGCAGCGAGGCGGTGGATGGGCTGGATCCGGAAGCGAGGCGGCGGACCGGCGGCTGCCACGCGGCGTTCGGGTAGTCGCGGGCCGTGAGGCCTGGGGGCAGATCGACGGCCCGCCGGCCGGCGATAACCAAGCTCAGCAGCATCTTGGCGAGGATCGCCGCCGTGAGGAGGGGCCGCCGGGCGGACCAGGCCCGCACCGCGCTGAAGGCACGGCCCGGAGCGCCGGAAGGCCCGATCGTCACGGCACGACGAGGATGGCTGGGTCACGGACCTGGCGGCCGGATTTGTCTCAGGGACTGCCTGTTTGTTAGACTGCCGGTTCGGCTCCGACGAACGACGCCGTCATGCGAATTCGAGTCTCCGGAACAATCGTCCTCTGCCTGGCGGCCCTCTGGACCGCGTGCGGCGGGTCGCCGACGCAGCCCTCGGCCGTCACGACGTCGCAGACCGTGCCGCCGATCAATTCGTTGTCCGCGCCGCCGCCGCGCCCGCTGTCGAAGACCACGTTCGTCGCGTTCGGGGACAGCATCACAGCCGGCACGATCGCGACGCCGCAGGGGCTGCTGCCGCTGGTCGTCGCGCCGCAGTCGTATCCGGCCCAGCTCGAGACCCTGCTCTCGATCGATCACCCGGATCAGCGGATTCAAGTGTACAACGAAGGCGTCGCGGGCGAACCGACCTTCGTCGGCATCAGCCGGCTGCCGGGCGTGCTCAGCGCCGATCAGCCGCAGGTGCTGCTGCTGCTCGAAGGGGTCGACGACCTCGACGCCCTGGGCGCCGCCGGCATTCAGCCGACCATCGCGAACCTCGGCTCGATGATCGCGGAGGCCCAGGGACAGGGCATCACGGTGTTCGTCGGCACGCTGCTGCCGCAGGTGGCCGGCGGCTACCGGGCGTACTCCATCAATCTGATCGCGCCGTTCAATGCCGCGCTCGAGCAGCTCGTGGCGGGCGACGGCGCGACGCTCGTCGACTTCTACACGCCGTTCGCCGCCGACCTGTCGCTGATCGGGTACGACGGCCTGCACCCCAACGCCGCCGGCTATCTGAAGATGGCCCAGATCTGGGAGCAGGCGATCAACAGCGCGCTGGAAATCCCGCTGCCGACGGTGACGACGTCCGTCTCGCCGCCGGGACCGAACTCGATCGTGAACGGCCATCCGCAGTGAGACGGCCGGTCACGCCTCATGCCCCCGCGCTCACGTAATCCTTCGCCAGCGCCATCGCCTCGTCGAGGGTGGCAATCTCGCCGTCGAGCTGTCTCTCGTAGACCTGCCTGAGCAGCTGGCCGACGCGTGGCCCCGGTGTCAGGCCGAGCGCGAGCAGGTGGCGGCCGAGCAGCAGAGGCGCCGGCGGCCGATGCGAGACGCCCAGCGCGCGGGCCCGATCGAGGAACCAGTCCATCGCCGAGCAGTCGAACGTGCCGGTGCGGCCCAGACAGTCCGACTTGGCGAGCCGGGCGAGCAGCTCGAGGTTCACTTTCTGCGCGAGCCGGCGGAACGCGCCGTCGCCGACCTCGCGGCGCACCTTGTACCACATCCCCGGCTTGAGATGCTGGGCCACGAGCCCGACCACCTGCCGCCGCACGTCGCAGCCGTCCAGCGAATGCAGGTTGAGCCGGTCGAGAAACGCCAGGGTCGGCGCGACGCCCGCCTCCTCGTGGTTCGGCGATCGGATCCGCCCCTCGAGGAACGCCGTGGTCGGCGGCTTGCCGAAGTCGTGGCAGACGGCGCCGAGCATGACGGCCATCCGCATCGGCCGGTCGAGATCGTCCACGCGTGTCCGCGCCTGGTCGATCACCATCAGCGTGTGGATCCAGACGTCCCCCTCGGGATGCCACTCGGGCTCCTGGGGGCAGTCGATCAGCGCCTCCAGCTCGGGAAACAGGCGGCTGACGACCGCCAGATCGCGCGCCAGCCGGAAGCCGATCGCCGGGTGCACGGCGCCGAGCAGCTTTTCCACTTCGCCCCAGATCCGCTCGGCCGGCAGGTCGTCGAGCGGAATGCGCCGGCAGAGGGCCGCCGTCGCCTCGTCCAGCTGCAGCGCGAAGCGGGCGGCGAACTGGACGGCCCGCAGGACGCGCAGGCTGTCGTCGCCGAACGTGTCGAGATCCACGGCGCGCAGCAGCTGGCGCTCGAGATCGGCGCGGCCCGACCAGGGGTCGAGATACTCGTCCGTGAGGGGATCCCAGGCGATGGCGTTGATGGTGAAATCGCGCCGGCGTGCCGCCTCCCGGACCGGCATGTCCGGGTCGCCGCGCACGTCGAAGCCGCGATGGCCCCGGCCCGCCTTCGATTCGCGACGCGGCAGGGCGACGTCGATCCCGCCGGTCTTGTACACCTGAAAGCTCTCGCCGACCGCCTCCACGCGCCCGAACTGCTCGAGCAGCGGCCGGAGACGATCGGCCGGCAGGCCGTACACCTCGAGATCGATGTCCTTGGACGGCCGGCCCAGCAGGCGGTCGCGGACCCAGCCGCCGACGATCAGCGCGCGGCCGCCCGTGCCGGCGACGGCGCGGGCCATCGCGCACGCCAGGTCGATCGAATCACGATCACTGCGATCGGAGGATGCGGAAGCCATAGTCGGTGTAGCGGAACGACGGATCCAGCCGGCTCCGGGCGGCCGATCGGCTGACCGTCACGGCGTGCCGCCACGATCCGCCCCGTGACGCGCGCCGCACGCCGGACGCCGGACCCGTGGGGTTTCTGTCGGGCGACACGGCATAGTAGTCGCGGGCGTGCCAGTCGGCGCACCACTCGTGGACGTTGGCGGCAATGCCGAACAGTCCGAACGCGTTCGGCTCGCCGAACCCGGCCGGCCAGGGGGCCCGCCGCGGCCCGCGGCCGCCGTCCGGCAGCCAGGCGGGCAGCTCGTCGCCCCAGGGATAACGCCGGCCGTCGATGCCGGCGCGGGCGGCGCGCTCCCATTCCGCTTCGGTCGGCAGGCGCACCGGCCCATCCTCCGCGGACTGCCACGCGCAGTAGGCCAGCGCGTCGTGCCAGCTCACGCCGACAACCGGAAGGACCGGGTCGGCGAAGCAGGGGCTGGCCCATTCGCGCGGCG
>Ga0307372_10006200_pt1 | contig 17611 bp, 15 predicted proteins | sample OX1MG_FD_202533 | JGI IMG/M metagenome (GOLD analysis project Ga0307372, IMG submission 202533) | Soil microbial communities from Risofladan, Vaasa, Finland - OX-1 | ecosystem: Environmental > Terrestrial > Soil > Coastal area > Acid sulfate soil | place: Finland: Risofladan, Vaasa | collected... | reverse complement strand
GAAGGAATATTATTTTTCCGTGGTGCTGGACCGCCAGAGCGCGTCCCCGGTCGTCGTGGCCTCGGGCCAGGGCGGCATGGAGATAGAGACCCTGGCGGAGGAGAAGCCCGAAGCCATCCTGCGCGTGCCGGTCGACGCGGACTCGGGGCTTCCCGCCTACGCCGCCCGCCGCCTGGCTTTCGCCATGGGCATCCCGGCGGACAAAGTGGGGGAGTTCTCGCGCATGGCCCGGGCCCTGTGCCGGATTTTTCTCGACTATGATCTGAGCCTCTTGGAAATCAATCCCCTGGCGCTGACCTCCAAGGGCCTGGCCGCCCTGGACGCCAAGATCGTGGCGGACGACAACGCCTTGTTCCGCCACCCCGATCTGGAGAAGCTGCCTGACCACGAGTCCTCGGCCTTGGAGAAAGCCGCCAAGAAGGCGGGCATCTCCTACGTGGGCTTGGACGGCAACATCGGCTGCATGGTCAACGGCGCGGGCTTGGCCATGGCCACAATGGACACGATTGGCCTCGCCGGCGGCACGCCCGCCAACTTCCTGGACGTGGGCGGATCGGCCAACGAGGAGCGCGTGACCAAGGCGTTTACCATCATTTTGAAGGACCCCAAGGTGGAGGCCGTTCTGGTCAACATCTTCGGCGGCATCGTCAAGTGCGACGTCATCGCCGGCGGCATCCTGGCGGCCCTAAAGCGCGTCAAGATGCGCGTGCCTTTGGTGGTGCGGCTGCAGGGCACCAATGTGGACAAGGGCAACGAGCTTCTGGCCCGTTCGGGCGTGAAGCTCATCCAGGCGGACGATTTGTGGGGCGCGGCGCAAAAAGCCGTGGCCGCCGCGCGCGGCGCGAAGGAGGCAGCGTGAGCATTATCCTTAATAAAGATTCTCGGCTCGTCGTGCAGGGCCTGACCGGCTCGGCCGGCAGCTTCCACGCCCAGCAGTGCCTCGACTACGGCAGCAAAATCGTCGCGGGCGTGACCCCGGGACGCGGCGGCGCCCAGCACCTGGGCGTGCCCATGTTCAACACCGTGGCCGACGCCCGCGCCAAGACCGGCGCGGACGCGTCCTTGATTTTCGTGCCGGCTCCCGGCGCCGCGGACGCGGTCCTGGAAGCCATCGACGCCGGCATCGACACGATTATCTGCATCACCGAAGGCATCCCGGTCCTGGACATGGCCCGGGTCAAGAAAACCATCGTCTCTTTGCGCGGCCGCCGCACCATCCGCCTCATCGGCCCCAACTGCCCCGGCGTCATTACGCCCGAGGAGTGCAAGGCCGGCATCATGCCCGCCTACATCCATAAGAAGGGCGCCATCGGCGTGGTTTCCCGCTCGGGCACGCTCACTTACGAGGCCGTGTGGCAACTGACCCAGGAAGGCCTCGGGCAGTCCACGGTCGTGGGCATCGGGGGAGACCCCATCATCGGCACGACGCACGCCGAGATCCTGGAGCTTTTCGAGAAGGACCCGCAGACCGAGGCCGTCATCATGATCGGCGAAATCGGCGGGCGGGGAGAGGAGGACGCGGCGCGCTTCTTCAAGGAGCGCATGACCAAGCCCGTCTTCGCCTTCATCGCGGGCCAGAGCGCGCCTCCGGGCCGCCGCATGGGCCACGCGGGCGCCATCATCGAGGGGGGCTCGGGCACCTACGCGGCCAAGGCCGCGGCCTTGAGAGACGCCGGAATGACCGTGGTCGAGAACTTGAGCCAAATCGGCGCCGCCGTGGCCAAGTCCCGCAAGCCGGTCAGCGCCGGGCGTTAAAGCAATTTCCTTGCCGCTGGTGCTGTGGGCGGCATATCGCCCGCGGCGTTTGTCCCGCGCACGTGTCCATTGAGTGCTTTCCTGTGGTATGATTTCTCGATGACTTTGAGCCGAGGGGCGGCACTGTGGGGCTTGGCCGCTCTTATTGCCGCGACGGCCGCGCTGCCGGCGGGCGCCCAAACGGACGCAGCGTTCTTCGCCCAATTGGGCTCACTCCAAGCCCAGGCTCTGCGACCCGGCGCCGCGGCGCCGGCGGCATTCCCGCCCGGACTGCTGTTTACTCCCGTTTACGCGGTTCAAAAAGAGGCGCAGCCCTTGGGCGCCCAGGCCCCCGCGCGGCAGGATTTGGTCCGCGTGAGCAATGACGACAGTCCTTCTTCCTTCATGGAGTTCTCGCTGGGCTTGGACGCCGCGGGCGGCATTTTAGATTTGTCCTTCGCCTCGTCTGATCATCCGGATAAGAGGCAGGACTTTCCCATCGGCGGGCCCATCCGCTCCTGTTCGGTCCGCGGCTCGCCGAGGCTCGGCGAGAACAATTCTTGCGGCGTCGAACTCTGCCACGCGATTTTCAGCACCTCGGCCATCCGCCTGCTGGCTCCGGACGTGGATCCGAAGACGGGCGGGGTTATTACCATCATCTACTTGAAGCACTACTCGATCTTCGGCAAGAGCCGCGAGGCGGAACTGAACTTGGATATCCGCAAAACCCCCGAAGGTTGGGGGCTCTATCTGCCCAAAGACGACGTCGCGTCTGCGTCCCAGCGCGTTGACGGGCTCTTCATCCACCGCGGTTCCCGGGGCATTTCGGCCTTCATTGCCTGCCTGGGCGGGGTTTGCCCGGCGTCCTGGGCCAGGCCCTACCAGCAAAACAACGGCCTGCCGCCCGTTTACAACGCGCCCGGATCCTGAGTCCGACGCGCTCTTGACAGGGAGTCGGGGCGGGATTACACTTATTTAGTTCTATCGTGAATTAGAATACTGGAGGCCTTGATGCGGGGCCGGGGTGCGCCCAAACGCGAAAGGAGCCGCGGTAAATCCTTCCTTAGCCTTGCGTTGAGCCTGTCTCTGCTCAATAGCGGGTTATTCGCACCCCTGCCTGCGGTTTTGTCGTCTTCCCTGAAGTCGCCGCAAACGTTGGAGCAACTCTTCGCGCGCGGGCCGCTGGCCGCGGCTTCGGCGCTCTTGGGCGCGCTCTTGAACCCTCCCGACGCTTCGGCCCAGACCTTCGAGATCATGAACAAGCTGCTGGTGGACGGCTCTTCGACCTTTAAGGGCGCGGCGCTTTTCGTTTCGACCTCGCAGCCGACTTCGTATTCGGGAACGGGAACGCTTTATTACACTACGGCCAATGGGTTCGAGGCTTTGACGGAAGGCAGCGCGACGCCGGCGCCGCTGACCTTGCAGGGCAACACGTTCAATGGGAATAGCGAACTGGTGCAGCTAACCGGCTCGGGACAGTTGCCGGCCGTGAACGGCAACTTGGTGACGAACCTGAACTGGGGCAACTTGACCAACACGCTCTCGGCCTGCCCGGCGGGAGAGTTCGCGACCGAGGCGACCGCCTCGACGTTGGGGTGCGGAACGCCGTCTTCGGCCGGGGCGGCGACGAATTTGGCGGGCGGAGCGGCCAACGAGGTGCCCTACCAGACTGGAGCGGGCGCGACGACGTTTACAGCGGCGCCAGGGGCGGACGTGGTGCTTTTCGCCAACTCGGGTGCTCCTGCCTGGACCAACACGCCCACCTTGACCGGAACGAACTTTTCGGGCACGGCCGCGAGCCTAACGGCGGGGCACGTGACGACGGACGCGGATTTGACGGGGCCGATTACCTCCGTGGGCAACGCGACGTCGGTGGCCGCGCAGACGGGGACGGGCAGCACGTTTGTGATGAACACGTCGCCGACCTTGACGGGAAGCGTGACCATGCCCGGGACCGGCATCTGGAATTCAACAGGCAACGTGGGCATCGGGACTACGAGCCCAAGAAATGCTCTTGAAGTGGCGGGGCCATTGGACACAAACTATGTGACTTCTTTGCGCATCGGTGGAATTCTCGAAGGCGATACTTCATCGTTATTGGGGCAAGAAACCTCGCGGCATCAAATCGATTTTTCAAGCTGGCGGGACGTGCAAACCAATACCGTGGGCGCCAAAATAACCGCTGTCAATTATAACGTGTATGGAAACGCCAACCCTCTCGTGCAGAACACGGATATCGCTTTTTCTCAATTATTTACGACGCCAACCAGCACCGACAGCACAACCGAGGTCATGCGGCTTCATGAGGGGAACCTTGGGTTGGGAACAAGCTCTCCACTGGGCTCCTCCGGTTCGAGCAGCCTGACCGTCGCGGGCACGACGTTCTTCGGCACTGGCAGCACCTACGAAGTGACCAATGCCGGGGCGGGGACCTTGGCTGGCTCCAAAGCGCCCTCTTGGACCTCGCCCAACAGCTCGCTTCTTTTCGGCAACTCGGGAGGCGCTGGCTCTGGGGCGGACGAGTACGTGTTCTACCACGGCGCGGTGGGCGGCACCCGGCTTGCCTCCATCGTCAACAACGGCTCGAACGTGGGGGACATCAAGGCGGCGGCGTTTACCACCACCGGCACGCCGGACTTGTCTGAGTACATCCAGGCCCGCCCGGAGGTGGAGGCGGGTGACGTGGTGGTGGCCGATCCGAGGGAGATGAGCGTTCCGGGCCCCGGTGGGGAGCGTGTGCGGGTGATGCGGGCGGACGAGCCTTATCAATCGGGGCTGTTGGGCGTGATATCGGACGGCTCGAGCAGCTTCGAGATCGAGTCGCACGTGATGAGCCTGGACAAGAGCTATCCGGGAAAGCCGTTGGTGCTGGCGGGGCGCGTGCCGGTGAAGGTGGACCTGGAGGGCGGGCCGATTAAAATCGGGGACTACTTGACGTCCTCGTCGCGCCCGGGCTACGCGATGAGGGCGGCGGGGCCGGGGCCGACGGTGGGCATCGCGCTGGAGAATTTTGACGGCGCGGTAGGGGCGACGGGCAAGATTTTGTGCTTCGTGCACGTGGGTGAGGACGCTTCCTTATATAAGGAGAGGCTGGATCAGGAGCAGAGTGAAATAAACGAGCAAAACGGCGTTATTTCGGATTTGCGCCGGCAATTGAATCATCTGGAGGAGCGTTTGGGTGATGGGAAATAACGGAATCGCGATTAGAGCAGAGAAATTAGGGAAGGAATACAAGATTCAAACCTATCGGGACAAGACGGTATTCCGCCATATCCTCTCTTTCATGGGGCAGGGCCCGGCGCGCAAGCCCTTATGGGCGCTGCGGGGAATCGATTTGGAGATTAAGCGCGGAGAATGCGTGGGTCTCATCGGCCCCAACGGCGCCGGAAAAAGCACGCTCTTGCAGGTCTTGGGCGGCTTCCTGACTCCCAGCGAGGGCGCGGTGGAGCGGCACGGCGGCATCACGCCCTTTTTGGGCCTGGGCGCCGGGGCCTACGCCGATCTGCCCGTTCTGGACAATCTGCGGCTTATCGGATCTCTTTTGGGGCTGACCTCCCGCGAAATGTCCGAAAAGATCGATGAGGTCGTTAAATTCGCCGAAATCGAGGGATACCTGTACGCGAGGTTGAGCGAGCTTTCCGCCGGTTATCAGGGCCGGGTCATCTTTTCGGCCGCGCTCCACTCTCCCATGGATATCCTTCTCATCGACGAGGTTTTCGCGGCGGGGGACTCCGCGTTCCAGAACAAGTGCATGCAAGCCATGGATTCCCTGCGGCAGAAAGGCACGACCATCATTATCGCGTCTCACGGGCTGAACTTCGTCAAATCCTACTGTTCCCGCGTCGTCTATTTGGAAAAAGGGGTCATTCAAAAAGACGGCGAACCGGAGGCGGTGATCAAGGAATATCTCGATCGCTACGGATTGTCGCAGGAAGGCTAGAGCAGGAGATAGTCCCCGATTTTTTCTTCCTTTTTTCGGAAGTAAGCCAGGCCGGCCCACCAAAGCGCCGCCGTCAAGAGCGATATCCCGATGAAGGGCAGAAGGCTTGGGAATTCGCGGGCGATGAGGATTTGGCGCGTCATCTCGATGATCGAGGTCATGGGGTTGAAGAGCCAAAGCAGACGGCGCTTGGTCGGGCTGATGATATCGAGAGTGTAGAAGATGGGCGTCAGGAAAAATCCCAGGTTGGTGAGAATCATCCAGACTCTCTCAAAGTCCGGATAACGGGCCTCAAAAACGGCAAGGAACAGGGAGAGAGACGCGACAAAGGCCACGAGGATGGCGTCGACTGCCGGCAGCGCCAGCCAGGACCAAGCCGGACGGGCTCCCAAAATGACGGCGAAGATCAGCATGGTGGCGAACTCGAAGCAGTAGGACATGGCGCCGCTCAAGACGGCCGAGAAGGTGATGAGCTCCCTGGGGAGCACGAAATTCTGGACCACGCCGCTGCGGCGCCGCTGCGAGCTTAGCCCGTAGCCCGTGCCCATCTGGAAAAAATTATATTGCACCACCCCGGCGAGCAGGAAAACGGGGTAATTGGCGGTCTTGTTTCCCATCCATTTAGTGAAGACGACGTAGAGCACGGCGAACATCAGGATGGGGTTGAGCAGGGTCCAGAGAAATCCGTAAAAGGTGGACTGCTCGCGCATCTTCCATTCGGAAATGGCCATTTCCTTCAGGCGGCTGAAATAAAGCTCGCGGGCCCTCGCCGCGGTTGCCTCGGCGACGCTTGTTTCGGCGCTCATTTTATCGTCCGAGACAATCTAGCAAAATTTTCGCGCCTTCCGCCGGGTCTCTGCCAAGGTCCAGCCGAAAAGCCGAGCCTTGCCGCAAAAGCCGCCTAGCCGTCCGGGCGCGGGAATAGGCGATGGGCGCCAAGCGTCGGAGCGTTTTGGGGCCAAGCCCCGCCATGTACTCGGCCATCTGCGGGATGCCGTGGCCGACGACCAAGTTTTCCGCCAGGGCCGCGGCCGCTCGCCAGGAGGAGGCCGCGCGGATTTCGGCGGCTTGGTTATCGATGCGGCGGCCGAGGAAAATCCGGCGCAGCGGCGCCGAGGCGCCCAGCCGTTCCTGGAAAAATTCCGCGTCGATGAGCCGCTTGGGGCCGTAGCGCTCGCGCCGGGCCGCAGCATCATTTCCTGATGCGGCTCGGCGCTGCTTGCCTCCCGGCTCGCGGCGCCGGAAGTCTCGGATAAATCGTTCTGGAATGCCGCTTAAATCCGCCTCGGGGCGCAGGCTCCAGCGCAGCGGAAAGGGGTGGACGAGGCCGTGGGCGCAGACCAGGGGCGCGTCTTCGGATAGAAAGCGCGTCCGCGGCGAGCGCCGGAAAATCTCGAGCGCCAGCGAGCTCTTGCCGCCGCCCGAGGGCAGCAGGACCAGGACGGCTTGGCCGTCTTGCTCAAGCCCAAGGGCGTGGACGCGGTGAAGGCCTCTCCGGTCCAGCGCCTCGCCCACTCGGGACAAGACCGCGAGAAAAGCCAGCTCGCGCAGGCGTTCCTTGGACGCGCAGGCGATGCGCCCTTCGCCGCTCGCGAAGTCGAAGCTGGCGATGGCGCCGTCGCTGTAGCGGACAAGCCGGAGATTGCCTCTCTGGTAAGCGGTGAAATTCCTGGTTTTAAAGACGGGAAATTTCGGCGCGAAGCCCGAGATTTTCGCGGGCGGCTCCGGCTCCAGAACCCAGGAGAAAACGGCCGGCGCGCCGGGGTCTTTCGCCGCGAAACAGTCAAAATCGCGGCGCAGGTCATCGAGAACTTCCGCCGCGGCGCCGGCGATTCGGACGCCCACGCCGTAGAAGTCCAGGGAAATTTCAGGAGGAGGAGGGGAGATGGAACCGGTAGCCGACGCCATGAACGGTTTGAATCCTGTCGCCCAGGCCGTCGAGCTTGCGGCGCAGGCTCTCCACGTGTTTGTCGAGCGTGCGGGTCTGCACGCCCTCGGGATATCCCCAGACGGCTTTTAAAATGTCGCTTTTAGGCTTGACGATTTCGGAGTTCTGCAGAAAATAAGCCAAGAGATCAAACTCCAGCCGGGACAGAGGCAAGGGCCGGCCGGAAAGGCTGACGGAGCGGGAGAGCAGATCCAAGGAGATGGATTCGGCTTCGAGCCGATGGGCGGGTTTTGATTCCGGGGGCGTCGTCCAAGTGTGCCGGCGCAGAAGCGCGCCGATGCGGGCCAGGAAAATACGGGCATTAAAGGGATTGTAGACCACGTCGTCGGCCCCGGCGTCGAGCAGTTCGACGGACGATAACCGGTCAATTTTTGGGTTGACGCAGAGAAGCGGAGGCGCGCCGGCGTTCGGCCCCGCGCGCCGCCACGAGGCGATTTCTGCGGCCATCTTCGAGATGGGGGCGGTCCGCGCCAGGATGAAAAGGCCAGCGGCATCGGCTTGGTATTTGTATGGCGGCAATGAATCGGTCATGTCGATTTGGTAGCCTTGGGATTGAAGGGGATCCAGGATTTCGTTCCTAAGCTTGTCTTCGCAGGCGATGGCAATTTTGACAGAACTAAAGGCCGCGGCATTGTTCGCGGAGCGGGAGGGCTGCTTCTCGGAAATGGGGCGCGTCAAGCCTGCTGATTATATGAAATTATCCTGGTATTGAAAATGAAATTGATTCCTGCTATACATCAAAAGATATCATGGGTGGAAACGACAAGATTCTAGGCAGGCTCGACAGCCTTTTGAAGGAATGCGAGTCCAAGATTTCAAAAATAGAACTGCGCCTGCCCGAATATGAAGAGCCGTCCGAAAGCCTTTCCCGGCGGGTGGCGCAGCTGCTGGAGCCGGAACCGCCCGAAGCGGCGGTTTCCCCGCCGCCTATAGCCGAAGAGCCGCCCGCCGCTCCGGCGCAGGAAGCGGCCCCTCAGCCGGTTGTCGAAGAGCCTGCGTCGATGCCTGAACCGGCGTTTGAGCCTGAGCCGGCTCTCGTTTTACCTGCGCCCATCGGCGTAATCGAGGATAAACGTGAAGCGGAAAAAGAAGTCCCCGAGGCAGCCGTTCCTGAGCGCTTGCCGTTTTGGCGGCGCTCTAAAAGGCCCGCGATGTACGCTCTCGCGGCCGGGGCGCTCGGCGCGTTAATATGGGCGGCCAACGGTCTGCGCGCAAAGCAGCGGATTTTCACCTTGCCGGCCGATTCGCTGGCGGGCCTGACGTTTTCCCCGGATGGCGGGCTCTTTTCCATGGACCTCGACCGCGGCGCCTTGGTGGCGATTGGCCCGCAAGACGGGAAAGCCCGGCTCAAGGACGTCATGAGCATTGCCATTCCCAAGGCGAGAGGATTAGCTTGGGGAAGCGGCGGATTATGGATTGCGGGCGGACGCAGCGGCCTTCTCTATCGCTACGCGTCGGTTACGGGCAGTTCAAACCCCCAGCGCTACCCGCAGTTCCATCGCTACCCGGTTTTAATTTCCATCAGCCAAGACAACTTGGTAACCGTGGACGAAGAGGGAAAACGCATCGATAAATACCTGATCAGCCAGGCCCTGACCGGCGTGAGCCTGGCGCTGCTGGGCTCGTATCCCCTGCCGGCGGGAGTGGCTCCCGGCGGAATTTGCGAATCAAACGGGGAAATTTGGCTTTTGGACCAAGCCGCGCCGGCAATTCGACGCTACAAGGAATCCGGCTCGGCGCTTAAACCTCTGGATTATTTCGATCTCAAGCCCTGGCTGGGGAACGGGGCGCGCCCCGCGGGCCTTGCCCTCGGCGGCGGCGCCGTTTGGCTGATGGATTCCGCGAGCCGCACCCTTCACCGCTTCCGGCTCGGCGCGATTAGCTGGAAGCCGCCGGCCGGGTCCGGCGCAGGACGGCATTGACGCGGGACACGAGTTCCTTGGGCTCGAAGGGTTTGGCCAGGAAGTCATCGACGCCGAAGTGCAGGGCTTCCAACTCCGATTCGACGTCGCCTTTGACGGTCAGCATGATGGCGGGCACGCCTTTAAAACGCGCGTCGGCCCGCAGCGCCCGGCAGAAATCCTCTCCGTCCATTTTTGGCATGTTCCAATCGACCAGGATGGCGTCGGGCGAAAACTCCTTGAGGGCCGCAAGGCCTTTTTCGCCGTCTTCCGCCGTTTTGACTTCCATGCCCGCGGTTTTCAAGATTTCCGCCGCGATAATCCGGTAATCCTCTTCGTCGTCGATTATCAGAACCCGAGTCGCCATCATGCCTCCGATTTCTTTAGTTTAAAAGTCCGTCCTCATGCCTGGGTTTTGACCGTGAAAGACACGGTCGTTCCCTGTCCCGGTTTCGATTGAAAGCTGATCTTGCCGCCGTGCTGCTCCACGATGGACTTGACGATATAGAGCCCGAGTCCGGTGCCCTTTTCCTGCGTGCGCGCGGCGTTCTTTCCCTGCGAAAACGGAGTGAAAAGACCGTGCGCGTCCTTTTCGGAAATGCCGGAGCCCGTGTCTCGGACCGAGATTTCGGCCCAACGGCCCGAATCGGCTCGGAAGCGCTCGGCGGAGATCACGATTTGTCCGCCGGAGGGCGTGAACTTGAGGGCATTGGAAATAAGATTGCTAAGGACCTGCTTGAGCTTCTCGGCGTCGCCGATGATTTCAAACGGGCTTTGGATCGCGTTCCCAAGGCGGATGCCCTGCTTCTGGGCCTTGGCTTGGAAGAGTTCGGAGGTTTCCTTAGCCGTCCTGCCCAAATCCATGGGGTTTAGGACGCAGACCATCTGCCCCTTCTCGAACTTTGCGGCGTCCAAAAGCTCGTTGATGAATTTTCCGAGGCGGCTGGTGTTCGACTTGACGCGTTCGACGTACTCGGCGGCGTCGCCCAGGGATTGGGGCGAACCATCCTTGATTTTCGATTCGATGAGCCCCATGAAGCTCTCAATGGCTCCGAGCGGGGAGCGCAGCTCGTGGGTCACGGAAGAGACGAAGTTCTTTTTCGCGTCGTCCAATTCCGAGAGCCTATCGGACATGACGTTGACGACGCGCGCCAAGTCCCCAATTTCGTCCTGCGAAGCCCAGTCCAGTTTTTTTCCCAGCTTGCCGGAGCCGATTTCCGAGGCCAGCGCGGCCAGGGAATTGAGCTTCTTGGTCAGCGTGCCGGAAAGAAAATAGATGAGGACCATGCCCAGCAAGCAGGAAATGAGCCATCCGGCCAGCACGATTTTTTCCAGCCGCCATTGCGTCGCGCGGGTTTCCCGATCCAGGACCGCCTTGTCGATGCCCAGCGTGATGTGGACCTCGCGCCTAGTGTCTTCGGGGTCCATCACGGTAAGATCGGACTCGCTTATTCGATCTTTTGATGGAACAGTTCCCAGCGTCAGGTTCTGGGTTCGTCCCGGCACATGCCAGTCGATTTTCGCGTAGGTTAAGGCTGGGTAGAGACTCTTGAGGAAGTTGACGTAGCTCACCAACTGAAGCTCGTCTTTTTGCAGCAGTGCGTCCATGGCGACTCGGACGGCCGAATTCTCGATGACCTTGGCGGCGCTCTCCATGCTCTCCATCTTGTAGGCGTTCTCGGCGGCGATGATGCCGTAGCCCAAAAGAGCCATGGAGCACACCAGGACCGCGTTCGTGGTCAGGATGAGCTTGGTTCGTATCTTCATGCCGCGTTTTGCTCCGCTATTTATCGAGCTATAGAGCCGTGACTATGATCTGCACGTTCTGAGTGTCCTGAGTGCTTGTCGAATTGGGCATGATGAGCTTCCAGCACAGCGCGCGCTTGCTGTTGGCGTAGAGTTGATTCGAGCCGTTGTCCGGGTCAGGCGTTCCGCCGCCGTTGTTGAGGCTCTGATCGGCATAGAGGAGGCTGGTGTACTGGTTGACCGAACCGGTGATGGGCGCGGCTTCGCTGCTGTTCCAGTCGGCCGAACCTACGACCGGGCAGCCTCCCGCGGCGGTGTTGGATGAGCCGAAGACCGCCTGGAGCGCGACTTGGTTGGGGCCGGGCAGGCTGATGGTGGAAGCGACGACCTGCCAGGATGAGCTTCCCACGGTGTCGATGGTGTAGGGGTTGGTGCTGAGCTCCCAGCCCTCGGTCACGACGCCGTTGTTTTGGACGGTGGCGGAGGACTGATTGAGCGCGGTAAACGACGCGTTGGCCACGCCCGACCACGTGACGGAGGCCGAGTTCGTGCTCGACGCCACGCCGTTGACCGTGACGGACTTGGCGGCGGTGATGGCGACGTCGATGTTAAGGACGGCGGGGTTGGCGGCGCGGGCCCTTGAAACCGCGAGCGACAATCCCGAGACGGCGAGGGTAACGGCCAGCGCGGTTTTCTTCCATGATATTCTCATTGGTGTCTCCTTTCTTTTCCTTGATACGGCTTACGGCTGTTCTCCTGCTCCGCTTTCCAGAATTTCCGCGTTGACGCGTTTAAGCGCTTTGGCCGCCGATGCGTTTTGCGGGTCGATCTGCAGAATCCGCCGGAACATCTGCGCGGACTCTTTCAGGTGCCCCTGGGCGTAGAACTCCACGCCCGCGTTGTAGAGGTTCTCGATGTCCTCGGGCGAAGTGGCGGCTTTCGCCTCGCTCGCCTTTTCCTCTATATTCTCAATCTGCCCGATATACGAGTCCAGTTCTTTCCTGGTTTTTTCGTCCCGCGCCAAGCGCGAGGCGATGCGCAGGGAGTCCAGGGCTTCGGAGTATCTCTTGAGCGCGTAATATGCCACGCCCATGCGCAGATAGGCGGTCTCGTCCGTCGCGTCAATTTGGACAATTTGCCGTCCTAACTTGACCACTTTATCATATTCCTGGCGGCTGAGCGCGACCTCCATGAGGGCTGTGTCGGCCTCAAGCGCGGTTCCCGCCGCAGGCGCCGTCGAAACGGCCGGGCTCGGCGCCGCCGCGGAGGATTTCACGACGGAAGACGCCGCGACGACGGGAGCTTTGGGCGCGGCGGCCGGGGCCGGGACCATTTTACCCGGGAACATGCCGCTGATGATGGAGCGCAGATAAGCGATGCGATCATCCGATGGGCTTATGCTGCGCGCGTAGTCGAGGCTCTTCACGGCGGCCTCGTTCTGGCCGGAGAGGAAATCCAGAATTCCCTCGTAGACGGCGACTTGGACGGGGTCGGAGGAGAAGTTCTCCACCTCGGGATAGATGGCGGAGACGGCTTTTAAGCGCTGGGCGCTTTCCTCGAGGTTGGGCTCCGCGCTGGAGATGGCGATGGCCTGCTCCACCTCGCCGTAGGCGTCGGCGAAGCGCCCCTGGCCCGAAAGGACGCGCGCCCGGCTCAGGAAGTTTTCCATGGCTTCCCGCTGGTAGCGCGCCATGTTCTCCATCTGGGCCTTGAACTCCGGCGTGCCCACTTGCGCGAGCTGGCCCATGTCCTCCAAGAGCGCCTCGCTGAAGGCCGGCTCCGGCGTGCGCGAACGGCCGAAGAAGAACGTCAAGCCGATGCGCTGCGTGCCGTACATGTTCGCGATGCCGCCGAAGGGCACGCTCATGCCGTAGTCGAACTCCATCTTGTAGATCTTGTAGGAGAGTCCGACGCTTAAGGCGCGGTATTGCTGGGTTCCGGCGCTGAGCGCCCCGCGGATGCCGAAAGTCCCGAACTGCAGGGTCGGCAGCCATTTTTCCGCGGCGAAGGTCGCGATCTCCTCGCGGCTGTAATCCGGCGCGGTCTCATCGTCGATTTCGCCGGAGAGAAGCGCGAAGGGCGTCCGATACGACGCGCCCAGCTTGTAGTTGCGGTCAAGCGGATCGGGCGTGCTGCCGAAGGCGATGTTGGGCTCCAGCAGATGCTGGACCGTCAAGCCCAGGGTCCAGCGCGGGTCGAGCTTGTAGAGAAAACCCAGGTCCAAGTCGATGTTGGTCTTGGAGGTGTTCTGAAGGACCGGATCGACTTCCCCGTTGAGGATTTGCCCCGTGTCGCTGACGGGCGCGTTGGCCAGGCTTCCAGGATTAATCCCGCGGTTGAGGTACTTGAGGCTCAAGCCTCCGTAAAGCTTGTCGGGAAGAATTCCCGGCAGCAGATCCCGCCCGTAGGAGGCATAGAGGCTGGTCTCGTGGTAGAGGTTGTCGAGCGAGAAGTAGTCGAGCCCGAAGCCCAAGCCGCCCTGCCGGCCTCCTTCCAGAGGCGTGGCATAGACCAGGAAGGTGTTCTGCAGGTTGGAGTTGTCGGAAAGGCCGGGATAGAGCTTGGCATAGGCCGTGCCGAACTCGGGACGAGGCAACTGGGCCAAGCCCGCCGGGTTGTAGTAGACGCTGTAAGCGTCGTCCGCCACGGCGGTATACGCGTTGCCCAAGCCCATGACGCGGGCGCTCACGCCCAAGTCGTCGTAGGCGGCGCTAGCGAAACCCGAGAATCCCGCGAGCAGCGCGGCGCAGAGTGTCAGCCTGAAATTATTTTTTTGGTTCATGGCGTTACCTCACCACCACGACGGTGCCGGTGTAGGACCGGCCCTCCGCCGTGATTTCATAGAGATAGACTCCGCTGGTCACCGGGCGCCCGTTCATGGTGCCGTCCCAAGTCAGATATTGATAATTCAATCCTCCCGACGGGTCGGGACATTGGGGTTGAGGAGGATTTGAGCCTACGTTGACGTTATTTGGACCGGTCATGTCCGCGACTAGAACACCAGTTAGGGAGTAAATCTTTCCCGAGACTCCTGAATCGGCAGGATTCTCAAAGCAGAAGAAAAGAATGTTGTTCACGCTCGCGCCTGGAGTGATGAGGCGCGCGATGGGGCCGTAGAAGACGAACGAACTCTGCGCCCGCAGGACGGCGGAACTGGCCAGGACCAGGATTGCCGCGGCCAGCGCCGCCGCTCTGAGATGGTTCGCGATTTTTCTGTTTTTCATTTTCATTCTCCGTTATTTAGCCACCACAATGGTGCCGTTGAAAGTCTTTCCTCCGCCTTTGACCTGATAGACGTAGACGCCGCTGGTGACCGGAACTCCATGCATGGTTCCGTTCCAGGTGATGGTGTCGGGCTCCAGCCCCGGCGTCATGTCCGAGACGTAATCGCCGCGCAAATCGTAGATGCGGCCGGTTGGAGTCACGTCATTGGGGCCCGGGTCGTATCTCATGATGAAAATGTCGTTCTTGCCGTCGCCGTTGGGCGTGATGATGCGCCCGGAGATGTTCGAGATGTCGAAGACCGGGCCGTTTTCCGAGCGCGCCTGCTGGCGGACTTGGTAGAGGCCGAGATTCGGGCTCTCGACCGTCACCGTTTGGTTAAAGGTATCAACGGTGCCGTACACTTTCACGTACTGCGAGCCGTTGTCCCAATACATGCCGAGGTTCGTATCGGAATTCCCAGCGGGGGAGATTCCGCTGGGCACGGGATTGCCGTTCCCGTCCGTGTTGTAGTGGACGATGATCTTGACCGGCGCGGGGAAGCTGAATCCCTGGATGGGCGTGACGCCGTTTAAGAGCGGCACGAATTGGACCGAGTTGATGATGTTGGGATTGTTCGCGTTCATATCCTGCGGCCGGAAGCTGCGGCTGATGACCACGTCCCCGCCGAGATCGTTGGTCGCCGCGCGCAGGCTTTGCGTCTGGCTCTGGGTCAGCAGGACTTGGCTGATGCAGTCGCTCAGGAAGTAATCCTCCTCGCCGAGGCTTGAGATGGACAGCGTCGCGGTCGAGACGCCCAGCGAGTTGTAGGACTTGATTTGGTAGTAGTAGGGGTTGCCGTTGGTCGTGTCGCTAAACGTCGTTTGTGCCACGGTCTGACTCGAGAGGAACACGAAGTCGGGCGTGCAGGCCTGGGTCGAGCGCAGAATCTGATAACCTTCTAGCTCGTTGGCATCGGGAGACGCCGTGCTGAAGAACACGGTCCCGTCCTCAAAGCGCGTGACTGGGCTCCACGATATTGAGGCGGTGATGCTGGAGGGGACGACCGAGATCCCGGCCGGCTCCATGGGCAGTTCCGTAAACGGCAGGGCGGAAACTTGGGCCGAGAGCGCGCTTTGGGAATTTCCGGTCGTGACCGCCGAGATTTCGTAGTAGTAGGTCGTGAAGGGCACAAGCGGATAATCTGTGTAGGACAGAGCCGTGGTCGTGGCGACGGAGATGAAATTCGTCCCGGACGTGGTCGAACGATAAAGATCGTAGTAGGCCAAATCAGAGTAGCCCGTCTGAGTGCTGACCAGCGCCTGCCAGCTTACGAAGCTCTCGTTCAATCCGCCCTTGGCCGCCAGGCCCGAAGGCGTGGCGATGGGCGTGGTGGCGACGGCGCAGTTCTGCGTGTTCCAAGGCCCTTCTCTCACCCATCCGCCGTCGTGCGGGACGGGGGAGGAGGAATCCTGCTCATCGATGGCGAAGCAGTAGTCCACGCCGGGCACTAAGCCGGTGACGGTGAAGGCCGCTTGACTGCCGCCGGAGCCGGGCGTCGGGACGGCCGAGCTCGAGAACGCGGAGAGCGGCTGCGCGGAATTAAAGTCGTGCCGATTGGCGATCTCGCCGGTGCTGGAAACGTGCACGACGTACGAATAAGGCGGCGTCGCGCCCTGGTGCAGTGGCTCGGTCCAGGATAAATTGACGCTGCCGGCGGCGGTTCCCCCGCTCGCGGCCAAATCGGTGATGAAGGTGATCCCTTGGACGCCGACGTCGACATTGATGGCGGCTTGGCGTGCCGCATAGGACATGGCGGGGGCGTCCGGGGCCAGAATGAGCCCGGCGACCATGCAAAGGGCCGTCGCCATCTTGAAGATGGCTTTAAGCGCCTTCGCCCGCCTTCGCGGCAAGAAGTTCATTTTTATCTCAAGTCAAAAAATCGTTCGAGCCTCGCTCCTATTTCGAATCCTTCCGAGCCGTCGTCACCTGAATCGGGAAATCCTGGGCTTGCGAATCAGGGCTTCCCGCAATTTTTGCTTCGATCAAGAAGACCCATTTTTTTCCGCGGTAACGGGCCTCGTTAGGAATCTCGAAGCGAAGCTTCTTGATTCCGATTTGTTCCACGCCGATCCGAAGCTCCGGCTTTCCTACCCGCAGAAAATGCGGATTAGGCGCGACGGTAAAATCCGGCGGCACGTCAGCATCGGGAACTCTTCGCTTGACGCGCAGAACAATGCGCGCGTCGCGGCCTCCGGTGTTTAGTATCTTCAGGGCGACCTCGGCTTTTTCGAGCGGCCGTGGGCTTATGCCCAGCGGAACACCGTCAAGCGCCGCTTCCTTCGTGAGCAGCATGAAGGAGCCCTCCGAGGGCGATTCCTTCTTCGGATCAGCTTTTTCAAAGGCCGCGTCCGAGGAATCATCGAGGTCGATGAGTATTCGGCTCGAGAGTTCAACGGCGTCTCCGGTCGGGCCCCTGGCCGTCATGATCCATTCGGCCTGGTATTGCCCGCCCGAGAATCCCTCTTTGTCCGGAATTTTGAGGGCGAGTTCGGCCCTGGCTTCCTGCCTTGGAGCCAGCCCAACGCGCGGCTTCTTGAGACGGATCCAAGACAAGCTTGGAATCGGCTCGTAACCATCCTTTAGCTCCGAATCTCGCGGCAGCGCGAAGCGGGAAGCAATGCTGATGCTTTCCTTCCCCGTGTCGGCGAATTCGAGGGTTCGGACAAAAGCGTCCGCCGAGTAGGTCTTCCCTACCCTCAACCCATCGAGCTTAATTTCCTTGGCCGGGCTCCTCAGCGAGAGCGCCCAAACGGGCGGCGCCAGCGCCGTCATGAAGCACGCCAAGGCAAACGTCTTGCGCATTTCCATGCGTTCTCCTTGCGAGCGGCCTAACCTTCTTCCGTCATCGCGATCATTCTCCTCGTTCGTATTCACATAAGCCGGACTTAAGGGCACTAGAGCCCCATGCATCTCCTGCCTCCGGCTTTTTGAGTCATGAGTCGATTCATGTCCTTGCCTCGATTTCTCCTAGAGCGCGGTGACGATGACCTGCACGTTCTGCTGGTCCTGGGTGCTCGTCGAGTTGGGCATGATGAGCTTCCAGCACAGGGCGCGCTTGCTGCCGGCGTAGAGGTTCGA
>Ga0307372_10006195_pt1 | contig 17619 bp, 19 predicted proteins | sample OX1MG_FD_202533 | JGI IMG/M metagenome (GOLD analysis project Ga0307372, IMG submission 202533) | Soil microbial communities from Risofladan, Vaasa, Finland - OX-1 | ecosystem: Environmental > Terrestrial > Soil > Coastal area > Acid sulfate soil | place: Finland: Risofladan, Vaasa | collected... | reverse complement strand
TGCAGCCACGTCGCACGGCGGTCCGGACCAGGACAAGCGTTTCCCTCCCGGCTCGGCGAGTTGCGACCTAAGGGGGATGGCCGCTTCAACCGAAGGTTGCTTGGTCCGACGTGTCACTACTCACCATCCGTCAATGACACCTTGGTGGGCGGATCTGGATCATTGAGGATCAGCGATGACAGAACCCTTCTCACTCGTCAGCAATGCAGGTGATGTGGTTACAGCGATCACAAAAAGGAGAAATCCCACAAGATGGATCAGCGAGCACCACACGCAGAGGGAATGGATGACGAACAGCTCTTCAGCGAAGAGGTAGAGGACCATACCTATGCCAAGAATCGACAGAATCAGTCGGATCAGATGGATACGCCTATCGCTGGACCGCCAAGCCGCTGGCAAGCAGAGGAGAGTCATTGGAACGAAGAATGCAATACCGAGGAGGGCAACGGGGATCCCTAGGAAGTGTGACGAGTTGCTGGTGAGGATCTTCTGGCATGGGCCAGACTCGGGACAAATGAAGAAGTGGTGTGCGAAGTGGTCGATAGTCAGGTAGACGGACCCGGCGAGACCAACGATGCTCAGCACCAAAGAGGTGACGGGTTGCCATCGAAGAGTCGGCAGCGTTTCAGACATCGGTACAGGCCCTATCAGTCTCGTTGCTTTTCGCAGTCCACAGGAACTTTGTGTCCATATTTGCAACCCCCGCTAGGTCTCGCGAACTGGATTAACGTACTCTCCGCATGATCATCAGATCGACGGATAGTAGCCACTGAAAGAGGATCGTGCCTCAGGCCGGGGAAGGAGAGGCATCCGCACGGAGCACGCGGTGTGACCGTGGGCACCGACCCCGTCAACCGGCCTGGGATGCCACCTCGGCGCGCTCGAGCGGGGTCAGGGGTGAAACGACCGACGAACGGGACGATTTCAACAGGGCCGCGGGATCCTGACAGTCGGGGCACAACGGCCAAAGGCGGACCTCGTTGTCATTGTTGGACTCGGCCACGAGCGCACCGTCGGGACTGACCGAGGGGGAACCGGGGATGGACAGGTCGTGATCGACCTGCAACAACTGGCCGGTGACAGCGGCCCATACCCGGATGGTGTCGTCGGTGCTGGTGGAGATGATGTACCGACCTCGGGGGCTGTAGACAACGCCGTTGACTCCGCGCGTATGACCCACCAGTTCCAGGACGGGCTTGTCCGTGCCGACATTCAACACGGTGACACTGTCGTCCCACGACGCGAGGGCGAGGCGGTTCCCGAGCGGATTGAACGCGGCAGCCGAAAGCTGCCCGGTCTGGTTGTAAGTCTCGAACGGCCGCGCTGTGGCAATGCGCCCTACCTTCACCTGCCCGCAGAACGAGTAGACGGCGACAAGTCGATCGTCACGGCTCAAAGCAGGCGGGTTCCCCGAACCTTGGCACGACTCTGACCATCCCGTCCCCACGATGGTGCGTCCGCTTGACAACGTGGTGATGTGGAGGCGGCCCTGGGCGTCGGTCACCGCCAGCAGACGATCGTCTGCGCTGAAGCTGACCCGCGACACCGTGGTCGCCGGCAAGGTGAAGACCACCTTCCCCGTGGCGGTGTCCTGCACCTTGACCGGCGAGATCTGGGCCGTTTCGGTCCAAGTGGCCGCGAGCTTGCCGTCCGAGCTGAGCACTGCCCCCGCGTCACCCTGGTGGGTGTTGAGGACGGTCGGATCCGGGACGGGGCGGCCGGCGGGGAGTTGCCACGCCTGCAGGACGATGTCGCTGCTCGACCGGGCGAGCGCCACCACCTTGTGCGGCTGCCATCCGATCTCGTTGCCACACCCACACAACTGCGCATTGAGCGTGGCCCGCCACGGCCCGCCGGCGCGGTAGATTCTCGCCGTCCCGTCGTTGGCGCCGGTGACCACGTCCGAGCCACTGGGACTGAAGGAAAGCGCGTTCAGATCCGCCGTCTGACCCTCCAGGGTGACCAGCTCCTGGTCGGGGGTGATGGACCAGATACCGCCCGTACCGTCGAAGTTCCCGACCGCGACCCTCTGACCGTCGGGGCTGATGGAGACGTCGCCGACGGACGTGCCCGTCACCGTGGTCAACACCTCGAACATGGTCCACGTCTCCGTGTCCCACAGGTCGATGTCGGCAGAGACGTCGCCGGACCCGCTCACATTGGCGCCCACCGCCAGGATGGTCCCCTTGAGAGCGATCGGATTCGGTTGGTCGCCGGCAAGGGTCTGGTTCGGAGGCGACAGCGTCTTCACGACCTGACCGCTGCTCACGTCGACCACCTCTGTGGGGCCCTCGGTGCCTACCACGAGGGTCTTCCCGTCCGGCGTGAAGGCCACGGTGTCGTCGCTGTGCGGTTCAAACAGCGAGAAAAGGACCTTGCCCGATGCCACGTCCCACACCGTGGTGCCGAAGAAGGTCGTTGCCGCGACCTTCGAACCGTCGGCACTGAAGGCGAGGGCATTGGCGCCGTTGGGGGCCGATGCATCGGCAGGTGCGGCAGTGGCGCTGGCGCCCGGTGCCAAGGGGGGTCCGCCGCTGGCGCCCGGTGCCAAGGGGGGTCCGCCGCTGGCGCCCGGTGCCAAGGGGGGTCCGCCGCTGGCGCCCGGTGCCAAGGGGGGTCCGCCGCTGGCGCCCGGTGCCAAGGGGGGTCCGCCGCTGGCGCCCGGTGTGCGGCGCGGTCCTGCTCCTCCGCTCAATTGGGTTTGCAGTGCTCCGGAGGACGGATCGAGGAGGTCGACACCCTTGTTCGTACCCACGGCCAGCACGTGACCGGTGGGGTCATAGGCGACGGCGCCGACCTGTCCGGAAAGGTGCCGTCGATACACGACGTGCCCTGAAGCGGCATCGAGCACGACCACGTCGTCGGTGCACACGCTCTCGGCCACGCGGGTACCGGACGGGCTGTAGGAGATCGACGGTCCGCCGTTGGGTGGACAGTTCCCTACCGACTGCGTCGGCAGCGCCACCTTTACGGGGGACGCGTCGATGGCCTGCCGCAAGGCGGCGACGGCCTGGGGAACGGACCGCTGCTGCAGCGCCAGCCGAGCCAGCAACACCGAGACCTCGGGGTCGGCGGACAGCTCGCTTAGGCTCTCGGCGGCCAGAGCCTGAGCCCGGGCGGTAGTGCTGGTCGAAACGGCTTGGTTGCGCGATACGAGGGCCAGGATGCCCAGAGCAACGGCAATCACGACGAGGATGGTGAGGGCGCTCACACCGGCACGGGCGAGTCGACGAGTTCGTCGGTGTTGACGGATGTCCTCGCCTTCGAGTTCGTCCTTGGCCACCCCGTGCATGGGTGCGGCCAGGTCCGCCACCGCAGAGCGGAACCGGGTGTTGCGCAGGTCGAGATCGGTCTCGGTTCGAGCCCAGCGCAGGTCCAGATGGCGGGGCTCATCAGCCAGCCCCCCCCGCAGCGCCTCGGGCACGGCGGAGGACTCGGCGGTGAAGTCACCGAGGGTCCGGTCCCAGTCCCAGGTTCCATCCGTGACCACGGGCAGGAGGTGGTCGACTGCCTTGGTGGCCAGCCAGTGGCTGATCTCCTTGTTTACCCACTCCGACCGGGCCGCCTCCGGCGAGGCGAAAAGGACGAACCACTGGCTCTCATCGAGCGCCTTCTCAATGGCCGACCACAGATGTGGGTTCGTGGACAATCCGGTCTCGTCCCGGAAGATCCGCAGGGCCCGGCGACTGTTCCAGGGCTTGGCCAAGAGCTGCAGGCCGCCCTGCAGGGCGGGCGCCAAGCGGCCGTCGGCCGCGTGGCTGTAGGAGATGAAGCCGTCGTAAGCCATCCGCCGGTCCCTGGTCGTGGGAGAAGGATTTTCGCAGATCCAGAGGAATCTCGCTTAGGTGGTTGTCATACCCGTGCGGGCGGTCCGCGGGGGCCGACGGACGCTCAGTTGCGCGGGATGTTGTCCGATGGCCGGTATCACCGGCTCAGAACTCGGCCAAAGTGATGAGCAGGCCGCTCGGAAGTGCTTGATACAGGAGCGGGCCTGGAGATCTCTACCCATCCGTCGCCCTCTACCAAGACCGGGGGTGGCGGGAGGCCAGTGGACCCGCGCCAGCGGCAGACTGGGCGGCGTGGAAGTCCCCGAACCGGCCCCCGACCGAGCGCCCGAGGGATCCCCGACTTCGCCCGGTGGCCGGTGGTCCCACGGTCGCTCGGGAGCGGTGCTCGACTGGTTGTTCCGCAATCGACAGACCGGCGGCATCACCATCGCCCAGCTGCCCAACGTTCCGTTGTGGATCTTCCTCGCGACCGTAGTGCTGCGCTGGGTCGTGCCTACGGGCACCTGGGTCCGAACAGCCATCAACTGGATCGCTGTCGTCGCCCTGGGATGGTGGGCCCTTGACGAGTCGCTCCGGGGGGTAAATCCGTGGCGGCGGGCGCTTGGCCTCGGTGTCTGCGTCCTCGTGGTGACTAGTGCGGTGTCATCGGTTCACTGAGCGGGCTCGCCCCAGGTGGCCTAACCAGGGTCGGCAGCGGCTCCTTCGTCAGTGCGACACGCTGTAGGTGCCGGCTCTCTCATCTGGGCTTTCCGACCTGGATCTCTTCCGATCGCTTGCGGTCGCAAGTTTCTGGGAAATCCGGGGCAACAGCGTGGGAAGTCGCCGCGAAGACGGTACGCCTGTACCTGGTGGCGAGGGTTTTGTCGCCAGCCCACCCAACCACCACCACCACACCACCTCCTTGGAGGCCAAAACGGCGCGCAAAGAGCGCAGCCGAAAAAGGGTCCTCCGTGATCAGATAGTCATGCCGCTAACACCGCTACGGTGGGGCGCGCCAGAGCCGCGAACCAGGGCTCCATGACGCGGCCGGCTCGGGCTAGCAAGCCCGATGGCTACCTTCTCGGCTCGTACCGCATCGCCACTGCCCCCGAGCCGAACTCCAGCCGTCTCACGAGCTTCAAGTCGACATGCTTCGATAGCCCCGCGAACAACGTCGGCCCGTGGCCCGCGAGCCTGGGATGCACCACGAACTCGTACTCATCGATCAGTCCCAGCTCCGTCAGCGCCAGTGGGAGCTTCACACCTCCCACGAACAGTCCCTTGCCCGACTCCCGCTTGAGTTGCTGAACGGCCTTGCCCAGATCCCCGCGCACGAGTTCCGCGTTCCAATCGACCTGCTTCAGGGTGCTCGACACGACGTACTTCTTTGTCGCGTTGATCGTCTGGGCGAAGGGTTCCATCCAATCAGGTCTCGCTCCCGTCGGCGCCGGCGACCGCCACGCTGATTCCATCATTTCGTAAGTCACCCGGCCAAAGAGAAGGGCATCGGCCTGGTTGAGGTTCTCGACCGCGTGACGATGCAGGTCCTCGTCCGCGGGGATTGCACGATGATCGCAGCACCCGTCCAATGTGACGTTGATGGAGTACCGAAGGGGTCGCATTTCGGGTAGTGGGTCAGTTCGAATCCGGCGGCCGACGGCCGAACATCTGACGGGCAACCTGCTTGTAAAGCCGACCCACCTTCCCAAGGTTGCCAGTGGCGACGGCGACCAGGAGCCAAACGCACATGCCCGCCCCAAGGAAGATGAAGGCGCCGGCAAAGCCCCAGCCGATGCTGTGCTCAGCCAGCCCGAGGCCGACCGCTGTGCTTATCGACCCGGCGCCCCCCACGGCCAGCGAGGCGACAAAGAGACGAAGAACCGCCCTGCCTCGGCGCTCCAGCTCTGCGGGCTCCATCAGGTGCTAGTCAAGCAGGGCGGCGATCTGGAAGGTCGACCAGGGGTGGGTCTCGACCCCGGCAGCCATGGCGGGCGTTGTGGGGCGCCCGGCCTTCTTTAGGGAGGGTCTGGTGAGTCCGGCCCAGGTTGTACCAGGCGAAGTGGAGGCTCACGGCCGCCGCGTGGTTCTCGACCTTCTTTGAGAGGGCGTTGGTGAGCCTTGTGAACCGCCGCATCCCCATCCGCATGGTCAGGTTCTGCCGCTCCACATAGATGGTCGAGATGTGCTTGGGATCCGGTCGGCCGGTGATCGTGCGCTTGTCGATGCCGGTGCACTTCGCCGGCGAGTAGCGGGTCTCGACCTGGCTGGACTCGTACATCTTGACGAGCTGGGCGAAGTCCACCCGGTCGGCACCGAACAGCGGCTCGACGCACTGAACGTAGGATCCAAGGCCATCCGTGGTGAGCTGGATTCGGCCAGGGGCCAGCCGGGAGCGCAGGTCGGTCAGAGACATGTAGCAGTCGCGGCCGGTACGCTCGCCGACCCGCCAGCTCGGGACCAGCTTCGTGTCGGCAACGATGCCGGTCCAAGTCCACACGTCCCCGTAGGCGTCCGGGTGTTGCTCCATGACATGCGCTTCCTTGGCCCCCACGAACGACCAAATCTCGTCGCACTGACCCGCTCGATCTTCAGGTTGTGGAAGACCTCGTCCTGGTAGGCGCTACACGCCTCGCCCAGGTCCAGGAGGAGCTTGGTGATCGTGTTCTTGGCCGCCCCGGTGACGCGCTGGGAGTCAGGGCCGGTTGATGATCCGACCTGAGCGGTAACGCCTTCGGCCGCGAATACTGCGCTGTCGCATCTCGGTGCTGGGTCACCGGCATCGGCACATTTGCGCGTCCCTCCCGAGGATTGAATGCGCCCAGGAAACTGCAGAAGTCGTAAGTCTCGGCGTGGCCCGCACACCGAGCCGACGATCAGGCGCGTCCCGAGCCCGTTGTCGGTGACCTTCTGCATGCCCGATCTGGGTGACCCCCACCGTCACGTTCGAGACGGTCTGGACTGCTCGCCCGGTTGGGATAGATCGCGTATGTGGCCGACGCACGAGTCGAGTCATAATCCTGGTTCGCGGCGAGGGCGTCTTGCGTGGGTTCTGGAAGTGAGGCCGGCGACCGTCGGTACTGCCTCCTTGACAGGGCTAACAGCGGGTCTGTTGTCATCGTCGTGGTGACCTTCGACCCTGGTCGACACCAGGCTGCCGGACGACAATGAGCGACGGCGTCGCACGTTGGGGTGCTTCCTGTAGGAGGGCTGGCCGATGTCCGATATCGAAGACGCACCGCCGGCGCCCGCCGGCCCGCCGGTCACGTCTGGCGTGGCAGCGCCGTACCCGGCGCGCCTTGAGATCGCTTACCCCGATCGGCTCAACCGTGTCACAACAGCGTTCCGACTTGTCCTGGTCATCCCGATCGTGATCGTGAGCAGCGTCCTGATCGGTGAGGGCAGCCAAAGTGTGCAGACAGGCAACGGTACTTGGGTCACGACGACATCGGCAAGCATCACCAGTGGTCTCTCCGTGGCCACGCTGCTGCTCATCCTGTTCCGGCGGCGATATCCCCGTTGGTGGTTCGATTTCGCACTCGAACTCGCCCGCTTCACCACCCGCATCGGGGCGTACGTGGCGCTCCTGACCGACAAGTACCCATCGACGGTCGAACACCAGACCGTCGCGCTGGACCTCGACTACCCCGACGTCGAGCGGGACCTGAACCGTTGGCTCCCACTAGTGAAATGGTTCCTCGCCATCCCCCACTTCATCTTGCTGTTCCTCCTTGCGATCGGCGCGGTCGTCTCGGTGATCCTCGCCTGGTTCGCCATCCTGTTCACTGGTCGATACCCCCGAACGCTGTTCGACTACGTCGTCGGCGTCGCTCGCTGGGGCCTGCGGGTCCAGGCCTACGCGTTCCTCCTCATTACCGATCGATACCCGCCGTTCTCCCTGCGCTGATCACGGGTTGGACCGAAACCCTCTCGATGCATGCCCTACTTCTGAAGCTGACCTGAGGGCCGTAGAAGCCACGGAGAAGCACACATGCCCGTCTCGAAGGCCAAGCCCCGACTTCCTCCTCGCTGGTTCAGCCGGCTCTTCTGGTTCACCCATCGCCGCCTGTACCGTCTGACAGGCGGTCGTCTGGGCTTGTGGCGGCCGAAGCCCGACGGTTGGGGCGCCATGCGTCTCAGCACTGTCGGTCGGCGGACCGGCCTCGAACGCAGCGTCATGGTGGGCTACTTCCAGGATGGGCCGAACCTCGTCACCATGGCGATGAACGGCTGGGGCGAGGGCGAGCCGGCCTGGTGGCTGAACCTGCAGGCCCACCCCGACGCTCGGGTCGACCTTGCCGACGGGCCGCGTCTGGTCACCGGCCGGGCCGCCCGCGGCGAGGAGCGGGAACGGCTGTGGTCACGGTGGCGAGAGATCGACAAGAACCTCGACGCCTACGCGGCACTCCGCTCGATCGAGACCGCGGTCGTCATCCTGGAACCGCGGCGGTGAGGTGTTGAGGTCGGAAGAAGCGGATCCTTGCCGACGCGAAGTCACAGTGACACACACGCCGGACCCGCGGAGTGTCGGTAGGAGGCGCACGGAAAACCCGGGGGGTAGTGCGGGCCAGAGTGCGCCCGAGAGCGCCGGAACCGCCATCGCCCAACTGCCCAACCTTCCGTTGTGGATCTTCCTTGCGACCGTCGTCCTGCGCCGGGTCGTGCCTGCTCGCACCTGGGTCCGAACAGCCATCAACTGGACCGCGGTCGTCGCCCTCGGATGGTGGGCCCTGGACGAGTCGCTCCGAGGGGTAAATCCGTGGCGGCGGGCGCTCGGCCTCGGTGTCGGCGGTCTCGTTGTGGCTCTAGGGGCGTACTCCTCCCGGGCAATGGCGGGCGGCTGCCCGATGTCCTCGAAGGTATTGCTTCCGCCGTCGTGACTGGCCACAAGCGACTAGCGCCCTTACTGCAGCAGGCGTCAGAGACGGAGTAGCGCGCTGCGTCAGTTCCAGCTCGGGCTTCGTTGGCCGCGGCTGCGGCGGTCTCGCCGAGAGCCAGGCCAATCCGACCAGAGGAAGAAGACGGCAGCAAACAGTGCAAGGCCCACGACACCTACGACGAGCACCACCAACGCAAGGGCCTGGATGCCGACGCCTGTAATCTGCGTCCCAACGATCGGTTGACCCCGCATACCGGGTAGCACGATTCGGTTCGGGCCAGATGGAAGGATTCGGATCGGCCCAGGGCCCGCAACGGCGCGGTGAACGGCGATGGCGAACGAGTGCCCGCGGAACCCGACCATCAGGGCCAAACCGGCGCCGACTGCGAGCAGGCCCAGGAGAGCCGTCAGTGCGGTCGCGATCAGCGACCGCCAGGGCGATCGATGGTGGGGAGTCGGCGGGCTCGTCACACCTCGAGCGACGGCCCACGCCGCCGCGAACCGCCGAGGGTCGAAGGCACCGTTACCGAGCACGTCCTCCGGCGAACCTCCCTCGGCCTCGGCCTCTTGGAGGTCGGCTCTCAGGTCGGCGGCCATTTCGTTGGCCACCTGATCTGGGACTCCGAGCCGTCGCCACTCCCGGCGGCACTCCTCGACGAACTCACTCATGGCCCTACCTCCGCTTCGATCAGACCGAGGGCACCATCGACGGCGTCACGCGCTGCCTTCCATTCGCCGACACCGGCCGCGAGCGCCCGCTCACCCTCGGGCGAGAGGCTGTAGTACTTGCGGGGGGGGCCACCGTTGCTCGCGGCCCGCCGGGTCTCGACGAGGCCATCTCGTTCCAACCTGCCGAGGAGCGGGTAGATCGACCCTTCCCCGACGCTGGAGAGGCCGCGCGCCCGGAGCCGCTTGGTCATCTCGTAGCCGTACGCCGGTCCCTCTCCCATCACCGCCAGAAGACAGAGGTCGAGGACGCCCCGCAGCAGTTGGCTCCGCCGACCCTCTGCGCTTCCCATGCACCACAAGATACAGTTTGCTAACTTGCTCTGCAAGAGTCCTCTCGCGGGCCGCACGGGCCCACGGACAACCGCCATAGGAGAAAGAGCATCGGATGACCACCGCAACGTTGTCCGCTCCTTCGGACAAGCAGGCCGCCGAGAACCAGTGGGCTGTCGAGACGCACGGGCTGACCAAGCGCTTCGGCGAGAACGTCGCCGTCAACGGCGTGGAGCTGCTCGTTCCCCGGGGATGCGCGTTCGGCTACCTGGGTCCCAACGGGGCGGGCAAGACGACGCTCATCCGGGTGCTGCTGGGACTGACCCACGCCGATGCCGGCACGATGTTCCTGCTGGGACAGCAGGTGCCCCGCCATCGCGACAAGGCCCTGGCACGCGTCGGGGCCATCGTCGACGAGCCGAGGTTCCACGGCCATCTGACCGGCCGGCAGAACCTTCAGATCCTCGCCGCCGCCCGCGAGAGCGAAGCACGAGACCGCATCGGGCCGGCGCTCGAACGGGTGGGCATCCTGCACCGCGCCGACGACAAGGTGGCCAAGTACTCGATGGGGATGCGCCAGCGCCTCGGGGTGGCGGCCTGCTTGCTCGGCGACCCCCAGCTGCTGATCCTCGACGAGCCGATGAACGGGCTCGACCCCGCCGGCATGCAGGACATGCGTGAAATGATTCTTTCGCTCGTGGCCGAGGGCCGGACGGTCGTGCTGTCCTCCCATCTTCTCGACGAGGTGGAGCGGACATGTGACGCCGTGGCCATCGTCGACCGGGGCAGTGTCGTACGCCAGGGGCCGATCTCCGAGCTGTTAGCCGGCACGTCCCTCGTGCTCGAGGTCGAGTGTTCCGATCCCGATCGCGCCAGGGCGCTCGTTGCCGCCACCGTCATCGGCGCCGCGGACGGGGCGGAGGTCACCGCTGCACCGACCGGGTTGGGTGTCACCCTGCCGGCAGGCACCGGGCGCGATGTGGTCGCCGAGGTCAACCGCGTGCTCGTCGACGGCGGGATCTCGGTGTACCGGCTCCAGGTAGTCCAAGCCTCGCTCGAGTCGTGGTTCCTCCAGGTCACGAGCCGACTGGGGGAATCGCAATGACGATGTTGCCCGACATCAGCGCTTCGGCTCCTGTCCCGTCGACGACCGCGGCGAAACCGGACCACCGGGGATCGTGGATCCCTTCGGTGGCGATGATCTCCACCCGGTTCATGGAGCTGCGCAAGCGTCGCGGCCTCATGATCGCCCTCATCCTGGTGACCATTGGCATCCCCACGGTGTTCTTGGCCATCCGGCTGCTGCTCCATGCCTTTGCGCCGCATACCTACGGACCCGCCGGCGGCTATGCCATCTACAGCGCGCTGGTCTCGGGCGTGTTGTATATCTTCGGCTTCATCGTGGCCGCGACCCTGGGCGCCACCGCTGGATCCGACGATCTCGGCGAAGGAATGTTCCGACACCTGGTGGTCACTGGCCGATCGCGCCTGGCGCTGTATGTGGCCAGGATCCCCGCCGGGCTCGCAATCATCGTGCCCCTGGTGGCGGTGGGCTTCACCATCGTCTGCGCCGTGTGCGTGTTCGCGGCACCGACCAAGCTCAGCTTCCAAGGTGTGGACGTGCCCGTCGGCCTGTCGCGTGCCGGGCTCCAGAGCTGGGCTGCCGACCATGCCGACGAGGTCATCTGCAATTTCGATATCAGGATCGGACCGTCCACCCCGAGCGCCTCGGCGATCCCCACAGTGCTCAATGCCACCCCATGCGGCAACGGACCCGGCGGGCGGGTGTTCAAGCAGCCCCCAGGGGTCCAGGGCCAACCATCACCCTCCCAGGTCCAGATCAGGGAGGTGGCCCACCTCATCGCTAGCGCGAACTATGCGGACTACTCGCGGCAGTTCCTCTACCCGTCGACCTCGCTCATGATCAAGAGCGGGCTGTGGCTCGAGCTCGAAGCGGTCATCGGGTTCGTCGTCGGGTTGGGGCTCGGATCGCTGATCGGGCAGCGGACCGTCGCGGTGGTCATGATGATCGTCCTCGAGGTCGTGCTGACCCCCATCCTCTCCCGAGCGCGCATCCCCCACCTGTCGAACCTGCAGCGCACGGTGGTCGGCCTGGCCACGGCCCACCTGAGCCCTGGCGGCCTCCCCGTGCTCGGCGGTGGGGGTGGCGGGCCGGGCGGCGGCGGAGGCAATGCCGGGCTGCTGCCAGAGTCCACCACCGTGGCCGTCTGCGTCATCGTGGCGTGGCTTGTGGGCTGGACGGCCCTCGGAGCGTGGCGAATGATGACCCGAGACGCCTGAGAGAGCACTCGCTCGCCATCGTGCGTAAGGGTCCGGCCTGGGGTCAAAGAGAGTAGGCGCAGAAATGCCGTGGGCGATCGGGCAGGGCCGGGGACGATCTGATTGGCAACGACGACTGGAAGCGATCCTGGACGGTCGGCGTGTCCTGGGCCTGAGTCAGGCCCGAGCAGTTGCGGGCAGTTAGCTGCGAGCAAGAAGACTTCCTTCCAACGGCCTCGTATTGTTGCGGTCCGTGGGCACGCCCGGCTTCGAGCTGATATGCGAAGTCGAACCTGCCACCCGACCAGATCTCATGCACGTTCGGCACCAGATCGGAGTGCTCAGCCGAATTGCCTCGGCATTCCTCATCCCCGACAACCACATCGGTCGGGCGACGGTATCGAGCATCGCCGTGGCCCACGAGGTGGCGCTGATGGGGGGTCGTGCCATCGCCTGCCTCAACGCCCGTGACCGAAACGTCCTGGGTTTTCGCCGGGATCTCCTCACGGCGGCTGCGTACGGCGTCAGTGAGTTCCTCTTCGTCTACGGGGACCGGCCCGAGACTGGTGCCCGTTCGGACGACCTCACTGTGCGGTCGATGTTGGCCGAAGCACGTGGATTCTCCCAGGATGGCGAGGACGGGCGTTTTCGGCTTGGGGTGGCCTCGGGACTCCAGCGCCTTGCGGCGTGGAAGCGGGACGCCGACTTCCTCCTCACCCAGGTGACGTTCTCTCTCGACGATCTCTTGGAGTGGCGAGGGTCCGTCCGATTCGATGGCCCCGTCTATGCCGGTGTGATGGTGATCGCCAGCTCCCCAATGGCCAGAAAGCTGTCGGCGGAGATCCCTCAGCTCGCGGTACCCGGGCCCATCATTGATCGCATCGAACGAGACCGCATGGCTGGCGTCGAGATCGCCTGCGAACTCATCACTGCGATTCGGGACTCGGGCGCATTCGACGGCGTGCACCTGATTCCAGTTTCTCGATACCGGGAGATGGCCTCGCTATTGGAGGGCCACATCTGAGCCGGACCGGGCAGCCAGGAAGCCCACCGTAGGCACTCCGCAACGTGCCGCTCCAGCTCGCCCCCCGCCGGAGCCCGACCGCCCGCAAATCGCATCCCGGAGCGATACGGCGAGAACCGGCCCGTTCTCGCGTGTAGGAAGCCAGACCCTGCCCATACGTCGCCGTCGAGCCGTTTTGGTGACCAACGGCCCTGGCTCGCAGACTCTTGCCTGGGGAAGGATGTAGCCGTGGCCGACAACAGAAAGAAGGGTGGCGCTGCCGGAGCCGGGGGTGTTTGGTTCCTTGGCTTCATCGGGGCACTCGTTTACTACATCCACACGCACTCGGGAACGTTCTGGCTGGTGCTCTTGGCCATCATGAAGGCCATGGTGTGGCCGGCGTTTCTCGTTTACCACTTGCTGGCGTTGAAGCCGTAACAGCGGGCCACGGCCGCAGGAGAGCGACCCGAGAAGTGGCCGCGCCTTGTGTGAATCGGGCGATTCGTGCGTGGCGACGGCCCGTCGGGTGTCGTGAGACGGGTGTCACCAGGGGCTGGAGTCCCGACGGCTGCCGGTTGCGAGCGGTCGATCCATGATGGCAATCGCAGTAACCGGACATGGAGACGACCCACGCCGACACTCTCGGGACTGTCAGCCACGCGCCACCACCCATCCTCTGTTCGTCGAACGAACTGCGAGCACGCCGAGGCGTGCCAGGTGGTGACAGCGGCTAGGAGCCGGAAATCGGCGTCGACTTCCTGCGCGCCGCGCACGCGCGCCCGGCGCCCGCCGTGCTTGCGACGCATGAGGTGGGCGAGCGTGCGTTCCACGTTCGGCGCGTGGTCCGGTAATCGTCACGCCAACGCTGTTCGGCCTGACGCGTGCGGGCGCGGGCCAGTGCCTCTTCGTGGGAGCTGATCGAGATGGTCCGCCCGTCGGCGGCGACGGTCGTTCGCTCAGCGACGTCCTCGTCAGGCCCCTCCCAGCGACGTCCCTTTCGGCCGGCGCGCCGTGGCCGGCGTCATGGAGGAGGTCGGCGATCAGGTCCTCGGCCACGCTGGCGTCCCCGACGTTCCTCGGCTAACACCTTGTCTCGGTGACGGGCCACAGCCCCGTACCGCGATGCCAGACGTGCCGCGGTGTGGGGTCACGATCTCCCGAAGCCCGCTCCCTGGGTCGAATGGGTCGATCACCACCCCAGAACGCCAGTTCTCAACGGCGGGCGAGGCGGCGTCCGCTCTCGGTGTCGGGCGGGGTGTAGTTCATCTCGAAGTGGTGATAGAGGGTTGACTCGTCAGCCTGAGAGAGTTCCTCGCCATGCATCTCGATGTCGGGGGCAGACCTGACCTGATCCTCGGTGGCTGTGACCCGCAGGTCATCGGGACCGACCTGAACCCCGCCCAGGGGGACGAAGGTCAAGTGACGGCCGATGAAGCCCTCCTTGACCGTGGCGAACTGCGGCTCGTCCGTCTCGACATCAACGTAGATGTCTTGCAGCTTGCCGATCTTCTCGCCATTGCGATCCAAGATCATCTTGCCGTGCCACTCGGCGACGTTCCACTTGGCCTCGCCCCGATCTTCGGTCATGTCGGTCTCCTCGCCCCAGTCGCGGATGGTATGCCCCGTCCTCAAGCGCCGGGGTTCATGCCACTCACGGACCCGTACAGTGTTCCTTGCATGCCATTGTCCGTCGCCAGTACCACCCAACACCAGGGCCGAGGGTCGTGAATTCGACCACATCCGGGTGCCATCGACTACTTCTTGCCGTGTGGTGACCCTCCCTGGCGGGGTTGGCCGCACCGAAGGCGTGGACCTGACTCCGGGAAGACGCCCCTTCGGTGGCCGCCCCCCTCGGCTCGAGGGTGTCGGGCCAACCGGGGGACTATCGCCTCTAGTGAGATGCGAGATCCTGCGCCACGCTAGGAAGTGCGCCCAAGGGGCGATCCGAGCGCACCGCCAAGTCTCGGACGAAGGAGGATGGTGCACGATGGCTGGAAAGACGGATCAGGTGAAGGGCCAGGTCAAAGAGGCCGTCGGGACTCTTACTGGCGACAAGGACCTGGAATCCGAAGGCAAGGCCGACCGTCGAGCTGGTGAGGCCAAGGAGAAGCTTTCTGACGCGAAGGACAAGGTCGAAGAGGTCATCGACAAAGCCGAGGAGAAGGTCGAAGAGGTTGTCGACAAAGCCAGGGAGGCGCTGCATCGCAAGTAGTCGGATGGCTCTCTGCATCGGCATCGTCGCAAGCAGGCTTTGTCCGCGTCGTCGGATCAACGGACTGTGGGATCGAACTGCCAACTCGACAGGCAGCAACGCCCGGGAGGCTCCATGATCATTCTGGGCATGCTCCTTCTGATCATCGGATTCGTTACGGGGGTCCCCATGGTCTGGTCGATCGGAATGATCGTCCTCGTGGTCGGCTCGGCCCTCTGGCTCCTCGGGGCACTCGGCCACGCCGTAGGAGGCCGGCGGCACTACTTCTAGCTTGCGACCCGGGGGGTCGGCTTGGATGGTGAGCCCGGTGGCGGTGGCCGAGATGAGTTCGATGATGGTGCGAACCACCGGACATGCGCGGTGATCATAGATCCGCTCGGCGTCGGAGAACCCGTCGCGTCCCATCTGATTCCACCAGCGTCGGCCGGACTCGACAGCGGGACTGCCGTGTCGGCCGTGGCGCCGACATTTGCCCAGCCTTCGTCGTTGGCCACGGCGTAAGTCACGTTGCCGATTTGCGTCACGATGGTCAGCTACTTTCCATAACCGGCGATTGCCCAGGCGATGCGCTGGTTAGGACCGTCCATCGATGTCCCGTCGACGGCGGCGTGTACGTCTTGACGTTGCCCCTGAGCGGGCGATGCGGAGTTGGTCAGCCTGGCGCTGCACTGCCGATGGCGGCTGGCTCCGTCGACATGAAAGACGCCCCCTGCAGCACCGCCCGGGCGGCGCGTCGTCCCTGGGCCATGGCCTCAACGACCGTAGACGGTCCCACCAGCGCGTCGCCGGCCGCGTACAGCCGGTCGCGGAACGGGACCGCCGCGGCCGACAAGCCCACCTCGCGGCCCAGGGCCAATTGGCCAACCGGCAAGTGTTGGGCGAAAGCGGACCCCGGAGCGGCGAGCACCCCGCTCGCCTGCCAGCGCCGGTCCGGCAGGCCCTGTGCCCGGCGGCGCACCGGCGCCCCGGGCAGTGCTGGTGCGAAGGCGGGGTCGGCCCGGTAGCCCAGGGCCATGACGACGAGATCCGCCGCGAGTTCCACTGACACTCCGCGCAGAACCTTCGGAAGCCGGTCCGCACTCCGCTGGCGAGTGCGGGCCAGGACCGCACCTTCGACGTGATCGTCTCCGACCAGGCGGAGCACCGTGGCCGAGAACCGCACCCTGACCCCCTCGGCCTCGGCTTCGGCCAACTCGTCCGGCCGGACCAGGGCGAACCGGCGATCGAGCCATTCGATGCACGTCGCCGCCGCCCCGAGACGCCGGGCCGAGCGGGCCACGTCCATGGCTGTGTTGCCGCCACCGAGAACCAGGACGCGAGGGGTGGCAGGGGCCGACACGGCGAGCTCGGGAAGCAGCTCGGCGAGACTGGTCCCGTCGAAGACCGCCTTGGCCCCCTTCAGAAACGAGGTGGCGTCGATCACGCCGTCGAGGTCGGCCCCGGGGACAGGGAGGCGCAGCGCAGACGACGCCCCGTTGGCCAGCACGACGGCGTCGTGGGCCTCGAGGAGCTTGTCGAGCTGGGCGACCGAGACCCCGGTCCCGCAGTGCAGGTCCACGCCGGCCGCTTCGAGCTGCTCCCAGGGGCGACGGGCGACGGCGTCGGGCAGTGAGAAGTCCGGAATCCCCCAGCCGAGGAGGCCTCCGGGCTCGTTGTCGCGCTCGAAGACGGTGACCGCGGCCCCGGCCTCGACCAGCTCCCAGGCCGCCCCGATGCCCGCCGGCCCCGAGCCCACCACCGCCACGGACAGCTCGCCGGCGGGCGCCGGCATGGGAGGCGGGACTGGCACCTGGTCACAGACGAAACGCTCCAGGGCCCCGATGGCAACCGGCTCCCCGCCGGCCAACGACCAGCTGCACGCCCCCTCGCACTGAGCGGACTGGGCACACACCCGGGCACAGACGTCGGGGAGGACGCTCGTGCGGCGCAAGATCGCGTGGGCCCCGGCGAGGTTGCGGTCGCGGATGGCACCGATGAAACTGGGAATGTCGTTGTGCGCCGGGCAGCCCCGCACACACGTGGGATCGGGGCAAGCCAGGCACCGTGCCGCTTCGGCCAGCGCCACGCTCCACGAGCCGATCCCGTGACGGATCTCGCTCGTGTCCCCCTCGAGCAGGGCCGGATGACGGATTTCGAGCCCGACCCGCGAATCGACCAGCATCGGACCGTCGACCTCGATCGCCGAGAACGGGCAGGTGCGCACACACTGGCGGCAGCCCACGCAGGCCGCATCCTCGGCGACGGCCACCCAGCGCCGGGCGTCCATCGACAGCGCCCCGGTAGGACAGCGGACCACGCACTCCTGGCACCCGGCGCAGCGGTCGACGAAGACCCGGACGCGCGGCGTGTGGCCGCGAGGCGCCCGCAACCGGGCCGAGTGCTCCGTGGCGGTGTCGGTGGTGGCTGAGGTCGTGGTCATCGGCCGTCTTCCTCCTCAGAATGCTGCGTGCATCAGCACGTACAGCACGCAGGCGCCCGCTCC
>Ga0307372_10006191_pt1 | contig 17625 bp, 16 predicted proteins | sample OX1MG_FD_202533 | JGI IMG/M metagenome (GOLD analysis project Ga0307372, IMG submission 202533) | Soil microbial communities from Risofladan, Vaasa, Finland - OX-1 | ecosystem: Environmental > Terrestrial > Soil > Coastal area > Acid sulfate soil | place: Finland: Risofladan, Vaasa | collected... | reverse complement strand
CGAGGTCCTCGAGCGGTTCGTGCAGGAGCGCCTGGCACCCGTCCTGGAGGAGGGCGGCGTCGCCACGCCCGTGATCCAGTTCTTCGAGGTGCACAACTATTTCGCGGCGGGGAAGCGGCGGGGCTGACCTGACATTGAGCAGGCGCCCGGCGGTCGCGGGGAGGAGGCCGGTCAGCCCCACGGTTTCAGCCCGTGGTCTCCTCGTCACCGGTCGAGCCTGCGGTCGAGCTTGCGGTCGAGCGCTGCTCGTCGACGGCGCTCCGCAGCAGCCGCTGCAAGATGTCGGAGGTGAGTGCCCCGACCTGCGCCGGTGTCTGGTCGAAGTCCACCATGAGCGCGTGGGTGGCGAACGCCGACAGGTGCAGGGCGAACGCAGAGACCAGCGCCTCGGGTGGCTCACCGGTGCCGCCGGCCGATCGCCAGGCCAGGCCGGCGACGTGACGCACCCCCCGCACCCGGTAGTCACGCCGGAGCGCGGCCACCTCGCACAGCACCTCGGAGGCGTTGACGTTGGGGGCGTGGATGTCCCAGAAGGCCTCCCCGAGGATCTCGGCGTTACGCCTGTGGACCGTCGACGCCAGGCCCTCGAGCCACCCCTGGAGATCGTCGGTCGGCGGGGGGAAACCCTCCATGGGGCGACGGCCGAAGGCCTCGAACATGTCCTTCACGGTGGCGAGGATCAATCGGTCGTGGCTGGCGTAGTGCCGGAAGATGGTCCGGGGGCTCACGCCGGCCACCTGCGCGATCTCGTCGACGGTGGCGTCGAAGCCGCGTCGGGCGACGACCTCCATGGCCGCCCGCCGGATACGGGACCGGGTGACGTCCCGTCGCTCCTGCGTCAGTGACGGCGGTGGTCGGCGGTCAGGCTCGTCCATGGCCGTCCTCCTCTGGCGGGCCTCTGCTCGGCAGGGCGACACGATCCGTGCGGCGCGCGCGGACGCCGACTCGGCGGTGCCGGGGACGGCGGGCGGGCCGGTCCGCCCGGGCCGCAGAGTCGTCGCCTCCGTCACCGTCGGTCTGCTCGTCGGCAGCCCGCACGACGCGGGCGGCGAGCGTGACGGTGGCCGGCGGAAGGTTCTCGGTCGTGGGGTCGCCGTCGCCGTCCCATGCGATGGCCAGGAGCAGCCCCGCCACGAGGAAGACCGTCCACGGCACGCTGAGGCACCGTGGCCCGCTCCTGCGTCCGCTGCCTTCGACCACGTCACCCACCCCCGTCGCCCCGCACACAGCATGCGACCCCGGGTCGCCGCCGGGCAGGGTCCTCCGGCCCTGTCGACCGGCCATCTTCGCATCCCATCCCGGGGGCGGGGTCAACCGACGGGCCGCCGGGCGCCGATCGCATTCCCCGTCGGCGGGGGTTGGAACCGGCGGCCCCATCGACGCCGGGCGAGGCGCGGGCACTCCGGTTCGTGGTGCAGCCAGCCACGCTCCCCGACGCCGGCGCCCCCGTCGAGGAGGGCCCGGGGGGCGTGCCGCAAGACCGCCGCGGCCAGATGCCGTCCCGGCTCATGACAGCCGATCCCCCCTGGGGGAATCAGACGGTCGCGTGTTCGTTGATCTCGAAGTCCACGGGGTCGAGATCAGGTCGGGCGAGCCACGCCTGGTATCCGACGAAGTCCATCCGCACCCAACGCTGCGCCCGGTCCGACCAGGCTCGGCTCTCACGCGGCGCCGAGGAGGGATCCCAGCGATCCGTCGCGGTGTCCGGTCCGGCGAACTCCTCCACCCGCATCACCCGTTCTCCCTCGAACCGGCTCGTCGAAAGACGCCCCGAGACCCGCGAGAACGGGCCCACGGGATGGTCTCCCTTCGCCGGCATTGCCCGGATCAGGTCCTTGGGGTCGCTGAGTCGCCTCAGCCTCTCAGCCTTGCGGCTCCCTCTTCCATCTCGCGGGCCTACATCCCATTGGAGCGCAGCCCGGCATGCGTCCAGTAGGGCCGAAGGTCCCAGGGCGCCGGCGCCCGGGCACCCGCCGTCGGACCGGCGGAGATCCCGACGGGCTCGCCGCCGCGTGCCGGTCGGCACCATCCCACGCCGCCAGCAGGACCTTGGCCCCTTGCACGAGGGATCATCGAGGGCGACGGTGGCACCATGGACGTGACACTGTTGGCGGGGAGCGGCGATCCCGCGCTCGCCGCGGCCGTGGCCCGCCACCTCGGTATCGACACGACGCCGTGCACCACAGCGCGGTTCCCCGACGGTGAGGCGCACGTCGTCGTCGGCGAGGTTCGAGGTTGCGACGTCTACGTGGTGCAGCCCACCGGCCTGCTCGCCGAACGCACCGTGGAACCGCGGGAGTGACGGAGCGCATGGCGAAGTACCGGTTCGACTGGTCCGCCCTCCCCGCGGGTCTCCTGCGCCAGCTCCGGCGTGAGCTGCACCTCGGCGGGGGCGACCCCGCCGAGGCACTGAAGCGTCTGTTCGGCGCCCGCCCCGACGAGGAGTTCGTGCGTTCGGCATGGCCGGCGTTACGGGAACGGTGGGTGGCCCACGACCCGGTGGTCCGGCGATCGGTCGTGACGGCGCTGCGCGCCCGCCACCTGGGTGATCCCATCAAGCTGTCAGGAGCGCGCTCGGAGGTCGAGTACCTCCGGTCGTGCCGGAACAGCCCCGCGCTCCGGGCAGTCGTGCTGCGCCATCTCGTCGCGCTGGGAGAGGAGCCTCCTCGCCCGAGGATCCCGGCAACCACCGACCTCCGGGCCAAGAGACCTTCGACCGCGTCGACGCGAAGCGAGGCGTGGGACCTCTTCGGTGACCAGCTCGCGGGCGCGCTCGCCGAGATGGAAGCCGGTCAATACCTCGTCGTCAACGTCCGGGGCCGGCCCGAGTACTACGTGCAGTTCGCACAGGGCGGGACCCGGGGGCTGCGCGCCGAGACAGCCTCGAATGCCAACCTCGAGGATTGGGAGCTGCTCGACGAGGAGGCGAAGGGAGTGCTGGATCGTCTGGGGTGGCGGGCCCCCGCCGACGTGTCGTCCTCGGGAACGACCGGCGGAGCGCCGAACTATTCGAAGACGTGGTCCGTTCCCGTTCCCTATGCGGCGGTGGCGGCCCTGGCGGTCCGCACCTTCGACGAGGTGCTCGAGGTCCGACGGCCCGAGGAGCTCGCCTACCGGGCGTTCACCGAGGCAGGCGCGGAGCTGTCCTTGCCGAGGCTCGCGATCGCGCCTGAGCGATCGACGTGGCCCCGGCCGCCGACTCGCATTCCCAGCCATGGCCAGCTGCTCCAAGAGGTGAAGGCGGTGATGAGGACGATCATCGGCGCGGACGAGGTCGTCGTCGACGAAGACGGCGACATCCCCGTTCGTGTCGACGGTGCCATGGTCTTCGTCCGGGTCCACCAGGTGGTCCCGGTCGTGAGCGTCTTCTCACCGGTCATCTGGGACATGGGGATACCTGTCGACATCGCCGAAACCCTCAACGACATGAACGCGACTATCCGGTTCGCCCGGGCGACGTGGGACGGGTCCGGCGTCACGCTGGCCGCCGAGGTGGTCGGCGCGCCACTGGAGGCGGAGCAGCTCGAGGCCTGCTTCCAGGCGGTGGCCACCCTTGCCGCCGAGTACGCCCCGAAGCTCCAGGAACGTTACGGCGGTCGGGTCGCCTTCGGGCCGGCACTGCCACCCAAGCACGTGGCCGTCGGCGGTTACCTGTGAGCGTGACGGCGGTTACCTGTGAGCGTCACAGTCAGCCGACGGCGGGGGCCGGTTCGTCACCGTCCGGCTGCACCACGACCACGGGACCGGCGATGAGGTCAGGACCAGTCGATGACGAGGCGCCCCGCCTCTTCGGTCACCGCCGTGCCCAACTCCTCACACGCGCGGCGGAACCGGCTCCTCACCCATGTGGCCTCGTCCCCGGAGGCGAGCCGAGTCCGGCAGTCGTCGAGTGCAAGAGGTACCGCTTCGAGCCGTCGGGGTCCGCCGGCGTCCAGGGTGACCAGGAACAACAGGCCGAGGTCGTTGCGCAGCACGGGATCGGTGGCGTAATCGTCGAGGAAGTCCCCGAGGTCGAAGAGGACCGGACGCGCCACCCCGTGGAACACGTGTGCCGAATGGCCCGCCACCAGCGTGGCTCCGGCCTCGACCAGGGCATCGGCGGCGCGTCGGACATGGGCGACCGGGCGGAGCACCATGTTCGGCCCCCAGTGGGGCGTCACGATCACCGCGTCCGGTGTGTCCTGGGTGCTGGCGAGCGCTGATGCCGCTGCCAGCGTCAACCATGAGGGGATGTCGGTTCGCAGGTCGGCGTACGCCACACCGGGCCGATGCGGTCCGGCGGCGAAGGCCGACGGATGGTCCGTGACCCCCACCACGGCCACGTGTCGGCCGCGGACATCGAGGACTGCGGGCGCCCGGGCACGCGCCACATCGGCGCCGGCGCCGACCCAGGCGATGCCCGCGGCCTCCAGGAAGTGGAACGTGTCGAGCAGCGCCTCCGTCCCATAGTCGAGCGCGTGGTTGTTGGCGAGCGTGACGCAGGTGGTCCCCAGTTGGACGAGGGTGTCGAGCGCCGCGGGTGGGGCGCGGAAGAAGAACGGCTTGCCGGGGTCGCGCCACGGGCGGCCGCGTGTCGACACGCAGCACTCCAGGTTGAGAAGGACCATATCGGCCTCGCGGGCGATCTCGACCACCTCGGGAGCCACCAGGCGCGCCGACGGATCGGCGGCGAGACGCTGGGCGACGCCTCGCCCGAGCATCGTGTCACCGGCGAGTGCGACGCGAAGGGCCGGGCTTCTCGGCCGGCGTGCGCCCTGTTGGCCCATTCCTTCCTCTCTGCGTCTGCGATCGCCGGCCGACGGCGAGCGGGATCGTCACTCGGGGACGATCAACCCGTAGTGCCCGTCGTAGCGGCGATACAGCACGTTGCCCCGACCCGTTGCGGCATTGGCGAAGAACACGTGCGGCTCTCCGCCGGCGTTGAGCCGCTCGATCGCCTCGTCGACCGTGAGCACGGGAGCCGCCGTGCCCGGCACCTTCAGGAGTACGGCGGTGGGCCCGGGGTCGACGTCGACGGCCACCAGGCGCTCGAGCACGTACGAACCGTCGACCGACCGCTCGATCATGGCGTCGGCGCCGCTGGCCAGGTCGACGAAGAGGTAGAAGTGGAAGTCCAGCTGTTCCATGTCGAACAGGGCCTCGTCCGGGGTGAGCTCGTCGACGGCGAAGGTCTTGTGTCGGACCAGCTGCCGCTCCTCCAGCGGGCGCTCGAAGTACGCGGGCCGAGCCGCGGGAGGGTCGCCGTGGCGCCATTCCCCGGGCTCGGCCACCGACCGCGACCGCGCCAGCCGCTCACGATGCTGGGCCCGGTGGTCGAGGAGGTCCCGCAGGCGCCCCTGCAGGCGGTCGACGGCCTCGGGCATCGTGTGGGCGGCCACGTGCGCCCGCACGAGGTCGCCGTTCACGTCCAGGGTCGCCTGTGCCACGGCGCGGCGGTCCCTGGCCGGGTCGGCCTCCTTGGCGAGCTTCACGCGGGCGAACAGCACCGGCTCCCGGAGCATCTCGAGCAGACGCGCCACCCGATCCTGGGCGTAGGCCTTGGCGTCCTCGCCGACGTCGCCCACCGCTGACATCACGATGGTGAGCGCGCCGGCTGCGGTCTCGATGACGGCGGGGGCCTCGGGCGGACGGCCTTCCTCGACCCACTGTTCGGTCAGCTCGCCATGCGCAAACCGGCAGCGCACGCTGACGGCCCGCTCGTCGGGACCGGACGGCGCCCAGGTGACGATGGCTTCGCCGTCGGCTCCCCGAACCGCGGCGCGGCGCCCGGCGCCGAGCAGCGGGCTCGCCTCGAGCCAGGCCTGAAGGGCCGATCGCCCCGTCACGGGCTCCTCGCCGACGTGGAGGACCGCGTCGGGGGCGTAGAGAGCCGACGCCCCGGCCGCGTCGCCGCCGCTCAGGCTGGTGGCCCAGGCCCGGACCACTTCGAGGGGATGCATGACTCCCGAGCGCGCCAACTCGGGGTTGACGTGGGCGTAGGGCAGGGGTCCCTTGGTGTCAGGACCGCGGGCACCGGTCAGGGCCCCGAAGCGGTGATGGCGGTGCGACGCACGCGCGCCTGGTCGCAACTGCACCTCGACGGCCGTCTCCACTCCCTGCTCGCGCCGGACGTCGAAGTGGACGTGCGCCCCGGCTCGGCGGGCCACTGCCTCGAGATCGGCCACCCGGGCCCGAAACACCCGGCCGGCCCGCACGATCGTCGCCTCGCCGGACGACGGATCGAACCACTGCACCACCCCGTCAGGCATCCTCGACCACCCTCTCGCTCGTCCGGGTCCGGCCCCACCCCGTCATCCCCGTCGCATGTCCTCAGTACCGTTCGATGGCTCCGATACCACCCATGGCATCGAGCGCAGCCGGTTCGCAGAACTCCACCTCGGCGCGTTGCGCGCACGCCTGTGCGATCGCCGGCGCGACGACGTCGTCGACGACGATCGGACGTTCCCCGCACACCGGGCACCGGAGCCCATCGGCCACCAACTGCATGCACCCGGGGCAACGACCGCCGGACGCCTCGAGGTCCCGCGACACCAAGAGGACGCCCACCCGCCCCGCCCGCAGGACGCCGAGCGTGGCAGTGAGCCCGCTCACCGCCCCCGCCCCCTGTTGGGCCCGTCCCCGCACCTCCTCCACGAGGGCGGCCTGGCGCCGGTGCCGCTCGTGGCGAACCACGTCGATTGCCGCCCCCGCCACCTGGGACACCGGGGCGTTCACAGCGACCTTGATCGTCCCGGTGACGTGTTCCCTCACGCCTCGTGGCAGCTCCCCCCGGAGCTGTCCGACGATGTCGGCGGGGCCGCCGAGCACGATCCGCTCCACCGGCCGCTCCTTCAATTCGTCGAGCACCGCCCGGGCGACGTTGCTCAGGTGCCGCCGAGCCGCCTCCTCGTGGTGCCGTTCGAAGCTGCCGAGCTCGACGTCGGTGTCGACCTGGCGGGCCGGCTTGTCGACCGGCCCCTCGAGCTCGTGCGTCTCACCAGGGTCGAGCCGCAGCAGCCTGGACCGATGACGGTCGGTCACCACGACCAGCGCGTGCTCGTCGGATGCCAGAACCTTGCAGAGCCCGGCCACGTCGGGCGCCGGACTCACTCCCACGTGGTCGTGCACGGACACGGGCAATTCGAAGGTCCGGAAGAAATTCTGCGCGTTGCACGAGAAGGCTGCGAGGCCCCGCGTCACCCTGCGATCGATCCCGGCCGCCAACCACTCGCGGATCCGGAGGAGGTCGGCCTCGACCGCGTTGGCGACTTCCTTGCCGAGCGGCTCCGCCTGGGTGCGGGCCAGGCGGACGAGGTGGTCGATCCGAGGGTCGACATCCGAGGGGCGAGGGTACCTGCGCCCGTCCACATCGACGTAGAGGCTGGTCACGATCGGATCGCCGCGAAATACGGCCAACTCGCGAACCTCGGAAACCTCGATCACCTTTCGATGGTGGAGCAGGCGGGCCCAACCGACCAGGGCCTTCAGTCACTGCTCGGGGAATCGGACCCGAGATCGCCCCGGGTCTTCCTGCCCCATGCCACGGCGGGCACGGCGGGCACGGCGGTGATCGACGAGCTGCGACACGCGCCCACGTCCACCGTCGCCTGAATCGCGGTCCGGCGCCTCCGGCCAAGTCGAGTGACCATTGACCCTGGTCCAGCGTCGTCCACAGGGGGACCCTGGATGATGGGCCAGGAGGTTGCCATGCCCTTCATCGATCGTGCCGATGCCGGACGACGCCTGGCGGCGCTCCTCGACCATCTTCGGGGCTCCGACGTCGTGGTGGTCGGCCTCCCCCGGGGTGGGGTGCCTGTGGCCTTCGAGGTGGCCCGTGCGTTGGGTGCACCGCTGGACGTGATCGCGGTGCGCAAGGTGGGTGTGCCCTTCCAGCCCGAGCTGGCCATGGGCGCCATCGGCGAAGCGGGGGCACGGGTGGTCGACGAGCGAGTCGTCGCGGCGGCTGGCATCAGCAGCGAGGAGTTCGCCGCCGTGGAGGCCCGCGAGCGTGTCGAGCTCGAGCGCCGCGTGCGGCGGTTCCGGGGGGAGCGGCCTCCGGTCTCCCTTGTCGGCCGCACGGTGGTCGTCGTCGACGACGGCATCGCCACCGGGTCGACAGCCCGGGCCGCCTGCCAGGTAGCGCGAGCCCGGGGCGCCGCCCGGGTGGTCCTTGCCATCCCGGTCGCACCCCCCGAGTCGGTCGCCACGCTGAGCCGCGACGCCGACGAGGTCGTGTGTGTCGAGACGCCGGTGAGGTTCTTCGCCATCGGGGAGTTCTACGAGGACTTCACCCAGACGAGCGACGCCGAGGTGATCGCCCTGCTCGAGCGGGCGGTGCCGCTTGCCGCGGTCACCGCTCACCCGACCGCGATCGGTGGCCGGGGCCCGTCTGCGACACCCGACCCCCCGCTCCGGGACGAGGACGTCGAGGTGCGCGCCGGGACGCTGCGGCTCTCGGGCCACCTGACGGTTCCCGAAGGGGTGACGGGCATCGTCGTCTTCGCCCACGGGAGCGGCAGCAGCCGGCACAGCCCCCGCAACCGTTTCGTGGCGTCGGTCCTCAACCGCGACGGCCTCGGCACCCTGCTCTTCGACCTCCTCACGCCGGAGGAGGAGGTCGACCGGGCCAACGTGTTCGACATCTCCCTGCTCGGGCACCGACTCGTCGAGGTGACGCGCTGGCTGCGAGCCGATCCCACGGCTGCCACGTTGCGTGTCGGGTACTTCGGCGCGAGCACCGGCGCAGCAGCCGCCCTGTGGGCTGCGGGAGCGCCGGACGCGGAGATCGCCGCCGTCGTCTCCCGGGGGGGACGCCCTGACCTGGCAGCCGACAGACTGGCGTTCGTCGCCGCCCCGACCCTGCTCATCGTGGGTGGTCATGACGACGTCGTGCTGGATCTCAATCGCCGAGCGGCGGCGCAGCTGCGATGCGAGCACCGGCTCGAGGTCGTCCCGGGCGCGACCCATCTCTTCGAGGAGCCCGGCACCCTCGAGACCGCCGCCGCGTTGGCGAGCGGCTGGTTCGTCGGCCACATGGCCACGTCCCGGACATGAGCGACGTCGACGTCTGACGCCGCCCCCACGAGGAGGAGCGCGCCGACATCGCCCGGGGGAGCGACCTGGCGGCCCCCCTCGTCCATCCGGCGGCCGTCCTCATCTCGCCGGGATGGAGGACGCCCAGATCACGCTGCTCGCACGACGCGGCGGCTCGGATCAACTCTCGGCGATCGGGTTCTTGTCGGCCGGCTTCGGTTCGGATGTCGGAATTCGGATCTCGAGGATGCCGTCTTTGTGGCGCTCGTCCGCCGGGCGGTCGCGCAGCCGGGCTTCGCGGTCGGCTTATCTCGTCCGGCGTCCGCCGTGCAGTGCTCTGGCCGATCGGAGCACCAGTCCAGCCAAGCGGAAGATCCGCTGATCGCCGCCGACAGGGGCCTGGATCAACCTCAGCTCGTTGGTGACGAAGCCAAATGACAACCCCGTGGCAGGATCGGCCCACCCCCCCGAGCCACCGAAACCGTAATGCCCGAAGGCCGAGTCACCCCGGTATCCTCGCGCCCCGGCCCGGTGGTACCCCATGCGCCAATTCATCCGCATGCCGATGACCGCGTCGTGGGCCCTGGTCTGGACCTCGCTCAGCGCGCGCACCGTCTCCGGGGACAGGAGCCGGATGCCTTCGACCTCACCATCGTTGGCGATGACCGCGTAGAGCTTGGCGAGCGCATGCGCCGAGAAGAGGCCGTTGACCGACGGCATCTCGGTGTTCAGCACCGACGGCGACGGACCGGTGAGCAGGCGGTCGAGGTACGGGACGTACAGTGCCTCGAGGAAACGGCGGGTCAACTCGACCTTGCGAAGCGTCGGCATGGACCTGGCGCTCATGCTGGCAAAGAGCGGTGGCGTGGGACGCACGGGCGGGGTCCGGCCGAGGGACGGCGCGAAGCGGCCGACGCCGTCGGGCGGCATCCCGATGCACAAGCCGTCCGTGCCCAGGGGCTCGGCGAGCTCCGCACGCACGAGGTCTGCCATGCCGAGCCCGGTGACCCTCCGGGCCAACCCGGCCAGCAGCCACCCGAAGGTGATCGCGTGGTACCCGGGGTGCCCCGGCCACGGGTCCGAGGGCCGGGCCGCGAGTCGTTCCTCCAGGGCGATGTGGTCGAGCAGGGCCTCCGGGCCGTCGACGAGATCGGTCATCGAGTGCAGGCCGGCCTGGTGGCTGAGAAGCTGTCGCACGGTGATGGCTTGCTTCCCGGCAGCACCGAAGTCCGGCCAGTAGGAGGCGACCGGCGCGTCGTAGTCGACCAGGCCACGGTCGGCCAGGCGATGGATGACGGTGGCAGCCACACCCTTGGTGGTCGAGAAGCATATGGTGACCGTGTCGCGCTCCCACGGCCGCGACCGGCGGCGGTCGGCGAACCCGGCCCACACGTCGACGACCGGCCGGCCGTGCAAACGGACCGCCAGGCCTGCGCCACCTCGGCTGCCCGAATTGAACAGCTGGCCGAAGTACGACACCGCGGGCGCGAACATCGGATGCGCGTGGCCCTCGAGGGACCCGGGTGGAAGCTGTCGATCCGCGGCCCGGTGGGCTTGCCCGGCGGAGGTCAATGCCGCCACCCGACCGCTGAGGGGTCGCCCGGACAGTCCGCGGCGGTCATGAGGGGGTCGGCGCTGCGGCTCGCATGTCCCACGCCTCCTGGTACCGACGGCCTACCTGCGTCCTGGCCCCACGGTATGCCCCTGCCTGGCGACCCGACAGAGTCCTTGGCCCTATCTCACCGTGGAGCGCACACGCCGACGCCCTGGTCATCCGACCACCGACACCGGCACCTCCGACCGGGGACCGGGACGTTGTGACCATGGTCCCTGGCGGCACCGGCGCCGGCGGGCGACGCTGTCCGCGTGCGGTCGAAAGCGACCTCCGCGGTGGTGGCTGACAACTGCCGCGCCATCCGGGGGGACGTCGGGGACTACGACGCACTGCTCGATCTCGTCGGCGACCGGCGTTTCGTTCTGATGGGCGAGTCCTCGCACGGCACACACGAGTTCTACCGGGAGCGGGCCCGCATAACCCGCCGCCTGATCGACGAATGCGGCTTCACCGCTGTGGCCGTCGAGGCGGATTGGCCCGACGCCTACCGAGTCAACCGCTACGTCATGGGCCTCTCCCGTGACAAGGATGCCGATGCGGCGCTGTCGGACTTCCGGCGCTTCCCGGCGTGGATGTGGCGGAACCGCGATGTCGTGGCCTTCGTGGAGTGGCTCCGCGCTCGCAACGACGCCCACGCTCACGCCACGAAGGCCCGGTTCTACGGGCTCGACCTCTACAGCCTCCGTGCGTCGATGGACGCCGTCGTGGCGTATCTGGACCGCGTCGATCCGATCGAAGCGCGCCGGGCCCGCGATCGGTACTCGTGCTTCGACGAGGTCGGTGGTGAGGGCCAGGCGTACGGTTACGGGTTGGCGTTCTCGGGAGCGATCCCCTGCGAGAACGAGGTCGTCGCCCAGCTGATCGAGTTGCGGCGGAGGGCCGATGCCTACCTGCGCAGAGACGGCTGGATCGCAGACGACGAATTCTTCTTCGCGGAGCAGAATGCACGTCTCGTGCGAAACGCCGAGGAGTACTACCAGCAGATGTACCGGGCCGAGGCCTCGTCGTGGAACCTCCGTGACCGGCACATGGCGGGAACGCTCGATGCGCTCGTCGAGCATCTCGACCGGCACCTTCCCCGAGCGAAGGTCGTCGTGTGGGAGCACAACTCGCACGTGGGTGACGCGCGCGCCACCGAGATGAGCGCACGGGGCGAGCTCAACGTCGGGCAGCTCGCCCGGCAGCGCTATGGAAAGCAATGCTTGCTCGTGGGCTTGACGACATTCGACGGAACGGTCACGGCAGCCACGGATTGGGGCGGACCCGCGGAACGCAAGCGAGTGCGCCCCGCGTCGGCTGATTCTCACGAGGCACTCCTCCATCAGAGCGGAGTGCCGCGCTTCATGCTCGATGCAATGACGCCCCCCGTACATGAGATCTTGGCGGTCCCGCGCCTAGAGCGGGCCATCGGGGTCATCTATCGGCCCCAGACCGAGCGCAGAAGTCACTACTTCGAGGCTCGCCTTGCCGATCAGTTCGATGCGGTGATCCACTTCGATCGTACCCAGGCACTCGAGCCGCTCGAACGCAGCCCACTGTGGGACGAGGGTGAGCCCCCGGAGACCTTTCCGAGCGGCCTCTGAACCTGAAGCACGACATGTGTCGGGCCATTCGACTCTTGGCGGGCCGGTCACCGTGGGCGCAGGCTGACTTCATGAACGCCGACCTGGCCGCGGTGGCAGCAGGGGTGCCCGCGCCCGGGATGCGGGAGGGTGCGGCGGACAGACCGGAGCCCGCAGTCGAGGCGTCCGGCCTCTCGAAGCGGTACGGCGAGGTCGAGGCCGTCAAGGACGTGTCGTTCTCGGTGTCCCGGGGCGAGGTCTTCGCCTTCCTCGGCCCCAACGGGGCGGGCAAGACCACCACGATCAAGATGCTGTGCACCCTGGCCCGGCCGACGGGCGGAACGGCGACCGTGGGCGGCTTCGACGTGCAGCGCCAGCCCAAGGCCGTGCGGCGCCACATCGGGCTCGTCTTCCAGGAGCAGACCCTGGACGACCAGCTGACGGCCGAGGAGAACCTCCGCTTCCATGCCGTGCTCTACCACGTCCCTCGCGCCGAGGTCGACGGGCGGATCGACCGAGTGCTGCGGCTGGTGGCGCTCGAGAGTCGGCGAAAGGACCTGATCTCGACCTTTTCGGGCGGCATGGCCAGGCGCCTCGAGATCGCCCGGGGCATGGTGCACACCCCGGCAGTGCTCTTCCTCGACGAACCCACGATCGGCCTCGACCCGCAGACCCGGGCACTCATGTGGGAGGACGTCCTCCGGCTCCGCCGGGAGGCAGGGGTCACGATCTTCCTGACGACCCACTACATGGACGAGGCCGAGTACGCCGATCGGATCGCCATCATCGACCAGGGCTCGATCGTCGCCCTCGACACACCCGACGAGCTCAAACACCTGGTCGGGGCAGACACGGTCGAGCTCACCACCGGCGACGACGCCGTGGCATCGGCCCGCCTTTCCCGGGCCGGCTTCCGGGTGGGCGGGGGCGGTGAGACCCTGGTGGTCTTCGCCGAGAACGGTGAGGCCCAGGTCGCCCGGCTGATCGAGGTCGCCGGAGTGCCGGTGAGCAACGTCCACGTCCACCGCCCGACGCTCGACGATGTCTTCCTGCACTTCACCGGGCGTCAGATCCGCGAGGACCATGTCGAACACGCCATGCCCATGCGCATGCGGGCAATGGCTCGGCGCCGCTAGGAGAGCAGGTGGCCACCGTGGACCAGTCCAACCACAGCGCTGTCCTTGTCGATGAGGGGGAGGACCTCGCTTCGGAGCTGCGGACCATCGGCATGGTGTGGGAGCGGGAGCTCATCCGCTTCGCCCGCACCCGCACGCGGATCCTGTCGAGCTTCATGCAGCCCGTCTTGTTCCTGTTCGTCCTGGGCTACGGGATGTCGACCCTGATCGGGACGACGGAAGGCTTCGACTTCAAGAAGTTCGTGTTCCCCGGCATCGTGGCGATGTCGGTGGTCATGACGGCGATGTTCTCCGCCATCTCGATCGTCTGGGACCGCGAGTTCGGCTTCCTGCGCGAGATGGTCGTCGCCCCGGTCAGCCGGGCGGCGCTCGTGATCGGCAAGACCCTCGGGGGGGCGAGCATCGCCACGATCCAGGGCACGATCATGCTGGTGCTCGCCCCGCTCATCGGCGTGCATCTCACCGTGCTCCTCGTGGTGGAGGTGATCGGGCTCGAGCTGCTCATGGCAGTGGCGATGACGACGTTCGGGGTCTTCATCGCCAGCCGCATCCAGAAGATGGAGGGGTTCCAGGTCGTCATGCAGCTGCTGCTGTTCCCGATGCTCTTTCTCTCCGGGGCACTCTTCCCCCTGAAGGGCCTGCCGACCTGGCTGGCGGTCATCACCCGCGTCAACCCCCTCACGTATGCGGTGGACCCCCTTCGGCACGTCGTCTTCGCCGTGCAGCACATGCCGCCGGCCGCTGCGGCTCGGTTCTCGACCGGTGTGACCCTGTTCGGTTACAGGCTGCCGCTGGCGGTGGAGGTCGGCTTCGTGTGCGTCTTCGCCCTCCTGTTCCTGGTGGTGGCGGTCGCCGGCTTCGGACGACCCGAATGACCGGGGCCCGCCCTCGAGGTCGCACACGGATCGACCGGGCGCCCGAGTGTCGGGATGGGGACGCGGGCGCCGTCGGAGGGATCCGTGCGGATGTTCGGTCCCCGACGATCGGGCGTCCCGGCGCCCGGGCATTGGGGCTGGGCGGGGCTCAGAGACCCACGACCATCCGGGTGATGCGGTCCCTGATCCCGGTGGGGATGAGGGGTTGGGCGAGGGCAATGGCCCGGGCATCGGGGCCGACGAGGTAGCGGGCCCTGGGCGAACGCGCCGTGAGCGCCTTGCCGATCGTCCTTGCCACGCCCGCGGGCTGACCCATGACGCCCGAGAACATGGTGAGCAAGGTGCGAGCCCGCTCATAGCCGACCTCGTAGTCCGACCGACCGTGCCGGGCGACATCCCGGTCGAGCTCCTCCCAGATCCCGGTCTTCACCCCCCCGGGCTCGATCAGCACGACTCTGACCCTGTCGCGGACGACTTCGAGACGCAGGGCGTCGGAGGCCGCCTCGAGGGCGTGCTTGCAGGCTTGGTACCACCCGCTCAGCGGTGTCGTCGTCAACCCGTAGATCGACGAGACGTTCACGACCCTGCCCCCGCCCGATTCGCGCATGTGGGGCAGGGCCAGCCTGGCCAGCCGCATCGGCGCGACCACCATCGTCTCGAGCTGTCGACGCGCCTCCTCGTCGGTCGTGTCCTCGATGGCGCCGATGCCCGAGTACCCGGCGTTGTTGACGACCGCCCAAGGCCGCAGCTCCTCGATGACAGCGGCGCAGCGCTCGGCATCGGTCACGTCGAGCAGGATCGTGTCCACCGAGGTGCCGGAGCTCGCGGCCGCCTTGGCGACGTCTGCTCCCTTCGACTCCGACCGGACCGAACCGACCGAGTGGAACCCGAGGCCGGCCAGGTGCACCACGGTGGCCAGGCCGATGCCCGAATTGGCCCCCGTGGTCAGAACCGTCCGCTTGTCACCACTCAACGCAACGCGCCGCGTCGTCGGCTACTTCGGCGAGTGGGAGGGCCCTTCGGTCGAGCCACACCTCGTCGGTCGCCTTCACGGTCTTCTCCGCCGCCTGGGTCCGTGCACCGAGCGGTTGCCCGACGATCCGGTCCACGGTGCCGTGGTCTGTGCTGGTCATGATGCCGTCCTCGTCGATCGCGCGCCTCCCGGCGGAGGCCCCCGACCTGCAGATCACGTTGACAGCGTCGACCCAGGCGGAATAGAGCCTTTGTCCCCTGCTGCTCGTCCCCTGCTGCTCGTCCCCTGCTGCGACCCGGCTGTCGACGACCTGCAGGGGGCGGGGGCCTGGGACGCCCGGCGTGCGGCCGCGTCACCCCTGCCGTGCGAGGCGCCAGCGCGCCAGTTCGTGGTGCAGCCAGCCGCTCTCCCAGAAGCTGACGTCGCCGCCCCCGTCGAGGAGGGCCTGGTGGGCGTCGATCATGACGTCGACGGCGGCGCCGTGCGACGGCTCGCGCCGGAGGACGGCCTCGGCCAGATGGATGGCCACGACGGCCTCGCCCGCCCCGAGCCTGGTGCGCGCCCGTGCGGCCACGGCGTCGGGCCCGGCCAGGTCGACGAGCTCGGCGAGCGCTTCTCCGGGCTCCACCGGGTACAGCTCGGTAGTCGAGCGCAGGCGGAACCATCCCACGTACGTCTCCCAGATGGTGCGCACGCCCCACGCCACCGTGCCGTAGCCCTCCCCCACGCGCAGCTCGGGTGGCAGGCGGATCTCGCGCATCAGCGTGAACACGTCCGTGCCCTCGTTCATGCCGACCAGCGTCGCGCGGTGCACGTGGTCGACGGCGTCGTGGAGCCGGGCCAGCGATCCGTCGATGAGCGCCTGCCCGACGATGGGCTGGTGGCGCCCGGTCACCAGCATCGAGGGCCGCAGCGCCCGGACGGTGCGGATCGACGCCAGGTACGGCTCCACCAGGCGGTAGCGGTCGCCCCGCAGGGTGTTGAGGTTCGGGAAGTGCGGGAAGAGCGGACCCACCAGGTTGCTGATCATGCAGATGCCGTGCTGCGGCAGCCACACCACGCAGCTGTCGACGGTCTCGCCGCCCGGCGTGGCGATGAGCTCCAGTTCGAGGCCGCCCACCCGGAGCTCGAGGCGTCGCACGAAGGTGTCGTCGGGGACCGGCTTGTCCTGGCGCATGGGGATGCCCGGGTTCTGCGCGGCGATCTCCTTCGCCCGGCGGCCGCTGACGTCGAACCACACGGCGGCCGTGCGCAGCCGCAGGGCGGCGATGCGCTCGTCGTCGTGCTGGCATGCCTGGTTGTCGGCCTGGGCCACGTAGCGCGTGCCGGGCTCCCGGAACAACCCGACGCCGCCGACGTGGTCGACGTGCGCCTGGGTGGTCACGACGTACGGCGTCGGGCCCGGGCACACGGCGTCGAAGACGCGCTTGTGGTGCGGCGCCTCGTAGCCCATGCCCGTGTTCACGATCACCCGGCCGGCATCGGTCACGAGCATGTAGGCCGCCGTCGTCCCCCCCGAGCGGTACAGGAAGTCGGTCAGGCGGTGCGCCGGGTCGTCGTAGACGGGGGTCAACAGCTCCTTGCCGGGTCGCTCGTCGACCAGACGGTCCACGGCCCCCGGGTCGACGGGGGTGGTGTCGTCATGCATCGGACTGCTGGCACTCATCGGACCTCCACCTCCACCGGGACGGCGTCGTGGTAGAAGCCGAAGTGGGCGCGCACCTCGTCGGGCCGGACGCCGAAGTCGACACGCAGGTCGTAGGCGACCTGGCCGTCCTTGTCCCGCGGGTGACCGGCGACGTAGGCCCTGATCTGCGCCCGCGCCCCGTCGGTCACGGCCAGCCCGGCTGTCTCGTAGATGCGCTCGACGGTGGCCTCGTCGTCGGCCATGAATTCGTGGAACAGCACGTCCGCCCGCCGGTCGGCCGGCACGAGGTGCCCGTCGCGGAGGGACGCCTCGAGCAGGCGGCGGATGCGGTCGGTCCAGTAGGTGAGGTACCAGTCGGGCTCCGGGGTGCGGTAGCTCATGCGGGCCGCGTAGGCCATCATCGTCGCCGCCGACTGCACCACCGACACCGGGTCGCGGTGCGTGACCACCACGGTGGCGTCCGGGAAGGTGGCGAGCAGCGGGCCCAGCTGCTCCAGGTGCTGCGGGGACTTGAGCACCCAGCGCTCGCCGGGACGACGCCACTGCAGGATCTGCAGCACCGTCTTCAGGTAGCCGTAGTGCGGGGTCTGGTCGTGCGCCAGGTAGTGGTCACGCCAGCGCGGGGCGCGGGCGACCCATTCGAGCTGGTAGCTCGAGAAGTCGGGCAGCTGCAGCTCCAGCTCCTCGTGGACGTGGTCGGGGCGCATGGGGTGCATGGCGGCCATGACGGGGAGCATGGCCTCCATGCCCTTCCAGTCCTGTTCCGCCCGGCGGTAGCGGGGGTCGGCGGCGGGTGACGCAGCC
>Ga0307372_10006190_pt1 | contig 17629 bp, 16 predicted proteins | sample OX1MG_FD_202533 | JGI IMG/M metagenome (GOLD analysis project Ga0307372, IMG submission 202533) | Soil microbial communities from Risofladan, Vaasa, Finland - OX-1 | ecosystem: Environmental > Terrestrial > Soil > Coastal area > Acid sulfate soil | place: Finland: Risofladan, Vaasa | collected... | reverse complement strand
CGGAGGGACCCTGCTTTCCCGGTTTGCGATGGGAATCACGGGCCCGACGAGGGCTGCGCGATCGCGAACGGAACGTGGAAGGCGAAGTACGCTCCTCGCACCTTCCAGTTCCCCTTCTGGGGAGGTCTGGAATGGGGTCGCGAATACGCATATCGGTCGGCCATCGAGCGGACCTTCAACCTGATGAAGAACCGCGACGTCGTGGGCCTCCGGTCGGGGGAGTTCCGCCTCCGCGGGCTGGCCAACATGACCCTGCTGCTCGGCCTGGCCGCTGTCGCAGTAAACCTTCACCTCCAGGGCCTCGACGCGCCGGAGATGAGCGAGTCATCTCCGGCGCCCGTCCCTAAAGCCGCGTAGGCCCCCCGATTTAGCGGGCGACTTCCCCCAACCGGCGGTTTCGGCGCGCCCAAAGAGTCGCGCACGGTCGTGGTGGAGTGGTCGGCCGGCGGCTTTGATCCCAGCTTGCCCGATTCAAACGCAGAAGCGGCGCCCAGATTGCCTGGGCGCCGCCTTAATCCGAAACTCGTCAGCGGGTCAGAAGAAACTCGTCAGTGGCTCCCATTAGGAGCAGCCTGAGGTGCTCCCGCAGTTCATGCACTTGTAGCACGCTCCGTTGCGAACCATCAGAGAGCCGCAATCCGAACAAGACGGAGCGTCCTCCTGATTGCGGAAGGTGAGCTCGGATGAGAGTTGCTTAGCGGTAGCGTGTCCGGGAGCGAGGGCCCCGGCCACCGCCGCCGTCGCTACCGAAGCCGCGGGCACGGACCCCCCGATCGCCAGCGTGTCCATGGACTCCTCCTTGCGACTGATAATCCCCAGCGCATCCCGATCCTCAGCGGAGAGGAAGCGGGCAGCCAGCCAGCGAAAGATGTAGTCGACGATCGACTTGGCGATTGGGATCTCGGGATTCCCGGTGTAGCCGGCCGGCTCGAAGCGGGTGTGGGCGAACTTGGCGCAGAAGAGACGCAGCGGCACCCCGTACTGGAGAGCTACCGAGACCGAGGTGGCGAAGGAGTCCATCATGCCACTAAGGGTGCTGCCCTCTTTGGCCATCTTGAGGAAGATCTCTCCTGGCTGGCCGTCCTCGTAGAGGCCCACGGTCAGGTAGCCCTCGTGGCCCTGAATGTCGAACTTGTGAGTTATCGCCGCACGCTCCGAAGGCAGTCGGTGTCGGGGCGGGCGGGCCTCCGGCGTCGCAGCGGCCGCCTCTTGGCCGCTGTAGGTGGCCTGCTTCTTGGACGTTGAGAGGGGCTGGCTGCGCTTGCTTCCGTCACGGTAGACGGCGATCGCCTTGAGGCCCAATTTCCAGGCGTCCGTGTAGGACTGTTCGACGTCCTCGGGAGCGGCGTCCTGGGGCAGATTGACCGTCTTGCTGATGGCTCCGGAGATGAACGGTTGCACCGCAGCCATCATCCGTACGTGCCCTTGCCAGCTGATCGAACGTTGACCGTTGGCGGGGGGAAAGGCGCAGTCGAAGACCGCCAGGTCGTCTTCGCGGAGGTGCGGGGCCCCCTCGATAGTGTCGTGCTCGTTGATGTACGCGAGGATGTCGGAGACCGCCTCCTCCCCGTAGCCGAGCTTGCGCAGGGCCGAGGGCACGGTCCCGTTGACCATCTTGAGCAGCCCTCCACCGACCAACTTCTTGTACTTGACGAGTGCGATGTCCGGCTCCACTCCGGTGGTGTCGCAGTCGAGCATGAAGGAGATGGTGCCGGTGGGAGCGAGCACCGTCGCCTGGGAGTTGCGGTAGCCATTCACAGCACCTAGTTCGTGGGCGTCGTCCCAGGCCCTGCGAGCGCCCGCCAGAAGCGGCGCCGGCGTGTGCTTATCGGAGATCTTGTAGGCCGCGGCCCGGTGCTTCTCCATCACCCTCAGCATCGGCTGCCGGTTGACCTCATAGCCTTCGAAGGGACCGACCTCCTTGGCGATCCGCGCCGACTGCGCGTACCCCTCGCCCGTGAGAATCGCGGTGAGGGCCCCCGAGTAGTCCCGTGCCTGGGGGCTGTCGTAGGGAATTCCCAAAGCCATCAGGACAGCGCCCAGATTGGCGTAGCCCAGTCCCAGGGGACGGAACCTATGGCTGTTGACGGTGATCCGCTCGGTGGGGTAGGTCGCGTAGCCCACCATCACCTCCATCGCAGTCAGCATGATCTGGATGGTGTGACGGTAGCCCTCCACGTCGAAGCTGCCGTCCTTCTCCAGGAACTTCATCAGGTTGATGCTGGAGAGGTTGCAAGCGGTGTCGTCCAGGAACACGAACTCCGAACACGGATTGCTGGCGTTGATCCGGCCCGAATTGGGACAGGTGTGCCACTCATTGATTGTCGTGTCGAACTGGAGCCCCGGGTCGCCGCAGGCCCATGCTGCTTCCGCGATCTGACCCATCAGGTCGCGGGTGCGGAAGGTGCCCACCACCCGACTCCTGTCAGTGACCGCGTACGTCCGCCACTCCTTGTCTTCCAGGAAGGCCCGCATAAACTCGTCGGTCACCCGGATCGAGTTGTTGGAGTTCTGGAAGAAGACCGACGAATAGGCCTCGCCGGTGAAAGCTCCGTCGTAGCCGGCCTCGATCAGCGCCCAGGCCTTGCGCTCCTCGCGGACCTTGCAGTTGATGAAGTCCACGATGTCCGGGTGGTCGGCGTTGAGGATCACCATCTTGGCGGCGCGGCGGGTCGTCCCACCGGACTTGATGACCCCGGCGAAGGCGTCGAAGCCCTTCATAAAGGAGACCGGGCCGCTGGCGGTGCCGCCGCTGGCCAGGTGCTCGACCGAAGAGCGGATCGAGGAGAGATTGGTGCCGGTGCCGGAGCCGTGCTTGAACAGCATGCCCTCGGTCTTGGCTAGAGTCAGGATCGAGGACATGGTGTCCTCGACCGAGTTGATGAAGCAGGCGCTCACCTGAGGGTTGGGATCGGCGCCCAGGTTGAACCAAACCGGACTGTTGAAGGCCGCGATCTGGTTGACGAGGATGGCGCCAAGCTCAGCGTGGAAGGCGTCCAGATCCTCCTCGCTGGCGAAGTAGTGGCCAGCGCGACCCCAGTCCCGGATGGTGTCGGCCACCCGCGAGATCAGTTGGCGCACGCTTGACTCTCGGTGGGAGCTGCCCTGGAGGCCGCGGAAGTACTTGGACACCACCACGTTGGCGGCCAACTGGGACCAGGACGTGGGCACCTCGACGTTCTCTTGGGTGAAGACCGTCTCGCCCTTCTCATTTGAGATGCTGGCGGTGCGGTACTCCCACTCGATGGCGTCGAAGGGATGGACTCCCGCCTGGGTGAAGCGCCTTTCCACCCGGAGGCCCGTGGTCCCGGACTTGGCCGGCGCACGCCCGGCCGACCTTTTGGACGGGTTGTGCGAGCCTCTCGAGGCGGCTAAAGAGGCTGGTTCGGGGTCGCTCGCCGATCGGTCCACTGGGATTCCCTCCTGGCAGGACGAGTGTGGTTCTGAGGTACGGCTAGGTGGCCACTGGACCACATGTAGTGGTGGCGGCAAGCCCTAGCCGCAATATCTTGCGTGATGTCGCCGTTAAAGTCAAGAGCTCATCCCACCTAAGAGCCGTGGGCGACCAAGCCCGCTCTCCGATCCAGTCCTTATCTTCCGACAAAACCGAGCGGGATTGGGAGGCGAGGCAAAGAGCCGCCCCGGGTAGTTCGAAGCCACTACCACTGACCGGCCTCTTCCGGGGGGCGAGCGACTCATCTGAGGGATCTTCTCGCCGCTATCACAGACGGATCGTGATCCACGAGCCGAGGCTTGCCTCGCCCGGCCGGGACCTGACCGCCGCACCTGTCTGCTGCAGCTACTTAGTTGATAACTGATATAATCGCTAGTCTCAGACCGTTCCGGGGCCTGGCTGCCTCTGTCAGGTGGGAGGGACCGAGTTCTCGGTCGACGCGGAGGAGATGAGGCTAAAGAGGGGCAGAGCGCGGAACACCGCCTACGTTGGCTGCTCCTCATTAAGATCCGACTGGCAATGACCTCTTCGCGACCGGATCCGACCTAACGTCTGGCTGCGACAGTAGCCACACACGGCGACATCAAGGCCACTCAACTCGACGGGAGAACCGGGTCCCTTGTTGATCTGCGACAACTACGCCGCACTACCTCGTCCAGTCTGGTTGAACCCATCCAGCCGGCTCCAGTTCTCGGCGATAAAGGAGTCACGCGGGGGGGGCGACTCCGCTAGACCGCTTGGCGCAGGAGCATCCGGAACAAGGGACGCTCACCAAGCGATCACCAGTCGGCGATCAGGCGGTGCAGCGAGGACCATTCGGAGGGCAGCTCGGCTGTGACCGGGCCAGATGATACCGGGGCTGGGGGCATCAGGGTGGCGCGTCCGCTTAGCGCGCCCGAAATCGTCCAATTCGCTCTGCTCGCGGGTCTGGATCTCTTGCCCGATCACGCCGCCGCTCTAGCACCCATGTTGGAGGAATTACTCCGCGCTTCCGAACTGCTGCCAGCCAACCAATCGGCCGAGGCTGGATGGCTAGGGGATCCCTACGATCCGTCCACAGGGGGACCCCCGTGAGCGCGGACTCCGACGAGATCGGCTTGCTGTCTGCGAGCGAACTCTCCACTCGCTACCGGGCCAGGGACCTAAGGCCGATAGACGTGGTCGATAGCTTGCTGGCCCGGATCGAGCAGCTCGATGGACCCATCAACGCCTGGGTCACGGTTTGTGGCGACGAAGCGAAGGCCGCGGCCACAGCATCTTTGGAAAGGATTTCGCAGGGCAAGCCAAGAGGAGCTCTCGATGGCATACCGGTCGCACTCAAGGACAATATTGACGTCGCCGGCGTAAGGACCACTTGCGGCTCGCGAATCCTCAAAGGCTATGTTCCGACTCGTGACGCCGACGTCGTGGTCAGGCTAAAAGAGGCGGGCGCAGTCATTCTCGGCAAGACAAACATGCTGGAGTTTGCCTATGGAAACGTTCATCCCGACGTTGGGCAATGCAACAACCCGGGGATGACGACTCGCACAGCGGGTGGCTCGAGCAGCGGCTCGGCAGCGGCGGTCGCCGCTGGAATGGTACCTCTCGCCCTCGGAACGGACACGGGTGGATCGATTCGGATCCCGGCAGCCTACTGCGGGATCATCGGCCTCAAGCCGACTTTCGATCGCGTCAGCCACCGTGGCGTCTTCCCGCTCTCCTGGTCTCTCGACCACGTTGGTCAGCTGGGGAGAACCGCAGACGACGTCCTCAGCCTGCTCGACGCAGTAGGCATTCCCAGTCGTGGCCCGAGCGACGACAGGCCGCTGAGCGGTTTGCGCGACCTTCGAGTCGGCATTGTCCGGCAGCACCTGGGCCCTGACCTTCGGCCCGGGGTGCGGGGCGCCTTCGATCGGGCAGTGGCGATCTTCTCCGATGCCGGCGCCGAGGTGGCCGACGTGTCGCTGCCGACTTGGGAACATGCCGACGTGGCCCACGTTCTGGTGTTAGCTCCGGAAGCTAGCGCAGTTCACTTGGACTGGCTGCGGGGTCGTCCCCAGGACTATGCCCCGGACACGCGCTTGCAGCTGGAGTTGGGTGCCGTGACGCCAGCTGCTGCGTACTTGAAGGCACAGCGGTTCCGCAATGTCATAGCCGCGGAGACCAGGGCCGTTTTTGGAGGGGTCGACATCCTGCTCTCTCCCACGGTTGGCTTTGTGGCACCCGAGACTGATCCGGCGATGGGTAGCGAACTAGGCGCGCTAGAGGGGCTTCGGACCGGTCCTCATTGCTTGATTGGGCTACCTGCCGTGTCAGTGCCAGCCGGGACGGCAGAAGACGGACTTCCGGCCGGGCTCCAGATTGCCTCTGCTTGGGGCACTGACCGTCGGCTGCTCGGCATCGCTGCGGCCTATCTGGCATCGGCCGGCTGGCGGGCGCTCGCCCCGCCCGGAACGTGAGTCTAGCCACTGCGCGGTCGGAATGCTGGACCTGCCATCACCGCCGGCTTCAACCAGCCACGGGGGTCAGGTCGCGCCCATTGGAGCCCTCTTAGCCGGCCACACTTGCCATCGCAGCGATCAAGATACAAGGCTCCGTTCCGTGGTTGCGCCACCCGTGCAGAGTGTTGCGCTGAACTACGCAATCTCCGGGTGAGAGGTCTACTTGGCCACTCTCAAGCAACAGGGTGACCGCGCCTGACAGCACCGTCACCCAGTCGACGGTGTCCGTCGAATGAAACCCGATCTCCACGCCCGCGGGGATTGTGCAGCGGCGCCACAGGACGACTCCCTCGGTGATGTCGGCACCGGGAGGCTCCGGCAACTCCGTAGAGCCAGCAACCTCCGCTGGCAATCCCATCGACCAGAGATCATCCAGGACATAATCCGGAGTCACTTCGGTTTGAGTGGCCTGGGAATCGACCACCAGGCACGAATGGCCGGTTGAGTCGACTCCTGTCACGATCCTTCGCATCGGTTGGTAATAGTCTGGAATTGCCACGGTCCTGTCCCCTCCACCTCCACAACAAACCTGGCTTCTCATTTTACCGCCGCTGAACCCGGCTGTCTATGGCGCGTTCGATTAGACCTCCGCTCCCGAGACCGCGTAGACTTCACCGAGATGGCCAGGTTGTGCAATCCGCACGTTCCTGTCAGAATCGGAGGTGGCGCTCGACCGCACTAATTGGTCGCCTTTGATGCCATTGGCGGCCATAGTCGATGTGGGCAAGACGGATGAAAATAGAGGGGTCAAGAATGGGAAGGACGAGCGTAGGTAACCTCACGGCAGATCCAGGGGAGCGACGCCAGGGATGGGTGCGGGTGCCTCGCATCGAACCAGCATGGGAGATTCCCGTGGTCGTGATCAGAGGTCGCGAGCCCGGGCCCACGCTCTCAGTCACGGCGGGGATGCATGCCGCAGAGTACGTCCCCATCGAGGCAGTCACCCGTCTCAGTAGGTGGGTGGACCCTGCTGTCCTCCGTGGAACGTTGATCACGGTCCTGCTGGTCAACACCCCGGGCTTCTATGAGAGGTCGATCTACATTAATCCCCGCGACGGTCAAAACCTCAACCGGGCATTTCCAGGAGACCCGAATGGGACAGCGTCCCAGCAAGTGGCGGCCTTCCTGCTGGCTGAGGTAATCGACGGGGCAGATGCGTACGTCGACGCACACTGTGGAGACATGAACGAGGCGCTGGCGCCCTTCGCACTATGGGCCGACGCTGCCGACCCCAAAGTCCGTGACACCTCACACGCCATGGCGCGCGCCTACGGGTTTGAGCGCACCTTAGCAGAGGATCCGGCGGTCATCCCGGATCACTCCGTTGGCGCCGCCGCGCTGAGGGGAGTGCCAGCGATGGTAGCCGAAGTCGGTCAGCAGGGGATCTGCGACGAGCTCTCGGTGGAACGCCACCTGCGTGGGCTCCAGAATGTTCTAGCGCAGCTGGGCATGATCGCGCCGGTGGGTCCTGCTTCCGAGGCACCTAGGGAGCTTGCGGGAATGGCATGGATGCGAACCGACATCTCTGCGACCTACCACCCGTCCGTCGCAGTCGGCGACCAAGTTCAGAAGGGGGACCCGGTCGGGGACTTGCGCGATCTGTTCGGGGACCAGGTTCGGCAACTCCACGCGGTGGAATCCGGCGAAGTCGTCTTCTGCGTGACCTCCCTTGCGGTTAAGGCTGGCGATCCCTTGCTCGGCATTGGAGTCTTGCCCAGCTGAGCTGATGGCTCTGGCCGCGCCGCGATGGCTCACCCTCGGGGAACGGCTGAGAGCCGGTCCAAGGCCCCCGCGCGAATCGTTGCGGGGTTGGCTCGAAGATGCCAGCCGCTCGCTATGCCTGAGTCGGGGGTGCGCCAGATCGCTCCGCGGCAGCCAAGCCCAGGGCTTGGGCGACAACAAAGTCGGCGAGCTCCAACGGAACGAAACAGACCCCATTCTCGTCCGCCACCACCAAATCGCCGGGCAGGACTTGAACGTCGCCACAGCCGATCGGCCCGTTGATGGCTACCGCCTCGGCCCGGAGGTTTCCACTGCGAGGCGTGGAGTCCGCTGCCCATAAGGGAACGTTCCATCCGCGGATTTCTTCCAGATCACGTACCGACCCATCGACTACACAGCCGGCAAGCTGAGCGCCAGCAGCAGCCTCGGCAGCCAGGCCCCCCAGGACTGAGGCACCCGGTACTGCTCGCGCATCTACGACCACGACATCTCCGGGAGATGCCGCCGCGAATGCAGTCCGATGCGCCAGTCGACCTTCCAACGGATCGTGCCGACGGAGACGTTCGGGTAGGTAGGACAACGTAACCGCGTGCCCTACCACCGTCCCACCGCCAGAGCGGACGGGGAGGCGGCTTCCGGCCACGGACAAGTTCCAGCCTAGTTGGTCCAGGACGTCCGAGACGGTTGAAGAGGCCGAGGGGATTTCGCGAAGCTGATCGATGAGCCGCGACTCCAGGCGCCGGAAGCTGGCTGGCTCAAATTTGGCGGGCCGGAAGGCTCCTACCGGCCGGGTTGGGGTACGGTGTTCGCCGCTGGGCGGATTCTGGAGACTCATCCGTGAAGGCCCTCCATGGTCAAACTGGTGGGGGTTCCGGCGAACTGTGCGCCGGCTCGGTACTGCAATGGCGGTCCGCCTCTCGAGGCAGGGCGTCTTGACAGACAACTTGATCCAATATAAGGTGTCGCGATCGGGTGGTCGGGGTCCGGCCCGGTCAACACCATAGCTAGCCCAGGTACGAGGGGGACGTATGGCCACCGGTCACGGAACGACGACCCAAAAGCCGCAACTCACGGGCAACATCCTAAGGTGGCCCAACTGCCTTGCGGTGTCGGCTGTGCCCGTCTCCTTGGTAACTGGCAGTCTTCGGGTCGGTGGTGGCGGATCAGTCAATCGTCCTCGCTGAGGAAGGGGGCGATCCGGACGCGGCGCTAGATCCACCTACAACCTGAAGCGGAAGGAAACGTCAGCGATGCTAGAAGTCGACGGCAAGCAGGTCTACTCGACCCTCGAGGAATTGATTGAGCCCGAACACACCGCTCTCTTGGTGGTGGACATGCAAAGAGACTTCTGTCTCCCTGGCGGCGCCTTCGACCAACAGGGCGTTGACATCTCGATGTATCCCGACATGGTCCCCAAGCTGGCCCGGCTGCTTCGAGCAGCCAGGGAGGTTCGCATCACGGTGATCTTCATCCAGATGACGGTCCTCCCCGGCGGACGGAGCGAGTCTCCGGCCCAGATCAGGTTCAACATGCGGATGCACCTGGAGGACCGCGAGCAGATGAAACCACTCTGGTACACAATCGACGGAACTCTGGGGCAGGAGATCATCCCCGAGCTGGCCCCCGCCGAGGGCGACTTGGTCGTGCGTAAGTACCGATCCAGCGGCTTCTGGGGGACCAACCTCGACATGCTTCTCCGGAGTAACGGGCTCCAAACACTGGTGGTGACCGGCTGCACGACTGAAGGTTGCGTGGAGTCAACGGCGCGTGACGCGCAGTTCAATGATTACCACGTAGTGATCGCAGAGGACTGCGTGGCTAGCGATGACCGCGAACAGCACGAGGCATCCCTACTACTCATGAGACACCGGTTTGATGTAGTTGCTTCGGACGAAGTAATAGGCACTTGGCGTACACGATCCGGGTAGGCGGGCTCCGACCCCACCGGACGGGCGAGTCGCAGTCACGGACCCATCGAGCGTGGCGCGGGTGGTCTGCGAAGAAAGGAGAACAGCCCGATGGGAAGGCTTGACGGCAAGAGAGCGATCGTAACTGGCGGAGCGCGCGGGATAGGCGCCGGGATAGCCGAAGCCTTCGTCAGAGAAGGCGCGACGGTCGCCGTGGTCGATTTGCGACCCGAGTCCGACTCGGGGGAGATCCTGGCTAGCCTGCGGGCCAGCGATGCTGAGAACGCCTACTTCCAGGCGGACATCTCGAGCCAAGGGCAGGTCGAGTCGATGGTGGCTCGCGTCCTCATCCAATTCGGGCAGATCGACATCTTGGTCAACAATGCGGGGATTTTGGGCCAGGGGCTCCTCGCCGAGATGCCGGTCGAGGAGTGGGACCGAATCATCGGCGTGAACCTCCGCGGAGTTTTTCTCTGCACGCGATTCGTACTTCCACACATGCTCGCCCAGGGCCACGGCAAGATCATTAGCATCGCCTCGAACCTCGGCCAGATCGGAGGCGCGGAGATGGTGCACTACAGTGCCAGCAAAGGTGGCGTGATCGCCTTCACCAAGGCGCTCGCTCGCGAGGTGTCCACCAAGGGAATTCAGGTGAACGCGATCGCGCCCGGTCCGATCCTGACTGACATGATGAAGCTCGAGACCAATGAATGGCGCGACCAGAAACTCTCCGAGCTAGCCATGGGCCGATTCGGTCAAGCCTACGAGGTGGCACCCACCGCCGTGTTCCTTGCTTCCGACGACGCGAGCTATTATGTGGGGCAGACTCTCAGCCCAAACGGCGGAGACACGATGCTGTGAGGGCATCCTGGGGGCTCAGAACGCGCCATCGACTCAAACGCCTACCCAGGCATGTTGGTTTTGCCGATGATCACTGAGCCCGAGTCGCGAAGCGCGGCGACCAGGGGCGCGTGGTCTGCCTTGGGATCCCTGGGCGGGACTGCGCTGCCCCCGGAGGTGGGATACTCCTGACCTCGATTCGGTCCATAATGGCGACCAATCCGCCGGACCTATCCTCGCCACTCATGCAGGAAAGTGCATTCGAGCGCGCGCGATGCGCGCTGCCAGCGCTTGGACGCCGAGTCCCGAAGATCAGCCCTGATGAGTCAGGATAAACGGTGAGCCCCGCGGCCAAATGAGGCGGAGTGTTCGCATCGAAGAGATGCCCAGATCTGCGCCCGGGATATGGTCAGCAGTCAGCTGTCTCGTGTCTGGGGGATGGGGAACTCAGCGCCAATTCCATCCCACTTTCTCTTTCTATGCAGACGAACCCCGCTGTCAGGCGATGGTCGCCGAAGACGAGAGTGGTGATCTGGTTGGCACAGCCATCGCTCTTCAGCACGGAGCGATCGGCTGGGTTGGCAACGTATTCGTCAGTCCCGATCAGAGGGGCCACGGGCTCGGCGAGAAGTTGACTCGACAGGCGATCCAGTATCTTCGTGACGCAGGCTGCGACACCATTCGCTTGGCTGCCACCCAACTTGGTGAGCCCTTATACCGAAGGATGGGCTTCCGAGTAGAGACCGAGTACCACGAATTCCAAGGAACGGGGCTCGGCCGCCAGAGTGTCCTGCCACGCGGCTCACGCCCGCTGCTCGAATCTGATTTGGACGACGCCGTCCAATTCGACCGCGTTCTGACCGGAGAGGACCGCAGTCACTTGATTCGCCGATTCTGGGCGTATGGATGGGCTCTAACCGGTTCGAATACCGGTCTGGAAGGGTTAGTGATTCCCGTTCCATGGGGTGGAGCGGCAGCTCTACTCCGCCCAGAGGCTGCCCACGATCAAGGGTCTAGCTTCCTAAGCCTGCTGAGGGCTGTTCTCGGGCCCAATCCGGAGCTAATGATCTATCCCGCCACCGAGAACGTCACCGCTCGGCGCCTGTTGAGGCAGGCAGGGTTTGTGGAGCTGCGGACGATCCCGCGGATGGTTCTCGGTATTGACCGGAACTGGGAGGCCGCTAGCCTATGGAGCATCTTCAGTCCAGCGATGGGCTAGGAGACCGATCCGTTGCAGACCCAGGGCCCAGCAACTTCCGGCCCGAGCCCGGGCCTAGCTTGTAGACCAGCAGCGTCCGCTTGAAAATCACCACCACCGTATCGTCCTGACTTACTCTCGGCGTGAGCACTGAGACGATACCTCCATCTGGCCGGGAGAGCAATTCCCGCTCGCTGAGGACTTACGATCTCGAATAGAAGGTGTCGCCTTCGAACACCGGATTAGGAAGGCGGACTTTGTCCCAGGCGGCGTTTGCCAGGACATCCTGGGAGACATCACTAACACTCTGCCCGGTCGCCAAAGCTAAAGTGAGGCAAGAATTCACCAGCGGCCGGACGTAGGCGGTCCGGGCTGGATGTTGGTGGTCGAGGTACAACGAGGCCGCGTGCTGGGTGAGAAGGTCGAACCAGAGGTGGTCGGTGGTTGTGACCGACCTCGCGAGTGAATGGTGATACACGTCTCCAACCATGAAGTCCTCGTAAAACTGTCCCAGACCGCCCACGTACTCAGACCTCGATGTTGCTCAAAACGCTAACTCTCCCAAACCTCGAGGGAACAAGCCTGCCCCGATCTGGGCGCCGGCGCTACTCCTTCAACAGTCCCTTCTGAGCCAAGTTGTCGGTGACCAGGCGCCCCGCTTCCAGTGTGTGGCGCTCCACCAGCCTTCGCGCTTCGGCTGCGTCATGTCGCCGTAGCGCATCAATAATCGCCGGGTGATCGGTTCGGGTCGCCTCAACCCATCCGGGGATCTGGTGGTAGAAATGGCGCGGCACGTAGCGCGTGCTGGCGCGCAGAAACCACCGAAGTCTAGGCGCATCCGGCACGTGGTTGATGACGCGGTGAAACGCGAAATTGTGTTCCTCGACGAGAGTAGAACGCTCCATGGCCGAAACGGTCTTCACAAAGGTGAGTTCGATCTGTTTCTGAAGACCGCTCATGCGCGCGACCAAGGCATCGTCAAATAACGGTGCTGCCTCCTCGGCAAGCAGGCCCGCCACAAGAGCGTGGACGCGGAAGACATCCTGGACGTCTCGGAGGCTGGTCCGGGCCACTTGGAAGCCTCGCCGGGGTGTTGCTTCCAGCAGTCCCTCGCTGGCTAGCGTGAGGAGAGCCTCGCGCACGGGCATTGCGCTAATGTTCAAGGCTTGAGCTAGGGGATGCACCGCCATCTTTTCCCCAGCGCGATAACGTCCGCTCAGCAGAGCGTCCCGTAGATAGCGGGTAGCCTCTTCACCCAGATTGCGGCGTGCAAAATGTGAGAAGGACGGGACCCGGTCCGGCTCTGGGTCACTCACGCCATCGTCGACCGCTTCGACCACATGGTGACATTACCAGAGCCCGTCGCGGTCGGGCGTCACCAACGCCAGATCGCCGAGGTGCATCGCGGCTGGCACGGCGGCCCGCCGCCATCCGATTGGTCCTGTCGGCCAGACCGTGCCACCAATCGAGAGGAGCTTGGCTAGCCGCTCGGCGCACTGAGTCGGTCCAGATCTCCTCCTCGGCCGATGCCAGCGGGGGGCTCCTCGGCAGGGACGGTTGGCCGGTTGGCCGGGCGATCATGACCGCCCAGTCGCGATCGGCCACGATGTCGTCTACTGGGGACACGGGAATGCGGCTTACGGCGACGGTGAGCCCCAGCCAGATCAGGCGGTCTTGGAACTCTGCGCGCGCGCCGCCCCCAAACCGATTGGTGGAGAGCTCACGCTCTCCAGGCCGGAGCCATCGCGAATTGACCCTGTTACGACCAGCCCTGCGTTTCCCCGATTCAGGGCTCCGGCGCCATCAACACGCCGAACAGCCCCTTCCAAGGTCGCTCCCACCATCGCACACCACACGAGCCAGCCGGTGCCTGAAATAGCTTCCCCGGTTACCATGCCTCGATTTATAGGGACCCTCCAGCCACGGAGCGGTCCGCAAGTGACGCTCGTACTCGAGCATGGCGGAAGTGACGGTAAGCCAAAAAGGGCGACGCGCTGGTTTATCGGCATCGTGACAACGGCATCCGCACCCCTAGAGCTGTTCCCGGGCCTTCCCGAGCGCCACATCGGCCGGAAACTGCTCCCGGAAGGTGTTGGCAATATCGATGCGGCGTGCGAACCAGACTCCGCCCTGCCGCTGACCATAGTCGATAAACCGTGCTAGGGCGTCCGCCCGGGCCGGGTGGCCCGTGAAGCGCGGGTGCAGGCCGATCGACATCATTCGACTCACGTCGTCCCCGTCGTTGAGCAATCGGTCCAGCTCAGCCTTCGCATACTCGAAGAAGTGCTCTGGGCTCCCGTATCCCTGGGCAACCACGAAGCGGGCATCGTTGACCACCAGGGAGTACGGAGTCACCAGATGGGGTGTGCCCTTTACCCTGGTCCAGTAGGGGAGATCGTCGTTGTAGCAGTCGAAGTCGTAGACGAAGCCGCCCTCCTCGACGACGAGCTCACGTGTATTGGTACTCATCTCCCGGCAATACCACCCGAGGGGGCGATGGCCAGTTGTGGCCTCGATGGATTTGACGGCGCGAGCTATCGCTTCCCGCTCCTCATCCCGATTCATCTCGAAGTGGTTGCTCCAACGGTATCCATGGCCAGCCACCTCGTCGCCTCGCTCGGCGAGTTTGCGAGCGACAGCAGGGTTTCGTTCCAGCGCCACTGCGGCCGCCACGCAGGTGACGGGAACGCCGGCACCGGCGAACACCCGAAACAACCGCCAGATTCCAGCTCGCGAGCCGTACTCGTAGGCAGACTCTATGGCGAGGTCCCTCTGCCCTTCCACCTTGTACGGGAGTTCGTAGAGGTCTTCGTTGACGTCGTCCCCCATTGCGTATGTTTTTTCGGAGCCTTCCTCGTAGTTCACCACCAATTGAACCGCCACTCTGGCATCGTCCTGCCAGCGGATCTTCGGAGGGTGCTCGCCGTAACCGACAAGTTCACGGGGAGGTCCATCAACCGGCAAATCGTGGGTGGCGAAGAATTGGGAGTTGAACGGTCCAGCCATCAGAAAATCCTCCAAATAGACGTCGTGTCGGGCTCTTGTCGTCGGGCCCGACCTGTGAGCCAGCGGGAGGCGCACAGTGGGGGTGGAGCCAGAGTCGAGCAGCCGAGTCCTGGTCCGGTCACCTCAGTAGGACCGTGGCAAGCGGAGGATGTGTTCTCCGATGTAGGACAGGATGAGGTTGGTGGAAATCGGAGCTACCTGATACAGGCGTGTCTCCCTAAATTTGCGTTCCACATCGTACTCGGTGGCGAACCCATATCCGCCCAGGGTCTGGACGGCGACGTTGGCGGCTTCCCAGGAGGCGTCGGCAGCCAGGAGTTTGGCCATGTTGGCCTCACCGCCGCAGGGCTCGCCTTCGTCAAATAGTTGAGCAGCCCGCCATCGCATGAGATCGGCGGCCTCGGTGGCGACGTGGGCCCTGGCAATCGGGAACTGAATCCCCTGGTTTCGTCCGATCGGCTGCCCGAAGACACTTCGGTCCCGTGCATAGGCAGTCGCGCGATCCACGAACCACCGACCGTCACCGATGCACTCTGCGGCGATCAAGATCCTCTCCGCATTCAAGGTGTCCAAGAGGTACCGAAAACCATCTCCTTCATTGCCTACGAGACTCTGCTCCGGAATCTCCAGGTCGTCGAAGAAGAGCTCGTTGGTATGGTGATTGACCATGGTGTCCAGCGGTTTGATCGTTAGGCGGCTGGCATCACAATCCCGAATGTCGATGAGGAACAGGGAGAGGCCCGACGATTTGCCTCCCGCTTCGTCACGGGGTGTCGTGCGTGCCAGCAGCAGAAGCAAGTCGGAGTACTGAGCTCGCGACGTGAAGACCTTTTGGCCGTTGACGACAAAGCTACCGTTGTGGTGGACCGCCGTAGTCTGGGTGCGAGTAGAGTCGCTTCCCGCGCTCGGCTCGGTGACGGCAAAGGCCTGGAGACGGAGCTTCCCGCTAGCGATTCCCGGCAGGTACTGCTCCTTCTGGTTGTCTGAGCCGTGGCGCAGTACGGCCGCCATGATGTACATCTGGGCGTGGACCGGAGCAGAATTGCCGCCGCTTCGATTGATCTCTTCCACGATGACTGAGGCTTCGCTCACACCCATGCCAAGCCCGCCGTACTGGGCTGGTACGAGTGCCCCCAGGTAACCGGCCCCGGTCACCGCTTGCACGAAGGTCTCAGGGTAGCGGCGTTGGCGGTCCAGCTCTCGCCAGTACTCGCCGGGAAAGCGCTCGCAGAGCTGCTGCACCCCGGCGCGGAGGTCCGAGTACCGGGTCTCGGCTGACCTACTGACTGGTCGGGGTGGGATCATCTGAACCTACTCGATAAGGGGAGCCGCCCCTGCTCTGGCCGCCGACCGTCTCCACCTTCCCACCTCATTACCATGGGACGCTAGTTAATCAAACATCCAAAGTCAACCTTGGCGTCGCTGAACGTCAACGGGTGCCAGCGGGTCTGGAAGCAACTCGGTTCCTTCCAAGTGGAGTGCAGTTGGCTGAAATCCTAGGCACTTCAGGCGGGGGCCAGGATGGTCACTGGAGCGACGCCCTTCTCGATCTGACGGCTGTCCACGTCGCTTGGGGGAAACGGCTGGCAGGGCTGGCGCAGGCTGACGGCCTCGACCATCATCAGCTAGCTTGCTACCAACTCGCTTGGGCGACCGCCCAAGTCCGGGCCGCAGGGGCAGCCCAGGCGTGGGCGGCGACCTCAGCGAATCCGGCTGCGGGTGACTACGCCGACGTTCTGACGGCCGAGGCGGTGCTGGGCACCCGGGAGGTCGGCTGGACCCTGGGGGAGGCCGGGCCGGGCCCAGATGTTGACCGGCTGCAACCGTCTGGGGTAGGTACCGCCTTGGGTCCCGACACGCTGGCCAGGATCACCGAACGGCTGCTCGCCGGAGGGCCACCGGGTGTCGATATCGACGTCCAGGACCAGCTGCTCCGGGCGACGGTTCGAGAGTTCGCCGAGCGTGAAGTCAGCCCGCTGGCCCAGAGCATTCATCGCCACGATCAAGACGTGCCCGAGGAGATCATCCAGGGAGTTGCCCAGCTCGGCCTCTTCGGCATCTCTATCCCTGAGACCTACGGAGGCGCGGCCTCCGGCGAGTCGAACTTCAAGAGCATGCTAATAGCGACCGAGGAGTTGTCCCGCGCCTCACTCGCGGCTGGTGGCAGCCTCATCACCCGCCCGGAAATCTTGGTGGCGGCGCTATTAGCTGGCGGAACCGAGGCCCAGAAGCGGGACTGGCTACCCCAGATCGCATCTGGTGACAAGCTGGTGGCGGTCGCGGTCACCGAGCCTGATCACGGTTCCGATGTGGGCGGGATCCAGTGCCGCGCCCGTCGGCGGACGGACGGTGCCTGGTGCCTGACGGGCACCAAGTTGTGGTGCACCTTCGCCGGTCGGGCCGAGGTCATCTTGGTGTTGTGCCGCACCAAACCGGGGACCGGTCACCGGGGACAGAGCCTCTTCGTGATCGAGAAGCCACGCTTCTCCGGGCGCGAGTTCCGCCATGCTCAAACTGGCGGTGGCACCTTAGTGGGTCGGGGCATCCCCACCATCGGGTACCGGGGCATGCACACCTTCGAGTTGGTGTTCGACGAATATGTGGTGCCGGCGGTCGGCCTCCTAGGCGGAGCGAGCGGCCTTGACCGCGGGTTCTATCTGCAGATGAAGGGCTTCGGGGTGGGACGCTTGCAGACGGCCGCCCGGGCGGTGGGCTTGATGCAGGCGGCCCTCGACGTCAGCTGCCGTTATGCCCAGGAGCGGAAGGTGTTCGGCCAGCCCCTCGCGTCCTGGCAGCTGACCAAGGCCACGCTGGCTCGGATGGCGGCTCGGTTGGTCGGCGCCCGGCAGCTGTCGTATCGAGCAGCGGCTGCCCCGGAGGCGGACTTCCCCTTGACGGCCGCCCTGGCCAAGCTGTACGCGTGCCGGATGGCGGAGTCGGTAACCAGAGACGGCCTCCAACTCCACGGCGCGGTCGGCTACGCGGAGGAAAGCGAGATTAGCCGTCTGTTCGTGGACTCCCG
>Ga0307372_10006185_pt1 | contig 17633 bp, 18 predicted proteins | sample OX1MG_FD_202533 | JGI IMG/M metagenome (GOLD analysis project Ga0307372, IMG submission 202533) | Soil microbial communities from Risofladan, Vaasa, Finland - OX-1 | ecosystem: Environmental > Terrestrial > Soil > Coastal area > Acid sulfate soil | place: Finland: Risofladan, Vaasa | collected... | reverse complement strand
TGCATGGCACTGGAGATCGCAGACTGGAAACAGACCGCAAACTGGCCATGACCTGCACGCAGCGCGTGGGTATAAGGCACCGCTTCCTGCAGGTGCATCTGGCGGCAGTATTGAATCCATCACTTGCTTTTCGCCATCCTATTGTGTAGGCATCGGACGCTACACCGCTAGCTCAACTCTTTTCCCCGTGCTTGTGGTAACAGGTGCAGGCTCTGAATGGAAAGCGGCTGCCGTACAGTTGCCAGCCAACGCTCGAAGCGTCGGCTTTAACCCCATCGATTCGGTATGCCCGACTAGGTCTACCTGCATAGGCGTCGGGTCATACCTTGGTCCGGGCGGTCAACGGGGACTACTGGTGACCGGTTCGGGTAGCTCGTGGGAAACAACACAAGCTCCACTCCCCCGGAACGCTAGCCGCACGCCGGATGCCACCCTCAGCGCTGTCTCGTGCGCATCCGCAGCCGTGTGTACTGCTATCGGTAGCTATAAAGACGCCGCCGGGGGCGGTCAGGGCATGCTGCTGGCCCGAACAAGGACTTCCTGGAGTCCCCTCGAAGTCGGAGCCAACCTCAACGCCGTGGCATGTGCACCGCGCGCCATGTGCGTAGTCGTCGGATCGACCTACGGGAGCACCTCCGAGAACGACGAAGGCGCAATAGTGACTGGAACTGGAGCCTCCTGGAAAGCCAGGATAGCCCCGCTGCCGGCGAATGCCGCTGCTCATCCGGGCGCCGTCCTTGAATCGGTGGCATGCCCAACCGCACGCATCTGCGTCGCCGCTGGTTACTACACGGACACGTCGGGCAAGCAAGATGGCCTGCTGCTGACCGAGCATGGAACATCGTGGACCGCAACCGAAGCACCACACACGGGTGCACTTCTGCACGTGGCGTGCAGCTCACCAACCGCCTGTGTGGCCATCGGCAATAGCACGCTTATGTTGGCAGCCGGTGCGGGCAACAGCTGGAATGCGGTTTTCATACCATTGCCGAAAAACGCGGTAAAGAATGTTACCGCACTTGGTTTCTACTCGGCTTCCTGCGGCCCAACACCTACCTGCGTCTTTGCCGGATACTATGAAACAACTGCCAAGAAGCAAGAAGGGTTGATCGTAGCTGGATCAGGGAGTTCCTGGACGGCCACCGAGGTAATATTGCCCCCAGATGGACGTAACAGCACTAGCGCATCCCTGGATTCAGCGACGTGCCCTTTCGCCGCGACATGCATCGCTGTCGGCAGCTACAATAACTACTCTTCCGATCAGCCTCTCATCGGCGTTTACAACCTTCTCCATAGGAAGCCCCGCTTCCCTTGGCCCTGGCCGCCAGGCTGGCACTGATGCTCCTGTCCCGGTGGATGCCGACGCGCAGCGCCGAAGGAGTTGCACTAACCCGCCGGGTCGAAGGGCTCCGCAGGCACCCGATGACCGCAGCAGTAACCCAGGCCCACCCTGCCGGGCAGCCCGGCACGCTGTAAGACCACCTGCCCTATGCGATCGCCTTCGGGTGCACCCAGCAATGGGGCTGAGCTCACAGGCTCCCTGGCCCGCGCCGACCAGGCACCAGCGTGGTACCAGCCCAGAGCACCGTTCACCCCCGCCAGCCTCTACTTGCTGTCGCATTTCGCGGCCGACGTGAACAAAGTTGTCCCAATCGCGACCCCAGGCAGCGGTGGCGGAGGCGGCTTCTCCGGCGGAGGCGGCGGCGGGTCATTGGCAGCAGTCGATTGGCAACCGACGCACCTGTGCTGGGTGGAGTACTCGCCGTGGCCGACCCATCCAGGCCTGCGACAACGCCGGTCTTGGTTCTTTACCCACAGGACACAGAACAGGCTGATCTACGCCCAGCAACCCGCGGGATTCGCGCAACTGTTAACGCGCCGAGTCGGCATCGCTATAAGGGTGATCGGCGATCACCAAGCCCTCCGGACCATATAACACTAGATACCCGGGTGATCATCACTGACTCCCTGGTCCGATATGCGAAGAAGATCATCTGTGGATCACCCAACTGGCCGCCTCGTGATTCGGTCAAGCGCTTGGTCGGATATCTCCAGCGGGCTTGCGACAGCGAATGATCACGCTGGCTCGCGGACAAGCATGCACGAGGACCATGTCCTCAATTCGGCAGATCCGGTCGACATCGGCACGCAGAGCGACCAGATCTGCGCGACCCAGCTGGTGATCACTGAGAGGCCGCCAACCGTCCATATCGGCGGATATCGCACACACGCTCCCGGGCCGACGGTGACGCTCTGTCACGAAGTTCACCGTCTCCGCGACGCCCGCGCTAGCCGCTTTCTCATCGAACTGCCGCAGGCGGCATTTGGGCGGCAGGTCGTTTGAGAAATGACCTGCCGATGAGAACCTACCTGGCGGCGGCGGCGGTGGTGTGTAGGTTCTCACGGCAGTTGTCCAGGACACCCGTCTTGACGTCGACTTCGTTCGGGGTTCTCAGCGAGTTGTCCGACGGTCTTTCTCGCCGATCTGTCCTTTTCTTCAGATACTCCCTCACGGTCGACCTCGTTCAGCTTCTTCAGCGCCTGAACAACCTCTTCACGCGCATCCCTGGCTACCCCGATGGCATAGCCGGGCTGGCTAAGCGGCATTCCAGAAGTTCTGCTCGTAACCGGGAGGCAGCCAGGGGCTGGTCCAGGGGGCGGCGGTACCGGGCATCTGGCCGGGTGAGCGGTTGCGGAAGAAGGAATGGATCTGGCGGAGCCGGCCGGGCCAGGTGACGGCGGTGTTGGCGACGTAGTTCTTCAGCGCGGCCCAGATTCGTTCGGTGGGGTTGTCGTGCGGGCTGTAGCGGGCGCCGTAGAGCAGTTCCAGCCGGGGATGGCTTTCCAGGTATCTGGTGACGGCGCGGGCGTGGTGGATGCTGTCGTTGCCGCAGATCACCGCGATGACCGGGGCGCGGGGGAATGCCTGGCAGACCATGCGCAGCAAGGCGATGAAGTCAGCCGCGCGGCGGCGGCCGAGCCGGTACACCCAGCAGCCGGTGGTCACCTCGATGGCTCCCAGGACGGTGACCTGCCGGTTCTTGCCCGGGGTCGGGACCTGGGGCCGCAGGCCGCGCAGCGTCCAGCTGGCCCGCACATGCGGCAGCAGGTTCAGGTGAGTCTCGTCCTCGGCCAGCACCACGCCCGGCGCGGCAGCTCGGCCAGCCGGGCCACGATGCCGGCCACCACGTGATCATGATCGGGGCCGCCGCGGGCGGTCAGCTTGGGCCGCCGCCAGATGGCCACCAGCGCCACCCGCCGGTACAGCGTCCGCATGCTGACCTGCGGCCGGCCCAGGTACCGCCAGATCCGCGGCAGCGTCCACGGCCCCGGCCGTTCCAGCAGCCCGGCGATCCTGCTGGCCAGCCGCCTCCCGCCCAGCCGGGGACGGCCACAGCGGGGCCGGTCAGCCAGCCCCGCCAAGCCTTCTGTGCTGAACCGGCCGATCCAGCGGCGCACCGTGGCCGGGTGACACTCCAGCAGCACCGCGATCTGCGCCGCCGGTAACCCCTGCAGCGACAGCAGCACCATCACCGCCCGCGCCGCCTGCCGCCACCGGCCCCGCAACCCGGCCCGCAGCCGCTCAATCTCCTCGCCTGTGCCTTTGGCGAACACGCAAACCGGGCGCATACTGACCACGACCTCGCCGGGTGGTGGAACGATGTGGCAACCTCGATCCAACCCCCGGCGAGGCTGATGTCAACGCCCGCCGACACCAGCAGCTTCATCCCTGGTTACGCGCAGAACTTCTGGATTGACGCTTAGCCTGCGTGTCAGTTCCGCGCGTTGCCTCGGGCTACCGTTGCCCTATGTCTCCGTCATCGACCTGTCCAGTCCCAAGCGCCCATCGACGGCTCATGGACTGCCATGTCCACTGGCATGCCGCGGCCGACGCTTACATGGAACCGGAGACCTTCCGCCTTAACCTGAACTCCTTGATTCAAGGTCTTCGAAATGTGACTTTCCTGCTTCAGAGCCAGAAGCGCGACCTTCCCTCCTTTGAGGACTGGTACGGCGCATGGCAGCGCGCTGTCAAGGATGACCTCGTTATGCGCTGGGCGGTCAGCGCCCGAAACCGCATCGTGAAGCAGTCAGACCTGGAGATGCACAGTACGGCACTGGTTCGGCTGTCGTTCGACTGGCTGAACGAAGTTGAGGAAGTCGTAGAGGTCCCGCCGCACTACACGACGTATCGGACCATCTCGGGCCTTCTGTCGGCAATCCCGGACCTGACCGAGGGGGTAGTAACGATTGAACGCCGCTGGGTCGACGTCGAGTTGCCGTCGCGGGAGCTTTTGGAGGCAACCCGCTACGCCTACGGCTGCCTGGCGAGAGTCGTCCAGCGGGCGCACGGCGCGGCCGGGGCTACGGCCTGCGACCTCGCTACCCGCAAGCCGGAATGCGTCGGGCCGGGGCTGAACGAGTCGCCACAGTGCATGGCCCAGTTCGACGACGACCGGCGCTTGCACGTCGACCTCGCCACCATGACCCAATTGACCGAGGAACTGGAACGCCTCGACGCCGTTCCCCGAGAAGTCACGGATGCCAAGTACGGCCCGATGAGGGCTTCGGGGGACGCCATCGGGCGCTTGCAGCAGGTAGTCGAGATGACCAAGACGATGCTCTTGGTCGATAAGGAGCTTGTTCCCGTAGCCTGGCTGATCCGGGGCCAGCACACCGTCGATGTCCTTGCCGTGCCGATCCTGGACCAGCGGAGCAAGTCAGTCCAGATGAACCGCGTCGCCGACCAGGTAGAACACCTTAATGCCGACGGCCTTATCTTCATCGTCGAGAGCTGGCTGGATCTAGCCGATTCGGACTTGGAGATCGGCGACCGGGACATGAAAGTCTCCCACCCTCGGGAGGAACGCGGCGAGGGCATCTGGATCACCGCGATCACGAAGGACGGGCGCTCCGCAGAGGCGATGACCCCGTTCTTTCGCGCTGAAGACGGAGAGATCACCTTCGGCCCGTCCGCGTTCAGTAAGGGCGGCGTGCCCAACATGCTTCTTCCAGTAATACGCAGGTGGGACCAGACGAAGCCGCCCTGTGCAGGCAAGCCAGGGAAGAAGTAGTACGTGACAACGCTATCAGCGGCGTTCACCGGACAAGGTCAGACGGATGTCGTTAGGGCGTAGGACCGAAGAGGGCATCCGGCACGTTTGCAGCGGTCGGGAGGGCGGTCTTCCATCGGTCGATCCATTGTTTCCGCTCCTGATTAGCTACCGCTACGGTCTTCGCTTCGAGCAACCCTTGCAGGGCAACTGCCAGAGACAACCGAGCGAGTTGCTCCACGAACGCCTGCACCGTCTCTGCTGACTCGTCGTCAACCGGCCCGCCATGAGCCAGCGCATTTCGCACTCGCCGGAGGCGATCGAGCGTTAGCTTCCAGTCGCTTTCGAGATCGGCAAGCCATGCGGGCAGCGCCGGCAGGGTAAACCTGCTGACAGCGTCCTGCACGCGCCGCCCGATGTTGTCGTGAGGATCGAAGATGCGCGCCAGCTCGGGGAGGGCGTTGAAGCCTTCCCTGAGGTCTAGTGCGTACCCGCCTGGCTGGTACGTCGTGATCCTCTGACCGAGCTCTTGGAGGTAGTCCCTATCTGCCTGATTGGCAACCATCTGTGCCCTTGACAGGCACGCGTCGATCACGCCGTGTAGCTGCTGCATCATGAGGTGCCTGACCCACCGCGCCTGCTGGAAGTCGTCGACGTATTTCTGCCACGGTGTATCGTCCGCGCGCTGTGACAAGAGTTCGAGTACCCGGACATGCAACAAGACCGCAGCCAGCGGGGGCTGTCTCCGGGCCTGTTCCCACCAGTGAACTGCCCTGACGACCTCCGAGAACTCCGGATCCGTGATCGGCAGGTGCGCGCGCAGCTTTGTCGCCAGCTCGGCCAGCTCTGCATCCATGGCGTCTTGGTAGATGTCGTTTGCCCGGTGCGCATCGGCGCGAATAGCTTCAAAGCCCGCGAGGACCTGGACGCGGTCATCGATCGTGACGAGGTACCCCGTCATGCGCCGCCAGAGAGTGTCACCGATGTTGAAACCAGCTAGGGCCACGACTGCCTCTGCCTGCTCGGTTGCGACACGGACCGGGTCAGTCCAGGCACCCGTCCCGAGATCTACGCGCGCGAGGACCTCACCTGCGCCCTCCGGCAGGTCGCTTGGCCTGACGATGCCCTCGGTGGACTGGAGCTCGCTCGGAACGAGCGTGGCCCCCCGGCCGGCCCCTTTGACTGAGGGCGTGCTGCAGCCACTGGGCCTTGTAGAAGGAGACTGGACCGACGTCCTGCGTGTACCTGCCATTTCCTGCAAGGTCGAACGCAATCCAGACGACGTAGTGGCCCTGTGTTGCGGGCTTCGTCAAAAGCCGCTCACACAGCTCAAGCTGCTGCATCTCAGTCAGCGCCGCGCCGGTCGCAGGTAGTGGGCGCGGAACCTCGTCCTCACTGATGTCACCGAGCCAGAGCCGCGCCAAGGAGACCCCGAGGCCTTGGTTAACTAGGATGTCGGCAAGGTGGCGGCTCATCTGCTCAGCGTCGTGGTCGCCCGCCCGCACCAACTGCCAGAAAAGCTCCCGCCGAAGACTGAGCGCCTCCCAGATCACTGCCGGATCGCGGCACGCCTCCGTGAGGTCCCTCCAGGCAGCTACTCGAGTTCGGTGCTGGGCCCACCTTGCGCTTAGCTGGTTGAGAAGCTGCTGATCGGAAGGGCGGCGGGCTTGAAGCCGAGCTTTCGTGCGGTCCTCATTGTTAGTGATATCAGCATCGAGTTGACCAGCCGCCGAAACCGCCTCCGCGAGGTCCGTGCCGAGTACGGTTCGAAGATCTGGCCCCAGGCGGCCGGCACTGCGCTGGAAGTCGGCTATCGCCGACTTCCAGCCCTGTTTGTGCTGCCCGTCGTAAGGGCGTCGCTCGGCAAGCCAGCCTTGCAAAGCACGGGTAGCAACCACGATGCTGACTTCCTCGGCTGGCGTCCAGTGAACGTCCGGCGACAGGACTGCAGAACGCAGCTGGTCTATCCAGCTTGGCGGATAGGTTCTCGGCGCGCTGAATGGTGGCACAGCCGACTTCCCCAGATTGATCAAGCAAGTCTACGCTCGGCGTAAAAGCACAGGACAAGCCAACATGAGCCGGACAAATCGACTTCATGGTCGGCTTGCGCCTCTGGGCTCACGACCATAGCAGTCCACGCAGTGACGCTGAGCTATGGAAGCCTTGCCCCCTCGCCGTTACACCGCTGGCTGGTCTGACTCCGGCCCGCCGACCGGTCGGCGGGCACCGGTTCTGCGACAGCCCCGCCCCGCACGCTCGCCGTCCCTCTTCTCAAGGAAATGTCCTAAAGGACAAGCTCTGGACAACTCTTTTGAGAAAGGGACATCTTTATTGAGAACCTACATGGTGATGATGATGTACCTGACGACCCGGAACAGCGGCACGTGCATCGCCCATGAGTAGGAGTCGACGCGCACTGGAAGCCCGCTGCTTGGTGCGTCGATCATGAGGTGCCGGGCCGGGTTGATGATGATCCCGGTGTGCCCCATGACGTTCGGTCCCAGGTAGGTGGGGACGTAGATGACGTCGCCGGCTTGAGCTTGTGACGGCGGGATGATTTCGGCGTGGCCGGCGGCGGCCCACTGCCACTGCTGCTCGGCGGTCCGCGGCAGGTGCAGCCCGGCTTGGGCGAAGGACATCTGCACCAGGCTGGAGCAGTCGCAGTGCAGGTTCATGTTGCTGCTGTGCGGGTCGGTGCACGTGCCGCCGTACTGGTACATGGTCCCGAGCGTGCTACCGGCGTAGGCGAGTACTTTTTGCAGTTCCTGCCCGGAGCCTACAGCTGTGCCAGACACGCCGCAGGCCCCCGACGACGCGTTCAGCGCTGCCGAGCTGGTGAGATGGGCGACGGCCGCCTGCGCGGGGCCCTGCCACTTGGTGTATGCGCTGGGGTGGGCGGAGTGCTGGACAGCCTGGGCGGCCTGGGCGAGTGGCATCCGCTGCCAGCCTGGGACGGCCAGCAGATGCCGGAAGAACTGGCTGGCGGCGTAGACCGGGTTCGTGATCTGCCGTGGGGTTCCCCAGCCCTGGCTGGACCGTTGCTGGAAGAGCCCCAGTGAATCCGCCGGTCCGTGATCCAGGCTGGTGAGGCTTGACTCCTGCATCGCGGTGGCGACGGCGATGACCAGGCCGTAGCCCGGGGTCTGCTGGGCCTGCCCGGTCGCCACGATGACGGCCGCGTTGGTCATTTGCGCGGAATTCCACCGGCCCCACGCGACCTGGCGGCCTTCCTGGGGCAGGCAGTACGCACCTTGCACTCCCTGGGCGGACTGGCTGGACAGCAGGCCCATCGCCGCCTCGGCTGCGGCCAGCAGCCCGCCTCCTGCCACCAGCACAACGGCCAGTACCGCGGCCGCCAGGAGCTTCCAGCGCCGGCGTGCCCAGTCAGCGAGGGCGGCGGCGGTGACCGGGTCCACGGTCAGTCCCCGGCCCGGGTGAGGTGAACCGCAGCGGCCAGCCACCGCCCGCCCGTGCGGACGACCGTGACGGCGGCTGGGCCCGCGTTCGTGGGAACCATGACGGTGACAGAGCCCGCTGTCTCCCCGGCCACAGTCGCCGACCCGGTGACGGCGGTCGCGGGCAGGTATGTGTGGTCACCTGCGCTGAGCTGTGCGGCCAGCCCGGCAGTGGCGTACCGCCGCAGTTGTGCGGCCCAGCCTGGCCGGTGTGACACCCAGGCCATAGCGAAGTCCAGGCCCACCCGGACCGCCGCGGCCAGGGCGGCTCCGGTGAGGAGAGGTGCCGGGCGAGCCCGCCACGCCGGGGTGGTGTGGTGTGAGCCGAGACGGTGGTGAGTGGCCGGTGCCCGGGCTGCGCGGGTGGCGGCAGCGACGAGGACGCACAAGACGCAGGCTGTGATGGCCAGGCGCCGCCAGCTCCACAGCGCCCAGGTCCACACCGGGCGGATCAGGTCGCCGATCACCGGGAACCTGTCCCCGGCCCGGTATCCGGCAGCTGATCGCCCAGGTGCGGGGAGCCCCGGTAGACCTCCCATGTGCCGTCGGGTCCCTGGCTGGCGGCCAGGGGCGGGCTGTGCTGGTGGTCGTCAAACAGTGGTGAGCCCAGGTAGTAGCCTCCGCTGTCACCGGCTGGTGCCGGGCCCGGCTGGTGCGGGAAGCCAGCGGCACCCGGCCCCCCACCCGGGTAGGACGGCCCGGGCGGGCCCTGTCCCGCGGCACCGCCGCCTCCTGGCCCGCCGCCTGGCGGGGAACCAGCCCCGCCAGGACCAGGATCTCCGGGTGTGTCTCCCGGCGGTCTCCCACCGCCGGGCGGTGCCGCAGGAGGCAGGGCACGCGGCTGCGCTGGTACTGGCTCTGCGGTTGCCGACCAGTGCCAGCCGTCGTCACGGTCCTGCCCGCCGGCCCCGCCGAGGACGTTGATCACCAGCGGGCCGTTCCAGCCACCCCCGGCCGCGCCTGCCGCCGCCCCGGCTGCGGCGCGGGCAGCAGCACGGCGGCGCCAGGCGACGTCAGCGGCCACCAGCCCGCCGTAGAGCGCCGCGCGGGGGATCACCCGCCCGGTCTTGGCGTACCGGACGGCCAGGAACAACGCGATGGTCAGCGCGAACTGGATGAACATGACCAGGAACACCGCGCCGGGCACCTGCGCCAGGCCGACAGCCCCGGGCCCGGCCGCCAGCGTGTTCTCCCGGGCCAGCAGGAACTGGCTGGCGCGGATGTCCACGCCCGCGGCGGCGGAGTACAGCACAGCCGACAGCAGCATCCCGGCGACCCGCGACAGGACACTGGTTATCACCTGCCGCAGGCCGTGATGCAGCCCGACCACGGCCAGGGCGGGCAGCAAGATGGTGGCCACGAGCACCGCCAGCAGCGCGACGACGATCACGGTGCTGGCGAAGATGTCGAAGGCGCACACGATCACCGCGTCGGCCAGGGTCATCGCCCCGATCCCGATCCGGGATCCCTGCGTGCCCTGCAGCACCGGGTACAGTGCCGGGGCAGACGACCGTATCTGGCTCGCGATGGCCGCCCACCGGTTCGCTTCCGCTGTTTCGGTAGCGGCGACCTGTGATTGCGGGGAGGCGGCTTGCCGCCAGGTCAGGGCCTGGTTCTCCAGCAGCAGCGGCCCATAGCGGTGCGCAGTCGCCGAGGTGGCGCTGCCAAGCTCACCGGCTGCCCACTGCGGGTACAGGACGGCGGACACCAGCAGGGAGCTGTGGCTGTTGGCGGCTCTCGCCTCCGCGGACTGGCCGACGAACCCGGCGTCCATCGAGTTGATGGTGGATGCCATGAGCGAGCTGACCTGCCGGGCGGCCCATGTCGGGTAGGCGGTGACACCGGCCACCAGGGCGAGCACGAACAGCGCCCAGGCGGCCGTCGTGACCGCGCTGGCCAGTTCGGCGCGGTGGGCGCGCACCAGCAGCGTGAGCGCCAGCAGGCTCAGCGAGATTGCGGCCCAGGGAGTGAACAGCGCGTTGTGGACCCCGCGGGTCGCCTCGGTCACCACCGGGTTCAGCGCGGTGATCCAGCCGGGCGTGGCCGCCCAGTCGTGCACGGCGCCGTCGGCCGCGACGACGACTTTGGCGGCCCACAGGAACCCGTTGCCGATCCAGGTCTGCAGGTCTGGGAGGCCGAAGACGTGGAGGCAGCCGAGATCGTAGGTGTGCCAGGTCAGGCCCGCGAACCCGTACTGCTCGTATTCGCTGGTGTGCGACCCCCGGGCGAACGGGTTGCCAGCCGGGGGCGGCGCGGCAGGCACCCCGGCGATCTCGCCCGGCACCCCAGACCCGGGCAGCTCGGGAGCTGGCGCTGGCTTGCAGGTGCCGAACACGCTGCTGACTGGATTGGGAATGTGGACGCCGGTGGCGGCGGCTGCGCCAGGGGAGGCGCCCAGCGCTGCCGCCCCGCCCATCACGGCGATCAGCGCGGCCCGGCTCGCTGCCCGCGCCAGCGGGAGACCGGCCACGCTGGTCATGGCGCTGCCGCCGCGTTGGGTCGCACACGCCAGGCGTTATGGGAAAATCCCTGGCCGGTGGGGGTGGAATCGAGCGCGGCGCGGAGCGCCGGGTTGCTGCCGAGGTCGACCTGCACCTGCTCGATCCCGCCGTGCCCGTCGCGCATCAGGCACTCGCCCGTCACCCCCGACCCCGCGAGCGCCCCACGGGACAACGACGCCAGCTGCTGCTCGTGCCCTGCGCCCCGGGGCAGGCCGAGCAGGTCGAGGGTGGCAGCCTGTTCCGCCTCACCTTCGGTGCGGAACGCGAACGCGGCGCCGACCAGGTTCGCGATCCCGGCGGCCAGCAGGTCGCCCGGGTTCTGGGAGACGACGATGGCGCAGACGTTGTTCTTGCGGCTGTCCCGAGCCAGCTCAAGCACCTGGGAGCGGCCGACCGGGTCGCGGGTCAGCGCGTGCGCCTCGTCGAGCACCGCGAGCTTGCGGGCGGCACGCGGCAGGTCCAGCAGCATCCGGCGCACCAGTTGCGCGGCCAGGTGCAGCACGGGGATCGACAGCTGCTCCTCGGTGGTCCGCTCTTCCGGCAGCCGCGCCTCCCCGGGCAGCACAAGACCACGAAGGGTCATAACGCTTAGCAGCGCGCCCCGGCCAGCCGCCACACCCTGGGCGTCGCCTGCGGGAAAGAACAGCCGGGCGAGCGGGTGCTCAGCGACGCCCGCCAGGACGCCGGCCACCAGTGCCCCCCGGTCGGCGAGCCCGTGCCGGTCCAGGCTGTTCAGGGCGGTGATGACCTGCTGCGGAGACGAAGTGGCGGTGGCAGGGGCCTGCCGCACGGCCTCGCTGATCGCGAACTCGGTGGCCTCGTCGAGAACGCGGGCGGGCAGCAGCATCTTGAGGATGTCGGCCACTAGGGCGCGCCGGGCGACGGTGGCGGCTGCGGCGTCCCGCGCCCGTTTCTGTCGCGCAGCCCCGGCCGCGTGCGCCCGGCTGGCGGGGACCGGGGGAGGGTCGGGGATGAGCTGGTAGGGGTTCAGGGTCCCGGGCGGGGATTCCAGCAGGTTCACCGCCAGAGCGGCGCGGGCGATTTCGCTGAGGTGGCACAGCCGGTCCAGCAGCCCGGAGGGGTCCAGGACCACTGTGGTGATCCCGGCTCTGACCGCCATGTAGGTGATCAGGCCGGCCAGGGAGGACTTCCCGCCGCCCAGCGTGCCGGTCACGGTGATCAGCCCGGAGTGGTTGAGTTGCTCCATCCCATGCCAGGGGTGCAAGGTGACGGCCCTGACGGCCGTGCTGGTGGTGACCCCGATCGGGAAGCCGTGCCGGTGGCCGGCCGACGCGGATGCGTTCGGCATGCCAGCGGCGAGCGCCGCGGTCTCGATGGAGCGGCGGTGCCCGAAATCGGCCAGCGGCTCGCCCGGGATGAACTCGCGGGCCAGCGCGTACTGGCCGGGTGTGTGCACGATGGTGATGCCCGGCGCGTAGAGTTCGGCGACCCGCCTGGCCCGTTCCAGCGCCTGGGTTTCGGTTTCCCCGGCCACGGCGATCCGCGCCCAGGCGTGGACGCGGCTGGCGAACGCCTCGGGCCCGGTCTGCGATTCGTCCTCGATCCGCCTGGCGGCTTGCATCTGCCGGTCGAGGCTGAGCGGTGCGGGCTGGCTGTGCTCCACGGTGATGTGGTGGGCCTGGTGGCGGATCCGGTCGATCAGGTGGCGCATCTCTCGGGCCACGTCCTCGCGGCGGCGCACATCAGCGGTGATCACCCATTCGGCGGGGAACTCCAGCCGGTCTGTCCGCTGAATCCACGGGCTGGGGCCGGCGTCGTCCTGGTCGGTCATCCCGGCGGCGGTCAGCACCGCGACGTGCATGGCGGCCCCGTCGGCGCGGGTGACCAGGACGGTCCGGCCGAACGGGCGGGCGCTCCACTGGAACGCCGACGCCAGTTCCGCCAGGTCAGCCGAGCCCGCGGACGCGGGCGCGGTGGCTGGCAGTGCGTACGGTGCTGGCGCCGGGTTTTCTTCCATCGCGGCGGGCGCGGGCAGGTGCAGGCCGCAGGACCGTGTTATCAGCCACTGAAGCTGCCCGGGTGTGGCGGGCACCGCCCCAAGGCCCGGCCCGGCGGCCACCGCGCCGATCTCGCTGACCGCCGCCGACAGCCCGGTGATCTCCAGGTCGGCGGCGCGGTCCCAGGCCCGGCCCAGCATGCGGGCCAGCCCGCCGCGGCCCGTGACCCGGACCCCCAGGTACACGACCCGGTCGGCGACGCCCCACTGGCGGATGCGGGCCTGCTGCTCAGCCAGCCAGTCCAGCCAGGCATGCCCGGGCCTGCAGGCCGGGCACCCCGGCTCGGACAGGTGCGCATGCGCCGGGCACGGCCCGCGCATGACCGGGTGACGGCCCCGGACGGAGGCATCCAGGTCCGCCGCCCACTGCCAGGCCTCAAACGGCCGGGTGGTGACCCGGATGTAGATCCGCCGCCCCGCCAGCTTGCTGATCCGCGCGGTCATCGCCTCGGCGAGCGCGGTCCTTTCCGCCGGTGACCGGAACGACCACTGCTGCAGCGGCAGCACATACCACGCGGTCACCTGGTCACGTGCGAGCACGAGGTTCCCGGCGATGGCTTCCGCACCCAGGCCAGTGCCTCGGACGGGGCCGCGCTGGCTGGCCCGCCGGCGCGGGGCAGAGGTCGGCCGCGGTGACCGGACTCGGGCAGCGGGCATTTCGGGCGGGGAGTCCGGCCACCTCGGGCGGCGGCTGCGCCGGGGCTCTGCTGGCATCGCCGCGCCCGGCGCCAGGCCCGGCGGGGGCCACGGCAGCGCCTGGCGGGTGGTGCTCCCAGGCCGTGGCGGCGCGGTGGTCATGCCCGCCACCGCCGGCCCGGGCGCCCCACCATGACGGCGCGCACCCGGATCCCCACCGGGCTCAGCACCGTCGACTGGAGGTCGTTGCGTTCCGGGCGGGGCGCCGACACCTCGCTGGCGAACACAGCGGCCAGGGCGCGCACCGGCCGCTCGGGCCCGGTCACCGATATCACCAGCTTGGCCGCGCCGATCACGATCCCGGCAGTCAGCAGCCACAGCGGCAGTCCGCTCGCGCCGAACGCCCGCAGCACCATCAGCGCCGCTACCCCGGCGGCGGCGCCGGCCGGGATGCCTTTGAGCGGGATCGAGAACGGCAAGGTGTACCCGGCCGGGCCCAGCCACCGGGAGTGGATGCGGTACAGATCGTCGTCGCTGTGCCGTCGCATAGCTGGGCCGCCTCAGCCGAAGATCGTGCTGAAAAGCTTCGCGCCCACGCCCGCGAAGTTCGTGCCGCGCGCCAGGCCCGCGATCAGCGCCGCGACCAGCACGACCGCGATCATCTCGACGACCTTGGCGAACCGCCCCCCGTGCGCCCGGACCGCCACGCTCACCGCCAGGGCCAGGACCGCGACACCCAGCACCGCGGTGACCAGATTGTCCATGCCGCGGATGTTCAGCAAACCAGCGCACTCAATCACATGAGCCTCCGTCGCTACCCACAAGGCCCGGCCGGTGCCGGGGTATTCGCGGGCACAACGCTGCCGCCGGCGGTGTGACAGGCATGTGACACCGGTGGAGCCGCGGCCCGAGCCTGCAGATACCACCGCCTCCTCCGCCGGACGTCCGCAGCCAGCGTCACAGCGTCGTCCGGGAACGGGCTTTAGGTTGCGTCCGGAGAGATGAGGTGATCAGAGATGGGCGACAGCAGCGAGTACCGCAGGGGAGCCTGGACCGGGCACTGGCTCTTCATGGCCAGCCTCAACGACGGTGCGTCTGTTCCCGGCCTGGAAGCGATGCGCGATCGCGCGCTGGAAGCGTTCGCCGCTGGGCCGCCATCAGGGCCGGGCCAGGCCTTCTGCCGGGGATTCGACGACATTGTCGGCATCTACCTTGACGACCTGCGTGAACTCGAACAGCCCCCGGTTCACGTGCTCCCCGGCAGCGTGACATGTTCACCAGCCCCCCTACCCGCGCGTTCCCCAGGAGTCCAGGCACCGATGGAACCGCAGGAGATGGAAGCAGGGGCATGACGGACGTCACGCGCGCCGACGAGGAGGTCATCTATCACGGCAACGGAAGCGGCGAAGGCGGGCACCTCATCCGGGTCGAAACGCCAGATGGCCAAGAGTTAGGAGTCGTGCACCATGTAGTCCGTCACAGCCCAACGGGACTCACATGGGGATACGGCGGGTCTGGGCCGGCCGACACCGCCCGCAGCCTGCTGATCGCGGCACTCGGCCGCGACGCACTGTGCCGCACCTGCGACGGCACCGGGCACCTCGTCCTCGATCCAGCTGCCGGTGAGGAGCCGCCCCCGATCCCCTGGGATCCGCGCAAACCGCCCGAGGAATACGCGGCCGAGGGCCTGGAGGTCACCGAGTGCTGGGACTGGGAGTGCGACAGCGGCTACCGGCGGCTGCCCTACCAGGCATTCAAGTGGGACCACGTAGCCAACTGGGGCAACGAGTTCCGGATCAGCAGAACCCAGATCCTCACCTGGCTGAGCCAGCACGAGCACGGCCTCGCAGCGAAGGCGCTCGGCCTGAGCGCGGAGCCGCAACGGGAGGCCAGCGGCTGAGTCTGGACACGCACGAGAGCCCAGTGTCGCAACTGCAGGCCGCGTCCGCGCGAGCTGGCTCCCGGGATTCTGTTCGCCGAAGGAATCACCCACGACGTCTCGGTCGACTATCGCGCCGCCAAGTTCAACGCCGTAGCCAGCTCCCGGCTCGCGGAGCGGTCGGAAGGTGAGCTGCCCGAAATACGAGCATGGCGGCGCGCCTTCTCCAGGATGGGGGATGGGGCTCAAGCCCACCCAGTACCGCCGCGCCTCGGAGTCGCTGCTGCGGCGCTTCCGCAAGGAGGGAACCCTCCCGCGGCTCCACCCCCCTCGTCGACTTGTGCAACGCTGTCTCACTTGCCTTCGCCATCCCGGTTGCCGTCTTCGACGTCTCCAAGATCACTGGCCACCTCGACGTGCGGTACACAGTCGGCGACGAGGATTACCTGACGTTCTCGGCCAGGTGGAGCATCCCGGCCCCCACGAGGTGATCTTCGCCGACCTGGCGGGGCATGTGCACGCCCGGCGATGGACGAACCGGCAAAGCGGCCTGTCGGCCATCCAGACCTCGACGACTGATGCTTTGATCGTGGCGGAAGCACTGCACGACTCGGCGTCATCGGACGTGCAGGAACTCACCGCGGCCGTCGCCGATGAGCTGGCTGCCGTTTGGTCCATCACGCCGATGGTCACAGTGCTGAGCCAGTCCTCACCGCGCTTCACGTTCGGGCGGTAACCCGACTGGCCGTGACGGCCCTGTTCCACTTGGGCCTGTCCCAATCCCGGCCAGGCACGGCGACCTGCTTGGGGACCGGGCCCCAGCAACTCATCCGACCTGCGGCAGATGCGGGCGTGGTGCGGCAGGGCTTCCTGGCTCGACGGAAGCTCCTGTGCCCGGCCAGAATGGGCTATGGCAGGTTCACTGGAGTCACGTTCAGCGGATGGTGCGGTGGCAGACTCCGCTGATGCGGTCAGCGTTCTGAATGCCGGTGCTGCCATTCTGGCGCCCGTGCTTGCTCCCGCTGGGTTCACATTTTGCCTCACCCGTCATGGGCGCAGTCCTGGCGGCGGCTTCGCCACAGGCAGGTTCACCAAGGGCACGCAGTACCTGGAGTTGCACTTTCGGTATTCGCTTGGGCTGGTCACCTACGGGTGGGACGACACGGCTATCTCACACGTCGACTATCTGCGCGGACTGAGAGTAACCGGAAGCTACCCCGGCTACAGCGATGACCCACTGGGAGGCTTTCGTCACCTGGCCCTGGATCTGGCGGGCCCACTAGCTGGGTTCGGCGATGGTGATCGCCGTGGCTATGAAGCCGGCCTGGAGGTGGCGCGGCAGCCAGGCAGCAGGCAGCTCCCGTAATGCCCGGCCACCGGTCACCCATCCCGCCCGCCAACATGCCTCCAGCCGTTGGCCAGGACGAACGTACAGCGGCTACGTGAACGTGCGCTGAGCGGCCGGGGGAAATCGCCTGGCGCGCCAGGAGTCCTGGCTACGCTTCGCCTATGTCGCGCCTGTTTCACGTCACGTCCGCGCTGAATCGGGAGTCGATCATGGCTCACGGCCTGGACTGGACACTCATGGGAGCAGCCCCGGGCATCGCCGGCAGCGGGAGCCCTGAGGCGGAAGGGGTGTTCTTGTGCCCGAGCGAGTTCGACGCTGACTTCTTCGTGCAGATCAACAACACCGGCGGCCCTGTCGACGTTTGGGCAGTCGACGGGATTGCAGAGGAGGAGCTCATCACTACCGCCAATGGCTTCAGCTACTTTCCTGCCCACATCCCGGCCCACCATCTCACCCTCCTGAACCGGTCGCCCGAAGAGCCTGCGGCCCCTACCGGCCGCAAGGAAGGGAAGAAGCGGCGAGCCCTTTGAGCACCCGCAGCGGCAGATGCGTGCGTCCCCCCGACTCGCGCCCCTGACCCGCTGTGAGGTGCTGTCTAGCGATTCCTGCACCGGGTTGCAGCCTCAGGACTGCGATGATTGACAGGGCAGCTTCCGTGACGCCAAACGCGAGCTTTGCCCTTTCGTCCTGACCGGATCGTCGTCGCCACCGAGCGCTGCATCGAGTACACAGCGTTGTCGATG
>Ga0307372_10006184_pt1 | contig 17633 bp, 22 predicted proteins | sample OX1MG_FD_202533 | JGI IMG/M metagenome (GOLD analysis project Ga0307372, IMG submission 202533) | Soil microbial communities from Risofladan, Vaasa, Finland - OX-1 | ecosystem: Environmental > Terrestrial > Soil > Coastal area > Acid sulfate soil | place: Finland: Risofladan, Vaasa | collected... | reverse complement strand
AAGCCGGCCAGGTCCGACTCGTTGATGGTGCGCCGGTGCGTGCGGAAGCGAAAGCCGACCGAAAGGTCCTCGAAGTGGAAGCCGCGGCCGACGACGAACAGGGCCTGTGTGTTCATCCGCGCCGGTCGCTATTTCTCGAAGTGCGAGCGCGCCTTGCCGAAGGCCTCGGCCATCGCCTTCCAGGCGGCGTCCGCGCCCTTCATCATGTCCATCCACGCCACGCCCGAGGCGACCTGCAGCTGATGCAGCGTGTACATCGCCTCGTCGCGGCGCGAGCGCAGCGCCTCGAGCTGCTCCTCGTACTGCGCCTTCATGTCGGCCTGCGAGGCCTTGGCCTTGGCCTCCCACTTCGTGACCTCGGCGTTCCACTGGTCGAGCTGGGTCTTCATCTTTTCCACGTACTCTTCGCGGTTCATGGCGTCCTCCTGCGTCGGGTTGAGGGACTGCGGCAGCGCCGAATCGGGTAGCCGGATTCTACCGCGCGGCGTACGCCTGCCGCGCCCATGCGACGCTCGCGATTGCGGCGTCCTCGAGCGGAGTCGGCTCGCTGCCGAAGCGCTCCCGGAAGCGCCGGTCGTCGGCCACGAAGGGCTCGTCCCACTGGTAGAGCATCTCGCGCATTTCGCGCAGCAGCGGCGAGAACGTGCCCAACGCGCGCACGATCCAGAGCGGAACCGCGGCTACGCGCACCGGGCGGGCGAGCACCTGCGCGAAGCGCGCGACCAGCGCGCGCAACGTCCCCGCGGGCTGGCACGGAAGCATCCACGCGCGTCCGAGCACGTCGACGTCCGCGCGCGCGAGCGCGGCGAGCCCCGCCGCGACGTCGGGAATGTAGTGATAGGTGTGCACCGCGTCGGGATCGATCGGCGACCACACCGTGCGCCCGGCGAGCGCCGGCCTCCAGAAGTAGTCACCGAGATAGGTCTGCCCGCCGCCGGGGCCGTAGAAATCCGACGCCCGCCCCGACACCGCGCGCACGTCGCCCCGCCGGTGCGCATCGAACAGCTGCTCGGCGACCAGCGCGCGCACCTCGCCCTTGCGGCTGCATGGATTCATCGGCGTGTCCTCGTTCATCGGCCGCCCGCCGGTGCGCCCGAGCATGTACAGGTTGTCCAGAACCACCAGGCGCGCGCCGGCCCTGCCCGCCGCCGCGATCAGGTTGTCCATGTAGCGCGGCAGCAGCGCCGCCCAGGTCGAGGTATCGTAAGGCGCGTTCATGCAGTGATACACCACGCTCGCCCCGCGGGTCGCCTCGAGGCAGAACCTCGCATCGGCCGCGTCGCCGGCGAACAGCGCTGCGCCCCGCGCCACCGTGCCGCGCGAGCGCCTGACGACGCGCACGCGCAAGCCGGCCTCGAGCAAGCGCGCAGCGAGCGGTGCGCCCACCTGCCCGGCGCCGAAGACGACGTGCAGCGCGTCGCTCATGCGGCGCTCATGCGCAGTACCGGCTTGATGGTGCGCCCGCGCCTGGCGTCCGCGATCGCCCGGTTGATCGCGCCGAAGGGGTAGGGCCTGACCAGGCGCTCGATCGGAAACCTGCCCGAGCGCCACAGCGCGATCAGCCTCGGAATGAAGCGCTGCGGCACCGAGTCGCCCTGGATGACGCTCACGCGCCGGCGCCGCCCCGGCAGCGACGCATTGCCGTCCGGGCGCGCGACGAGGGCCAGCGTGCCGCGCGGATTGAGCAGCGCGGCGCCGATGCGCTCCATCGCCGGCGCGCCGGTGATCTCGAGCACGTAATCGACGCCGCCGCCGGTGATCGCGGCGATGCGCGCCGCGAGCCGACCGCGGCGGTTGTCGAGCGCGTGCGTGGCGCCCAGCTCGAGCGCGAGCGCGAGCCGCGCGGCAACGACGTCGACCGCGATGATCGGGCGCGCGCCGGCGATGCGCGCCGCCATGACCGCCGCCAGGCCGACCGCGCCGCTGCCGAACACGGCGACGCTCGCGCCCTTCCTGACGCGCAGCGTGTTCAGCACGGTCCCCGCGCCCGTCTGCAGCCCGCAGCCGAGCGGCGCGAGCAGCTCGAGCGGCAGGTCCTTCGGCACCTTGACCAGGTTGCGCTCCGTCGCCAGCGCGTAGGTCGCGAACGAAGACTGCCCGAAGAAGTGTCCGCCCACGCCGCTCGAGGCGAGCGCGTTGCTGCCGTCGAGACGGCGAAAGCCGAAGTTCGCCTGGTACAGGCGCGCGCAATGCGCGGGCCGCCCGCCCCGGCACGCGCTGCAGCGCCCGCACGACTGGAACGACAGCACGACGTGATCGCCGCGCCGGACCTTCTTCACCCGCTTGCCCGCCTGCTCGACGATCCCCGCCCCCTCGTGCCCCAGCACCACCGGCTCCTCGGCGGCGCCATGCTCGTCGCACAGGTCGATGTCGGTGCGGCAGATGCCCGCCGCGACGATGCGCACCAGCACCTCGTCCTCGCGCGGCGCCTCCAGCTCGAGCCGCTCGATCCTGAGCGGGCCACCGGCCTTGCGCAGCACCGCCGCGCGGATGGCGCGGGTCGTCGCCGCGCGCTCCGGCGCTCGCTTCAAGCGTCGCGCGCCAGGCGCAGTCCTGAGAACTGCCAGCGCGCCTCGGGCGGGAAGAAATTGCGGTAGGTCGCGCGGATGTGGCTTTGCGGGGTCGCGCACGACCCGCCGCGCAGCACGTACTGGCTCGACATGAACTTGCCGTTGTACTCGCCGACCGCGCCCTCGGCCGGGCGATAGCCGGGATACGGACCGTAGTCGCTGCGCGTCCACTCCCACACGTCGCCGAAGGCCTGCGCCGGCGTGCCGTCGGCCGGGGCCTCGCGCAGCGGCAGCGGATGCAGCGCGCCACTTTCGAGGAAATTGCCGTTGCGCGGCGCGCCGCGCACGGCGATCTCCCACTCGGCCTCGCTGGGCAGCCGCTCGTTCGCCCAGCGCGCGAAGGCCTCGGCCTCGTAGAAACTCACGTGGCACACGGGCGTGTGGGCGTCCACCGGCGCCAGGCCGTGCAGGGTGAACGTGTGCCAGGCGCTGTCGCGCCGCTGCCAGTACTGCGGCGCCTTCCATCCGCGCGCGCTCACCAGGTCCCAGCCGGCCGAGAGCCACAGCTCCGGGCGCTGGTAGCCGCCATCGTCGATGAACTCGATGAAGTCGCCGTGGGTCACCGGGTGGGTGGCGACCTGAAACGCCTCCAGCCACACGCGGTGGCGCGGCGCTTCGTTGTCGAAGCAGAAGCCTTCCCCGGCGTGGCCGATTTCGTAGCGGCCCGCCTCGAAGGCGAGCCAGCCGCGCGCGCGCGCGTGCACCGGAACGAGCGGCCAGGGCTTCTGGTAGGCGGGCTTGAGCGGGTTGAGCGACAGCAGGTGCTTCACGTCGGTCAGGATCAGCTCCTGGTGCTGCTGCTCGTGATGCAGGCCCAGCTCGAGCAGGCCGGCGGCTTCGCCCGCCAGGCGCTTCGCGGACAGCAGCTCGAGCATCGCGTCGTCCACGTGCCGGCGGTAGGCGAGGATCTCCTCCAGTGCCGGACGCGACAACATGCCGCGCTCGGGCCGCGGGTGCTTGTCGCCCACAGCGTTGTAGTAGGAGTTGAACAGCACGCGGTACGCCGGATCGAACAAGCGATAACCAGGCTGGTGCGGCGCCAGCACGAAGGTCTCGAAGAACCACGTCGTGTGCGCGAGATGCCATTTCACGGGGCTCGCGTCGGGCATCGACTGGATCGCGCAGTCCTCGGACGAGAGCGGCGCGGCGAGGTCGCGCGTCGCCTGGCGCACCGCGCGGCAGCGCTCGGCGAGCGCGCCGACCGGATCGGCGCGCCGGGAATTCGTCGATTCGGGGAGGTGGTCCACGAAATCCTCCGCGGTTCACGCCCCTTTCAGGCGCGTCGAGTCAGCCGGTACGGAGCGCTCGCCCCCCCGGGTGGCGCTGGAGCTCGGAGGACGGGCGCGGAACGACGTCGAGAGCGGCCATTATGCCGCACAACCCCGCGGGCGGTCAGCCCACCGAGACGACCGACAGCTCGGGCGGGTGCGCGAGGGTCTGGAACACCACGCAGTAGCGCTCGGTCAGCCGCAGGAGCGTGGCGATCTGCTCCTGCGAAGCATCGGTATCCAGCGCGATGCGCAGGCGGATGCTCCGAAATCCGACCGGCGCGTCCTTCGCGACGCCGAGCGTGCCGCGGAAATCGAGGTCGCCTTCGGCCTCGAGCGTCGCGTCGCGCAGTCCGATGCCGAGCGCGGTCGCGACCGCGTTCAGCGTCACGCCCGCGCAGGCGACCAGCGCCTCGAGCAGCATGTCTCCCGAGCAGGCGCTCAGACCGGTCCCGCCGGTCGCCGGATGCAGTCCCGCCTCGACCAGCGCCTTGCCCGTCTCGACCCTGCAGGTGACGCCCTCGCCGAGCCTGCCTTGCGCACGCAGCGTGACGAGCGCCGCCTGCGCCTCGGAACGATAGCGCTCCTTCAACGGCGCCTGGATGGACCGCAGTTCTTCAGCGTTCATTGCAATGTCTCCTCCCGAGTGCTGTTCCGCGTCCGGCGCCAGTTTAGCGCCCGCGGCGCAATGCTCAACCCTGCTTCCAGCGCGCCCAGACCCGACCCATGGCCGCATCGGAGTCCCGCGCGAAAGACTGGTAGACCTGCTGCAGCGGCCGGGCCGTGCGCAGCTGCCGCGAGACGTCCAGGTAGGCATCCCATTCCAGCTCGAGCGGCGCAAACCAGCGGCGCTTCCGCGGAACGTAGCTCGCGGTGAGCGCTTCGTCGATCTTCCGCAGCTCCGCCGGCGAGAGCGCCCCGCCGATGTCGCGCTCCCAATGCGCGTCCAGGATCCTGAATGCGAGCCCCGCGCCTTCGCGTTCCGCGATGACCACGTCCTGGCCCGATTCCTGGATGGAGGTGACCACCCCGGTCCCGCCCGCCTCGCGCATCTCGGTGCCGAGCGGCAGCAGGAAGCGGTCCAGGCCGCTCAGCGTGAATCCCAGCCGGCCGCGCGTCATCTCGCGCCACTCGACGGGCGTGAGCACCCTCCCGCCGGTGCGCCTGACGAGCCTGCGCGCGCGCTCGTACCAGTCGCCACCGCCAAGTGCGGGATCGGCGTCGACGCGGTAATGCAGCGCGGCCAGCCTCGCCGCGCGCGCGCGCAGCTCGGGCCAGAGCTTGCGCCACTTGACGGCTGCCGCGCTCTGGTGGAACGCGAGGATCTCCGGAATGGCCTCGCTCTGCTCCGTTTCGCCCGCGCCGAGGGTTTCGCCGCTGGAGAGCTGGATGTTTCCGCGGTTCTTGCGCGCCCGCACGAGCCGTTCGTAATCGTTCACGAACGGTGCGCTGCCCTCCAGCCCCGCGGCGCGCAGCGCCTTCGCGCGCTCGAGGGAATGGCGCTTCGCGATCGGGGCGAGCGCCTCGCGCAGCTGGCGGACCATCGCTTCCCAGCCGCCGGGCGCGCCTGCCGGAGCCCGCCCCCCGGATGCGACGAGCTTTTGCGCGAGCCAGCGACTCGCGACCAGCTCCTGCTCCGCGTCAACGAGCGTCGCGAGCGCCGCTTCTTCCGAGGTGTAGACGGAAACCTCGTAGAGCTTCTGCGCGAATTCGCGCACGCCGTCGGAGGCGCCGGGGGGCGCCTGGCCGGAAGGCATTACGCCGTATCCCCGGGAGCGCGCGGCCGAGGTCGTCCAGCGGCTGGTCTGCTGCGTGTCGGCTTCCTGCAGCAAGGCGGGCATGTTGAGGCCGAGTCCCTGCGGCACGCGCGCGGCCTCCTTCGGCGCGCCGGCGCCCACGGAAAAGCGGATCCCGCGGTAAGAGCCCTGGTAGCCGTCCACACCTCTGCCGGTGTATTGCAGGATCTCGGCCCGGAGCCGCGCGAAGCCCACATCGCCGAAGACGTGCGAGGATGCCGTGCCGATGCGCGTCACCTCCACCTTCTGCGCGCCGCGCACCAGGCTCTCGTAGGTGCCCGAAACGAGCACGCGCACGAGCTGCGCGTTTTTCGCCACTTCGAGCTCCCAGATCACCGGCTCGTAGGAGGCGAGCACCAGCACGAGCGGCCGCTCGGTCCGCCCGACCCCGACCGTTATGCTGCGCGCCGCGCGCAGCCCGGAGGAGGTTTGCACGCTCTGCACCCGCGCGCCGCCGCCTTCGTACACGCCGATCACCTCGACCAGCGGCTGCGCGGGCAGGTCCTTCAGGATCGGGCCGCCGGGCGCGAGACTCAATGCCGGGGGCGGGGGCTGCACCGCGGCGAGCACCTTGCTCGCCTCGGCGAACTGGCCGGGCGCGGGAATGTCCACGCGGCGCAGCTCGCGCACCGTCGCGGTGAACAGGAACCGCCCGTCGGCGCTGAGCGCGATGTACGGATAGTAGTTGCGCTGCACGTCGACCAGCGCTGCGCTCTTGCGCGTGGCGTCGTAGAAGATCAGGTAGGAGCCGCGCTGCCGGTCGTTGCCCGGGACGACCAGCACGTCCGTGCCCGGGATGCGCCGCAGCCTCTGGCCCTGGGTCGTGCCGGTGCGCACGGTCTCGGCGGCCGCGAGCCCGGGCTGTGCCGTCACGCCGGCCGCGTCCGCCGCCGCCGCGGCCGGCCTCGCCCAGCGCACGAGCGCGGCGTTCGAGGCGGTCCAGACGGCATCCCCGGCGCGCGAGAACTCGAGCGCCTGCGCGCCCGCGTTGTCGATCCGGGTGCTCGCGCCGGCGACGCGCGACAAGACGTAGCTGCCGTCGGCCTCGGACACGAGCACGCTCCACAGCGTGAGCGTCCCCGCGATCGTGAGCGTCGCGATCTGCTTTCCGTCATCCGACACCGCGATGCGCGCCACAGCCTCGCCGTTGTGCGAGGCAGGGCCGGAAACCGCCCGGTTCGCGAACACGTCGTAGACGAGCAGCTTGTCGCCCTGCGCGTAAGCGATGCGCCGCCCGTCGGGCATGATGCGATGGGGCCCCGCCGCATCGGGAAACTCGCGCAGCGCATCGCCCGTCTCGCTGTCCCAGAAGCGCATGCCGCGCACGTGCTGGTCAGTCGTGACGGCGACCCGCCCGTTGCGAAACACCGAAAGATGCGCGTTCTCGTAGTTCGGCGCGGGAGCCGCGTGCAACGTGATTCCGGTAAGCGTGTCCACGGCGAGGAGCTTGCTCACGCCGACGATCAGCGCGCGCGCGCCGCTGGGCGTGACCTCCATCGCACGCACGCCGCTTCCGGGATCGATCGCGGCGGCGATCGTGACCTGCGCAAGCTGCGTGGGCGCCGGCTTCGGCGCAGCCTCGACAAGGAGCAGCAGCTTCGTGCGACGCAGGGATTGGGCGCGGTCCTGATCGGCCCCCGAGGCGCACAGCTCGATCGCGTTCCTGTCGCGCGGGTCCGCGGCCGCGAGGCATTGCTCGGCGCGCGTGCGCAGCCAGGCCTCGCGGAGCGCTTCGAGCTGCTGCCTGCGCGCGGCGTCCGGCGCGAGCTCGATGACCTGTCGCTCGAGCTCCCGCACCTCCGCCGCAACCGGATACTCGTCGTTGAGCGCCCGCCCCTGGACCGAAGGCGGCCAGACACCGACAAGCAGCTGCGCCGCCAGAACCACGGCGATCCTGTTCATTGCCGCTTTCCTCCCCCCCGCGGCGCTCAGCCGCCGCTTCCCGTACGAGCTTTCGTCCAGCAGCTGTCCGCGAGCACGACCGACGTCTCCACCTGGCGCGCCGGCACCGACCAGTATCGCGCAAGCAACGCGTCCTTGTCATCGCGCGCGACGAGCGTGTAGCCGTTCTTCAGGTAGAAGCCGATTGCCCACTCCGCATCCGACCAGGTGCCGATCAGGACCGGCTTTCCCGCGAGGCCCTCGATGTGCCGGAGCAGACGCGTCCCCACGCCCTTTCGCTGCGCGCCCGGCGCGACATAAGCATGCCGCACCAGCGCGACCTCGCCCTTGTCCTGGATGCCCATCACGCCGAGCAGTCGACCGTCGTCCTCGGCGACCCAGAAGACGACGCCGTGCGCGATTTCCTCGGCGAGTTCGGCCGCCGGCATGTACGGCTCGCGCCAGCAGTCCGCCGGGATCACGCCGCGATAGGCCTGCGCGGCGTCGTTGACGATCGCGAGGATCGCCGGGAGATCCGCGTCGCGGGACGGGCGGATGCGCATCGCCGGGCCGGCGGCCGCGCTACCACTTCTTGCAGGGCAGGAACTTGCCGGACATCGTGACCCGCACGCGCTCGCCCTTGGGGCCCGCCTCCTTGTCGATCTCGAGGGTGAAATCGATGGCGCTCATGAGCTGGTCGGTGATATCGGAAATCTGCATGGCGTTTCTCCTGGTGGCGTGAGTCGAATCCGGGGTTTCGCTCCTCACCTCGCGGCGCGGAGCGCGTCCCTCAGCGGCGGGCGGTCGGCATCTCTCGCCGGGCACCCGCGCTCAATCGTCGGGAAGATCGAACAGCGCACGCGCCGCCGGGTCGGGACGCCCCTTGAACGCCAGGACGCTGATCTCGATATCCGCCGTCGCGCTGTACATTTTAGAGAACCCCGCTCTCTGCAGCGCCGCCAACAGCGATTTCTCGGTAAAGCCGGTCTTGTGGGCGTAGAAGTCCCGCCCGCTGCGCTGGATTTCGACGCTGTAGCCGTACAACACGTCCAGAACCATGATCGGCCCGGCAGCCGACTGGTAGAGCACGTCGTCGATGTCCAGCCCGCGTTCGACGCTCGTGCGCATCACCGCGGCGATGTCGGGGACCTGGATCTGGGCGAATCCGCCGTCCTTGAGGACATGCAGGAATCCGGCCAGCACCCTCGGGACATCGTGCCGGTAGTAGTGCTCGAGATTGTGCGAGCAATAGACCGCGTCGAAGCGCCCGCCCTCGAGCGCGGTGAGCTCGCGCGCATCGCACACGATGTCGGGCGAGCCGCGCGGATCGATATCGAGCAGCAGGTGCTCGAAGTCCGCATACTGAGGCGGCAGCGGGATCGCCTTGCTGCCGCCGCCGACGTTCAAGACACTCCTGGCGCTCATGCGCTCCATCGCAGCTTGTTCCGTGATCCGGAGACCGGTGGAAACTATGCGCGTCGAGGGCCAAATGGGCAACACGCCGGTCAGCATGATGCCAGCGCCCGCATCTGAAGACGCACCACGTGCAGCCCGGAGTGGGCCACTACGGCGTTTTCAGCGGCAAGAAATGGGAGAACGGCATGTACCCCGTGCTGCGCGACGTGATCCGGATGACGCAGCGGACGCTCGCTCACTGACACCCCGCGAAGCGCTGCGGCAGCGCGGCGCAGGCCCTGCGCCGCGGGTCAGCGCCCGGCCTGGCCGTGCCGCCTGCGCATCAGCTGCGTCACGTATTCCGCGCGCGACTGGTCGTTGACGGCCACTCCCTTTTCCTTGCACCAGGACATGAGCGACTCGACCTCGACGTGCACCTTTTCGACTTTCTGTCCCTGGCGCTCGATCGCCCGCATCGCTTCGACCGCACGCTGCTCCCATTGCTCGTACCGGTCCTCGAGCTCGTTGCGGTCCTCGGCGACTTCGGTCAGGCGCTGCCACTGCTTGCGGCTGAACCACGCTAAGCCGACAACCGCGGCGCGATCGGGCGTGAGTCTGGACATGGTCGGATATTCCGGGGCTGGGCGTTCACGCTCGGCAGGGCGGCCTGCGACGAAGCGCTCTAACACAAGTGCGGGATGGTTGGGGTGCTCATGGCGGCAGCGGATATGGCGCCGGTTCGAGCCGATCAGAACAGAGTTCCTCGCAATTTGCAATTCGTCGCGCACTTGCTTTTCCGCGCTCGCCGGGCTGCTCCCTGCTCGAAGCGCCACCGCTGGACGGTCGCGTCGATCGCGCGGCGCAGCGTCATCGCGGAGCGCTGCCGCCCGCGTCCGGGACGACGATCTTCGAATCGTCTCTATTGCCCCACTCTCGCCAGGAGGACACGTAGTTGCGCACGCGCGGATAGCCCAGGGACTTGAGGGCCAGGAAGGTGTTGGCCGAGCGGTAGCCGCCGTGACAGAAGGGGATGATGGTCTTGTCCGGCGTGACCCCTCTGGAGACGTAGAGAGCGCGGATTTCATCCGCCGGCCGAAACGCGCCGCGCTCGTCGAGGTGATCGCGCCAGAAGACGTGCACGGCGCCGGGAATGGTTCCCGCGCGCCGGGCCCGCCTTTCCGTGCCGCGATACTCGGACTCGCGCCGGACGTCAACGATGACCGTCCGTTCATCGCCGATGGCGCGATCGACATCGAACCGGGTTGCCAGCAGATCGAGATCCGGCGTGCCCGCGTACGCCGGAGGCGCCGGCGGCTCCTTGGCCGGGTCGGTCGGCGGCGGCGCCGCGCTCAGGCGTACCAGCCGCCTGCCCGACGCGGTCCACGCCTGCGTCCCGCCGGCGAGGATCCTGGCGTCCGGGTGACCCAGGACCGCGAGCAGCCAGACCGCGCGCGCCGCCCGCTCGCCGGTCTCGTGATCGTAGATCACCACCGGCCTGGCGTCGGATACGCCCCGGGTCCCGAACAGCGTTTGAAATATCGCCAGGAAGGCGTTCAACGGCGCCTGCGACGAGTCGTACAGGCTGACGCCGTAGAGGTCCAGATGCCTGCTGCCCTCGATATGGCCGAGCGCGAAATCCTCCGCCGGGCGCAGGTCGATCAGGGTCACCGCTCCCAGCCGCTCGCCGAGCTCGCGCGCATCGATCAGATATTTGCGCTCCGGAAAATCACCGCTTGGCATGGGCAGGGCTCCTCGACGGATGGCTACGCGAACCGATGGATCGTCGCTCGCGGTGACGCCCGTGGCCGCGGATGAGAGCTTCAGGTACCGGCATGGTGAGCGACCGCGATGATGACGGGCAGGAGCAGCTCCGGAACGAGGTAGCCCAGCCACACGGCCGCCGGCTTGGGAAGCCCCACCTTGCTCATGGACACCAGCCTGCCGATCCCTGCCAGCAGCACGCCCAGGGCGAGAAGGTAGACCAGAAAGCCCTGCTGGCGAATGGTGAGCGCGGCCCACAGGCAGATGACGCCGGTGGAGAAGTACACGCCCGCCATGAAGCGGTGCACATTGTCCAGGCGCGCGGAAGTACCGGGCTGTCCGAGATACATCTGCAGCGCGCCGCCGAACATGGCGATGGCCGCGACCAGGAACAGGCAGACCTGCACCACGACCTGGCTGGCGAGCAGAGGGGCTTCGGCGGTCATCGGGCATCTCCCGGTTGGTGGGCGGCGGTTGGAGGCTGGCGCAGCCGGCTCCAGGCCGCCCGCTCGATGGACGGGTCAGGCATCGGGCTGGCCGCAGGAAATACGCAGCATCGGCTTCTTGCGCTGGCGCGTGCTTCTCGGGCACGATCCATCTCCCCTTAACCGAGAGCCTACCACCTGGAGACCAGCCATGATCAAGGTGAGCGTCATGTACCCCAACACGCCCGGAGCGCGATTCAACCACGAGTACTACCGCGACCGGCACATGCCGCTCGTCAAGGCTCGCCTGGGAGACAAGTGCAAGTACTACACCGTCGACAAGGGTCTGGCCGGCGGCGCCCCGGGCGCACCGGCTACCTACGTGGCGATGTGCCACATCTTCTGCGATTCGGTCGAGGCCTTTCAAGCCGGCTTCGGCCCGCATGTGCAGGAAATCATGGCCGACATTCCCAACTACACCGATCTGTCTCCCGTGATCCAGATCAGCGAAGTGGTCGTCGGTCGATAGAACGCGCGGCGATCGGCCACGGGGTCGGGACGGCCGGCGCCGGGAGTAACGCCTCAGCGCACATCGGCGCTGCGTCCGGGAAGCATCGAGCGGAGAACGCCGTCTTTCAGAACGTAGTGGTGGAACAGCCCGGCGGCGGCGTGCGCTCCGGCGAGCCAGATGATGGCGTCGCCGAGCCAGGTGTGGATCTCCGCGATCCTGGCGCCGAGCGCATGCGATTCGGCCAGCGCGGGAGGAATCGTCGCGCCCCCGAGCAAAGTGAGCGCGTGACCTTCCAGCCAGGCGCCACTGATCGCCGTGAGCGGTATGGCGAACAAAAGGACATACAGCGCGACCTGCATCACGCCGGCCGCCAGCCTCATCCATCTCGCGGCCGGCGGAGGCTCGGGGTGTCGGTCGAGCGCTCGCCACAGTACCCGCACCACGACCAGCGCCAGCACACAAAGACCGATCGTCTCGTGAAGCTGCCGGTCGAAATCGCGTGCCGCCGAGTAGATGCGCTGTTCCGATCCGCCCGGAGCGTAAATGAAGGCAACCAGCACCAGAATTGCGGTCAGCCAGTGCAGAATCCTGGCCGGCGCGCTGTAGTGAGTGATTGGTTCGCGTCGCATGCCTTATTGTCGCGCACCTGCCAGGGCGGCACGCCGCCTCGCGGCGCGTCCGCACCGGCGCCGATTTAGCAGCCGGAGTCTACCTAGCAGGAATTGCTCGCGGTGGCCGCGCCGCGCGTGGTCAATTATCGCCAAACGCGAGTCTCCGCCTTGCTCATGAGCCTCTCAGGAATCTGAAGTAGAAAGCCACGAATACCAGGACGATTCCTACGTTCGCCGTCAGTCGTTCCCAGAACCGGTCCTTGAAGAACAATACATCGATCGCGACGATTACGGCTGCCATCAAGACTACGTAGAGTACGGCGGACGTCTGACTTTTCATTTCAGCCCCCGTCTGGCTGTTCGGCGCTCCAGCGGCAGCCTAGCGTTTGAATTCCGCGGCTGCCGTCGGCAGTCCGCCGGAATGATGGGTCAGGCGTCACTTAGGAGCAGACGGTACCAAACCGTACCGGCTCATGACGGCTACCAGCGCGCCCTTGTCAGGCGGGCCGCCCGCGTTGACTACGGCCGCGACATCTTTGAAATACTGTGCCCCGATGTCCGGAGACAGGACGATCAATGCGCGGGCGACGCTGCCATGAGGGTTGGAAAACGCGTGACCGGTACCCCGCGGCGTTTGCATGCTCTGTCCCGGCGTGAGATCTCGCGTTTCGGAGCCCACGGTGTATCGGAGCGTGCCCTCCAGGACATAGACGATCTCTTCGTTGTTTGAATGGCTATGCGGAGGCGGGACGTTCGAGGCCGGCGGTACGGTGAGTTCAAACATACCCAGGCTCGCCGTTTGGGATCCATCGATGAGATAACGGATGCCCAATTGACCCACGTTTATTTCAACTGCGCTCATGGTGCGATCCTTGATGTGTGCATTGGAATTGGTGATCTGTGACGCCCAACGTTCCGATTCAGCGGCGGCGCGGCAGCGCCATCCGCTGCAACCGGTTGTTAGGCGTCATTGTGCCCTTGGCGCCGGAGTACAACATGGGTGGCTTTCTCCGACGCAACGAACTGAACGCATTCGTATCCCAGAGCGCGCACGTCAATCCCCTCGAACAGTCGCTCTCCCCCGCCCAGCAGGACCGGCGAGATAGCGACGTGCAGCTCATCGATGAGTCTCGCACGAAGATATTGCTGGATAGTGTTAGGTCCGCCGCCAATGCGCACATCCATTCCGTTGGCTGCGTCGCGCGCCCGGTCAAGCGCCTCGTGAATACCGCCCGTGACGAAGTGGAATGTCGTTCCGCCTTCCATCTGGATGGGCGGGCGTGCGTGATGAGTCAAGATGAAAGTCGGAACGTGATAGGGTGGGTTGTCCCCCCACCAGCCTTTCCAGGTCATGTCGGGCCAGGAACCGCGAATCGGTCCGAACATGTTTCTTCCGAGAATCCAGGCACCAACATTCTTGAAGCCCCGCGCAGCGAAATCGTCATCGATCCCCGTTGTGCCACCGTCGGCGCCAAATAGGGTCCGTTGGAACGTGCGTGTCGGGACTAACCACTGGTGCAAATCTGTCCCGCCCACGCCGAGCGGATTCCTGAGGTCCTGATTCGGACCAGCTCCGTATCCGTCAAGCGAGGTGGTAAAGCCCGCAACTCGGACGCGTGTCATTTTCGTGCCTTCCTTTCGATTGACGCCCAACGCTCGCGCTGAGCGGCGCGCCAACGGTCGCGCGTAGAGCGCAGCGCTAACCGCACGCCAGCCACGTTCCACGCGTCCGCTCGAACGCGCGCTTAGACGTCTCTTCCGTGCGCCTTGAGCCAGCGGTTCGCAGACAGACCCCGAACAACAGAGTCATCGGGAATCTGCGGTCATCCATGCGACTGTGACTTTCGCTTTCACCAGAGCGTCTTGGTCGGTAGCGAAGACCTGATTTGAGTAATGCTGGAGCGGAAACCATCCTCTCATGTCCTCGGGATCCCTGCGGTACTCCTCAAAGCCGAACGTGCCGTCGTCGCGCACAAAGATATCGACGCAATGGTCGCCAGTGGAGCTATTGAAGGATGCAACGACTCGGTTGGGCATGGCGACTCACATGAGACGTCTGACGCCGCGTTAAGCCGCGCCAACGGCACCGCTGAATTGTGCGAGGCACCTGTTCCGGCGTCGGCTTGAACGCATAGTTAGCCTTCTTCACCACGTTTCGAGAATTTGGCGGATAAATGCGGTGCCTGAGGGTGAACCCAGGAACCCAAGCGCACCGCAATTAAGCATCACAGAAGACCAAAAGGCTATTTGGAACGAGCGCTTGCTTGACTTATGCCGGAACACCTGTTGCGCCAGCAATGCACCAGGCCAGCCACCTAGCAATGCGCAGAACTGCAGCGTGCTTTCACGCGTTCGCTGCGCTTCCCGCTTTGCGGCCCACTTATCAAGGCCATACAAGAGGAACGCAAGAGAGCTCATTCCAGCGAACACCCAAAACAGTAACACCGGGAACTTGCCCAGCTTCACGAACCACCACAACACTGGAAAGACGAGTAGTGCGACAACTGAAAGGAAGACGCGCTTTGACATCAACATGTGAGACACGGCGGCGAGACCAGTGGATCTCACATCAACGGCACGCGTCTTCCCATCCGACCCTCTAGTTATCTCATAGGCGACCACGTCACCGATGGACGGTCGACGTGCACCACGGACCATACCGCTTACATGAAGGAACACCTTGTCGCCACCGGAATCCGGCTCGATAAAGCCAAAACCTCGGTCATCCTTCCAGTCCACAATGCGTCCTCGCATCGACTTATGTCCCCGCAAGAAGGCTAACGTGGAGTTGTGCGGCGCGCCGCGGCACACCGCTTGAATACGCACGCCAGCTTGCGGCGCGTCCGCACCAACGTCATGTTAGGGAGCTTTCCTCGGTGGTAGCTCGGCGAATTGCGGTAGCTCATCGGTGATGTCGTACCACGGTGCCTTGTAAGCCACGAATACATGAAATCCTGGCTTGATACCCGGGTCGTCGTCCAGCGCTCCGAGGGGTAGCCCGTAAAACTTCGGATCGTGATCGAAGCGGCTGAGAAGGGGCGACCCACACACGCGGCAGAACCCGCGATGGTTTCCAGGTGAGGACTCGTAGTACGTGACCAGTTCCGCGCCTTGCGTCCAACGGAAGTCGTCGGCTTTGACGCGTGCGCGGCTACGAAACGCGGCGCCGTGCGCTTTGCGGCACATGGAGCAATGGCAGTTGAGCGGGTAGGAGAGCGGGCCGCTGATTTCGTACCGTACGCCACCGCAGAGGCAGCTGCCTCGAAGCATCAAAGCTCCTTAACGTTATATGGATACGAAAAGTAGCCAGATAACATGGTCTACGCTGGGCGATAACGCGTCAACGGCCCCTTGAATCAATGCGTTAAATCGCACAACCGATATTCAGTGCCCGCAATATGCAGCCCAAAATGGGTCAAGCCGCTGATTCGCCTGCGGGTTCGGCTGCAGCGCCGGACAACCCGAAAAGCCCTCGCCTGATCGAGCGGGTGCGCGAGGCGATCCGCTCACGCCACTACAGCCGTCGGACGGAGAAGACGTACTGGTACTGGATCCGCTTCTTCATTCGCTTTCACGGCAAGCGCCACCCTGGCGAGATGGGCGGCGCGGAGGTGACGGCGTTCCTGTCGTGGCTCGCGACGGAGCGCAATGTGGCGGCCGCGACGCAGAACCAGGCGCTCTCGGCCTTGCTATTCCTCTATCAGAAGGTGCTCGCGCAGGAGCTGCCGCGGCTCGACACGGTCGTGCGTGCGAAGCGCGCGGTGCGGCTGCCGGCAGTGCTGACGGAGGCCGAGGTGCGGCGCTTGCTGGAGCAGCTACACGGGGTGAAGTGGTTGATGGCGAGCCTGCTCTATGGCTCGGGCCTGCGGCAGATCGAATGCCTCGCGCTGCGCGTGAAGGACGTGAACTTCGCCTATCGCCAGATCCTGGTGCGCGACGCGAAGGGCGGCAAGGACCGCGTCACCATGCTGCCCGAGGGCGTGGTTCAGCCGCTGCAGGAGCATCTGGGCAGGTTGCGGGTGCTGCACCGTCGCGATCTCGCAGAGGGTCGCGCGGTGAAGCGCGCCGCGGCGGCGGCGATCGTCAAGCCGGTGAGCTGCCACACGCTGCGCCACTCGTTCGCGACGCACCTGCTCGAGCGCGTCCAGCACATCCGCACGGTGCAGGAGCTGCTCGGCCACGCGGACGTCTCGACCACGATGATCTATACGCACGTGCTCAATCGCGGCGCGCGCGGCGTGAAGAGCCCGCTCGACCGCCTGGAGCAGCCGGGAGCGCACTACGCGTGAAGACGACCCGCTACTTCGACGCGATGCGCAAGCGCCCGGATCGTGCCTCGATTCGCGACGAATGGATCACGCGCACGGTGTCGTCCCCGCAGCACCAGTTGGTACAGGCCGACGGACGCGTGCGGCGCTGGGCGCGGATCCCCGAGGCCGGCAACCGCTGGCTGCGCGTCGTCGTGCTCGCCGACGGCGAGACCATGCATAATGCGTTCTTCGATCGGGGATTCGAACCGTGAAGATCCGCTACTTCCGCGACACCGACACTCTCTACATCGAGCTCCGTGAGGCCGTGGTGTCGGAGACGCGCGACCTCGACGAGAACACGCAGGTCGACGTCGACTCGCGCGGCCAGATCTGCGCGATCACGCTCGAGCACGCGAGCGAGCGCGCCGATCTGCCGGCGCTCGACTACCAGCAGATCGCGGCGTAGCGCCCGGCTCAGTACGACTTCGGCAGCCCGAGCACGCGCTCGGCGATGAAGCACAGGATCAACTGCGGGCTGACCGGCGCCAGGCGCCCGATGAGCGACTCGCGCAGGTACCTCTCGACGTGGTACTCCTTCGCGTAGCCGAAGCCGCCGTGGGTCATCACCGCCTGCTGGCAGGCGTCGAACGACGCTTCTCCGGCGAGGTACTTGGCGGCGTTCGCTTCCGCCCCGCAGGCCTGGCCCCGGTCGTACAGCCACGCGGCCTTGAACGCCATCAGGTTCGCCGCCTCGAGCTGCATCCAGTTGCGCGCGAGCGGATGCTGGATCGCCTGGTTGCGGCCGATCGGGCGGTCGAAGACGATTCTTTCATTCGCATAGCGGGCCGCGCGCGCCAGCGCGCAGCGCCCCAGGCCCACGCTTTCGGCGGCGATCAGGATCCGCTCGGGGTTCATGCCGTGCAGGATGTACTCGAAGCCCTTGCCTTCCTCGCCGATGCGGTCTTGCTCGGGCACCGGCAGGCCGTCGAAGAACACCTGGTTGGAGTCCACCGCCTTCCTGCCCATCTTCTCGATTTTGCGCACTTCGACGTAGCGGCGGTCGAAGTCGGTGTAGAAGAGCGACAGGCCCGCGCCGGACTTGCCCGCCTCCTCGAGCGGCGCGGTGCGCGCGAGCAGCAGCACCTTTTCGGCGACCTGCGCGGTC
>Ga0307372_10006180_pt1 | contig 17640 bp, 18 predicted proteins | sample OX1MG_FD_202533 | JGI IMG/M metagenome (GOLD analysis project Ga0307372, IMG submission 202533) | Soil microbial communities from Risofladan, Vaasa, Finland - OX-1 | ecosystem: Environmental > Terrestrial > Soil > Coastal area > Acid sulfate soil | place: Finland: Risofladan, Vaasa | collected... | reverse complement strand
AAAACTCGCCGTCGCTCACAGGGCAGACGTTCTGTAACGTCTGCGCCTGCAACTGACGCCGCGGTCTTCTACTCGACGTCGTCGTTGGCCGGCGGCTGCGAGCTTTGGTGCTGTTTTGCCTGGCCGCTCTGGCCGCTCGATTCGTATTTGTAGCCCTGGTAGGCGAGACTCGGGATCGCAATCCACAGACAGCCGCCGCATCCCACGCTCATCGCGAACAGCACCGCCGCCGCCGCCATCACGGTCAATCTCGACCGCCATCTGAATTTCATCCCTGCTTCGTCCCGCTTCGCGGCTTGCCGGCGCGGCCGCATCCGCTATGGAGTTGCGCCCTGGCCCGCGGGCTGCACGCCATTTTGCTGCTTGTTCTGATTAGTCTGACCGTTCGTCGGCGGCGATTGCTGCGACTGCTGCGATGCCTGGGCCGGCTGGCTATCGGCGGGCTGCGGATAGGTGGTGCTGGGTCCGGCCATCGCCGGAATCACCGTGTACAGACAGCCGCCGCACACCGTCGCCGCCAGCATCGCAGCCGCCGCGATCGCCATCGACATCCATCGCTCCCTACGCTTGCGCTCCTGATATTCCATCCTGATTCCTCTCTCGCCGGCAACGTTCACGGGTCGAAGCCATCCAAGCTCGAAACCGGTTTCGCCCGCCGCTTATCCGCCTTGATCCGTGGCTCGCAATCCCAGGCGCTCCTCGATCGCCCGCAGGCGGCGCATCGCCGCCGGCAGCCGCGGCACGATCGCCGCCATCCGCCGCCAGACGCGCACGTCGACCGCCGGCGTGCCGCCAACCGTCGCATCGTCGGCCAGATCGTGCGGGATTCCAGACTGCGCGACCACGCGCACGCGGTCGCCGATTTGCGCGTGGTCGGCGACCCCGACCTGTCCGCCGAACTGGCACCAGCGTCCCACCTTGACCGAACCCGAGAGGCCGACCTGGGCGGAGAAGCGCGAGTGTTCGCCAACCTCGCAGTTGTGGCCGATATGTACGTGGTTATCGAGCTTGGCGCCGCGCCGGATCACGGTTGCGCCCATCGTCGCGCGGTCGATAGTGGCCAGCGCGCCAATCTCCACCTCGTCCTCGATCGCCACCGAACCGACCTGCGGAATCCTAACCAGCGCGCCCGCATGCTCGACGAACCCGAAGCCCTCGGCGCCAATCACCGCGCCATTGAGAATCGTCACGCGGTCGCCGATGGTTACGTTCTCGCGAATCGCGACGCCGCTGTGGCAGACCAGGCCGTCGCCCGCGCGCACGCCGGGATAGATCGTGACGTGCGGATGGATGACCGCATCGCGGCCGATCGTCACGTCCGCGCCAATCACGCAGTAGGCGCCAACCGAAGCGCCTTCGCCAAGCTTTGCGCCGGGCGCGATGCGCGCGGTCGGATCGATTCCCGCGGGCGGTCGGTAGGGCGGAAAGAAAATCTCCAGCACGCGGGCGAAGTCGGAATACGGATTGTCGCTTATCAGCACCGCGCAGGGCGCGGCGGCGGCAAACTCCGCGGGCACGATCGCGCAGGCGGCGGCGGTGGTTCGCAGCGCTTCGAGATACTTGGGCGCGGCGACGAAAATGATCGTTCCCGGCGCGGCGGCTTCCAGTGGCGCCGGCGATCCGATCTCGACTTCGCCGCTGCCGCGCAGCGTCAAACCGAGCCGGGACGCGAGTTGCTCGAGTTTCATAGTTTTACGGCTCTCCATCGCCGCCGCCGGGCTTACGGTCCGGGCCTGGCGAGCGACTCAAAGCGTAGCGGGTTTTTCGCCTCAGCGCTCGTATCGCGCACGCGGCCGGCCTCGCGCAGACAGGCGGAGCGGCTAGGCGAAAATTCCGCACGCCTCGAGCGCGCCGGCGACCTCCTCGGCCGCGATGTCGCGCAGGCAGTTGTAGTGTCCGAAGCGGCAGGTGCGCTCCAGGCAGGGGCTGCATTCCAGGCCGCGATAGATGACCGTGCAGTGCGGCCCCATCGGACCCGTACGCGCCGGATTGGTCGAGCCGAAGATCGCCACGGTCGGCACCCCGAGCGCGCCCGCCAGGTGCATGCATCCCGAGTCGTTGCCGGCAAAGCCGTGGCAAAGCGAGAGCAGCGCGATAAGTTCGCCCACCGTGGTCTCGGCGGCGGCGATGAGCGCGCCGCGTTTGCACCCGGCGGCGATCCGCTCGCACTGCGGACGATCGTCGATTCCGCCAACCAGCACGCACTCGGCGCCGTGGCGTTCGGCAAGCAGGTCGGCCAGCGCCGCGTAGCGCTCCAGCGGCCATTCCTTCGCCGGCCCATAGGCCGCGACGGGCGCCAGCGCGATCAGCGGGCGCTCGGGCCGCGTGCGGCGAGGGGCCAGCCAGGCGCGCATCTTGTCGCGGCTCTGCACGTTCACGTCGAGGTGATAGGCCCGGGCGGTTCCCCGGGCCCCGATCGTCTCCGCGACCATCGTCAGCCAGTGATACACCTGGTGGGCGCGCTCGACGTCCGCGCGCGGCGCGGCCTTGTGCGACAGCATGAAGCCGCGGCGGTCGGCCTCGTAGCCGGCGCGCCGCTGCACGCCGGCCAGCGCCATCCACAGCGCCGATCGAAAACTGTTGGGAAATACCACCGCGAGGTCGAAGTGGCCCGCGCGAATTCGCCTGACGATCGAAAGCTGGTCGAGCAGGCCGGCCGCGCCGCCGCGCAGCCGATAGGGAATCACCTCGTTCACCCACATTGCGCCGTCGAAAAAGCTCGCCAATTCGGCGCGCACGAGCACGGCCAGATGCGCACCGGGGAAGGCGTCATGTATCGCATGCAACGCGGGACCGCTCATCACCAAGTCGCCCAGCCAGTTGACCGCCTTGACCACGATGCGATGCGGACTTGGCGGCGGCAGCGGGCGCGGATTGGGAGCTGGCGGGAGCGACGCGCCTTCGGCCGACCACTCGGCCTCCAGCGCCGGCGGCAGCATCGCATCAGGATTGGCCGTATCGAATAGCTGCGGCTTGCTTGTAGGCATCGTCAAGGTCACTAAATGCGAGCGCGCGGCGACGCGCAAGCCGCCGGCGGCGCGCCACGTCCGCGGCAGCCCGGCGCGCTAGCTGGTGAGCGCTTCGATCAGACGCTCGACGATCGCGTCGGCCTTCGCGCGCATCTCGTCGTCGGTCGCGTCCTGGATCGGATGCGGAACGAAGATGCGGCGGACTTCGGGCAATCCGAGCGCGCGGGCCTGCGCCGCGGCCGCATCGACGAAGGTCGAGGAGGCCACCACCACCGAGGGCTTGCCGTTCACTTCAAACCATACCGAGTCGTGCACACTGCACGTTGTACAGGACCCTCAATCGGCGAGCGCTTCGATAACGAAGTCGCTCTCCGCGGCGATTTTCCGCCGCAGCTCATCGGGCGCCGGCTTGGCGAAGGTCGGTTTACGGTAGCGCCTGAGCGTCAAGCCGGGCACGCGCTCGGCCAGCCGCCGCTCGAGACGGTCGAGCAGGACGTCGCCGCGCGGCTTGACGATGTCGAGCAGCGCCACCACGCCGCTCAAGTGTCGCGGGCGCGACGCGAGCGTGCGGCGAAGCGGCACGCGCTCGTCGGTCGGGTCGACAATTCGGATTGTTTGCGTCATGCGGGTCATTCGGATTTTGGCACCTCCTCGATTTTCCGGCTCACGCTTATCGAGCCCATCGGACCGCTAAACCATCCGCCAAACGCGCTCGAAAATTTGCCGGCCTCACCGCCGGCCACGATGATATTGATATTCTCGGGCTTGCGGAATTTCGGGATGCGCCGCTCGAGCTGCTCCGCAGTCGGGTTGGCGAGCCCGAACTGCCGAAGCGCCATCCCCTCGCCCGCGTCGGCGTCAGGCAACAGCTCGCGAATCGGCCGCGCGCTGGCCTCCTGGATCCGGCCGCGCACCTGCGCCTTGCTCCAGCCGTCGCGTTTGATCGTGTCGGCGTGCTCGGGCGAGACGACCAGCAGAATTTCGCCGTAGCCGTGAAGCTTGGGATGCCAGCAGCCCTCGAGCGCCATCCCGAGGCTCCCGCAAAGCGCGTGGGCGGTGCGCGAGAGCTGGTCGACGATCAGCCGCGGTCCCGGCTCCAGGCCGAAGACCGTCACCACGCTGTCCTCGCGGCGAAAGCCACGCTCGACGTGGAGCGGCTCCCACGGGCTGCGCTCTTCCCACTCGGGATAGCAGGCGGTGTATTTGCCCGGCCCGCCGAGCGCAGTGCGCTCGATCTCGCCCGGCCGCGCGCCGCCGACGTTGCGCAGCGCAAGCTTGACCGCGCGGCCGATGGTTGCGTTGGCCCGATTGCCGGAGCCCAGCGCGCCAACCTTCATATTCATCCCGAGCCGATGGCGGATGGGTCCGTTGACCACGACGATCGGCGTCGCGCCGGCCGTGGTCGCCATCACGCCGTGGATGTTGAACTCGTCGGTGCACACCGCTTCGAGCACCGCGATCACCACCGGCAAATACTCGGGCCTGCATCCCGCCATCACGGCATTGGCCGCCACCTTCTCGATCGTGAGCGGCGCCAGGTTCGGCGGCACGGTCGCAATCACTTCCCGCGGGTCGCGCCGCGTTCCGGCGAGCATCCGCATCACGCGCTCGGGTGTGGGCGGAACCACCGGCAGGCCGTCGGTCAGTCCGCGCTCGAACATGAATTCGAACGGGTCTTCGTCGGCGCCAAGCTCGATCTGGCGGGCGCGCAGGCGCGAGCCCGAAGCCTCTGCGGCGAGCCGCTCGGCCACGCCCGGCTCGACCGACTTCGAACCGCATCCGGGACGCGAATCCGGATAGGCGCTCCAGTCAACCTGGAGCTCGGGTCGCGGCTCCGATGGCGGCTCAGGCGCGCCGGCCGGATGCGCGTCCCGGGAAAGTTGGGAAAGCACGCTTTGCCAGTCGGACTTGCCAAAGCCCTCGAAGCGGCGCAGTTCAGCGCCGCCGGCGTCCGCGAGAACGATCGTCGGAACGATTTCGACATTGTAGGCGCAGGAAATTTTCAGATCCGAATCGTCGAGCATCGGCGCCGTGAGGCGGTGGCGCTCGATGAGAAGCGCGTTGCCCGCGGCGTCCTGGCCGATCGCCAGAACATCGACCTCGCCGCCAAGGGCCTGCCACGCCGCTTCGACGAGCGGCATCGTCATCCCGCAGGTCGGGCAATCCTCCTTGACGAAACAGAGCAGTGCGGGCCGCCCGCCGGGAAATGAATGCGTCCGGCTGTGCTGGTCGGTGAGCGAAAAGCTCGGCAGTGAATCCGGCACTTGAATCGCTCTTTCACCGCGGCGCGAAGTGAACGTCCTTTCCCGCGGTCAAGCTCCGCCGTGCGCGCCCTTCCCTAGCGTTTGCCCACGACGAAGGCGCAACTGGTCGTGCCGCTGCCGCCGATGTTGAGCATCGCGAAGCGCTCGGCGCCCTCGACCTGGTACAGACCGGCGCTCGCGGTCACCTGGCGATAGCAATCGAGCATCTGGCGCACGCCAGTGCCGCCGACGGGATGTCCCACGCCGATAAGGCCGCCGCTGGGGTTGATCGGCATCCGGCCACCCATCTCGATCGCGCCTTCCTCGATCGCCTTCCACGATTCGCCCGGCCTGGTGATACCGAAGTGATCGATCGCCATGTACTCGGAGGTGGTGAAGCAATCGTGGGTCTCGATACCCGAGACGTCGGCAACGCCGGAGAGGCCGGCGCGGCGAAATGCGTCGAGGATGGCCTCGCGCGTATGCGGCAGTACGTAGATGTCCTCGCGGCTTTCGGCGATCTTCTTGTCGAATTCGATCGGCGCGGTGTGATGGCCCCAGCCGAGGATGCGCGCCAGGTCGTCGAGTTCCAGGTTGCGCCGCTTCGCATACTCGGCGGCGAATTTCTCCGAGGCCAGGAACAGCACCGCGGTGCCGTCGGTCACTTGCGAGCAGTCGCGCACCTTGATCCGGCCGGCAATGGGCTGGTTGAACCTGTTTGCCTGCTGCGGATCGCTCTCGCTGTGGGGCCAGCCGCGCGTTTGCGCGAGCGGATTGCGCCGGGCGTTGGAGAAATTGATCGACGAGATGCGAGCCAGGTATTCGTCCTTGAGCCCGTAGCGCTTGTCGTATTCGTCGCCCAGGCGCCCGAACAGCGCCGGGAACGGGTAGGCCACTCCCTTGCATTCGCGCTCGTACCATCCCGCGGTGCCGAGGAAGTCGCCGCCGGTCGCGGAATCGACGGTCTTCATCTGCTCCAGGCCCACCACCGCGGCAAGGTCGTAGTGGCCGGCTTCGATATCGGCCGAGGCGGCAAGGATGGCGATCGAACCCGAGGCGCAGGCGGCCTCGTGACGCGAGGTCGGAATACCGGAGAATGCCGGGTCGACCTCGAGGAAAAACGCGTTGAGCTGGCCCTGCTTGGCGTAGAGTTCGGCGCCAAAGTTGCCCACATGAGCCGTCTGGATTTCGCGTGGCTCGATTCGCGCCTGTTCCATCGCGGCGTTCACCGTCTCGCGCATCACGGCGGAAAAATGCTTGCCTTCCTTGTTCCAGTTGCGGGCGAAGTCACTCTGCCCACCACCCAGGATATAGACGCTCTGTGCCTTGCTCATCGTAGTAAATCTCCTTGCCGAATCGCGCCGCGCATCGTACCGCGCCATTTGCGGACCAGCCGCGCCGTACCTGTCGCGTGCACGCCCGATCGATCAGTATCTATCTAGGCTAGCGCACCCTCTACCTTCCGCGCCATCGGGGCGAAGCTCAATTTAATCCGATGGCGCCGGCGGCTTTGCCGTGGGCGTGGCGCCATGCTTAGAATGCGCTTGCCAGGCAGGCGAAACTCGAACGCACGAAGGGAGTCGGCTATGAAACGGATATCGCTCAAGGCATTCGCCGCGATGATGCTGGTCGGAGCACTGGGCACGGGCGGCTATGTGTTGGCCAACGCGGGCCGCAACGCCGATACCCCCGCCTGCTGCCAGAGCAAGGCGGCGTGCTGCCCGTCGCAGGCCTGCTGCAAGGGCGGCAGCCACGGCGGCCAGTGCCCGATGATGCATCGGCACGCTTAGCAGGCGTCCGCGGCACCAGAATCAGGCCCAACCACCGCGCATCCTAAGCGAATTCGGCCTGTTGATAACTCTGTCGATGGACTGTGGACATGTGCTTGCTCAAAATGGGCGGGTGCTAGGTCTGCGATCCGCTCGCTCCGAGCAACCGTACCATAGCCTGCTCGACCGCGCGTCGGTCAATGTCGTGAAGACCGCCGATCTTCCGCAGGATCAGTCGGTTGTCCAAGGTAAAGAGCTTCATGCGCACCTTCGACGCCGCGCCAAGACCGGCACGCGCCGAATCGATCGCTACGTCGAGCGGCCAGGCAGGATTATCCGCGCTGGTGATCATGGCCAGCACGGTGTGCCCGGCTCCGGCACTGAATTCCACGGTTGAGAGAGCCAGGGCTGGTCGGCGCTTGCTTGCTCGGCGGTCGGTGAAAGGAAAAGGCACGACGACGATGTCGTACTGCCTACAAATCACCGTAGGCCTTCTCGTCGTTCTCCGAATTCCACTCCGATAGGGTTCCTTCCAGGGCGGACATGAATTCGCGGTCGACCGGCTCCGCCTTGCGAATGTACACTGTTCCGGTATCCGATTCTTCGAATATCACTGCTTCGCCCGGCTTAAGGTCCAGCTTCGTACGCACCGACACAGGGATCGTGGCCTGCCCCTTGCTCGTTAGATGGCTCGTGGCCAATGGACGAAGAGCACTTTCGAGCCGTCCCCATCCCGCAGGCGTCAGTGTGACCGCAACGTCGTCCTCGCGGTCGTGTCGCAGACGCTCGATGGCCTCGGACTCTACAAGACCCTTCTGTGCGAGGTCTTTCAGATAGTACAGAGCTTCAGCTGGATCGACCGCATGGATGGCGGGGTAATCAAGTTCGAGGTTCAGCTGTGCTGGGCTGCCTGGAGACCTCGTCAATTTCTTTATCAACCGCAGGAGTTTGTCCGATTTCTGCGGCATCGGCGTGAAAGCGCAGGTCTGCGCCAGTCGCTCCAACGTCGTCAAGACCGTGAGATTTATTAGCTCGGGCGCACGGTGTGCCTCCGTACATTCTCGCGTGTACATCGAGAGATAGATTCCGACCAGCTGAGTTGCTCGCTCCAGATCCGTCTCGGGAACGCCTTTCCCGATTAGGAACTTCGGCACTGTAGAAAGCGGAAGAGGGAAAAGGCCGTCTCCGGGAGCTAGCGGGTATTTGCCGCACCGCGCGCACGTGACGTCGACGACGTCCATGTTGCCCCTGGGCGACGATCTAACGCAGGGTTTCCGGCACAGCGGACATGTAAAATTGTTGATTGAATCCGGATGAATGCCGCGTTTCGAGACAGCCATACCACAAAGCCTCCGGTCCTTACAGTATTACTGTAATACCCACCAACGTCAAGTCTCCATTACGGCTCGTACCATTCGCGGCCGTCGGCGCGAATCAGATCGTCGGCCGCCTTCGGCCCCCAGGTTCCGGCCGCGTAGGGCTCCAGCGGAACTGTCGGGTCGCCCTGCCACTGATCGAGAATTCCCTGCACGAATTCCCACGAGCGTTGGACGAAACGGGAGCTCAGGAACAGCGTATGGTCGCCGGCCATCACGTCGAGCAGCAGGCGTTCGTAGGCGTCGGGCGAGTCGCCGTCGAACTCCGCCGAGTAGCGGAGGTCCATCCGCACCGGCTGAATCGAAAGATCCAGGCCGGGCCGCTTGGCCAGCACTTCGAGTGAGAAGCCCTCGTCGGGCTGGATGCGGATCGCCAGCACGTCGGGCGGCAACGAGACGCGGCGGTTAAACAGGATTTCGGGTACTCGCTTGAACTGCACGAAGATGGTGCTCGCGCGCCGCAGCAGACGCTTGCCCGTGCGCAGGTAGAACGGCACCCCGGCCCATCGCCAGTTGTCTACCATCGCCTTTAGGGCGACGAAAGTATCGGTGCGCGAAGTCTCGCGGATGCCTTCCTCCTGGAGATAACCAAGAACGCGCTTGCCGCCGAGCTCGCCCGCCACGTACTGGCCGCGCACCACGAGCTTGCGCACGTCATCTGGATCGATGGGCCGCAGCGAGCGGATGGCGTTGACCTTGGCGCCGCGCACCGCGTCGGCCGCGAGCGACACCGGCGGCTCCATCGCGGTCAGCGACAGCACTTGCAGCATGTGGTTCTGCACCATGTCGCGCAGCGCCCCGGCCCCGTCGTAGTACATCGCGCGCGTGCCCAGCCCTTCCTCCTCGGAGACGGTGATCTGGACGTGGTCGACGCGGCGGTTGTTCCAGAAGTCCTCGAAGATGCTGTTGGCGAACCGCAGCACCATCAGGTTCTGCACTGTCTCCTTGCCGAGATAGTGGTCGATGCGGAAGATCTGGCTCTCGGCGAAATACTTGCGCATCGCGCTGATGATATGGAGCGCGCTATGCAGGTCGTGGCCGATCGGCTTCTCGACCACGATGCGGGTAAAATAGGGAGCGTCCGGCGGCACGATCAGTCCCGCACCGTGGAGCTTCTCGACGGTCTCGGTAATCGCCTCGGGCGGGAGCGAGAGGTAGTAGATGCGGTTGGGCGGCAGGCCGCGCGCCTTTTCGATCTCCTCCAGGCGGCCTTTGAGACGCGCGAAGCCGTCGGGGCGGTCCAGCCCGGCGAGGTAGTCGAGGTTCTGGGCGAAGCGGCGCCAGCATTCCTCGTCGATTTTCAGCCGCGAGTAGCGCGCGGCCGCCTCGCGCGCCTTGGTGCGAAACGCCTCGACCGGCATCTCGCGGCGCGCGAAGCCCAGGATTGCGCTCTTGGGCGGTATGGCCTCGCGGCCGCAGTGCTCCAGGTTGTAGAGCGCGGGCAGCAATTTGCGCGCGGCAAGGTCGCCCGAGGCGCCGAAGATCACGACCGTGCAAGGCGGTACGGGATGCGTTTCAGCGATAGTCCAAATCTGGCTCATACGCGTTTGGTTCCTTCGATGAATCGGTGAATCATCAGATTCGCTGCCGGACCTGCCAGTTTGACCCTTACCTAGCCCATGCTAGCCTTGACTGCTGGTGCAGCCAAACAGTGCGCTCGCGACGGGGCGGGCCGCGCGCGCTCGGATGAATCAAGTCATGACAAGGACCTCAGCATGAGCGGCGCGGTCGCGGCAAATACGGGTGAATCGCTCGAACGACCATTGATCAAATGGATACCGGTGCTGGTGTGGGCGCTGGTTATCTTCGGCCTTTCCACTTCTTATTTCTCGGCTGAGGCCACCTCCAAATTCATCGACCCGATCCTGCGCTTGCTGATGCCCACGGCTTCGGCGGCAACGATCGGGCTCGTGCATGGTTTCGTGCGCAAGGCCGCGCATTTCACCAATTACGCGATCCTGTTCTGGCTGCTGATAAGCGGGCCGTTGCGCGAGCGCCCCTACTACGCCTTAGGACTGTGCGTGCTGTATGCGTTTCTCGACGAAGGCCATCAGATCTTCGTGCCCGGCCGCACGCCGTCGCTCTATGACGTGGCGCTGGATTCGACCGGCGCGCTGTTCAGCCGCTTTCTGCATGCGGCCGCGATCGAAGTCGCCTAAGCGCCGGGATCGTCGAGCGCCGCCGTGATGCGATCGACGCGGCCGTAAAACTCCCGCACGCGCGCAAGCTCGTGCGGAATCTTGAGCAAGCCGGTGAAGGCGAGCAAATGGAGCTGCCCGTATAGTGCGAAGTCAGCCAGCCCGGCTGCGCCGAATAAAAACGCGCCGTGCTCGAGCGCCATCTCGAACGGCGCCAGCACCTCGCGCACGCGGGCCAGATTGGCTTCGCGCTCGCGCTCCATTCGTTCGCAGAAACCCGGCCCGTACTTGCGCTCACGAATGAAGCGGAACAGCGCCAGCCGGTCGGCGCCCTGGCGGCCGAAGTACTCGACCTCGTCGGGCACCGCGGCGAAGAACAGGGCCTCCTCGACTTGGCTGTCGATATAGCGGGTGAGCGCCAGATGCAGGCCGCGGCTGCGCGCCGGCAGAATCGTGGGCTCGGGACATAACTCCTCCAGACGTATCGCGATACGGTCCGAATCGACGAGGGTCTCGACCGCCCCGCCCTGGACCCCCGCACCATCCCGGATATCCTCGAGCCTCAGCGCCGGGACCATGATCTGACCCGAGGCGGCGATCAATTCTTTGCGCTCGACGTAGTCGACCTCGACGACCTGGTAGTCGAGACCCTTGTAGTCGAGAATCTTGCGCACCTTGGAGCAGAAGGGGCTGGTTGCGAACTGGTAGAGCGTGGCCTTCATCTTGGTTTGTCCCGTCGAGTCGTTCAGTTGTCTTTGCGCGCGCGGCGTCAATGCCTGAGCATCTGCGCCATGGTGGCCGCGTTCATCACGCCGAAGTTGCTGTAACAGTTGTTGAAGATGACGCTCGCGCGGCGCACGCCCGTGAGCGCCTTCAACCGCTCGGCCCACGGCGCCAATTCCGCTTCCGCATAGAGGTACTTGAAACGCTCGGCCGCGCCGCCGTCGCGCTTGTACCAGTTCTCGCGATTGCGGCCATGGAAGCGCACGTAAGCTTCCGCGCCGGTGACCGCGAACACCGACTCGACGGTTCCGGGGGGCGTGTCGATCGAAACGAAGGTGAGCCCGTGGCGTTCGAGAAAGCGCATCGTCTCGGCCTTCTGCGCGCCGTCGAACCAGCTATTGTGGCGAAACTCGATCGCGATCGCCGCGCCGGGCATCCGCTCCTTGAGCCCGGCGACATAGTCGAGGTTGGAGCCGCGCGCGGTGAAGTACGGCGGAAATTGAAACAGCAGATGGCCGAGCTTGCCGGCAGTGCGCAACGGTCCGAGCGCACTCCAGAACATCCCGAAAGCCATCTCCAGCGCCTGGGCCGGCGGATGGCGCAGGCGCGGCGCCGCGCGCTGATCCGCCGACAGTATCGACTTCAACGCGGCCGGGAGGCGCGCCGTGTCCACCGGATGCCGCGTCAGCATCGCGAAGGCCTTGATGTTGAAGACGAAGCCGGGCGGCGTGCGTTCGGCCCATAGCTCGGCGTTGCGCTCCGAGACCAGCGCGTAATAGGTGGCGTCGACCTCGACCGTGTTGAACTGCGCGGCGTAAAAACGCAGGCGCTCCTCGGCGGTCTTGAGCGCGGACGGATAAAAAACATCGGACTTCAAAAGCGTCGGATCGGTCCACGAGGCGGTACCGACCAGGAATTGCGGCCGCGGCGGCATACCGGCCAAGACTAGCATGGCGGCGCGACACGTCGGTCGAGTCTTCCGGCGGGCCATCCGCAGAAAGCCCCGGGTACGCCGCCTCGCCTCAGGCGAACATGTTCACCGTTTCGAGCCCTTGTCCGAGAGTCGACTTGAAAATCTCGAAGAGTTTGTCGATGTCCCAGGGGCCTTCGCTGAAGATCACGCGGTCCGTCTTCATGTGCGTGTAGCGCATGATCCGGTAGCCGGAAGCACCGAAGCATTGCCCCGTCACTTCGGCCGCCTGGTCGCTCGCGAGAAAAACGATTATCGGCGCGACGTTGGCCGGGTCGCGCGGCGTGCCCTCGGCGCTTTCGCTCACTGCCAGGCCGCTCACTCCGGGCATCCGGCCCGCCGGGATCGAGTCGGTCATCCGGGTCGCGGCGCCGGGCATGATGGCGTTGACGGTAATTCCGTACTTCTGCAGCGAGGTCGCGCAACTGTAGGTGAGTCCGAGGATTCCGGCCTTGGCCGCGCCGTAGTTGGGCTGGCCCGGGCTGCCGAGCGCGGAGTTCGAGGAGAAGTTGATGATGCGTCCGGTCCTGCGCTCGCGCATATGCGCGCTGGCGGGGCGAATCGTGCAGTAGTGGCCCTTGAGATGGACGCGGATGACGTCGTCCCACTCCTGCTCGCTCATGTTGAAGATCATGCGGTCGCGCAGAATTCCGGCCACGTTGACCAGGATGTCGAGCTGGCCGAATTCCTTGATCGCCTGGTTGACCAGACCCTCGCCGCCCGCCACGCTCGCGATGTCCAGGTGATTGGAGACCGCCCTGCCGCCCGCCGCCACGATCTCCTTGACCACGTCGTCGGCCGGCGAGACCGTTTCCTTCTGTCCCGCGAGGCTCACGCCGAGATCGTTGACCACAACCGCCGCGCCCTGGGCGGCCAGCGCCCGGGCCACTCCGCGACCGATCCCGCGCCCGCCGCCCGTTACGGCGGCAACCTTACCGTCAAGCTTGCCCATCGCTTTGCCTCGATTTTATTCCTGGATTTTCCTGAACGACCGAACCCGCTTATAGCGCAAATCTTCGTTCTCGGAACAGCCCCGCGCACTGGGCCGGGCGCGGAATAATCCCCTTTTAAAAAAAGTTCGCTGGCCGCTTGCCAGCGGCAGGTGATAAAAGAACGTCCAACCGTCCGCTTCCAGGTGATTCGATGCGCTGTTCGAAGTGCGGGACAGAGGCGATCCCGAACAAGAAGTTCTGCGCCGAGTGCGGAAGTCCGCTGTCGAACCGCTGTGCGAATTGCAATTCGGACAACCCACCGGGCGCAAAGTTCTGTGCCGATTGCGGCAGCGCGCTCGCCGGTGACAAACCGTTCGCGGGATCGCTGAGCAACAACCACCCGGCAAGCGACAGCCTCGCGCACAGTCCCCGCGCTTACCCCTCAAAACATCTGGCCGACAAGATTCTGCAATCCAAATCCGCGCTGGAGGGCGAGCGCAAACAGGTCACCGTGCTGTTCGCCGACGTGAAGGGCTCGATGGACCTGGCCGAGCGGATGGATCCGGAAGAGTGGTCGCAGATCATGAGCCGCTTTTTCCAAATCCTTTCCGAGGGCGTCGAGCGTTTCGAGGGCTTCGTCGACAAGTTCACCGGCGACGGCATCATGGCGCTGTTCGGCGCGCCGATCGCGCACGAGGACCATGCCCAGCGCGCCTGCTACGCGGCGCTGCGGCTGCGCGAGGAGATCAATCGCTACGCCACCGAGGTCAAGCGCGAGCACGGGGTCGGCTTCTCGACCCGGATGGGGCTCAACTCCGGCGAGGTCGTGGTCGGCAAGATTGGCGACGACCTGCGCATGGACTACACCGCGCAGGGTCACACCGTCGGCCTCGCCCAGCGGATGGAGAGCCTCGCGGAGCCGAACACCTGCTACCTGACGGCGGCGACGGCGGCGCTGGTGGGCGGCTACTTCGCGCTGGAGGATCTCAACGAGTTCCGGGTGAAGGGCGTAGCCGTCCCGGTGCGAGTCCATCGTCTGGCCGGCGTCGGCGCCGCGCGCACGCGCTTCGACATCTCGCGCGCCCGCGGTCTCTCGCGCTTCGTCGGCCGCGCCACCGACATGGAGGCGCTCGACGCCGCATTGGAGCAGGCGCGAGCCGGTAACGGCCAGGTCGTCGGTATCGTCGCTGAAGCGGGCACCGGCAAGAGCCGCCTGTGCTTCGAGTTCCTCGAGCTTTGCCGCGCCCGCGGGCAGACCGTACAGGTGGGACGCGCGGTCGCGCACGGCAAGAACATCCCTTTCCTGCCGATGCTGGAAGCGTTCCGCAGCTACTATGGCATCACCGACGCCGATTCCGACCGCTTCGCGCGCGAAAAGATCGCCGGCCGGCTGTTGCTGACCGACGAGAGCGTCCGCGAACTGCTGCCGGTGGTGTTCGAGTTCTTCGGCGTGCCCGATCCGCAGCGCCCGGCGCCGCGCATGGATCCCGAGGCGAAGCAGCGCCAGCTCTTCGCGGTCCTGCGCAAGGTAGTACGCGAGGGTAACGTTGGGAGCCAACTGGTCGCTCTGATCGAGGATTTGCACTGGATGGACGCAGGCAGCGAGGCGTTCCTCGAGCAATGGGTGGACGCGACCGCCGGCAGCCACTCCCTGCTGCTGGTGAATTTCCGCCCCGAGTACCACGCGGCGTGGAGCTCGAAGTCGTACTACCGCCAGATTCCGCTGACGCCGCTCGGGCCTGAGGCGGTGCGCGAGCTGCTCGACGACCTGCTCGGCAAGGATCCGAGCATCGACGGCTTGGCCAAGGCGATTCACGAACGCACCGGTGGCAATCCATTTTTTACCGAGGAAGTGGTCCAGTCGCTGATCGAGTCGGGGGCGCTCGAGGGTACGCGCGGCAGCTACCGGATGGTGCGGCCGATCGAACGAATGCAGGTTCCGCCCACGGTGCAGGCGCTGCTGGCGGCCCGCATCGATCGCCTCGGCGAGCGCGAGAAGCAGGTGTTGCAGGCAGCGTCGGTGATCGGCAAGGACTTCGCCGAGCCGATTCTCCAGCGCGTGCTCGGGGAGATCGGCCGGTCGCCCCTTTCGGAAACAGATCTCCGCGCGGCGCTACGCGCGCTGACGGACGCCGAGTTCATCTACGAACAGTCGCTGTATCCGGTGGCGGAGTACGCTTTCAAGCATCCGCTGACGCAGGAGGTGGCGCTGCGCTCGCAGCTCCAGGACCGTCGCCGGCGTACACATACCGCCGTGGCCCGCGCGCTCGAAGAGGCGTATGCGGACCGTCTCGACGAGACCGCGGCGTTGCTGGCGCATCATCATGAGGAAGCGGGTGAGGCGCTCAGCGCCGCGCGATGGCACCGGCGTGCCGCGGAGTGGGTGGGGCTCAACGACATAAAGGCGGCGCTGCACCACTGGCAGCGGGTGCGCGAGCTCGCCCGGCAAGTTGGCGATGCGACGGAATCGGCCGGGCTCACCATCGTGGCGTGTTCACAGGGCCTCGCCCACGGATGGCGCATGGGGGCTTCGGCGACGCAGTGGGCGGAGCTATTCGAAGAGGGTTGCACTGCCGCTGAGCGTGCCGGAGACCTGGCGGCACTGGCGACGCTCAATGCCAACTATAGCGCCGTGCGCGGTGTCAACCAGGGGATCGCCCCCGATTACGTGCGTTACGCTCGCGAGGCGGTACGGATCGCCGACCGCACGGGTGACGCGGCGCTGCGCTGCGGAACTCGTGCCTATTTGTGTTTTGCGCACGCGTTCTGCGGCCAGCAGCGGGAATCGGAGCGCGTCGCCGCCGAGATCATCGATTTGGCCCATGAAGATCCTCACTTGGGTACCAATGTGGCGGGTTTCAGTCCCTTGCCGGCGGCGCGATTCTTTTGCCTTCGCTCGGCCGGCTTCATGCGCGACCCCGCTCCGTTGCTGCGCGAGCTCCCGCTCGTGTGCCAGGCCGCTCTGGATAGCGGCTACCCGGAACAGGCTCTGTGGGCGTTGGCTTTTGGGGCGGATTTCAAATACGCCCTCGGCAGCTCGGACGGAATGCGTGCGATGGCGCAAGCCGCGGCACGGCTGGCGGGAAACGTTAGCGTCGCAAATGAGATCGCGGCAGCCCTTGCCCAGTGCGCTGCAATCGCCTGCGACCGCGGGTGGCAATCCTTGCTGGATGTGGCCGGTGACACTCTGCGACTGATCCGTGAGCGGGGCGCAGTGCGCGCGTTCGAGCCGAGTTTTCTCGCGCACATCGGCACCGCCCAGCTCGAACTCGGCAACCTGGAGGCGGGCCGTGGGGCGGCGCAGGAGGGAGTCGTGTTCATGCGCGAGTCGAAGTGCGTGTGGAGCCCGCGGAGCTACGCCGTGCTCGCGCGTGCTCAGCTCGACCTCGGCGAGCCGGCGACCGACATCCAGCGCACGCTCGACGAGTACGCGGCGTTGCTCGAGCGCTTGGAGTTTCACCTCTTCGAGGGCGAGCTGCACGAGTTGCGGGCGCGCCTGGCCGATCATGAAGGCCGCCCAGCCGAGCGGGCCGCCGCCCTAAAGCGCGCTCACGATTGTTACATCCATTTTGGCATGACGGCCCAGGCGTCGCGGGTAGCCGAAGCGATAGGTTGAGCATATGCACTGCCCGTCATGCGGCACCTCTTTGGAACAGCGCGCGGCGGGCATCGGGGAAAAAGGCTCGCCAGGAGCCTCACCCGCCCCACCTTCCCCTCGCGCGTACCCTTCGAAGGAACTATTTCAAGATCAACTCCGAGGACGACGAGCGCACGCGGCGCGAGAAGGTCGCCGGCAGAATCGCGATCCTCGACCGCAGGCTGGAGGACACGTTGCCTTATCTGTTCAGTCTGCTCGGCACCGTCGAAGGCGACGACCCGCTGGCGCAGATGGACGGGGCAGATCAAGAAGCGGCGCACGCTCGAGCCTTGCGCGGTTGCTCGCGAAACAGGGCCGTCGCGACGAGGCGCGCGCGATGCTCGCCGAGATCTACAACTGGTTCACCGAAGGCTTCGACACCGCGGATCTGAAAGACGCCAAGGCGCTGCTCGACGAATTGAATGAGTAGCCGCGTCCGTCGCTCACGGCTCGCGGCAGTTCTCTTCAGTCGCTCAGCTTGAACTCGGTCAGCACGCCGACCGGCGTGAAGCGCGCAATTTTTCCCGTGGGCTCCGTGAAATAGAGATCGCCGTCGGCGCCGCCAGTGATGAAAGCCGGGATGGTCGTTTCGGGCAGATAGAAAGCGGTTATCGGAGTGCCGGGGCGAAGGCGGCAAATCGCATGCGCCCTGGGCACGGTCATCCAGATACTTCCGTCGCCGCCGGCGACGATGTCGAGCGCGGGTCCGTTGACCGGCAACACCATTTCGGAGACCTGTCCCTGCGGCGTGATCCTACCGATGCGGCTGGCCGCCAGCTCGGTGAAATAGACGTCACCGTCGCCGCCAACCGCGACGCCGTTGGGACGGCTGTACGGGACCGGTAGCGGGTATTCGGTTATGACAGGCTCGTCGGCGTTGTGC
>Ga0307372_10006177_pt1 | contig 17651 bp, 16 predicted proteins | sample OX1MG_FD_202533 | JGI IMG/M metagenome (GOLD analysis project Ga0307372, IMG submission 202533) | Soil microbial communities from Risofladan, Vaasa, Finland - OX-1 | ecosystem: Environmental > Terrestrial > Soil > Coastal area > Acid sulfate soil | place: Finland: Risofladan, Vaasa | collected... | reverse complement strand
AGTCTGCTCGGTCTCACCCTTCGGGGTGACCTTTCCGACCAGCACGTCGCCCGGGCCCACCTCGGCCCCGATCCGGATGATGCCCCGCTCGTCGAGGTCGGCGAGGATCTCCTCGGAGAGGTTGGGGATGTCCCGGGTGATCTCCTCGGCCCCCAACTTGGTGTCGCGGGCGTCCACCTCGTGCTCCTCGATGTGGATCGACGTGAGCACGTCGTCCTTCACCAGGCGCTCCGAGAGGATGATGGCGTCCTCGTAGTTGTAGCCCTCCCAGGGCATGAAGGCCACCAGGAGGTTCTTTCCCAGCGCCAGCTCACCGTTCTGGGTCGCGGGCCCGTCGGCCAGCACGTCGCCGGCCGAGACCCGCTGCCCCTCCTCGACGATGACCTTCTGGTTGATGGCCGTGTTCTGATTGGACCGTCGGAACTTGGCCAGGCGGTAGACCTTCTTGCCGAGCGCGTCGCCGTTGCGGTTCTTGGCTCCGGCCTTGTACTCGACGGTGATCTGATCGCCGGCGACGTCGGTCACCGCCCCGTCACCCTCGGCCAGCACCACGTCGCCGGCGTCGCGGGCGGCGCGTGCCTCGACGCCCGTCCCGATGTAGGGAGCCTCGGGCACCACCAACGGCACCGCCTGCTTCTGCATGTTGGCGCCCATCAGGGCACGGTTGGCGTCATCGTGCTCGACGAAGGGGATGAGGGCGGTGGACACCGAGACGATCTGCTTGGGGGACACGTCCATCAGGTCGACCTCGACCGGAGGCACGAAGTCGATCTCCGACGTGGTCCCGTACGACGTCGTGGTCGCACCGACCCGCACGCCGGTCCCCTGCGGGCCGCGGCGCACCAGCACCTTGTCCTCGGTGAACCGTCCGCCGTCGTCGAGGGCCGCCGACGCCTGGGCGATGACGTGCTCCTCCTCCTCGTCGGCTGCCAGGTAGGTGATCTCCTTGGTCACCCGGCCGTTCACCACCTTGCGGTAGGGGGTCTCGATGAACCCGTACTCGTTGACCCGGGCGTAGGTGGCCAGCGAGCCGATCAGGCCGATGTTCGGGCCTTCGGGGGTCTCGATGGGACACATCCGGCCGTAGTGGGAGGTGTGAACGTCTCGGACCTCGAACCCGGCCCGCTCGCGGGAAAGCCCGCCCGGCCCCAGAGCGGACAGACGGCGCTTGTGGGCCAGCCCGGAGAGGGGGTTGTTCTGGTCCATGAACTGGCTCAACTGGCTGGTGCCGAAGAATTCCTTCACCGCCGCGACCACCGGCCGGATGTTGATCAGGGTCTGAGGCGTGATCGCCTCGACGTCCTGGGTGGTCATCCGTTCGCGCACCACCCGCTCCATGCGGGAGAGGCCCACCCGGACCTGGTTCTGGATGAGCTCGCCGACCGAGCGGATCCGACGGTTGGCAAAGTGGTCCTGGTCGTCGATCCGGTAGTGCGACTCACCATCGGCCATGTGCTTGGCCAGGTGGAGCATGTAGGTGGCGGAGGCCAGGATCTCCGACGGGCTGAGCACGCCCTGAGTCGGCGAGGGACGCTCGAGGTCGATCTTCAAGATGTCCGAGATCCGCTCGATCTCCGGCCCCAGCTTCCGGTTGAGCTTGTAGCGGCCGACGCGGGTCAGGTCGTAGCGCTTCGAGTTGAAAAAGGCGTTCTCGAAGTACTGGCGGGCGGCCTCGACGGAGAGCGGCTCACCCGGGCGGGCCCGCTTGTAGATCTCGAGCAGCGCCTCCTCGCGGCTGGGGGCAAGGTTCTGCTCCTTCTCCCACTGGCCCTCGAGGAAGTCGAAGTGCCGGACGAACCGCTCCAAGAAGGCGGGGTCCTCGTAGCCGAGGGCGCGCAGCAGCACGAACAGCGACAACCGGCGCTTGCGGGCCACCCGGCATCCGGCGGTGACATCCTTGGACGGCTTGGCCTCGACGTCGAACTCGATCCATTCGCCCCGGTAGGGGTGGATGGTGCCGGTGAACACCGTTTTGGCATCGCGCCCGGGCTGGAAGATGACCCCCGGGGAGCGGACCAGCTGACTGACCACCACGCGCTCGGTGCCGTTCACGATGAACGTGCCTTTGTCGGTCATCACCGGGAAGTCCCCCATGAAGACCGTCTGCTCCTTGATCTCACCGGTGGCGGCATTCATGAACCGGGCCCGCACGAACACCGGTGCGGCGTAGGTCATGTCCTTCTCCTTGCACTCCTCCACCGAGAATTTCGGCGGAGGGCGCAGGTCGGGATCGGTCGGATCGAACTCCAGCTCGAGGCTCAGCTGGCCGGTGAAGTCCTCGATCGGGCTGATGTCACTGAAGGTCTCGGCGAGGCCCCGGTCCAGGAACCACTGGAACGAGTCACGCTGGATGGCGACGAGGTCGGGCAGCGGCAGGGCCTCGTCGATGTTGGCAAATGAAAAACGTTCCGGGCTGTTGGACCGTGTAGGCAACGGCCTACTCCTCCCAGTTGCATGGTGAATGGGGAAACGACGGGGTGCTACGGGAAATCACTTATTGAAGCGGCACATCTCGGGGGCTGCGGGGCACATCTCGGCGAATCTCAAGGGTCGACGACTACCGCCGGAGCAGTCGAAGGGGGTGTCAGGGCGCGCGTCAATCAGCCGAAATACTGAGGAAGGCGTCAGGAGCAGGCACGGCAACCGACAATCCTAACCGGAAGCGCACAAGACCACAAGCCCAAGGGCAGAAACCCCCGATCTAGGCCAGCACACGGTAGGAGACGAGCCGCCCCCCGTCAAGGACTTCTGCCGTTTTTCGCCATCCTCGGCCCGGTTCCCGGCCGCCGGCCCTGGGCCGACGACCGGTACCGAGGGACCTACTTCAGCTCGACGGTGGCCCCGGCCCCCTCGAGCTGGGCCTTTGCCTTCTCGGCGTCTTCCTTGTTGGCCTTCTCCAGCACCGGCTTCGGTGCGCCGTCGACCAGGTCCTTGGCCTCTTTCAGGCCGAGGCTGGTCAGGGAGCGCACCTCCTTGATGACCTGGATCTTCTTGTCGCCGGCGGCGGTGAGGATGACGTCGTATTCGGACTTCTCCTCCTCGGCGCCCCCGGCGTCGGCTCCGCCTCCGGCGGGGGCGGCCGCGGCCACCGCCACCGGAGCGGCCGCCGTCACCCCGAAGCGCTCTTCGAACTCCTTGAGCAGTTCGCTCAGCTCGAGGACGGACAGCGCAGAGATGCCGTCCAGAATCTGGTCCTTGGTCAGGGTGGCTGCCATTGGTTGCTCCTTGTTTCCTGTTCTCGGTTCGGTGTCGGGTCTGGTTGGGTCGTGGGGTGGAATCGGGTGTTGGCCGAGCTGGCTCCGGGCGCTTCTAGCCGGCTGATGGAGCCTCGGCGTCAGGGCCGGGCACCGGGTCGGGGTTGGACTCGGCGGACTCGGAGGCCTCGGCAGCGTCCTCGGAGCCGGCGGCTGCCGGAGTCGATTCGGCCACTTCTCCACTTTCGGCCTGGCGTTGGTCGACGAGGGCCGACAGGCCGAAGGCCAGGTTTCGGGGGAGGGCCTGGATCAGCCCGGCCAGCTGCTGCATCGGTGCCGACAGCGCCCCGGCGAACTGGGCCAGCAGGCCGTCCCGGGAGGGCAGGTCGGCCAGCACCTCGATGTCCGAGGCCGACAGCACCCCCGTTCCGACCATGCCGCCCTTGACCACCAGGCTCGGGTTGGTCCGGGCGAAGTCACGGAGTGCCTTGGCCACCGCGCTGACATCGCCCTGCACGAAAGCGATGGCCGTAGGCCCCGTCAACATGTCGTAGATCGGGGCCCGGGGCCCGTCGGCTACCGCCAGCCGGACCAGGGTGTTCTTGTAGATCTTGTAGTCGCCGCCGGCCGCCGCCAGCTCACGGCGCAGTTCGGCCAGCTCGGCCACGGTCAGGCCGCGGTATTCGGTCAACACGGCACCCTCGGACGCGTCGAGGCGGTCCCTCACCTCATTGACGACAGCGACCTTCTCGGCTCTCGGGTTGTCCATGGTCCCTCCGCTGAGCATCGAGCTCAGATCGGGCCGTAGACACCCTCGGGCGGTGTCGCGCCGGCACCTGGTGCTCGGCGCGGAACGCCTCGTCGGGCGGACCCTCGGCGGGTCCCTTCGGTACCGGGCAACCGGCACACCGGAGATCTACGGCAGTTCTGCAAATCTGGAAAGGTGGAACAGTATCGTACTCCCGAGTCGCAGGCCACCAGCCGCAGCCGGAGGGAGCGGTCAGGCGCTGGCCGCCAACTCCTCGTCGACCTTGCGGGCCAACAGGGGGTCGATGCGCACGCCGGGGCCCATGGTCGACGAGAGGGTGACTGCCTTCACATAGCGGCCCTTGGAGGACGCAGGCTTGGCCCGATGGATCTCCTCCATCACCGCGTGGAGGTTCTCGAGCAGCTTCGCCCGGTCGAACGAGGCCTTGCCGATCCGCAGGTGGATGTTGCCCACCTTGTCGGTCCGGTACTCGACCCGGCCGCCCTTGAACTCCAGGACCGCCCGCTCCACGTCGTCGGTCACCGTTCCCGTCTTGGGGTTGGGCATGAGGCCCCGAGGGCCCAGCACCCGGCCCAGGGTCCCGACCTGGCCCATGAGATCGGGCGTGGCGATGGCGATGTCGAAGTCGAGGAATCCCTCGTTGGCCACCCGGGCCACCAGGTCGTCCGCCCCGACCACGTCGGCACCGGCCCCCCGGGCCTCGTTGGCCTTCTCACCGGCGGCGAACACGACCACCCTGGCTGTCCGGCCGGTGCCGGCAGGCAGTGACAGCGTCCCGCGGACGATCTGATCCGCCTTGCGGGGATCGACTCCCAGCCGGACGGCGAGCTCGACGGTCTCGTCGAACGAGGCTTTGGCCGACGACTTGACCAGGTCGACCGCCTCGGCCGGCGTATAGAGGTGCTGCCGGTCGAACTGGTCGATGCTCGCCTTGTACTTCTTTCCCCTGGACATGGTGATTCTCCGTTCTCGAATGTGCGCCGACAACGGGCTCAACCCGCGACGACGATTCCCATCGACCGGGCGGTGCCCTCGACCTGACGCTTGGCCGCCTCGATGTCGGCCGTATTGAGGTCGGGCAGCTTGATGGCGGCAATCTCGGCCACCTGGGCGCCGGTGACCGTTCCCACCTGCTCCCGGCCCGAGGTGGAGGCGCCCTTCTCCAGCCCGGCCGCTTCCCGCAGGAGCGCCGGGGTCGGCGGGGTCTTGAGGATGAACGAGAAGGTCCGGTCCTCGAAGATCGAGATCTCCACCGGGACGATCGATCCCCGCTGGCTCTCGGTGGCCGCGTTGTACTGCTTGCAGAACTCCATCGTCTGGACCCCGTGTGGCCCGAGGGCCGTGCCCACCGGTGGCGCGGGCGTTGCCCCGCCGGCCGGGAGTTGGATCTTCACCACCGCGACGACGCGCTTCTTCGGGGGCATGGGTACGTCTCCTTAACCTTGTTCCGCCGGCCTAGAGCTTTGCGACCTGGCTGAATTCGAGCTCGACAGGGGTCTCCCGGCCGAAGATGTTGACCAGGACCTTGAGCTTCAACTGGTCCTCGTTGATCTCCGCGATCTGTCCGGAGAAGTCCGCGAACGGCCCTTCCTTGACCCGAACCGTCTCTCCGACCTCGTGCTCGAGACGCGGACGACTGCGCTTGGACGGAGCTTCGCCGCCCTCCGCCTTGACCTGGAGGATTCCTTCGACCTCGCGGCGCGACAGGGGTGTCGGCTTGGTGCCGGGCCCGACGAATCCGGTGACACCAGGCGTGTTCCGGATCAGGGACCAGCTGTCGTCGTCGAGCTCGCACCGGCACAGGAGATAGCCGGGGAAGACCTTCTTCTGGACCACCACCTTCTTGCCGTTCTTGAACTCGACGACATCCTCCATGGGGATGACCACCTCGTAGATGCGGTCTTCCATGCTCATGGACACGGCCCGGCTGTGCAGGTTGGACTTCACCTTGTTCTCGTAACCGGCGTAGGTGTGAACCACGTACCAGCGGCCCGGCTGGTCGTACGGACTGAGTATGAACGGCTCCTCGTCGTCCTCCTCATCCGGGTCGTGACCGTCGGCGCCGAGCGCCTCGAGCCCGACGCCCTCGGGCTCCACCGGGGACGTCGCCGACTCATCCCCCTCGGCGGGGGTCGGGCCATCCTCAGACGCCACCGCGGCCTCGGGCTCCGCGGCGCCCTCAGGCTCCACCGGGGCCTCGGGCGCGACGGCACCCGCAGGGTCGGCACCCTCGTCGTCGATGGGCGAATTGGTCTCTTCGTGGGTCACAGTCACACCGATCACGTCTTGAACAGCCACAGGACGCCCTTGGCAAAGGCGTAGTTGAGGATGAAGATGAGGACCATCAACGACAAGAGGGTGACCAGGGTCACGGTGGTGTAGTTGATGACCTCGGACCTGTTGGGCCAGGCAACCTGCCGGAGTTCCGAGCGTACCTCGCGGAGGAACTGGCCCGGACGGAACGGTTCGCGCTTCGGAGGGCGCCGGGGAGGCGCAGCAGTGCGCTTGGGCGCGGCCTCCCCCTCGGGGTCCTGGCCCTGCCTCTGCATCATTCGCTTCTGTTCTCGGTTCATGGACCGCTTCCTTCAACCATTTCCACAGGTGGTGTGAGCAGGGCAGGAGGGACTTGAACCCCCAACCTTCGGTTTTGGAGACCGGTGCTCTGCCAGTTGAGCTACTGCCCTCTGCCGACCGCCGTGCCGCGAGCAGACGAGCCGATCGCAGGGACGGTCCAGAAGGCTATCACCAGGGGCATTCGAATTCCCAGGCGAACCCGGTCGGGGACGGGCCCCTGGACTTCGGGTCGGCTCCCGCCCATCCGGACCATCCCGCCGCTGGTCGGACCCCTGTCGGGTCTCCATCGTGCCTGGTCGACCCCTGTGGGGTCTCCATCGTGCCTGGTCGAACCCTGTCGGGTCTCCCGCCGTGCCTGGTCGACCCCTGTCGGGTCTCCCCCGTGCCTGGTCGACCCCTATCGGGTCTCCTTGTGCACCGTGTGCTGACGATCCCAGCGGCAGAACTTCTTCATCTCGATCCGCTCCCGGTCGTTCAGCTTGTTCTTCGTCGTGATGTAGTTACGCCGCTTGCACAGCTCACAGGCCAGCGTGACCTGGATGCGCTTCTCATTCTTTGCCACGATGACTTCCTCTTTCCCGAATGTGGTAGCGGCGGCCGGACTCGAACCGGCGACCTCACGATTATGAGCCGTGCGCTCTAACCAACTGAGCTACGCCGCCATGGGCGAGCCCCCTGTCGGAATCGAACCGACGACACCAGCCTTACCATGGCTGTGCTCTGCCGACTGAGCTAAGGGGGCAGTGCAGCTCGAGCGAGCAGCAAAAAGACGATCATAGTCAACAGGGACGAGGCCGACAGAGCGACCGTCCTCGCTACCATCAGCGGATGCGTGTTCGCTTGGCCAGGCCGACCGATGCCGAAGCCATCAGGTCGATCTACAACGCCGAGGTGGCCGGGTCGACCGCCACCTTCGACCTCGTGCCCCGCACCTCGGAGGACCAGATCGCCTGGCTGTCCGAGCATCAGGGACCGTACCCGGCCATCGTGGCGGTGGACGACCTCGACTCGGTCCTCGGATTCGGTTCGCTCTCGGCCTACCGGGACCGCCCTGCCTACGCCACCACCGTCGAGGACTCGGTGTACGTGGGGGACCGCAGCCGGGGGGCGGGCATGGGCCGCCTCCTGATGGAGGAGCTGATCGATCTGGCCACCCAGCACGGGTTCCATGCCGTCGTGGCCCGCGTCGGCGGCGACAATCAGGCCTCGATCGCCCTCCACCTCGCCTGCGGCTTCCGGATGGTCGGCGTGGAACAGGAGGTCGGGCGGAAGTTCAACCGATGGCTCGACGTCTCGGTGCTCCAGCGCCTGCTCTGAGGGCTCCGGACGGCACGATCCGGTCCCTGCCCATGGGCGCCACGAGCTCCAGGTCGCTCGCCCGGCCTCAGGCGGCGGGGATCGAGCTCAGTTCGGCTGCCCCCGGGGCCGTCCCGACCGGCGACCCTCCCGATGGAGCGGGCTCGCTGCGCTCCCAGGTGGCCAGCGGCACGGTCAGGACCACCAGGATCCACAGCAGGGTCAACACGATCAGGAGCGGATCACCGTGGATGAGGCTGTTGAGGAGCTGGGTCCCCCCGGGCAGCTCGATGAAGGCGGTGACCATGGAGAGCCCGATGATCAGGGAGCGGAGCCGGCCCAGCGCCACCGGCGCCAGCAGGATCAGGCCCCACGACAGGTACCAGGGCTGGACCACCGGGCCGAGGACGACGAACAGCAACAAGGTGATGCCCAGGGCCTTGAGCGTGCCGATGCGATCGCTGTTCAACAGCAGCCAGACGGCGGCGACCGTGGCCGTCAGGAGCCCGAGGAACCGGGTGGCGGTGAGCACGCCGCCCAGGCCCACCCCGATGTGGGCGAAATGGGCGATGCCGGCAAGGGCCAAGGCCAGCGAGGTGGTCGGAGCGGTCCATGACCGGACCGCTCCGGGCGTCCCCAGAATGGTCACCCATCCCCACCCGAGACCGCTCACGTACGAGAAGAACCCCAACACCCCGGCACCGATCAGGCCGGCGGTCACCACCGGCCGTATCCGGTCGCGGGTCGAGGCCTGGGGCCCGAGCCAACTCCATCCGACGTAGAGCATCCCGACCGCCGCCGGCGCCTTGATGGCCGTGGCCAGGGCGCACAGGACGATGCCGACGATCGGACGCTTCTCCTTGGCGGCGGTGAGGCCGGCGATCAGCAGTCCGAGCATCAATGCGTCGTTGTGGGCCCCGCCGATGAGATGGAGGATGGTCACCGGGTTGAGCACCATCAGGGTGAACACCTCGGCCCCGTCCCGGTGGTACAGACGGGCCAGGCGGGGCACGCAGGCGGCGATCAGCAGCACCCCGGCCAGGGAGAGGAGGCGCAAGAGCACGATGGTGGCGAGCTCGTTGTGGAAGGTGATCCGGGCGAACAAGCCGTCGAGCTGGAGGAACAGCGGTCCGTAGGGGGCGGGGGCGTTGCCCCACAGATTGTCGACCGGGGCCGTGTAGGAGTTGTTCCCCAACTGGAAGGGGCCGTAGAGATAGGGGTTCATGTGATGGCTGACCATCTCCCCCTGGGCGGCATACGAGTAGGCGTCGCGGCTGAACAACGGGGCGATGACCAGCATTGGCAGGGACCAGAGGGCGAACACCCACATCATCCGGTTGAGGGGGACCCCGGGGCGGCGTGAGTACAGCCGGGTCATGCCCCACCACACCCGCATCAGAAGCAGCAGGCCCCCGTACACCGCGGCCAGCACGAAGTAGACGCCCCAGCGGCTCGGGCCCCCGGCACTGGGCACCCCGAAGAACCAGACCCCGGGCATCTCGAGCTTGAAGGGCGAGCTCGGGAGGGATGCACCGACGGCGATGGCCAGCATGGCGACAAATCCCAACAGGGCCGGCCGCAGCACGAGCCCCCGCGGCTCGCCGGTCCGGGCCCCCGACGCCGGGTCGCCGGTCGGGCCGGGGCCCCCGTCCAGGCGCTCTCGAACCGACTCGAAGACCCGGTCGACGAACCTCAGCCCGGCGCTGCTCGCCTCCAGGACCAGGGACCGCATGCCCGAGGGGGTGTACTCCGCCGTGACCTCCTGCTCGCTTTGGACCGTGTCCTCAGGCGAGATCTCCGATGACATGAGGTTGGGGGCTTCTCCTCGGTCGAACTGCTGGATCGAAACAGCCAGTTCCGTCTCGTGAAAGGAACTATCCCTAGCTCCTCGTCCACGGACTCAAAAGCGCTCCCCGACCAATGGCGCCCGGCCAGCGGGACCACCGTGACCGCAATCAATCCGTAACTTTATTGTAACCAATCGTCCGGCGCGAGCAAGCCCCCCCGGGGGCGCCCGTGACGGCCGACCGGACCAGCGGAGGAAGCCGGTCGACCGCCCGCCGGAGGCAGCCGAAGACCCGGGTCTCCGCCACCTCCGGCCACCCCCTGCGGTGGGCCGGGAAGGATTTGAACCTTCGAAGGCAGTGCCGGCAGATTTACAGTCTGCTCCCTTTGGCCGCTCGGGCACCGACCCGCAGGGCGCAAGGATATCGCCTGGCGCGGCGCTACTGTTTCGAGATGCCCACCTTCGACGTGGTCTCCGAAGTCGATATGCAAGAGGTCCGCAACGCCGTGGACCAGGCCAACCGAGAGGCTGCCACCCGCTTCGACTTCAAGGGAACCGACTCCTCGATCGAGCTCACCGACAAAGAGTTGCTCCTCGCCTCGTCGACCGAGGATCGCCTCCGTGCCCTCTTCCAGGTCCTCCAGGAGAAGCTGGTCAAGCGCCAAGTGTCGCTCAAGTCCTTCGACGTGGGAAAGATCGAGGAGGCCTCGCGGGGATCGGCCCGCCAGCGCCTGGCCATCCAGGCCGGCATCTCCTCGGACCACGCCAAGAAGATCAACAGGTTCATCAAGGACCTGGGGATGAAGGGCGTCAGCTCGCAGACTCAGGGGGACCAGCTCCGGGTCACCGGAAAGAAGCGGGACGACCTCCAGGCCGTCATTGCCGCGTGCAAGGGCGAGGACTTCGGTATCCCGCTGCAGTTCAGCAACTTCCGGGACTGACCTGATCGGTCCGGAACCCCCCGGGCGGCCGGCTCCTCCGCCCTCCACCCCGGGAGCACTCGATCAGGCCGCCTCGACCAGCTCGTCGAGCTCCTCGAGCGGGTGCACGTGGAAGAGGCGGTTGAACAACATGTACTTCAGCACCCAGAAGAGGCCGAAGGACAAGACGTTGGCCGCCAGCACCAGCACGGTCTGCTGGAAGTGGCTGAGATGGTGCTCGAGGCCGATGTGGCGAGCCACGGCGGCACCGCCGATCGAGACCACGATGCCGATGAACGACATGACCCAGAACGGCACGATCTCCTTCATCAGGTGGGATCGCCCACCCTTCTTCCACACCCACTTCCGGTTGAGATAGTAGGAGGGCACCGTGGCGACGAGATTGGCGAACACCGTGCTGCCGACTTCTCCGAACAGGTGCAGCACGCCGAACACGATGGCCAGCACACCGAAGGACACCGCCGTCGATATCCCCGAGACCGCCGTATAGCGGAACAATTGCAAGGCCTCGGGGGTGTCACGCTTCCGCCACAGGTGCACCACGCGCAGGGGGAGCCCGACCATGGCGAAACCCTAGCCGTCGTTGACCTGCGGCATCTTCCGGCCTCCCCCGTTGGAGCAGTGAGATCCCCATTTTTGGGGACGCGGGGTCGGCGGCGGGCCGCCGTCCCCTCACAGCGCGTTGGCCCTGGCGATTCCGCCCAGCCATGTGGCGCTGGGCTTCGGGCGTCGCTCGAAGGTCTCACGGTCCACCGCCACCATCCCGAAGGTCGGGCCGTACCCGAGCACCCACTCGAAGTTGTCCAGCAGGCTCCAGTAGAAGTACCCGCGCACGTCGATCCCGTCGTCGAGGCAGCGCTTCAGTGCGGCCAAGGCCCGTCCGACGTACTCGATCCGCAACAGATCGTCGTCGGTCCCGATGCCGTTCTCGGTCACATACACGGGCACCCCTCCGGTCATCTCCGATGCCCGCCGGATCGTCCCCTCCAGGGCCTCGGGCCAGAATTCGTAGCCCATCTGGGTGGTGGGAACTCCGTCCTCGCCGCCGAGGGACCCGTCCGGCCCGACCCTCGCCCGCGTGTAGGTCTGGACGCCGATGAAGTCGTCGCCCCCGGTGGCCTCGAGGAACACGTCCTCGGAAGGCCGCCTGATTCGGTCGAGCCATTCCTCACCGCCGGGCTGCAGCTGGTAGTCGGTCATCGACAGGGTCAATCCCACCGGGGCATCACCCCGGCCCGAGCGGATGGCGTCGACCGCCTTGCGGTGGGCGACCACCAGGGCGTCGTTGACCGCCAGGCGCCGGGCCCGGTCCCTCACCCGCGGCGGGAAGATCCCGTGGCGCCAACCCATGGTCGCCACCACGTTCGGCTCGTTGAAGGTGCAGGCCATGCCGATCAGGTCACCGAAGTGGGCGGTGACCCGCTCACAGAACCGGGCGAATCGATCGGGCGCCTCGGGGGCCTCCCAAGTCCCCGAGTCGGCCAACCAACGCGGGTGGGTGAAGTGGTGGAAGGTGACCACCGGCATGACGTCGTGCTCGTGGCAGGTGGCGGCCATCCGGCGGTAGTGGTCGAGCGCCGCCTGGGAGAACTCGCCCTCCTCCGGCTCGATCCGGCTCCACTCGAGGGAGAACCGGTAGGACGAGAAGCCCAGGCCGGCCACCAGGGCGATGTCCTCCGGATAGCGGTTGAAGGAGTCGCACGCGTCCCCGCTCACCTCCACGCAGCCAGAGGAGGGGTCGTGCTCCATCGCCCACCAGTCGTTGTTGACGTTTCCGCCTTCGATCTGGTGGGCGGCGGTTGCCGTCCCCCACACGAACTGATCGGGAAAGGTGATCTCGGGCACGGCCGCCAAACCTAATGGCCCCCGGCGGGCCCGGCCGACCGCCCATCGGTCAGCTGGCAGGATGGGTGGGTGAGCGAAGCCCTCGAATTCCTGGTGGACCTGCTCGACCTCGAGTCCATCGAGGTCAACATCTTCCGGGGGGTGAGCCCCGACGAGGACCGCCAGCGCGTCTTCGGCGGCCAGGTGGCGGCGCAGTCGCTGATGGCCGCCGGCCGCACCGTGGAGTCGGGGCGGCCACACTCGCTCCACGCGTACTTCCTCCGTCCGGGCGACCCCAGCGTGCCCATCCTCTACGAAGTGGACCGGATCCGCGATGGCCGGTCCTTCACCACCCGGCTGGTGGTGGCCATCCAACACGGACGGGCCATCTTCAACCTCTCCGCATCCTTCCATGTCGACGAGCAGGGGCTCTCGCACCAGCGCCCCATGCCCGAGGTCCCCCCACCTGAGAGCCTCGATACTCTGGCGGTCAGACTCGAGCCCTACCGGGAGACCCTGGGTGACTGGTTCTCCCGGCTCCACCCCATCGACCAGCGCCACATCGGGGAACTGCCCTTCACCCACAAGTCGGGCAAGGACCCGATACAGCGCCTGTGGATCCGGGCCGACGGATCCCTTCCCGACGACCCGCTCCTGCACGCCTGCATCGCCGCCTACGCCTCGGACATGTCACTGTTCGACACCATGCTGGCCCCGCACGAGGTGAGCTGGGACGACACCCGATTCATGGGGGCCAGCCTCGACCACTGCATGTGGTTCCACCGGCTCTTCCGGGCCGACGAGTGGCTGCTCTACGACATGGAGAGCCCGATCGCCTCAGGTGCACGGGGCCTGGCCCGGGGGTTCCTGTTCACCCGCGACGGCGAGCTCGTGGTGTCAGTGGTCCAAGAGGGGCTCATGCGGGTCTCGACCCGGGCCCCCGCTCCCTGATCCAAGCCGGCGGTCCGGTCCGAGCCGGATGACCCCGCTCAGCGGGCGCCGATCGGGACGTAGTCCCGGATGTCGTCCCCGATGTAGAGCTGCCGGGGGCGGGCGATCTTCGAGTCCTGGGCGAGCATCTCCTGCCAGTGGGCCAGCCAGCCCGCGGTGCGGGGGATAGCGAACAGCACCGGGAACATCTCGAGGGGGAATCCCATGGCCTGGTAGATCAATCCGGAGTAGAAGTCGACGTTGGGGTAGAGCTTGCGCGAGATGAAGTAGTCATCGGAGAGGGCGATCTCCTCGAGCTTCAGGGCGATGTCGAGCAACGGGTTCTTCCCGGTGATCTCGAACACCTCATCGGCCGTCTTCTTGATGATCTTGGCCCGGGGGTCGTAGCTCTTGTACACCCGGTGGCCGAAGCCCTGCAGCCTCCCGGCCGAGCCCTCCTTCACCGACCTGATGAAGGGCTCGACGTTGTCGATCGAACCGATCTCGGTCAGCATGCGGATGACGGCCTCGTTGGCACCCCCGTGCCGGGGGCCGTAGAGGGCGGCGGCGGCGGCGGCGCAGGCGGAGTACGGATCGGCGTGCGACGAGCCGACCACCCGCATGGCGGTCGTGGAGCAGTTCTGCTCGTGGTCGGCATGGAGGATGAAGAGGACGTCGAGGGCGCGGGCCAGGGCCGGATTGGCATCGAACCTGGGCTCGGCCGTCTTCCACATCATCGACAGGAAGTTGGAGGTGAACTGCAGCGAGTTGTCCGGATAGACGAAGGGCATGCCCACACTGAAGCGGTGGGCCGCCGCCGCCAGTGTCGGCATCTTGGCGATGAGCCGGATGATCTGCTTGTCCCGGGACTCGTCGTCGAAGATGTCCTTGGCGTCGAGGTAGAAGGTCGAGAGGGCGGCGACGGCCGAGACCAGCATGCCCATGGGATGGGCGTCGTAGTGGAAACCCTCGAGGAAGCGCTTGCGCACGTTCTCGTGGATGAAGGTGTGGTGGGTCACCTCGTGCTGCCAGATGTCGAACTGCTCAGCCGTCGGGAGCTCGCTGTTCAACAGCAGATAGGCCACTTCCAGGTAGGTCGAGTTCTCGGCCAGCTGCTCGATCGGGTATCCCCGGTAGCGGAGTATGCCCTCGTCACCGTCGAGGTAGGTGATGGAGCTCTCGCACGCCGCCGTCGAGACGAACCCGGGGTCGTAGAACCAGACACCGGGAAGCAGCTTCGACCACTGCGCGGCGGAGATCCCCCCGTTTTCGAAGGGGATCTCGAGGGACTCGCCGGTGCGGTTGTCGGTGATCGTGATGCTCTCGGCCACTGGTCCTCAGACCCTTCTTTCACAATCCGTCTCGTCTCCCCCAATCCTAGATCGACTCACCCCCCAGTCGACCAGCCCCTCAGCCGTCCTCGTGATGCGCGGCGTCTGTGTCGGAGCGTGCGTCCGACCGGTCCCATCCACTCAACCGGAGATCTGGAGGAGGAAGCCCTGTGTCGACCCGGTGGGATCGAGTTGGTTGGAAGGATCGATGGCGATGGCCAGCGTCAGGGTGTACAGATGGCCGGCGGCAACGGCGAACGCCGTCGGTGGGACGGCGACCGACGACCCCGCCCGCAGCGTCACGGTGGCCCTCGCCGTGCCCCCCCTGGCCGAGGGAGGTGGCGGGGGCGTGCCCGGCGGGTCGGCCGGAGCCAGGGTCTCCGAGACCCCCACACCGGATTCGATGACCGTTCCGCAGTTGGTCACGGTGGCGGCGACACCGACCGAGGACGTCGGGGGCATCACCGTCGGGGTGGCGCCGGGGACCACGGAGCGGGGGACGCTGCACCCGTTGCTGGCGGTGCCCGCGGCGCCAGTGGTGACCGCCGGCGGCGACAGGCCCACGACGGAGTAGATCAGCCGGTGGTAGGGGACGAAGCTGGCGGCCGCATCCAGGGAGGGGATGAGGGCACCCAACCGGACCGAGCCCAGGGGGGCCTGGGCCACCGGGGAGGGCACCCACACCGACCTCGGAAGGTGGATCGGGAGGCCCCCCCGCCGGATGCCGGCCAGCAGCACCCGGTAGGCGGCGTCGGCCCGTTCGAGCCCGAGCCCGGCCGCGGTCAGCACCGCGGCGGCCTGGTTGGCCGAGACCAGGGGGGCGGGACCCGGGTTCGTGGACGGGGTGGGTGCACCGGCGACGGGCAGCGGCGACATCCCCAGCCGTTGGTCGATGCCGCTGCGGATGGCCGAGACCGCCGTCGCCCGGGCGGACATCACCTGGGTGAACTGACCGCTGACCGTGTCGGCCGGAGCCGGTGGCACCAGGTGGGCCGCCTGCACCGCCTCGGCCGAGCTCGAGCGCACCGCCTGGTCGAGACCCTGCTGGAGCACGGTCCGGGCCATGTTCTGGGGAATCGGCGGGTTCGGGGCGTTGGTCAGGAGCGGGGCGGTGTCGATCAGGCCCGCCAAACGGCCGCCCGTCTGATTCGAGTCGTCCGCCACGCGGGAGGCGAGGGCCCCGTAGCCGGTGTCGGTCGACGTGCGAAAGGCACTCGACTGGGCGTGGACCTCGATCAGGGAGCCGACGGCCAGTACCGTCACGGCGGCCACGAGGACGGCGAGGAGGGCATGCCTGCCCAAGCCGTGCTTGACGAGGGAGCGACGTCGTCTCCGTCGGGCCCGGGGCATCGTGACGACGATAGTGCGGGCCGTCAACCTGCGAACTTGGCCCGGGCCCGGCGGTGGAGGGCGCCCGGGCTGGGCGCAGCGGGCCCCGGCCCGATCCGCCTAGGAAGGCTGGTGAAGGGACTCTCTGGCCTCTTCGGGCGCCCGGAGGCGGGTCGGCGTCCCTGCGGTGGGCAGGCCGCTGGTGGTGTTCCGCCATTCGACGGTGGGCCGGATGGCGGCCACGTCGGCGTTCGCCTTGAATTTGTCGGAAACCGCCAGGATCGACTGGATGACCGACGAGGTGAGCAGGTGGGGCACCAGCCCCAGATCGAGGAGCTTGGTGTGCGCCGCCCGGTAGTAGTGGTCCTCCTTCTCCACCCTCGGGTCCGGCGAGTGGTCGATGACCGCCTCGCCGGCGTACTCCGAGACGACAAGGTCCGCCATTTCGGACACCGAGAACGACTCGGTGAACTGGTTGAACACCCGGAACTCGCCTCGCTCGGCCGGGTTGACCAGCGCCAACTCCACACAGGCCAGCGTGTCCAGGATGTTCAGCATCCCCCGGGTCTGCCCGCCCGAGCCGTAGACGGTCAGGGGATGCCCGGTGACCGCCTGCACGCAGAACCGGTTGAGCACCGTGCCGAAGACCCCGTCGTAGTCGAAGCGGGTGGCCAGTTCGGGGTGCAGCGCGGTCTCCTCGGTGTCGTGACCGTAGACGATGCCCTGATTGAGATCGGTGGCCCGGATCCCCCAGATGCGACAGGCGAACATGATGTTGTGGCTGTCATGGACCTTCGACAGGTGGTAGAAGGAGCCGGGCTGCTTGGGATAGGGCAGCATGTCGGTGCGGCCCCGGTGGGTGATCTCGATGAAGCCCTCTTCGATGTCGATGTTGGGGGTCCCGTACTCGCCCATGGTCCCGAGCTTCACCAGGTGGATGTCCCGGTTCTGCTCGGCGATGGCGTAGAGCAGGTTGAGGGTCCCGACGACGTTGTTGACCTGGGTGTAGACCGCGTGCTTGCGATCGATCATCGAGTAGGGGGCGGACCGTTGCTCGGCAAAGTGCACCACGGCATCGGGCTGGAACGAGGCGAGCGCGTCCCCGACGAAGACCGGGTCGTTGAGATCGCCCACGAAGACGTCGATGGACAGGTCCGAGATCTCCTTCCAACGGCGCACCCGCTGCTGGAGGCTCACGATGGGCACCAGGCTGTCGACGCCCATCTCGAGGTCGTAGCCCCGCCTGGCGAAGTTGTCGACGACCCCGACCCGGTGGCCCCGACGGGACAGGTACAGCGCAGTGGGCCAACCGAGATAGCCGTCGCCACCGAGCACCAGAATGTTCACGTCGTCTCCCTCTCGCTCCGGCGGTCGCCGCCCGGTCACACCAAAACACCGACCCACCGCAACCGTGGGTGGCCACTACTTTTATCACCAACCGACCTTGGAATTGCCTGAGAACTGCAATCAGATCGTCATATTCCCGACAAAGTGCAGTTCAAGGCCGTGCGATTCTCACCCCGCCGCGGTGCCGCCGGGCGGCGACGAGGCAAGCCGACGGTCAGCGGGCGGTTCGGGTCGCGGGCGTCCCCATCACCGCCGCTCGTCGGCCGTCCGGGCGCTCCGCCCCACCCGGCCCTTCAGCTGCCCGGCGCGGGTGGCGCCTCGGTCAACCTC
>Ga0307372_10006176_pt1 | contig 17652 bp, 19 predicted proteins | sample OX1MG_FD_202533 | JGI IMG/M metagenome (GOLD analysis project Ga0307372, IMG submission 202533) | Soil microbial communities from Risofladan, Vaasa, Finland - OX-1 | ecosystem: Environmental > Terrestrial > Soil > Coastal area > Acid sulfate soil | place: Finland: Risofladan, Vaasa | collected... | reverse complement strand
CCGTTGTTCGCGAAGGTGTTTGTCTCCACGACGTTTGTGTTCATGTCCTGCAGCGGCGCGTGGCTGTGCAGGGTGAACCCCGCGAGCACGTTGCCGTCCGCGCGGTTGTGCGTGAACGTGTTGTGGTAGACGCCGGTCCCCGGCGGGCCACCCGCGTCGAGCAGGCCGGCAGCGCCGTTGTCGTCCGCCACGTTGCCCGTCACCGTGAGTGTGTAGTCGCCCCCGGCGGACGGGTCCGGCTTGCCGATTGTCGGGCCGCTCGTGTGGACGGCCGAGGTGTTGTGCCCCGCAAGGGTGATCCCGCAGTCGCCGCCGTTCGCGGTGTTTGTGGAGGAGGTGTTCGACGAGATCGTGTCGTTGTGGGTCGGGCCCATCTCGTCGGTGACGAGCATCCCGCCGATGTTGTGGGTGATGGTGTTGCCCGAGATGGTGGATGTGGCGACGCTCATGAGGTGCATGCCCTCGCCGTAGTCCGGGACGAATGTGGCTGTCTTGCAGCCCGTCGGTGTCGCCTTCGCGGCGCCGGGTGTCCAGCCGCACCGGTCGTTGTGCACGAGGTCGTTTGTGGCGATCGTCTCGTGGGTGACGCTTGCCGGCGCCGACGCGCCGGCCGGCGGTGACACCAGCAAGCCCGCCTTCCCCGAGTTCTGGATCGTGAGGTCCTCGACGGTCGTGCCGTCGGCGTTCACCGCCAGCGCGTAGATCACGCCCTTGCCTGTGATGACCACTGTCGAGGGCTTGCCGCTCACCCCTTCGATGGTGAGGCTCGTCAAGGCCGACGGCACGGTGTTCGAGGTCCCGCTCGGGTCTGTCGCGGCAGGGTACGTACCGGCCGAGACATGGATCGTGTCCCCGGATGCGGCGACGCTCAGGGCCCGGCCGAGCGTCCTGCAGGGCGAGGACGACACGAGACAGGTGTTGGCCCCGTCCGACCCCGTGGTGGCCACGTAGCGCGTGCTGCCGATCGCGCCGGCCACGCTCCCACCGCCGGTCACGAGCAAGGCGCCGCCCGCGCCGCCGAGCGCCGCAATCGAGATGCACAACGCGCCGGCACGCAACCGTGCGCACAGAGAACGGCTCACGGCGGTCCCCCTCCTGTTCGTGGCCGCCCCCCGCAGGCCGACCTGCGGACATCTAAGCCCGCCCGGCGGCCGATTGCAACACTGGTGCCCGGCCTTCGGCAGTCAGTACGTCATCCCGCGTCGAGCGCGGCCCGGAGCTCGCCGACGAAGTCGGCGGCAGCCTCGGGGCCTCCCCCTTCCAGGAGCCGGCGGACGAGGGCGGATCCGACGACGACGCCGTCGGCGACCTCGCACGCGGCACGCGCCTGGCCGGCCGTCGACACCCCGACGCCCACGCATACGGGCGTGTCCGTGGCGCCGCGGATTCGCCGGACCACGTCCTCGGTGTCGTGCCCGAGGGTCTCGCGCTCCCCCGTCACCCCCATGTGGGCCACGGCGTAGACGAAGCCCCTCGAACGCTCGCAGATCCGGCCGACCCGGTCCTCGGGCGTCGAGGGCGCGACGAGGAGCACGGTCGCGACCCCGGCGGCGTCGGCTTCTCGTGCCCACGGGTCGAGTACTTCGAGGGGCAGGTCCGGGAGGATCGCCGCGCCGATGCCCGCCGCGGCGAGGGACCGGGCCATCCGGCGGTGGCCGGCCCGGAAGACGATGTTGTAGTAGGTCATCACCGCGATCGGGACGCCCGGGGCCGCGGCCGCGACGTCGTCGACGACCCGCGCGGGCGTCGCGCCGCGGTCGAGCGCGTGCAGGCCCGCACGTTGGATGACCGGCCCGTCGATCATCGGGTCCGAGAAGGGGATCCCCACCTCCACGGCGTCGGCGCCCGCCGCCGCGACCGCCTGCAGCGACTCCACCCAGTCGTCGCCCATCCCGCCCATGAGGTAGGGGATGAGGAGCTTGCGACCCTCGGTGCGGCGCGCGCGCAGCCAAGGCTCCAGCGCGATCACCGTGCGCCGTCTCCTCGCGCGAGGAGCTCGCGCACCTGCCCGACGTCCTTGTCGCCGCGACCCGAGAGGGTGACGAGCACCGTCGATCCCAACGGGATCGAGCGCCCCGCCTCCCGGACGAGCCATGCCAGCGCGTGCGCGGGTTCGAGCGCCGGGAGGATGCCCTCGGTCCGCGCGAGCAGCGCGAAGGCGTCGAGGACCTCTTGGTCGGTGGCCTTGTCGTAGCGGGCGCGGCCGCACGCGGCCAGCGACGCGTGCTCCGGGCCGATGCCCGGGTAGTCGAGGCCAGCCGAGATCGACTCGGCCTCGAGGATCTGGCCCGCCTCGTCCTGGAGGAGGAGCGAGCGCATCCCGTGCAGGACCCCGGGAATCCCGTCGGTCGCCGCCGCGCCGCCGGCGGCTTCGACCCCGACGAGCTGCGCCCCCGTCGCGGCGAAGCCGGCGAAGGTCCCCGCCGCGTTCGACCCCCCGCCGACGCAGGCCACCACGACGTCGGGATCGGCGTCACCGAGCATCGCCCGACACTGCTCGCGCGCCTCGTCGCCGACCACCCGCTGGAGCTCGCGGACCATGTAGGGGAAGGGGTGCGGGCCCATGACCGAGCCCAGGCAGTAGTGGGTGTGGTCGACGGTCGCGACCCAGTCGCGCAGCGCCTCGTTCACGGCGTCCTTGAGGGTGCGGCTCCCCGAGGTGACCGGCCGCACCTCGGCGCCGAGGAGTTCCATGCGAAAGACGTTGAGCTCCTGGCGCTGGGTGTCGAGCTCGCCCATGTAGACGGTGCACTCGAGGCCGAACAGCGCGGCGGCGGTCGCCGCGGCGACCCCGTGCTGGCCCGCCCCGGTCTCGGCGACCACCCGGCGCTTCCCCATCCGTCGGGTGAGGAGCGCCTGGCCCACCACGTTGTTGAGCTTGTGCGACCCCGTGTGCACCAGGTCCTCCCGCTTCAAGAGCACCCGGACGCCGAGGTGCTCGGAGAGCCGCAGGCACTCGGTGACCGGGGTGGGTCGCCCCCCGTAGTCACGGAGGATTGCGCCGAGCTCGCCGCGGAAGGCGGGGTCCGCCCACGCCTCGTCGAAGGCCGCCTCGAGCTCCATGCACGCAGGCACCAGCGACTCGGGGACGAAGCGCCCACCGAAGTCCCCGAACCACCCCCCGGCACCCGGTCGGCCCATCTCGGCCGGCGTGACCTCGCTCACCCCTCCATCCAGTCGTAGGGGGCGGGGGCATCCGACGGGGAGGACTCGTCGGCAGGGTCGTGGCCGGCGGCGCGCGGCGGGGAGCCGGTCCCGGCCGCGAGCGCGGCGGCCGCGCGCGCCGTGCGCACGAACGCGCGGAGCTTCTCGGGATCCTTCTTCCCGGGCGCGGACTCGACGCCGCTCGCCACGTCGACGCCGCCTGGTCGGAGCGCGGCGATCGCGTCGGCCACGTTGCGGGGGTCGAGCCCACCCGAGACGAACATCGTCTGGGGATCGACCACGCCCTCGGCGAGTCGCCAATCGAACACCTGCCCAGACCCCGGGCTCGGGCCGTCGACCAGCAGGTAGTCCGCACCGAACTCGGCAAACCTCCCGATCGCCCGGTCCCCCGCCGGGAACGCCTTGATCGTGCGGGCGACCCGGGAGCGGATCCAGCGGCACTCCTCTGCGGTCTCGTGCCCGTGGAGCTGCACGGCGCCGAACCCGACGGTGTTGGCGATCTCGACGACGCGCGCGGGTGCCTCGTCGCGGAACACCCCGACGGTCAGGACGTCGTGCGGGAGGCGCTTCACGATGTCGCCCGCGACCGACGGCGCGATCTGGCGGGGCGAGGGAGCGAGGATGAAGCCGACCGCGTCGGCACCCAGGCCGACGGCGAGGAGCGCGTCCGCCTCGTTGGTCATCCCGCAGATCTTGACGATGAGGGCGCCCTCCATCGCTCAGTGTGCCGCGTGCAGGTGGGCGGCGCGTGCCGCGACACGGTGCCCGCGAAGCGCTCGGACGGCCGCGGCGCGGTCGGGCGCGGTCACGACCGTCTCCCCCACGAGCACCGCGTCGTAGCCGGCGTCGGCGAGGCGCCGGGCGTCGTCAGGCCCGCGGATACCCGATTCGGCGACGGCGACCACCTCGGAGGGCAGGCGTGCCGCGAGCCGAGCGGCTCGCGCGGGGTCCACCTCGAAGGTCGCGAGGTCGCGCTGGTTGACCCCGACGAGCGAGGCGCCGGCGTCGAGCGCGCGGTCGAGCTCGCGCTCGTCGTGCACCTCGACGAGCGCGTCGAGGCCGAGAGACCCGGCGAGCGCGTGCAGCGCGACGAGCTCGCCGTCCCCGAGCGCGGCGACGATGAGCAGCACGGCATCGGCACCCATGAGGCGCGTGTCGCAGACATCCGCAACGGACACGGTGAAGTCCTTGCGCAGGACCGGGAGGTTCGCCGCCGTCTTGGCGGCGACGAGGTCGGCACGGCTCCCGCCGAAGAACTCCTCGTCGGTCAGCACCGACAGGCACGCCGCGCCCCCCGACGCGTACGCGCCCGCGACGTCGGCCGGGTCGAGGTCCGCAGCGAGCGGCCCCTTGGACGGAGAGCGGCGCTTCACCTCCGCGACGACCGCGAGCCCCTCGTGGGCCCGGAGGGCCTCGGCGAACGGCGAGCGCGGCGCCCGGAGGGCGGCCGCTTGCGCGGACGCCACGAGCGCGTCCGGATCCCGGTCGTCGCGGGCTGCCAAGTGCCGATGGGCGGCCACGATCTCGGAGAGGAACGGGGCCATGAAGCGCCAATCGTACTGTGCCGGGTCTCGTCCCCCGACGCCGCATGGCGCCCCGCGCTGCGCTATTCGACGAGCGGCAGGGCCCGCGCCTCGGCCGCAACGCGCTCCTCGCCGCCCTCGGGCCCCCACTCGAGCGGGGCGGGGACGTCGACGGAACGATGCAGGTAGCACAGGGCGCCCAGGGCACCGAGCCCCGGACACCACGCGGCGGTCGTGACCCGCCCGACGGGCTTCTCGGAGCCAGGGGTCCAGAGCGACGACCCCGCGAGGACAGCCGCTTCCTCGGCCGACGCGCCCTCGGCAACCAGCCCGCAGAGCCGGCGCGGCACGCGGCTCCCGCGCGCGTCGAGCCGCGCGACCAGCTCCTGGCCCGTGTAGCAGCCCTTGGTGAAGCTGACCGTCCGCTCGACGAGATGGGCCTCGGCCGCGATCGTGCGCGCGTCGAGCTCGGCACCCATCGCCGGGATCCCCGCTTCGACCCTGAGCGCCTCCCACGCATCCACGCCGCACCAGACGGCATCCTCTGGCACCTGCTCCTCGGCACCTGGCCCGAGGAGGTCGGTGCCACGCGTGCCGTTCCAGTCGACGGCGAGCTCGTAGGGCGGCTCGGCACGCGTCCCACCTGCGGGTTCGACGCCGGAGCCCCGGAGCGCCAGACACGGCCAGTCGAGGGCGTCGACGTCGACCTTCGTGCGGAGCTTGAACTTGGTGAGCCGTGCGGCCACCACCTCGCCGAAGCCGGCGTCGGTGTCGAGGACGTACGCGCCGTCCTGGGTCCGCGTCACGCGCACGAGCGCGGTCAGCTTCCCGTCGGGCTCGAGGAGCAGCGCCGGTGCCGATGCGCCGACGGCGAGCGGCTCGAGGTCCTGGCTCAACTGGCCCTGGAGATATGCCGACGCGTCGGGCCCTGCGACCGAGAGCACGTCGCGCGCCAACCGGTACGCGCCGACGCCGCGGCGGAGGGCGTCGTAAGCCTCGTCCAAGGGCGCGATCGCGCTCACGACGACACGGGCCCCGCGGTCGCGGCCGCAGCGTCGACGGGCGCCGGCACGGCGGGGCGGCGGGTGGACTGGCCGGGCGCGTGGCCGAGCCGCTCGGCGGCGGTCACCGCCGCGAGGACGGCGGCCGCCTTGTGCCGGCACTCCTCGTCCTCGGCCTCGGGGTCGCTGTCCGCCACGATCCCCGCGCCAGCCTGGACCGACGCACGTCCGTCGGGGCCGACGACCATCGTGCGGATGGCGATGGCCGTGTCGAGGTTGCCCGAGAAGTCGAGGTAGCCGACCACCCCGCCGTAGACGCCGCGCTTGGTCGGCTCGAGGTCGTCGATGATCTCCATGGCGCGGACCTTCGGCGCGCCCGAGAGGGTCCCCGCCGGGAAGGTCGCCCGAAGGACGTCGACGGGACCGAGACCCGGCCGGAGCAGGCCCGACACCTGCGAGGTCAGGTGCATGATGTGGCTGTAGCGCTCGACGGTCATCAGCTCGTCGACGTGCTCGCTCCCGTACTCGACGACGCGGCCCACGTCGTTGCGGGCGAGGTCCACCAGCATCACGTGCTCGGCGAGCTCCTTGGGGTCTTCGACGAGCTGCGCGGCGAAGAGGTGATCCTCGTCGTCCCCCGCGCCTCGGGGGCGCGACCCCGCGATCGGACGCGAGGTGACGACACCGTCGCGCAGGCGCACCATGGGCTCGGGGGACGACCCGAGGACCGTCACCTCGTCGAAGCGCAGGAAGTAGAGGTACGGGCTCGGGTTGAGGAGCCTGAGCGCGCGGTAGACGTCGAACGGATCGGTCTCGAGCGCGACGTCGAAACGCTGGGAGAGGACGACCTGGAAGATGTCACCCGCCCAGATGTGCTCCTTGGCGACCGCGACCGCGTGGCGGTACGCGCCGGACCCGAGGGTTCGGCGCGCCGCGGCGGGCACCGGGCGCTCGGGGACGGCGACCGGCGTGGAGGGGACCCCGTCGCAGCAGTCGGACGCGAGCCGGACCACCCGCCGCACGGCCGCCGTGTACGCCACGCCCGCCTCGGCCTCGGACCACCCGGGGTCCGCGACCACGTTGTCGATGAGCACGACCCGCTGGAGCCAGTGGTCGAAGGCCGCGAGCTGTCCGATCACGAAGAGGGCGGCGTCGGGGTGCCCGAGGTCGTCGGGCGGGACGTGTTCGAGACGCTCGATCTCGCGCACGACGTCGTAGGCGAGGTAGCCGACGACGCCCGACTGGAGGGGCGGGAGCCCGGGCAGCACCGGCCGGTTGCACTCTGCCAGGAGGCGTTCGAGGGCCGAGAGCACGCCTGGCTGCGGCCCCGCCCCCACGTGGAGCTCGCCGGCGGCCGCGACCTCGGTCCCGTGCGCGGTGATCGTCGCGAGCGGGCGACGTCCGACGAAGGAGTACCTTCCCCAACGCTCGCCCCCCTCCACCGACTCGAGGAGGAAGCCCGGCGCGTCGCCGACGATCGCCCGAAACGCACCGACCGGGGTCAGCTGGTCTCCGACCACCGCCGTCCAGACCGGCACGATCCGCAGCCCCGAGCGGGCGAGCGCCACGAACTGCTCGGGATCGGGCCGGACGGCCAGGGCGGAGCCGTCAGGCGGCGCGGGGCGGTCGGCGCCTCGTGTCACGCCCCGGCCCCCTCGGGGGCCGGGGTGGTCGCCGGCGACCCGGGACCGGTCGCGAGCACGCGGAAGAAGCAGCACCACTCCTTCGTGTGGCACGCCCCGTCGCCGTGCTGGTCGACGAGGAGGAGCACCGCGTCGCCGTCGCAGTCGACGCGCACCTCGCGCACGTACTGGCGGTCGCCCGACGTCTCCCCCTTGCACCACAGCTCCTGGCGGCTGCGGCTGAAGAACCACGACCGCCCCGAGGAGACCGTGCGGCCGAGTGCCTCCCGGTCCATGTGGGCGACCATCAGCACCTGCTTCGACTCGGCGTCCTGGACGACGGCGGTCACGAGGCCCCTCGAGTCGAAGGCGACGAGGTCGAGCAGCTCCTCGTCCAGGTCGCCCAGCGGCACGCCGGGGACGGTCACAGGTAGAGGCCGGTGCTCCCGTCGAGGCGTTCGGACGCCACGGCGTGCACGTCGCGCTCTCGCAGGATGACGTACTCCTCGCCCTGCACCTCCACCTCGTAGCGGTCCTCGGGGTTGAACAGCACCTTGTCGCCGGGCTTCACCGCCCGGACGCTGGGTCCCACGGCCACGGCTTCGGCCCAGGTGAGGCGGCGCGAGACCTGCGCGGTCGCCGGGATCAGGATCCCCGCACGGGACCGCCGCTCGCCCTCGGACGGGGTGACCTGCACCATCACGCGGTCGAAGAGGATCGTGATCGGCTGCTTGGGCTCCACCGCCCGGCGGGGACGGGAGGGCTCGGCGTGCTCGGTCTTCTCGGCTGCCTGGCTGGACGCCACACCCCGCACGGTACCGCACAGCCCGAGGACCGCGACCGTCGTCGGGCCACGCGGCGCGGCCGCGGCCCGTCTCGACGCCGCCCGGCGCGAGCAGCATGCTGTCGGATCGAGGAGGTGGGCGTGAGCGAGGTCAGGATCCCGGCGAGCGGTACGGAGGTCCCCGCCTACGTGGCCGAGCCCCCGGGCGAGGGACCCTGGCCCGGGGTCGTCGTCCTCCACGACGCCCTCGGCATGACCGACGACGTCCGGCGCCACGCCGACTGGCTCGCGGCCGCCGGCTTCGTCTCGGTCGCGCCCGACCTCTTCCACTCCTCGAACACACTGGCCTGCATCCGGCGGGCGTTCAAGGACCTCCGCGCACGACGCGGTCGGACCTTCGACGACGTCGACGCGTGCCGCCGGTGGCTCGAGTCGGACCGCCGGTGCACGGGAAGGACCGGGGTCGTCGGGTTCTGCATGACGGGAGGCTTCGCGCTGCTCCTCGCCAAGGGGCACGGCTTCGCGGTGTCGGCGGACAACTACGGCAACCTGCCGGCAAGCCTCGACGAGGCCGTCGAGGGCGCGTGCCCCGTGGTCGCCAGCTACGGCGGCAGGGACAAGCAGCTCCGCGGCGCGGCGGCCCGCCTCGAGCGCGCGCTCGGCGCTGCCGGGGTGCCCCACGACGTGAAGGAGTACCCCGGAGCCCCGCACGGCTTCATGAACCGCCACGACGGCCTCGTGTGGAGGGTGTTGGAGCGGACGGGAGCCGTCGGCTACTCGGCCGAGGCCGCAGAGGACGCCCGGCGGCGCATCCTGGACTTCTTCACCGAGCACCTGGCCGGGAGCTGAGGTGCCCTCCCCGCTCGCCTGAGGCGGGTGCGCACCTACACGAGCCGGCGCTCCGTCGCCCAGTACGTGAGCTGGTGTCGCGTGGACAGCTGGAGCTTCCGCAGCACCGCCGAGACATGGGACTCCACGGTCTTGACCGAGATCGATAGCTCGCGCGCGACCTCCTTGTAGGTGTACCCCCGGGCGATCAGCCTGAGCACCTCCCGCTCGCGTGACGAGAGCTGGTCGAGCTCCGGGTCGACCGAGACCGGCGCGACCCCCGACGGCATCGCCGCGAAGGCGTCGAGCACGAAGCCTGCGAGCCGCGGCGAGAAGACGGCGTCGCCGCCTGCCACCCGTCGGATTGCGGCGACCAGCTCGGTGCCCGAGATCGTCTTGGTCACGTACCCGCGCGCGCCCGCCCTGATGACCGAGATCACGTCCTCGGGCGCGTCGGACACGGACAACGCGAGGAACCGGACGTCGGGGGCCGACTGGCGAACCTGATCGATCACCGACTGTCCGCCGCCACCGGGCAGGTGCACGTCGAGGAGGACGACGTCAGGCGTTCGCTCGATGATCATCTCGACCGCCGCGGGCACTTCGTCGGCCTCGCCGACCACCTCGACCGCGTCGCCGAGCTCCGCGCGCACGCCCGCCCGGAAGAGGTGATGGTCGTCGACGAGGAACACCCGCGGCACCGGCGCGTCGTGCGCGCCCGGCGGGCTCAACGGAGCGCTTCCCGTGCCACGGTCAGCTCGACCTCGGTCCCTTCGCCCGACGTGCTGCGGATCGTCGCGCGCCCTCCGTGGCGGAGCATCCGTGCCTGGATCGACTGGGCGATGCCACGGCGGTCCGGCGCCACCTCGTCGAGGTCGAAGCCCCGTCCGCGATCGCGCACGAAGACCGAGACCCGCGAGTCCTCGACCTCCGCGAAGAGGGACACCGAGCCGGCGCCCGACCACTTCGCGGCGTTCACCGTCGCCTCGCGGGCGGCGTCGAGCAGCGCGCGGAGGCGATCGTCGAGCGGGCAGTCGCCCACCGCCACGACGTCGACGACGATCCCGTGCGCCGCCTCCACCTCCGCCGCGATCGCCCGGACCCCCGCCGCGAGCGTCGTGACGCCGGCGTCGAGGGCGCCGGGGATCTCCCCGTCGAAGAGCCACGCGCGCAATTCGCGCTCCTGGCCGCGGGCGAGCTGCACGACCCGCTGGGGGTCGCCGGACGCACGCTGGATGAGCGCGAGGGTCTGGAGCACCGAGTCGTGGACGCGAGCGGCCATGTCCGCGCGCTCCTCCGCGCGGGCGCGCGCTTGGCGCTCGGCCATGAGGTCGCGTGCGAGCCGCAGCCACCACGGGCCGAACAGCACGACCGCGCCGACGAGGAGGAGGACGACGCCCCCGAAGATCCTCGGCATGCTCACGTACGTGTGGTGCACGGTCAAGAGGGCGACACCGGCGAGCACGAGCCCGACCCCGACCGCGAGGCGCAGGACGAACAGCCGGCGCGTGGTGCGCGTGCCGACCCCGAGACGGAGGACCGGGGCCGCGGCGTGGCGCAGCCAGTCGCGCTCGTCGGCGTCGACGTTGCGCCACAACAGGACCCCGCCCGCCGCGCACAAGAACACGGGCCACGCGGCGGAGGTCACCACGCCCGCGTGGAGCGCGCCGCCCACCACGAGCAGGATGACCAGCGCAGGGAGGAAGGCGAGCGACAGCACGATGCCCTGGCGGTCCTTGGCGACCCGCGTGCCGATGCTCTCGTCACGGCCCTGGAGCGGCATGAGGAGCCACGCACCGAGGTAGAGCGCGGCGCCCAGCCCACCCGAGACCGTCACCACGGCGAAGCCGATCCGTACCAGGGTCGGGTCGACGCCGAGGCGCCTGGCGATGCCGCCGGCGACGCCACCGAGAAGGCGGTCGTCGACCGAGCGCTCCCACCGGCGGTGCGGCGCCCCCGGGCGCGGGCGGCGGCCGTGCCGGCCACGGTCCCGGGGGGCCCCTTGCACCGTCAGGGGCCCGAGGGAGCCGGGCGCCGGCGGGGGCGGCGGCGGGGCAGGCACGGGACGCGCGGAGAGGCGTGAGGGTGGCGACCCTTCCGCAAGGAGTGGTGGCAACGTGGATTCCCAGGGCTCTGCGATGGCTCAATGATCGCGCTGCCGCGGCGGCGCGAGCATCGGGGGGCTCCCTGATGCGGTCCCCCACCACTCAGGGTGGGAAGCGGCGGCTCCCCGATTGTGCCGGTGCCCCCTGCAGCGCACGATCGGAGCATGGAACCGACCACCATTCACCGAAGCGACCGGGGTGCAGACGGAAGTGCAGACCGACCCCGGCCCTTCCGCCGTGCCGACGAAGGCCGGATGCTCGGCGGGGTCTGCGCGGGCATCGCCGACTGCTTCGACGTCGACGTCGTGCTCGTGCGCATCGCCGTCGCGGTTCTCGCCCTCGCCGGCGGCGTGGGCGTGCCCCTCTACCTCGCGGCCTGGCTGCTCGTGCCCGAGGAGGGCACGGACGAGAGCATCGCCGAGCGGCTGCTCCACGACGTGCGGGGCCCGAACCACTGGACGCCGCACGTGCACGCGGGACAGGGAGGAGACGGCGGCAATGCCCAGGCAAGCTGACCGGCGGCGGGGCGAGCAGGCCGCCGACCCGACGCTGCGGATCGGGGACGCCGAACGCAACGAGGCGGCCGAGGCCCTCTCACAGCACTACTCCGCGGGACGCATCGACGACGCCGAGCTGAAGGAGCGGCTCGACCGGGCCATGCGCGCGAAGACCGGCGAGGACCTCTCCGGGCTCATGACCGACCTTCCCCCGCTCGGTCCGGTGGCGCCGCCGCCCCTCCCCCAACGCCCGCGGCGCCGCCGGACCGGGGTGCTCGTGGTCCTCGCGGTGATCTTCTTCCTCGCCGCATTCGCCCATGGCCCGTTGTGGTGGCCCTGGTGGATGGCGTTCCGGATCCCCTGGTTCGTGCTGGGCATCGCGGCGTTCGTCGTCTGGCGACGCGCGCGTCACCGCAGGTGGCACACCGAAGCCTCGTAGCGCCCTGGCCGGGGCGGCGGGACACGACCTAGCCGACCGCGGCGTCGCCCTGCCCTGCGGCGTCCAACGCGCGGAGCAGGTCCTCGTCGAGGACGAGGTCGGCGGCGGCCACGTTCTCCTCGAGGTGGGCCACCGACGACGTGCCGGGGATCAGGAGCACGGACGGGCTCTGGTGCAAGAGCCATGCCAGCGCGACCTGGGCCGGCGTGGCGCCGAGGTCGTCTGCGGCGGCGCGCACCTCGGGGTGGCCGAGCACGGGGTTGTCAGAGCCGAAGGCGGACCCCAGGGGGAAGAACGGCACGAAGGGGACGCCGTCCGCCGCACAGGCCTCGAGCAGCGGTTGTTCGCCACGCTGGGTGAGGTTGTACGGGTTCTGCACGCACGCCACGTCGGTCACGGAACGGGCCTGTCGGTACTGCTCGAGGGTGACGTTGCTGAGCCCCATCGCACCGACGAGCCCGGCGCCACAGAGCGCCACCATGGCGTCGACCTGTTCGGCGAACGGCACGTCGGCGTCGGGTTGGCGCCGCAGGTTGACGACGGGCACCTGCTCGATCCGGAGCGACCGGAGGTTGGCCTCGACGCCGGCGCGGAGCTCCTCGGGGCGCTGGGCCTCCAGCCAGGCTCCCCGTTCGTCCCGGCGAGCCCCGACCTTCGAAACGAGCACCAGGTCCGCCGGATACGGGCGGAGGGCCGCGGCGATCAGCTCGTTCGACACGTCGGGCCCGTAGTACTGGGCGGTGTCGACGTGGCGGACCCCGAGCTCGACCGCACGCCGCAGGACGGCGAGCGCCTGCGCGCGGTCGGCGGGCGGCCCGAGCACGCCCGGCCCGGGGAGCTGCATCGCGCCGAACCCCATACGGGGGACGTCGCGCCCGGCGAGGACGGCACGGCCGCCGGGCATGCCGGCGCGCACTGCGGACTCGGGTTCGGTCATAGGCCCACCGTAGAGCCGCTGCCGGGGGGCGCGGCGCGCTGCGCGCCCTCGCGCGTCGGACATGCATGACGTCCCGCCCATCGCACGGGCGTCGCCGGGGCGACCCCGACGCGCGTCGCGCTCAGGCCGGACGCACCGTCACGCCGCAAGCTGCGAGGTACGCCTTGGCGTCGGAGATCGTGTGCTCGCGCCGGTGGAAGATCGAGGCGGCGAGCAGGGCGTCGGCACCCGCGGCGGCGCCCTCTGCGAGGTGCTCGAGCGTCCCCACCCCCCCGGAGGCCACGACCGGCACGCCGACCGCGTCGGCGACGCGCCGCACGAGGCCGAGGTCGTAGCCGTCGCGCGTGCCGTCGCGGTCCATCGAGGTCAACAGGAGCTCTCCCGCACCGAGGGAGGCTGCGTGCTCGGCCCAACCGACCGCGTCGACCCCCGTCGGACGCCGCCCGCCGTGGGTGCAGACCTCCCACGCGCCGGGGCGGGTCCGCGTCGCGTCGAGGGCCACCACGACGCACTGCGCGCCGAACTCGTCGGCGAGCTCCGAGACGAGCACGGGTCGCTCGAGCGCCGCGGTGTTCACGGCCACCTTGTCGGCACCCGCGCGCAGAAGCCGTCGCGCGTCCTTCACCGTACGCACGCCGCCACCCACGGTGAAAGGGATGAAGACCTGGTCCGCGGTGCGCGCGACGACGGCGAGCATCGTCTCGCGGCCCTCGGACGACGCGGTGATGTCGAGAAAGGTGAGCTCGTCCGCTCCCTCGGCGTCGTAGCGGGCGGCGAGCTCCACCGGGTCGCCCGAGTCGACGAGGTCGACGAAGCGCACGCCCTTCACCACACGACCACCCGTCACATCGAGACAGGGGATCACCCGCACGCTGCGCACGAGGCGACCGCCTCCTCCACGTCCACTGAGCCGTCCACGAGCGCACGGCCGACCACCACCCCGCGGACGTGCCGGCCCGCTCTCGGCGACCGCAGCCGGGCGAGGTCCAAGAGGTCCGCGACGCGCCCGACCCCGCCGGACGCGACCACCGGGAGCGCGGTCGCGTCGAGGACGTCGGAGAGGCCTTCGAGGTCGGGTCCCGTGCGCGTCCCGTCCCGCTCGATCGCGGTGACCACCAGCGCCGCGAGCGGCGCGTGCGCCCACGCGTCGACGAGCAAGGCCGGCGTTGCGCCGGAGCTCTCGGTCCATCCCCGCAGCGCCAGGTCCGGCGTGCCGTCGGGCCCGCGCCGGTAGTCGAGGCCGACGGCGACCCGACCGGGGTGCCGCTCGGCGAGCCCGACGACGCGCGCCGGGTCCTCGATCGCGGCGGTACCGAGGACCACGCGGTCGGCGCCCGCCGCGACGAGCTCGTCGAGCGCGCGCTCGTCGCGCACGCCGCCCCCGGTCTCGACGCGCGTGCCGGCTCGGTGCGCGGCGGCGATCACCGAGAGGACGACGTCGCGGTTGGTGCGCGCACCGGTGCGCGCGGCGTCGAGGTCCACCACGTGCAGCCACGACGCACCCGCACCCGAGAAGCGCGCCGCGAGCTCGAGCGGGTCCCCGAAGTTCTCTGCGGCGCCGAACTCGCCGTTCACGAGGCGCACCGCGCGGCCCGCCATCACGTCGATCGCACAGAAGAGGTCCATGTCCGCGTCCTCGTCTCCGAAGTGTCAGGCCCCGCAGCGCGCCACGAAGTTGGACAGCATGGCGAGACCCGTGGCCCCGGACTTCTCGGGGTGGAACTGGGTGCCCCACAGGGCGCCGCTCTCTGCGGCGGCGGCGACGGTCCCGCCGTACTCACACGTGGCGGCGGTCTCGGGACCTTCCTCGGGCGCGTACGAGTGGACGAAGTACACCCAGGGCGCGTCGCCCAGCCCCTCGAAGAGCCCTGACCGACGGCGCGGCCTGAGCACGTTCCACTGCATCTGGGGAACCTTGACCTTCCCCGACAGCCGCCGGACCGTCCCTGGGAAGAGGCCGAGACCCGGCACGCCGGGGGCCTCCTCCGAGCCGTCGTAGAGGAGCTGGAAGCCCACGCAGATCCCGAGAAAGGGGACGCCGGCGTCGATCGCCCGGCGCGCGGCGGCGCCGAGTCCGGTGGCAGCGAGGGCGGCCGCGCACGGGCCGAAGGACCCGACGCCCGGAAGCACGACCCCCGACGCCCCCTCGACGTCGCTCGGGTCGGTGACGAGGCGAGCCGCCGCCCCGACGTGGCTGAGCGCGCGCTCGGCCGACCTCAGGTTGCCGATGCCGTAGTCGAGCACCGCGATCGTGCCGGGGGGTGCGCTCGTGGTCACTGCGGCGGTGGCGAGAGCGTGCCCTTCGTCGACGGCACGTCGTCGCCCTCCACACGGACCGCGTCGCGAAGTGCCCGTGCCACGCCCTTGAAGACCGCTTCGACAACGTGGTGCGTGTTGCGTCCCGAGCGGCGATGCACGTGGAGCGTGACCCCGGAAGCGGTGACGAACGCTCGCCAGAACTCCTCTGCGAGCTGCGGATCGAACGGCGGCGAGCCGAGACCGGGCGTGTCGGGGGCGAACGGGACGTCGTACGCGAGGTACGCCCGGCCGGACAGGTCCAGCGCCACGTCGACGAGCGCCTCGTCGAGAGGGAGCGAGAGCGACGCGAACCGCCGGACCCCCGCCTTGTCGCCGAGCGCGTGCGCCAAGCAGGTGCCGAGGAGGATCCCGACGTCCTCCACGGTGTGGTGCGCGTCGACCTCGAGGTCACCCGCCGCGCGCACGACGAGGTCGATGCCGCCATGCGCGGCGAGCTGGGCGACCATGTGGTCGAAGAAGGGCAGGCCCGTGGCGACGTCCGCCCGGCCGGAGCCGTCCACGTCGAGCACCACCTCGACGTCGGTCTCCTTCGTCGCGCGACGGCGCTCCGCGCGGCGCGGACTCCCGGGTCCTCCGGGCCGCCCGCGCGCCGTCGGCGCGCTCACCGCTCCGCCGCCGGCTCGAGCGCGCCGTCGGCTTCCCGGTGTCCCTCTCCCGCCGGCTGCGCGGCCTCGAGCGCCGCGCGGCGCAGCGCGATCGATGCCGCATGCGCCGGGAGACCCTCGGTCACCGCCAGGGTCTCGGCCGCGGGGCCGAGTGTCTCGAGCGCTGCCGGCTCGGCGCTCACGGAGTGGAGGTGCCGGCGGAAGTCGTCCGCTCGGAGCGCAGAGGAGAACCGCGCCGTTCGGTTCGTCGGCAGGACGTGGTTCGGACCCGCGACATAGTCGCCGAGGCTCGCCGGCGACCACGGGCCGCAGAAGACGGCGCCCGCCGACCAGATCCGCTCGAGCAGCCGTTCCGCCCCGTCGAAGAGCAGCTCGAGGTGCTCGGGTGCGACGACGTTCGCCACGTCCATCGCGTGCTCGGGGCCGTCCACGAGGCACGTGTACCCCCCGCTCGCAAGCGTTGCCTCGAGGTCCTCCCTGCGTTCGGAGCGCTCGACGATCTCCCGGAGCGCCGCCTCCACCGCGGTCGCGGTCGCCTCGGACCACGTCACGAGCCACGCCAAGCCGTCGGGACCGTGCTCGGCCTGGACGGCGAGGTCGATGGCTGCGAAGGCGACCGGCGTCTCGGGCGCCGCGACCACCACGACCTCGGAGGGCCCTGCAAAGGCCGAGGCCACGCCGACCGTGCCTGCGACCTGGCGCTTCGCCTCTGCCACGTATCGGTTCCCCGGGCCGACCACCACGTCGACGGGCCGCACCGTCTCGGTCCCGTAGGCCATGGCGGCAATCGCCTGGGCGCCGCCGACCGCGTACACCTCGTCCACCCCGGCGAGCGCAGCCGCAGCCAGGGTGGCGTCGTCGACCGTGCCATCGCGTCTCGGGGGCACGCAGAGCGCGACCTGTTCGACCCCTGCGACCCTGGCGGGCACCGCGCACATGAGGACCGTCGACGGATAGCGCGCCCGGCCCCCGGGCGCGTAGCACCCCACCCGCTCGACGGGACGGATGAGGTGGCGTACGCGGATCCCGTGCGCGACGAAGTCCGGCACGGTGGACATCTCGTGTGCGTGGTAGGCGGCGATGTTGCGGTGCGCGACGAGCAGGGCCTGACGGAGCTCTTCGGGGATCCGGGCGAGTGCCTCGTGGATGTCGGCGCTGGGCACCGCCAGACGCGCCACCTCGATCCCGTCGAGCTCGCGAGTGAGCTCGACGAGCGCGCGGTCGCCCTGGCGCCGCACGCGCTCGATGATCGACGACACCACGTCACGCTCGCCGCGGCCAGGGTCGTCGGGGCGAGGGAGCGCCTCGGCGAGCGCCCTGCCTCGGCGGCCGCGGACGTCGATCCTGGTCAGCACGGTTCCGCCATCACGACGCCCACGATGCTACCGGGGCTGGGGTCACCGTCTCCGGCAAGGCAGCGGTGCCCCCGGGCGCGCGGTCGGCGGACGGACCACGGCAAGATGCGGGGATGGCCACAGCGCGCGCCGAGCTCTCCTCGATCACCTCGACGCTCACGGAGCTGACCCAGCGGGTGACCGCGCTCGCTGAGCGCGCACGCGACGGAGAGGACCCCGACCTCGCTGCCGCGCTGTTCACGGTCGAGCGGGACCTCCGTGCGGCCCTGCGCCGACTCGGTCGTGCGTCGTCGGAAGGGGGAAGCCGGCGTTCGTGAACCCGCCGGTGGCGCCGGGCCGCATGGCGCCAGGCGCCGCATGGCGCCAGGCGCCGCATGGCGCCGGGCGCCGCATGGCGCCGTCCGTCCGGCGCGGCCTCAGACCCCGTACTGCACGAGGTCGTGCCCCAACACCGACGTCGCGGCACGCAGGG
>Ga0307372_10006174_pt1 | contig 17655 bp, 13 predicted proteins | sample OX1MG_FD_202533 | JGI IMG/M metagenome (GOLD analysis project Ga0307372, IMG submission 202533) | Soil microbial communities from Risofladan, Vaasa, Finland - OX-1 | ecosystem: Environmental > Terrestrial > Soil > Coastal area > Acid sulfate soil | place: Finland: Risofladan, Vaasa | collected... | reverse complement strand
CTCAAGTTGAAGAAAGCAGTTGTGGAAGGGAATTCGCTAATCCAATGACGGGCAAAGGTTTGAAGTGGCGCGCCCGGAGGGACTCGAACCCCCGACCCTCTGCTTAGAAGATGTGACAGAGTATTAGATGATGCGTGGCCTGCTTTGTTTTTCTGCGACTTACGTGCATGGTGTTCAACGGTATTCGGCGCGTTTTCGTGCCGTTTTGCTCTCAAACTTGCTCCCACATTTAATCCCTGACTGTCTGCCAGAATTTTAGAAGGTCATGCACTTGCGCAATGGTGCTCGCCGGTGAAATACAGACTGCCCGCCATCGCAGGACGAGTCGTGGTACGCTGATTGACGGGAAAACGCGTACATTTTGGATTGCTGCGTATCCTTATCCGAGGTGCAATATGGAAACCGAACGTCACTTTCTTGTCCGGCACTCAAAGACGCTTCCGATTCGCTTAACGGAGCTCAGGCTCTTCCCAAATAGTTTTTACGATGAAATACTCGGGCTGTGGATAGATGCTGAGAGTCAGGTACCATTGGTTTACGATCCGAACCGCCCAAGACCCAAGACGAAGAAGGATGATGTCGAAACTGGAGAAGACCAAAAGGGAACATAAGCCGGTGCATGGCCACTAAACCAGAGGTTCTGATCCTTAGTAGCAGAACAGATTTTAGCTGCGACTACGTTGTCGGACGATTGGCAGCCCTGGGACGACCATACCTCCGCCTAAACACGGAAGACCTTCCTTCATATGAAATAACCCTTGATCCTCTCCGAAAGGAATTTGGGTGCAAGATCAAGAATACGAGCTTTTTGATCAGCACAGAAAGTCTCCGGTCAGTGTGGTTTCGTCGTTCTATTTATCTTAGGGACTCCGGTGCCTCGATCCCTTTGAGTGCCGACGAGCAAATTGCCCGGATGCAATGGGCGGCGTTCATTCGCGGATTGATGGTGTTCGACCAAGCGAGATGGTTCAATCATCCCGGCGCAACCTATTTTGCGGAACAGAAACCACTACAACTCTCCGTTGCCAAAGAGGTTGGATTTTCCGTCCCGCAGACGCTCATCACGAATGATGCAGCCAAGGCGGAGGCCTTTTCTTCCGAGCGACTTGCGGTAAAGGGAGTGGATACAATTATAGCGTACGAATCTGGAGAGGAGGTTTTCGCCTTTACCAACATCCTTCCGAAGGCTCACCTGACTACAGAATGCCTTCGACCGTTTCCGGTCATTGTTCAGGAAGCCATGCTTCCTAAGGTCGATATCCGGGTGACGGTGGTCGGAGATGCCGTCTTTGCGGCTTCAATTACAAGAGACGGATGCGAAATAGAAGGAGACTGGCGTTCTGACAAGACCGGACTCTGCTATTCTCGCCACTCATTGCCGAGCACTGTTGAACGACTTTGTTTGAAGTTGATGGACAGGCTGGGTCTGCGCTTTGGAGCAATAGACTTGGTTCAACGATCTAGCGATTATTTTTTCCTAGAAATTAACCCAACGGGGGAATGGGCTTGGCTAGTGGACGCGACCGGCATGAAGATTGATGAGGCGATAGCCCGTGCGCTCACTTCCAGCTAGCATTTGGAGTTTTGTGGAGCGCCAGGCATTGGCCGGCGTCCCAGTGGCGATTCGCGGGGAGAGAAACTTTCGCCGGGAACAGTCCGACGTTGAAAAGGCTATACAAGAGAACCAGGCAGCCGCCACAGAGATAAGCGCCGAAGCGATCACTTCCCACACAGACAGAGAAGTAGCACGGAGAAAATCACTCGAAGAAAAAGCTAGGAGCAACCTCACTGTCGTTTCGGTCTGTTCGACACTCGTATTCGCCGGGCTGACTTTTTTGACGAGACAGGGAATTGTAGCCGGGATGTTCACCCGCTCAGCTCTCCTGATCTCGTTCTTCTTCTCGGTCTTGTATTTTGTGGTAGGCGTGATCTGCGCACTGAGGGCACTCCAAATTACCAGGACTTGGATTGTCAACCTGGATGACGAGCATCAAGCCTTTGGCAAAATGAGAGAACTACAACTTGGTTATCTTGAGCTGAATACATTAGAGACCAACATCAAGGCGAACTGGACTTCGGTAAGTTTTTCATGCCTGCGAAACGCAGTAATCTCTCTTCTAGTATTCGCGGGAATCGTCGTTCTCCTGATAATGCATCCAGCGAAATTGGCTGCAACCACGACTCTGCCGGAAGCGACCGCATCGGTCGCATCTCAAACAGTTCCGCTTTCGGCCCTGAAGGCTCAATGCGAAGTGAGTCCCCGCACTATTTGTTGTTGCGATTGTCCCCACTCAAACAACCGAGGTTCTCACGTGAGCCGACAGAAAATCTCCTCCAATCGGAGAAAAGAGAAGCTGCCTTAGTACATTTCCCAGCTTCCCGAAGCGCTTCCGCCGCGATTCATCCAAGTGGCTCCGGGTCTGAGATGATGAGTGTAAAATCGGAGATAACGATGCAAGCTGCTTTAAGCGTCAGGCGTGATGTACTCGAATATCGCGTAGGCCAGCGTCAGCGCAAAGCGTGCGTCTTGGCGCGTCACGACTGGCTGAGCGTTTGACTCTGGGTGATTGCCCTGCTCGTGTGGTCCCAAGTGGAGGAATCTGTAGATACCGTTCAACGCGTCGCGGGCCTTTTCCTTTTTCTCGGGATGTGCCGATGCAAACAAGGATTCGAAGAACTCTTTGGTTGCTTTTTCTGAGCCAAAGCTCTTAGCCAGAGCCTCGAAGGCCAGCCGCAGCGCAGTCAGAACCTGTTTGTAGTGTCCGCTGGCAAATAGTTTTTCGGCTTCTTCTACCCGCGCGTACGAAGTGCGGAAGTTTTCGCCTACATCGCTCTTGGGAAAGTGAATCTCAACAACTTTTGTGCTGGAAAGATTCCAGAAAGATAGCACTCGTTCTACCCAATGAGACTTGGGTACCTCAACCTGAAGCGGCCCGCCCCACACAGTCTCGACCTTTTGCTGCATCGGATACCAAAGTAAACAAGAAACCGTTATCTGCAGATTTGCGTTGTTTCCCGCGCGTGCGTCCTCAAATCTCTTGACGCGCACGCGATCGAGAGCAACTGTGATCTGCTTCTGTCGGTAGAAAGGTTGAGGGCTGGAAGGATCCGCCATGGGGCCAGCCTCAAAGGAAGCGAATTCGCCGAGGGGCTGGCTCTGGAGCGTCCCTGCTAGCCGCACTAGGTTGTATGGCGCGTCACCTTTGTCGCCACCCGGAAGGAGTTGTAGTTCCATTGGGAAAAACAGTGCCGGTAGGCCAGCCAAATCTCGTCCTGACACGTTATTTGCTTCGAGGCGCACCGTAATCACGTTTCGGCCACCTGCAGAAAGCCAGAGTTCGCTCATTCGCCGCTCCCTTCGATGATTTTGCGTTCTTCGGCGGTGATGTTGTAGAGGTCGTAGACGAGATCGTCGATTTCGGCGTCGGTGGCGGCGATTTCGCGTTCGAGGCGGTCGAGTTCGGAAGGCGCGAGTTTGCCTGAGTGCTTCTTCTTGTTCAATTCCAGCATTCGCTCCACCAGCGTAACCATGCAATCGGAATGAGATTGGTCGGCGAGTCGAATCGGCAATGGACCCACGTACTGTTTGGTGCATGTAATCCAACCGCCGCGAAAGACATTGCTCTTCGATTTGAGATACGAGAAAACAAGCTTGGAATTCAACAGGCCGAGCAGACACTTAGGAGAGACGCGACCCGCCTTCGCCAGACTGATGCTAAATCCACCGCTCGCCATTAGGCAAAAGCGGTCTTGGCCAACAGGGAACTCGGAGAACAGGCCACGATCCGCCAATAGGGGTACCAGAAGATCTGCGGCGTCATGGACCGCCAAATTCCTTGGAGCGCTGAATGAATACCACGTTTTGAATTGTTGACGTAGTTCCAAGGATTTCCGCCGAGCACGTAAGTAATCGAATGCCCTTGGGAATCGGCGTTTTAGGTTTCCTTCGTCCATCAGCCCGAAAGAACCATCAGAGACTTCATAAGGAAAGATGATTCTCTCGTCGGATGCAGGCCTGAAAAAATAGCGACCAAAATCTGTCGCATAGAGTGGGATGCGAAGTATCTCGGCCTCCAGGCGAATTGTTTCTCCATCTCTGGATTTGTAGGTGCCGACTCTGTCGCTCTTGCTCACCACGAATACATCGTCAGCGCCGGAACTTGATCCGCGCGAGATTTGCGAGGGGAGATCAATAAGATGGATGGACTGACTCTCCATTCTTTCAAAAATCCTGCGCTCTCGATCCCCTGCAAATGCCCACGGCCCCGACGATAATGCGGTGATGGGCACGCTGGATGACTGCCCTTCTAGTGATAATAGCTTCGATTCGTCCTCGATTCTCTTGTACTGGATGGTCTCGCCCGGTTCCCGGGTAAGAAAAAGGAGACAAGTATACGTAGTTGGACCGTCGAAGACCTGCAGATGGGAAAAGTCGATGATGGTTTCTACTGCTCGCTTGTTCGCCAATAATCCTCGAAGTGATTGACCGTAATCAGTCTGGAAGAACTTATTCGGAAGGATGAATCCAAGCCTGCCGGCACTCCGAAGAAGCGAGAACCCTTTTTCGACAACACAAACGTAGATATCAAAATTTCCGGAGCTCGCGGCCTTGTAGTGCCGCTTTAGATAGTCGGCCTCGATCGGGGAGAATTCCTGCAAAATCTGAATACGTATGTAGGGTGGATTCGCAATAACACAGTCAAAGCCGCCGTCTTTCATGATGCGGCCGAAGCCTGCGATTTCGGAATTCCAGTCGAAGGCGTTGATGCGGTCGCGCTCGACGTCGCCGAAGAGCGTTGCCTGGCCGTAAATGTCCGGGCCGATGAGGGAATTGCCGCAGATGATGTTGTTCTTTAGTTCGGGGAGGAGATGCTGCTTGGGCGGGAGTTGCGAGCGCTCGCCTTCGAGGGCCTTGAGGTAAAGGCTCATCATGGTGATTTCGACGGCTTGCGGGTCGATATCGACGCCGAAAAGATTGTTCTTCAGAATTTGCGCTTTGCGAATGACGGAAAGACGCGGTTCGCCGTTCGCGTCTTTGGTTATATCGGGAAAGAGTGCGTGAGCCTGTGCTTCCTTCGGGTGCTCGCTGAGGTAGCGGGCGTGATAGTCGATGAGGCACTGAAACGCGCCAATGAGAAATGACCCGGAGCCGCAGGCGGGATCAAGGATGCGGATTTTCTCGATCTGCTTGGGTGTTTTGTCTTCGATCAGCTTTCCGACGGTGTTTTTGACGATGTAATCGACGATGTATTTCGGCGTGTAGTAGACACCACCGGCTTTGCGGACTTCGGGCTTTTCTTCTACGTGGACTTGTTTGGGAGTGACCCGGATGGTCTTGCCGAGATAGCGCTCGTAAATCGAGCCGAGCAGCTCGACGCCGATCACGTCAAAGCGATAGGGGCTTTTGGGCGGGTAGAGGCGCTCGATGATGCGCGCGAGGACCTCGGAATCGATTTTGATTTCCTCGGAGAGGTGCGGCTTGAAAATTTCGCCGTTGAAGTCCTCATTGATGCGGTGGAAAAGATCGTTGAGGCCTTCGAAGATGTGGAACTTGCCGCCGCGCGCTTTCCATTCCTCGACCACGTCGCGCAACTGATTTTTCTCGATGACGCGGCGATCTTCGGCGACGCGGATGAAGACGATGCGGTCGAGGAGGCGCTGAACGACTTCGTTCAACTGCCGGGCGGTGAGAGCGGGATTGTTTTTGTAAATGTTCTTCGCCAGCTCCTCGCGCCAGCCGGTCATTTCGTCGAGGAACGCGGTGTCCACGGGGATGCGGAGGCGCTGGGTGCGGCGGTCGCGCGGGAGCAAGGCTTCGAGGGACCCGGCGGCGACACGCTCGGGGGAAAAATCCCAGAGCTTTGCTATGTTCGCGAGGTAATCGGTGTAGCGGAAGTTCAGCAGCAAGCCCTCGTCGGGCTTGCGCTCGTCGGGAATGATGGAGGCGTCGTAGAAGCGGAATTCCTCGAAGTCGGTGAGAAGGACGAAGGAGACTTGCTTGGTGTTCCAGGCGTATTTCTTGGCCTGCATGATGTGACGGGCGGTGTCGAGGGCTTCGGATGGAGCTTTGGCTTCGACGAAGAATTTGGTTTGACCGGCTAAGCGAAAACCATAATCGGGGCGGCCCTGTGTGTCTTCTCCCAACTCGACCACAACCTCTCGCGCGTGGTGCGGAAGGCCCTCTTCGTTTTCAACGTCCCACCCAAGCGCCTTGAAAAAGGGCGTGATGAAGTCAACGCGTGCCTGAGCTTCGGAATAACTCTTCGACAGATAGTGAGTCCGGTCCGATTCGAATCGGTGAATCAGCTTGTCAACTGTTGCTGTAAACGAGGCGAGGGAAGCCGACAAAGCCGCTCCTTTGACTTGGTATTACTCGGAATGGAGTCTAAACGGGCAAGCTCAGGGGTTCAAGTTAAGTAAGCTGTCGGATTGCCACAGCGAGCACGGAAGCGTTCCGACGGGATCGCCAAAACTTTTCTTTGCCCATGTTACTGGCTCTTATCGTTTCAGGCCGAGACAACCGACAATGCACCATGTTCCTTGCGAGTGGGCCGGACGGTGATTTCAACGTCCTGACGCAGAGCCGTGAGAAATTCCATAAGGCGTCCAACGGAAAAACTGCCAGCGCGGTTCCGCATTAGCAAGGAAACTTGGGGTTGTTGCACGCCGAGAATTTTGGCAATCTCCGCCTGTGTCATGCCACTGTCCTTGAGGATCGTGTAGATTTGCAGCGTGAGTTGTGCCTTGAGCAGTTCTTGCTCAGGATTGGGAAGGCCAAGGTCTGCAAAGACGTTTCCGCTGCCTTCGGTTACGCGTGCAACGCGGTTGTTTGCTTTTTTCCCTTTGGTTTTCATTTCTAGTTCTGCCTTTCTTTATAGTCCCGCTCGGCTTCCACGAGCCGCCGTCTAATCAAATCAATCTCCCTGGTCGGTGTCGCGATTCCTTTTGTGGATTTCTTCTGAAATACGTGCAAGACATACACGGCATCCTGAAAACGCACCGTGTAAACGGCGCGCCACGCATTGCCGTGATGCGAAGCCACAATTTCGAGCACGCCGGCACCGCCAAAACCTTTGAGGGGCTTGGCGGCAGGATCGGTCTTGCCCTCCTGGGCTGTAAAGAGCGCGTGTCCGATGTCGATCCTGACCTCGCGAGGGAAAGACCGCAAATCTCTGAGCGACGTTCCAATCCATCTGACGGGCTTCAACTGGCCATCCATCTGCATACCAGTATACATATATTGTTATATGCGCGTCAAATCTTCAATGGGATAGGGGACAGAAGCGAGCGAAACCGGCCCCCTGCACATATTCCATGTTATAGAATGTCACGGCTGGACAAAGCCAGCCAGCAACGAGCATTCCAGACGATGGCACCCGCTGATTGCGAATATGATGTTTTCCTCAGCCCTATCGCGAAAAGATTCAGCCTCGACTCCCCACAGTTACGGTTCGGACGATAATGGAAGCTCTTGAAATTTCAAAGCCGTACGCCACGGACATCCGCAATGGGAAGCGTGTGCCGCATCCGAGACATTGGGAAAAGCTCGTTCAACTCAGCGGTACGTTACTCTGGGCCAAGCAAAACTGCCATAGTTACCAACCCGTGTCATCTAATCAGAAATTTCATTCGCCTGTGCGCGGCTGGGCCTAGGTTAGCGATGTGGCAGTAACAACCATCACTACTTTCCTCCGCTACCCCGGAAGCAAGCGCCGGATCTCGGATTTCCTAGCAGGCCACCTGCCCTCTGCAACTTCGAATCATTGCTTCTATCATGCGGGTGGGCCAAGCGGAAGCTGCCTGATTTGCAGTGGACTAGACTTAAGCTATGGAATGGAATGTCGATGGGTGTTGCGCGGTTTGACGCAAGGCTAATGAGGAGTTAGATGCGATGAAGGCACTCTTTCTCGATATCCGACACGCAGTCCGAGCGCTTGCCAGGAACCGGAGGCTGACCATCGCTGTAGTTCTGTCGTTGGGTTTTGGAATTGGCATGAATGTGGCCGTGTTCAGTATCGTCGATGCTGTCCTTCTTCGCCCTTTTCCTTATAGGGATCCGGGGCGACTTGCGGTCGTCTGGGGAACGAGGTCATTCGACGTACGCCGTGGCCTGAACGGCGAATACGTCGATTCATGGCGCAAAGAAAGCCACGTCTTCTCGGATATGGGAGTCTTCCAAATAAACCCGTTACCCTTCGCGGTTGGCTCGAACGAATCCGATATAGTCGAGGGGGCACTAGTTGGTTCGCGAATATTCACCGTGCTCGGTGCGCGTGCATTCCGAGGGCGCACCTTCTCGGACAGCCCAGAAGAATGGGAGAATTCAAACGACGTCGTTGTCTCTTACGGTTTTTGGCAATCACACTTTGGGGGGGATGTAGGGGCCATTGGGAGAACAATCGAACTGAATCGAGAGCCTTACACCGTTATAGGCATCATGCCTCGTACCTTCTTTTTCCCTGATCAGACTGCTGAACTCTGGGTTCCGCTGAGCAAAAGCAGTGCATTATTTGAGCAGGTGCAGGTTTTGGCTCGATTGCGGCCTAGTGCGACGATCAAGCAGGCAGAGGTCGAGCTTGATACTCTCAGCAAAGAGATTTCCCAAAGTGACCGGGGATCTTCACCTGAACTGAGGCCCGGAGTTTTTTCGCTATATAGCGTCGTAGTGGGTAAGTACACAACGGCGCTGGAGACATTGCTCGCTGCGGTGACATTACTGCTTCTGATTGCTTGCGCGAACGTTTCGAACCTGGTGTTGGCGCGGGGAGTGGGACGCGAAAGGGAATTTGCCGTACGATTGTCGTTGGGTGCCAGCCGATGGAGAATTCTCCGGTTGGTACTGGTTGAAAACTCTCTCTTATCACTCGGCGCGGGGGCATTCGGGACCGGCTGCGCTTGGTGGGGAGTGTTATCACTTCGGGGGCTTAGGCTGACCGACATTCCACGTTTTGAATCGGCGGGAATTGACTTGCATGTACTGCTGTTCGCTCTTGGAATTTCATCCGTCGCGGGCCTCCTATCCGGCATTATTCCCGGGTGGAAAGCCGCGCGAATGCAGATAATCACGCCACTGCAATCGGGTGGGGTGAGTACCCGTTCTCGCAGGGAAGGTCAACTCCGCGATCTTCTTGTGACCGTCGAAGTCGCACTAGCCCTCGTGTTGCTCGTCGGCGCAGGCTTGCTTGTGAACAGTTTCTTGCGGCTGACGCATGCAGACTGGGGATTCAATCCGGAAAAACTTCTACTGATTGTAGCGCCACTTCCCAAGTCACTTGCTCAGATCCCAGGTGAGCGTGTCGAGTACGGAAATAAAGTGCTAGACCGCCTGTCAACGGTACCGGGTGTTACTTCGTGTGCGATGGCCTATGGTGTTCCTATCGACTACGGCTATACGAGCGAAAGATTCGCAATGGACGGTCGTATGGTCAACTGGGATGCAGAGACTTGGGTTGTCAGCAAGAATTACTTCCGGACGATGGGGATACCGGTGTTGAGGGGCCGTGAGTTTGACCGACGCGACGAAGACTCTTCCCCGCGATCATTGATCGTTAGCCAGAATTTCGCGGAAAAACTCTGGCCGGGAAAGAGTCCAATCGGCAGGTATGTGCAACTGTTGAAACTGAAAAGGGGTCTGGAACAGCGAGCTCTCAAAGATCCGAGGAACGCACTACCCACAGGAATCATGGAATCGCCAGCCTCATGGCAGGCAGATGGGGCGCCACGGCAAGTCGTCGGGGAGGTTGGTAACGTTCGCATGTTCGGGCTCGATATAGTTCCAGAGCCTGACATCTACATCGATTACAGCCAGGCATCATCGCTTGTGGGTGCGGAAAGGTTTGTCATTCGCGCTTCAACGGATCCGAATAAACTCATTTCGACTGTTAAAGACGAGATTGTGACGGCTGCGAACGGTATAACAATCGGCGAGGTCGCCGCTTTCAGCGATCTGATGAGTCAATCCATCGGCGGCCGCGGCTCGAATAAACTCTTGCTTGTCATTTCGACATTGTTTGGGAGCCTTTCGCTCTTGCTCGCTACGATTGGAGTTTATGGCGTTGTTTCGTTCGGAGTGGCGCAGCGCACGCGCGAGGTCGGTATTCGGAGGGCTCTCGGTGCGCAAGAGGTCCATATCGTTTTCATGGTTATTCGACAAGCCGCCAGGCCTGTGATTTTGGGCATTTTCTTTGGTTTGACAGGAACGTTCGCTGTCGTCGGGATGCTCAGGGGCTTTCTTTTTGGCGTGACTCCGACCGACCCACTGACAATCGCCGGCGTTTCCGTTTTGCTCGTGGGCTCTGCATGTGCGGCTTGCGTTGTGCCTACCATGCGCGCGCTTCGCGTTAATACATCCGAAGCGCTACGTTATGAGTAGCGGGCTGCTTCCCGTAGAACTCGCGCACTCCGTTGCCTCCCTCTCTACTTATCCGTGCGCCAAAGTGCTTTCGATGTTCGCGGACGCAGCCAAAGGAAACACCTACCCGCGCACCTAAGTTTTGCGTCGGCGATTTTGGTCCCCTCGGGGGCTGGTTTCGCGCGTCTCTGTCTCCCATCCCGTCAAGTCTTCAATAGCGGCAGATAACGATGATCCAGAGGGGCTACGCATCTCATAGCCAGAACATTGCCGAAGCGAACCCGCAGTCACAAGGGTGACCGTAAGGAGCCGCGTAGCAGTCGTGACCCTTGACGGCGGCGAGAGCGGAGGGAATCGCATTTATCTGTTCATGCCGTGACCCTCCGACGGCCTGTGTGCATGCACTTGGGTTCGTTCGGAAGATGGCTCGATCTGATGTGCTGGCGACGCAGATTCAGGATTCGGTTCCATCGCGGATCCGTGCGATGCGTCTCGGGAAAGTCCTTCAGCGAGTTGGGCCTTGTCGTTCGTATAGATTTGCGCATCGTAGCGGCCGCGCGAAATTGCCACATAAGCTAGGCGTTGGTTGATGAGTTTCTCTCCTGCCTGCTCGGTGTCCACATGGACCAAAACGCGGTCGGCGGTCTGGCCCTGACTGCTGTGACTCGTGACTGCATAGCCGTGGTCGAGATGAGGATTATCTCGGATGTTGAACGCGACCGCGCGGCCAGAGTCAAGACGGATTTGCAGAGTGTCGCCCGCGTCGATGTTCGCGATGGTGCCTAGCTCGCGGTTCGCGATGTTCTGCTCTCGATTCGGCGCGGTGAACTGCACGCGGTCGCCTTTACTGAACTCGCGTTCTGCCTCTCGGTACAGCGTTACACCCTGTAAGCGGCGCGGATCGTAACTTACCTGCTCGCCGTTCTCGCGTTTCACCGTTACCAGATTTTCTTTCTCGTTCGCGCGCTCGACGCGGGCATATTCTCCTGGCTTGATGCCGACTGCCTTACTGCCTTTTGTGTAGCGCACCACGTCACTCGGCTTGTACTGCGCGGCCCACTGCCGGTCCGCCCCGGTGATTTCTTGGCGTGCTATCAGGACCTTCATGCCGTGCTCCCTGTGGTCCACTTGTCCGCGTGTTTGCATTTCCCTGTGGATGGTTTGGTTGATTTCCATTCGCGATTGATTGTCGGGCGAGACGACTAGCGTTCCTTGCGGCTGTTTTGCATACTCGACGGCGATTTCTCTCAGCCGCACATTGCGGTCCACGATCTCATGCACGCGTCCCTGGGAGTCGAGATTCTGGATCGCTTCTCTCACCTGGCCACGTGAAAGCTGCCCCACCACTGCCTTGAGTGCCGGGTCCCTCTGCCGCGCAATCTCGTCAAGCCGGGCAGTTTGGATTCCGGCTTCCTGTAGTTGCTGATAAGGGGTCCCGGCTTCGACGGCCTGATGCTGTCGTGTATCGCCCACGAGTAGAACGCGGTCATTCTCCTTAAGGCGGAGGAGGAATTCGTTCATCTGCTTCGTGCTCGCTAAGCTCGATTCGTCCATAACGTAGAGCCGTCTCTGTTCGTCGTGCGGCTCTTCGGTCCGCGTTAGATGCCGTTGCAATGTGCTCGATTCGATTCCAGCTTCTGCGAGTTTTTGCGCCGCGCGTGATGTCGGCGCGAAGCCTTCCACCTTGTATCTCTCGCGTTCGGCGGCTTCGCGGATTGCGGTCAGAGAAGTTGTCTTGCCTGCACCGGCAACGCCTTCCAATGCCGTAACCTGATCCCGGCTTGCAAGGATTTGCTCTATAGCTCGGCGCTGGCTTTCGCTCAGACGCAGATGGTCTCTCTCAATTTCTCCGCGTGTATCGGCGCTCACAATGGCCGAGTGTTTGTTCTGCCCCTCGCGCATGATTTGGACCGTCTCGCGCTCGTAATCAATCATCTCCTGAGTGGTGAATACTCGACCCGGTGCACCTGCTTTCTTCTCTACTCCAATGAACTCACCAACACTGATGCGTTTCTCGAATTCGGACCGAACCGGAGCGAGAGTTGTTTCTCCCATTGAGCGTCGCAGCGCATCCCGCAATAGCTCGCGCTCATCGACTACGGCTTCCCGCTCCAAGTTCCTCTCTTTCGAGAATGTAACCGCAGACTGTGCGGTTGTGTGGGGAGCTTCTTCCTCAATCCGCTGCCCTCTCTCAGTGGCGGCGGCTACTATGCGCTCTGGCTGGCCCCCGAATGCTTTCGCCATCTCTCGGTGCCGCCGCTGCATTTCTTCCCAAGAAATTTCGAGTTTTGCTTCCCGCGTTTTATGCGCGGCGATTTGCGCGGCGTCGGCTCCTCGCTGATTCTCCTTTGCCAGATGCTGTTCGATCTGCTGGCGGCGGGGACTTGATGCGGCGAGATATTCGTCGCTATAGCCCCTGATTTCCGGCTGGCCGCTTTTGCCGCGCTCGACCTCGTATCCCAGGTCCTTGAGCCTCATGGCCAGTTCGGAGCGATACACCGCCGTCGCATACTGCTGTGTCTTGTAGAGTTCCCGTGGCTGTAGCGCGTAAGTTTCTCCGTCTTCCGTTTCCGTGAGATTGAAGAAAACCACGTGTGTGTGCAGTTGGGGCGCGGCGTAGCCATCTACGGGCCTCGCGCTGTCGTGCTCGAACTTAGCCGCAATCCATTTGCCGGTCGTTTCTGCCGGAAGATTCCCGCCGAATCGGGCTTGGACGTACCGCTCTAGTTCGTTAAGGGCGACGGCCACGCTTTCTTGATGTCCCTGGCGAACTCGTTCATCGCCGCCAACGAGCGCAGTCAGCGACACGCTCTTCGGTGCAGAGAACGTAGCATCCCAGCCCGCACGGTGCTCCATGGTTCGTATTTTCTGGCCGCGCTCATTCACGTATTCCCGTGCCGCTTTGTGGCGGACGAGTTGCTCACCCGTGATCGGGTGCTGGCCTTCCGAGAGCCGTTGGAAGTGCTCCTCGCGCACCTCACCCTTGAGGCCCCACTGCTCGGCGAGTCTTCCGTGCCACTCGCCGTGTATCTGGTCACCTTGCGTGTAGTAGTTCTCGCGTGCGTTCGAGAACTCTTCGGCGTGATACGCCTGTGCCTGGCTCGCACTCAGAGGATTGGATATGGTCAGCATAGCTTGGCCTATTCGAAGAAGTGCTCTTGTGTCGGTACCGATACTGTGCGGCCCAAATGATGGTCCTGGGTCTTCTTGATTTCCTGCGGCGCGAGTTTCTGCTCGTTGGTTTCGGCAGTTCCGATTGCCGCTGCTAGTTTTGGCGGTGCTTCAGCCCACTTCCTGATGGGCCGTTCGATGTACTTCGGACGCTTGCTCGGCAATTCGATGAACGGGAAGTTCATCCGCACGACAAGATTTCCCTTCTTGAGATACCCGCACAGGTCGGAAAGCCCGCTGATCTCGGAAGCCATGACTAGCGGTTCGACCTGGCGCTCCAGGTTGTAGCTCTTGGTGTTCCGCCGGTGTCGCAACTGTCCGCTCGAACGGCTTTCGCGCAGCCTCTCGATTTCGACTTCGCCGATGGTTTTAGATATCCATTCCGCGGCACGGCATTCGCTCGTGCGCAGGAAGATTTTCGTCGCGGGCTGCGACAGCATGGCCTCGGCTTCATGCCCGTAGCGAGTTTCTAGCTGGCTCCGTCCCTGAAAGCCAAGCACAACCGGATTATTCGACTTGCGGTTCTCGGTGATCGCCGTATGCAGTTGCGGCAATCGTTGCAAGCTCGCGAGTTCATCCAAGACGAACCACACTTTCCTGGAACTTGTTTGTCCCTGATTCATGAGGCGCAATACCAGCGTGTCGAGCCATAAGCTCGTCAGAGGGATAAGCCGCTTGCGCGTTTCGGGCGTGCTGGTGAGGAAAAGCCAACCCTTGCGATGTTTTGACCACTCCATCGCGTTCCAGCGCCTCACCGTTTCCTTCTCTGAGGGAAGCAATTTCAGAGTGTCGGCGATCATGTTCAGCGAGGCGAGCACGCCGCTCCGTTGCGCCGGAGCCTGACGGTCGATTAGCGCAGCGTACTCCGTGCCTTTCACTCGCCTGTCGATTTCTTGTTCGTGGCACATCCACCAAGCCAGCTCCTCAGGTGTTGGCCGGAACGTCAGAAGATGCGCGAAGATTTTCCGTGGGCCTTCGACAAAGAACGGATTCTCGTTGTGCCGGTCGGGGAAAAGGGATGCAGCTAACGTCAATGCCTCGGCGTCGTGCCTCAACTCCTCGCCGGGACTCCAATAGGGCATCCGGACATCGAGCGGATTCAGGATCGCGTCGCGCCGCTCAGGCGAGTAGAACTCCGGCGTGTAGTCGAGCGCCGGGTCGTAGACGATGGCGGTCTCGCTTCGCTCTTCAATCTGCAACAAGATTCTTCGGATCAGGGTGCTCTTGCCGGTTCCTGTATCGCCCATGATGAGGATGTGGCTCGGTTCGATGGTACGAGGGAGCCTCAAAGCCGGAACCTGTCCGAACACTTTCTGCCAGAGAGTCTGCTTCTGCTCGAAGCCGACGCCGTCCGACCGATTCCGCCGGTTAAATTCCCGCACCGTTACCAGTTCTGGCCCCTTCAATCGTCGCCCCTCTTTCCGCGTGCGGGCGCGGGCCGCATCCTTCGGGATGGCTGCAAGCAAGCCCAAAAGGAACACTGCCAAGCCTCCGAACAGTGCTGGTTTCAAGAAGTCTACGAACGTCTGATCGCGATAGACCCAATGACTCAAGAACGCATGCAGCTTTGCATTGTCATATTGCCCTTGTTGCCATTCGAGCCGCCGGTCTCCCAATTTCACTGCCTCTTCGGTGAGTGCAAACGTTGTCTCGTCCTTGGCTGTCGTTACCGGAATCACCTCTTCGTCGAGCGCCAATCTGCTGCCCTTCTTATCCATGACATTTAGCAGTACGTAATGGCCAGTTCTGAAACCAATCTCGGCGCGGAGTTCGCTGCGGATATAGGTCTTCGAATAGAACCGCTGCAATGGCGTCAGCACATAGGCATAGCGGTAGGCACAGATCGCGGCCACGCTGAAGACTGCCAAAAACAGTGTGGCAATCATCCAAGTGAGCTTGGGATTCGGCCACTCGCCCGCGTACCGATTTCGGCCCCATTCTCGTCTCATTCCGCACCCCCGTTTGCAGCCGCGAGACGCTCCTGTGCCTTGCGGAATTTGTCATGGTCTGCGCGCTCGATAAGCCGCTGCATTTCATCCGCTGTCAGGCGCTCTCCCTGGGTCTGTTTGTAGAACGCATTCAGCAGGATCGTCCGCAGTGCAATCAACTCGGCCAGCACGATTTGCTCGCTTGTGTTCGGCTTGGCTGCTTTGAGCAATACATCCCGCACCCATTCGCTCATGGTTTGCCCGCCTGCGAGCGCTTCGAACTGCGCGTATTCTTCGTCGGAAACTTTGGTGCTGACGGATTTCGTGCGAAACGTAGGCATGAGAGTTTCTCCCAACAAAATCAACAAGTTCCCCTATAGGAACCAAAAGTTGCTGTACGGGGCTCTGCAGAAACCGATTCGAGTTAGTTCTTGTGTTTAGAGCGAGTTCCCATATAGCAACCTCGGTTGCTATGCAGCACCCACTTTGGGGTGGTGTGTCCACAAAACTCCCGCTGCGAAGCAGCGCCATCTTCAAAGTTCACCGTATTCGAGCGCCAGTTCATCCCACGCCATGCGCACCTCGGGGATTTCCCAGGCGCGCCGAAACAAACCCTGCACCGACTTCCATTCCTTCTCCGAGAAACCGAACGTAATGCCGTTCGCGTGCGCACGAAACCACACGTCCTTCCCCTTGCCCTCCTCGGATGGCGCGCCGTATCCGAAGAAGTGTTCGCCGTTCCAGCGGCGGCTCGCTCCTTCTGGCGTTAATGTCCCGAGCATGGCGCGGAACTCCGTGATCTTGGGATATCCGCTGATCGGATACTGCGGACCACGAGGGCCGGGGAAGCTCAGAAGCAGGGAGAAGTCGCCGCCTTCCCCACGGGCAAACGAGAGCGAATATTCCCCCTCCTTAACAGATGGGATCGGAGGCTGATAGAAAGACTCCTTCGCAGTAGAAGGCAGTCGGAGCGGTTCTTGCTTCAAGCAGTAGTGGCCTCGCGCTGCCAGTCGCCAGAGAATAGGCCAGAACGGGCGAAGGGCACGGTCCAGGGCTTCCGCGCCTGCAAGCTTTTCTTCTTCCAGAATCACATGGAGATTTCGCGCGGCCAGCAACGGCTCCCACTTGGTTCCCGCATCGCTCAGTCGCTTGCGAGTTTCGAGCACTGTCCGGCGCACGATTTCAGGAGAGGCTTGATCGTCAACGTCCTTCGCTTTGGCAGGCCGATACTCGGCGGGCAGATTGCCAAGGTAATACTCGTCGAGCTTGGAAGTGCGTTCCTTCCTCAGTTCGAAGACCGCAAGGAATGCATCGAGGACAGCGATGAGCGATTCGCGAGATACGGCATTCGGCGTCCTGTCGGAAAAGGCTTCGAAACCCTGCTGCACAAAGTAGGCGAGGACGGCCCATTCCGCACGCGATAAAACGTGCTGCGCTTCTCCCTTCCTGCGAATCTGGAGAAGCGTATCCGTCGGTAGGGCTAAGAGGTCTACAACCTCCAGGCGGTCTTCGCGGGCCGATTCGAGGAATTGCTTGGCGACATCGGAAGTCGTGACGCTCTCTCCGGTCTTCGAGGACATGAGTTCCTTGGCCCGCTCCAATCGAGAGCGCAAGGCGTCGCTGATGCGGACGGAGATCGTTTGCTGCTGCAAGGGCCTCTCTTCGTTGTCGGGCTTCTTGGGCATCGGTGAATCCCTCCGATTCGTAGGTAGGATGCAACCCCGCGCCTTGCGGTTGCATCTTGACTCTAGAATTGCAAACGTACTACACTGTCCACAGACAGTCAAGCCGAATACGAAAGTAAGGGGGAACTCAGAGAAAGTCAAATGAAACCCCGCACGACCCAACTCGGCGCGCGCAAGAACCCAGACTCGCCAAGAGTGCATGGCTTGCGCCTCGCAGCAGATTCGTCGTCCACGCGTGATACGCAGACTAGTGAGATTCAATCGAGCGGATCGCTCTGGCCCGTTCCCTCCGCAACCGAGGAGTTGAATCTCTCGCCGGAAGATGCCGCGAACAGAACCACAGAGGGAGAAACCAGACGGGAAGGACAACTCCTGACCGTTCAAGAGGTGGCCGATCTGCTGCGTGTTCCTGTGTCATGGGTGTATGGACACACGCGGAAACGATCTCGTGAGCGAATTCCCGGATACCGCGTTGGAAAGTATTGGCGGTTCAGTGCGGATGAAGTGATGTCGTGGTTAC
>Ga0307372_10006170_pt1 | contig 17665 bp, 16 predicted proteins | sample OX1MG_FD_202533 | JGI IMG/M metagenome (GOLD analysis project Ga0307372, IMG submission 202533) | Soil microbial communities from Risofladan, Vaasa, Finland - OX-1 | ecosystem: Environmental > Terrestrial > Soil > Coastal area > Acid sulfate soil | place: Finland: Risofladan, Vaasa | collected... | reverse complement strand
CATATCCTTGTTTCGCGAGTTGTCTTGCTAGAACCGCCCTTACACCGCTCAAAACACTATCAATACCTAAAGAATGGACCACTCGGACTCGCCGTTTGAATCACGCGTCCAGAAGCTTAATCTTCTTTTTCCTGCAATGTCACTTACAATCCGCCCAGGCTGAAATTGACGATGTTAGCTTCCTAAAAGATAATTGACATTGTAAAGCATAAATATTCCGTATGGCATACGTTCAGTGAGCGTCTCTTTTTTTGGTTTCACGCGATTTTGCTAACAGATGGATGAACAAGAGGAGGCGAGTAACTACGAGTATGAACTCGAAACCACTGAACCAGACGACCTGATGCTTCGTTTAGGGCGTCTAGTTGGATTGATCAATTACGAACAGCTTCTTCTCCTAGGCGCAATCGCCGGCTTTACGATTTTTCTTGGATTGCCACTCGCAGCACTTCAGAATGTCAGCGCGAGAAAAAATGGCTTCCTCAACGCAGTCGCTATGGGAATTTTGATTTTCCTAGTAATAGACGTATTCAGTCATGCCTGGGATACCACGGGCAACGCTGCATTTACAGCATTTACCGCAAAGTCTTCAGTCACCGCTGCAGTCCTGGATCTTGTTGCGCTCTTCGGTGGTATCGCTATCGGGCTTCTCGGACTCACTTTCTATGAGAAAATGTACATGAGGAGACCTTATGCGATTCAAGACCGTAGTCTGGAGGATGATCCGCTGGCAGCTCTTCCAGCCGCGGCCATTGCTAGTACTTCTCCGCCCGATTCACTAAAACGGCGTACGCATTTTTTGGTAGCTGAGCCAGAAGTAACTGCTTACAAGCTGTCGATGATGATCGCGATTGGGATAGGTGCGCATAATTTTAGTGAAGGATTGGCAATAGGTCAATCGTATGCGTCGGGAGCAATCGGTCTTGCCCTAGTTCTGATAGTTGGATTTGGTGCTCACAACGCCACGGAAGGCTTTGGGATAGCAGGTCCTCTGACCGGCCTTGCAAAGAGGCCAAGCGCTCGGTTTCTGGCAACGGTTGGTCTTATTGGAGGAGGTCCTACCTTCCTGGGAACTCTCACGGGTAGTTTGATTGGAGTATCCAACTTTGCTTACGTCCTCTTCCTAAGCATCGCCGGTGGCGCCCTTGTTTATGTAACACTCTTGATGTATAATTCTGGACGAAGGCAGACTACCAACGATGTTCTGATGGTTGGAATTTTTGTGGGATTATGTGCGGGGTTCATTACAGATCTAATAGTCACAATCGGCGGCGCCTAGCAAATGTAAAGAATGAAGCGGGCGGAATATTGGATCCACTCCACGTTGATGTAGATTTTCACGAACGCTTTTCTACATCTTTTCGACAAAAAGTACTATGGAAGCTACAATTGATGAAATCGCTGAGCAACCCACTTCCTCGTATCCTGTCACAGTTGACTGGGTTCGCCGCATGCAATTTGTGGCAATGGATGACAAAGACCACGCGATAGTACTAGACACAAGTCCTGAAAACGGTGGAGACAACTCGGGGCCCACTCCAGCGAAGATCATGTTGATGGCTGTTGCAGCCTGCACTTCTATGGATGTTGTTGATATCATGAGAAAGTCAAGACAGAATCTTGTAGCACTCTCGGTGTCGGCTCGAGGGGTTCAAAACGAGGAATACCCAAAGTACTACAAGGAGATCTATCTCTTCTACAGTGTCAAAGGGACAAACCTCGACAAGTCGCGCGTTGAGCGTGCAATCAGACTGAGCAAGGAGAAGTACTGCTCGGTTGGTGCCACGCTTAGTGGAAAAGCAAAGATAATCATTCAATACAGGATCGAAGAGATGGCTCAAGATCACGTGAATCAATCTATTGGCAAAGAGGCGTGAAAGGCCAGTCTCGTTTTACAATCGTGCATAGTTCACATTTCTGAAATGAACCTTCTTCATTCATGTCATCATAGAAATTGGATTTTCTCAAACCGATCGGCGCAAAATTGCGTAGCACACGAAGAATGTCGGTGATTTCCTTCGCACGTGCACCTGTAGGATAAGCCTCGGAAAATGAAGAAATCTAATAAGCATCAAGCGAGAAATTGTTGATATGAAAGCGACGAAGGTCCGCGAAGGGAAGTTTAGTGTAATTCTCCGTAGAGAGGACGAAGGTGGATATTCTGTGCAGTGTGTCGAGCTTCCCGGCGCAATTAGCCAAGGAGAGACGCGTAAAGAAGCCCTTGCTAACATAAAGGAGGCAATCCAAGGCTACCTGGAGGCTTTTCCTCACAAGAGAAGTGTTCATTCGATTATTGAATAGATGATGTCGGCGCCTAACGGAGAATTAATGACAAACTTCATCCGTCCCCCATATCGTCAATCCTAGCTCCTTTTGGGATCAAAGATGAGTTTATGCGAATGAATCGTAGTGTCCTAATTATAATATTTATCACATTTCTGTTAATGAACGCGCCAAACGTATGTTCTTACACGGCAAGTGGGCTAAATCAGATCGGCGATGGCCAGATTAAACATGTAATAATTATCGTCGAAGAAAACGAGGCCTACAATTCAATTGTAAACTCTACCGAAGCCCCATACCAGAACCAGTTGATCAGACAGTACGCAGTTGCAGGTAACTACTTTTCGATTGAAAGTCCTTCACTACCCAACTATCTTGACCTGACAGCTGGCTCTGACATGGGCATAACCACTGATTGCTCTCCTTCACCTTCGTGCCAGGTTACCGGTCGCATGACAAACATTGCAGATCTACTGAACTCTTCCAATCTATCCTGGAAGGAGTACGCGGAATCAATGCCCGCCCCGTGCTACCTAGCCGACAGCGGAAATTACGCAGTCCGGCACAATCCATTCGTTTACTACACGGACATCACGAGCAACAGCGCATATTGCGACCAGCACGTCGTTCCGATGAATGATACAACTGGTCTCGTTCAAGACTTGCAGTCAGGAAGTCTTCCCAACTTTTCATTTGTGACTCCCAATCCGTGCGACGACGGCCATGATTCGTGCAATAGCGCACTAACTCAGGTAAAGCAGGCGGACAACTGGCTCAGTCTCATGGTTCCGAAGATAATTGAATCGCCAGAGTTCGCCTCTACTGTCCTGTTCCTAGTTTACGATGAAGGAAATACCAGCCCTTCCAGCCAGGTTGTTTGCATTGTCGTATCGCCGTTTGTGAGAACAGGCTATGTTTCTAATGCATACTACACCCACTTTTCTCTGCTTGCTACTATCGAGAATATCTTCGGATTATCCTCTATGGGAAGAAATGATTCGAAATCTGCCGCAATGAGCGACATGTTTGCCAGTGGATCTTCGGGAGCAACCCAGTCGAATAGTTCGAGCTCTTCTATCAGTTCAAATACAAAATCAGGTGCAATAACGCCAGCTCAAAGCGCGGAGATTTTGATCGTAGTTGCTCTAGTTGCTAGTGTGATTGTACTGAGTATCGTGAAGAGGAATCCCTTTTCCAGATATCTTTAATGCATCAAATCTACCCACTCCTACTCGTGAGAGGATGCGCTCGCATAGGTTCGAGCTCCGACTGGAAGATAGTTCAATAATCATGGAAGACCTCCCAGATCCGGAATCAGTTAGAGGTAAGTACAAGGGTCTACTCAAGGGAAAAAGAATCAACCGCATAGAAGAGGATCAAGAAAGATTCATCGCTCAAAACAAGCGCTGACATGAATCAAGGTAGTCGATATCTGAAGGTTCGCCTGACAACAACAAATTTCTGTGATACTGTTTTTCATGTAATGATCCAGTGTATGTATGAAGGAAGAAGTGGTAGCAACATGCTTGTCAGTTTTGCTGCTGCACTCCGTACAGTATGCTTATAAGTAATATTACTTATTCTACTTATTCTGCGGGTATGCCGAACGTAACCCTAGCGGTTCCGGAAGAACTGCACAAAATTATGAAGAACCATCCCGAGATAAAGTGGACCGAGATTGCGCGCCACGCGATGAAAGAGTACGCCAAGCGATTGCAAATCTTGGACGACATTACTAGCAAGAGTGAGTTTTCCGAGAAGGAAGCATTGGAAATGGGTGAGGCGGTTAAGAGAGACCTCGCCCTGAAGTACAATAAGGCCATGAGAAGAAGGCATGGCAGTTGAAACTCATAAAGGAAATGAAACAACTCCTAGACAAGATGCGTGCTGAAGAAGATTGAAGGCATACCGCAGGTCTTAGAGCGACTTCGAACGGATACAAGGTCTCACCATAAAGTGGAATCAGATCTTATTACAAAAGGAAAGAATCTATTCAGAAAGCGAGGAAACGACGCCGTTTTGAACTAACGCGTAACAGCAATCTGGGAAAGCTGCTTCAGCACTCCTTTCTTTCTAATGCCCCACAACTCTATTCCCATGACCTCTCCGTCACGGTCGAGCTCGACTATCACGTTGTCCTCAACCTCTTTCACGCTTTCACATGGACCGTTCTTGAAATGCATGTAGAGGACATCCTCTTTCGAGTCGTAATTCATCTTCATTTTCACACTACCCAAGCCCCTCTTCGTAGTTTCCTTCTAATATGCCTCAACGTCGGAAGCGTGATAGACCGTGATGATTCAATGCAACAACATATTTGTTTTCAATTTGTTTTACCGCACCGTGACTATATCAATTGTGGAAGCAAAGTTGAGAAAAAAATGCATGCAATTGAAACGTAGTCGAGCTCGTATTGAACTCGATAATTACAACGTGCAGGTTCACATGGAAAAAGACAGAAAGTGAGGTGGCTTGCGCCATCTACTCTAGTGTCTTCGCATCATCATGACCGCTGCGCCGGCGCCCACGATCACTGCTAGGATGATGCCACCGATTCCGACATAGAGCCATGTGGCGCTAGATACTGTTGTCGTTGTTGTCACCGTTGGACCCGTAACTGTCGTCGACACTGTGGTTGGAACTGTGCTAGTTACAGTTGGGCCCGTAACTGTGATTGAACTGGTCGCGGTCTGAGTTGTTGTCTGGGTAGTGCTGACGGTTGAGGTGACGGTCGTCGTCACGGTTGTAGCAGTTGCTGAGCTTGTGCTAGTCGAAGTGGTTGTGGTACTTGTGGTAGCAGAACCGTACTGGAAAGTTGTTTGGCCGGTGTAAGTTGGGCCATTTGCGCTCGTGGCATAGACTGCCGTGACGATATAAGTCCCGGTGATCCAGCCGTTTGCTGCGTAACCGGTTGTCATTGTGTAGGAATAAGCGCCGTTGGCACCGTTCACCGAGGCAGAGTACACCGCGAGTAGACCCTGAGTGGTATTGATTTCAAGCGTAACAGAATAACCAGATGTACCCGGGGCAGGTGAAACCGTACCGCTGATCACGACTGGAGTGCCTGCTACTCCAGGATATGTAGCAAAATTGGTTTGCACCGTCACTGTTGACGCGGCCGCGAACGAAAATAGCGGCATTGATATCGCAAGAATCAAGGCAATTGCTAGGACTGTAATAGAGATTGATGTTTTCTTCAAATTGTATTCCACATTCCAAGTAGATTGTTACAGAGTGGTCTGACGTCTAATATATCTTTTCTAGTGAAAGGTTTTACACGAAAAAGAGGAGAAATTTTGGTCTTGAAAAAAGTAAAAGGAGAGGGGAAGTGAAATGGCTACTTTTGCCATTCACTAATTTGGTTCTTTGTGCTTAGTGCTTGCGTAGTGCCATCGCTGCGAGTGCGCCGGCGATTATTGCGACCACTAGACCGACTGCTCCGATTGCCAAAGCAGTGTTGCTGTTACCGTTTCCACCAGTTCCAGAGTTGATTACCGTTCCAGCTGAAGTAATTATCGTGGTGATTACCGTTCCAGCTGAAGTGACCATTGTTGTTGGTCCACCTTGAATGATCGTTGTTACACCTTGATTCACTGTTGTGATGGAGCTCACGACGGTAGTCGAGTAGATTGTGGTGATAATTGTAGTTGTTGTTCCGCCAGTGTTAGAGCTAGAGCCAGTGCTACTGGTTGTAGTTGGGGTTGTTGTGAATGAGCCGTACGTGAATGTGGCAGTCGCAGTGTAAGTCGGACCGTTTGCACTGGTCGCGTATACTGCAGTTATTGTGTAGGTTCCGGCGCCCCAGAGCTGAGCTGGTGTTCCGCTCACAAACGTGGTGCTGTAAGCCCCCGTTGTCGCGTTAACAGCCGCAGATTGAACGGTAAACAAGCCCGAGGGGTTTGTAATTTCTACCGTAACTGCATAGCCAGCTGCGCCAGGAGCTGGAGTGACTACTCCGCTTATCGGAATGTTTTCTCCGCTTGTCGCAGGATACGACGCTGCACTAGGTTGAACCGTGACTGTTGTTCCCACCGCGAAGGAAAAGAATGGTGCAAAAGAAAGAAGGAGGATTGCGGCTATTGCTAGCACGCCCATTCCTCCGATTTTTGCAGCCATTCCACGGCTGTGGACAGAATTCAGTGTTTTCATCTAGTTTCACCGAATTCTTAGACCGTCACAGTGATTGTGTAGGTCGGCGATAGTGAGACGTATTGTGTCGAGTAGACGTTGACTGTGACTGTGTATGTTCCGTGTGGCAGTCCGTTGAGCAAGTTGTATGTGGTAGTCGATGCTCCGGCTGCAACTGTTGCTGTTGCTGTCGGTGATGGTGTTTCTGGTAAGCCGCCTGGTGATGTGAATATGTTTGCTACCACGATGATTGTGATAGATGTTGCTCCGTTGTTGGTGAATGTCGTGGCTACTGATTGTGGTCCGCCGTTCGGGAACTGATACTGGGCTGGTAGGCCTGTTCCTGCTGATGTGAATGTCAATGCTGCTGGTACTACTGGTACTGACAGTGATTGACAGACTTGGTTGCCCTGTGCTGGAGATGTTTGGCTGTCTATTGCGCAGATTACGACTGAGTTCGCTCCTGTTGCAGATAGTAGGACAGAGAATGTCCATGCAGCGTTTGCAGAGCCGATGCTTATGGTTGTATTCGCTCCGCCGTTAATGCTGTATTTGATCGAACTTATCGTGTTGCATGTGACTGTTGCTGCGTTTGTACATATTCCCGTCGATGCGTTCACAACGCCCCCGAACACTGATGGTACGCCTGCTGTCACTGTTGTTGGAGCGGTACTTACGACCAAGTTGGGCGTGGCAGTCACCACGGTGAGAGTTTCGCTGCCTGTATAGCCGTCACCGGTTGCAGTTACTGTTATCACAGTTCCTACAGTGCTTGGTGCGGTTAGTCCTACGCTGACGCCATTATCCCATATTATGGCCATGGGACCATTTGTTGGGTAGACACACGTACCACATCCAAAGAGTGTTACAGAGTTCACACTTAGTGCACCTGCACTGGTGGACAGCGTCACCGTTGTGTCAACAGGCAACCAGACTGGGTTACCATATTGGTCGGCCGCTAACGCATCAATGTAGACTACGCGTCCCGGTGTAACAGTGCTAGTTTTACCGTCCGCTGTTGCTGTGGCTCCTGAGAGGTAGTATGTTGGGCTAGTGCCATAGATGAACCCTGTGGCTGGACTGGCGAAGAACGCATACAGCTTCCATTCGGCAACTGAGCTAGCTACTGTGCTGATTGCAACTGCGTTGGATGCAGTATTGTTGCTTAGTGTGATTGGTGATGTCGCTGTAGCAACCACGTCCTTTGCTGTAAATGTTGTTGCGCTAGGAGCTGTAGTTCCAGCTAAAGTGGGAGCGGATATTGTCCACGATGCAGTTGCTGTGCCGCTTGAAACTGAAGTGAATGCTTCAATCGCCGTCGCTGTCAGACTAGAGTAGTCTGTTGAGTTGAACAGCCATATTGGTACTCCTGCTTGAGCTGGCGTTGGAAGCGTTGCAGTTAGTGCGAACGATCCACCTGCTGTTGCATGGCCTGAAACTGGTCCAGCCAATGTAACAGCTGCACTCGATAGAGTGTATGTCTGGATTGTTGCTGATGTTCCTGCTGAAAGGCTTGTAGATGTGGCAGTAGCGCTGATTTGCGACTTAGAACCATAGTCTACTCCGTAGAAGTAGTAGTATCCTGTCAGAGTCGTTGTTGACGAACCCGCTCCGATGACTACGGTTTCAGATGGTGCGAGGGTCGGTGTGTATGGATATGTTCCACTGTATGTGGCTGTAGCTGAAAAACCAGCTACTTGACCTGTTATTGTGTTCGCCGCAACCACGACATTGGTTGGGTTGACATTGCTGAAAACAGCAGCGTTCCCGAATTTGTCCGCTGTGCTGACGCTGATCGAGCTGCCAGCAATTGCGTTTGGATAATTCGTAGATGTCACGTTGTATATTTGACCTTTGGTTGATGTTAAGACTGTTATCGCGACTGTGGTAACTGCACCAGCGATGATGTCAGTTGATGCAAATGTTATTGCAGTCGAGATGTCTCCTCCAGCGCTGTTGGTTGCAAGTTTACCGCCGCTAACAGTAAGAGTCAGTGCAGTTCCTGCCAAAGTGTCGTTGAAGGTGACTGAGGATGCGCTAGGACTTGCAACTGAAGTGAATGTTGATGGCGAAACCGTTGTGGTTGTTCCTGAGGCTTTGACCGTCAATGGCAGACCAGAGTCTGTTGACTGGATTGTCAAAGCATAGTTGCTTCCTGCTGTTATCGATGAGCTAGGTCCGGTGAGAGTTAAGCTGCCGGCTGCATCTGAAGTTTCATAGATTGTAATTGAACCAAGAACTGTGTTTGCACCAGTTGTGTCTGTTACTGAAGTCGAGAGAGAGTAGCTGTCGGCAACACCAGTTGTGGTCAAAGCCGCCTCCGTTGTAAAGCTCAGGAGAAGTGTTATCGTTGCACCGCCAGGAATCAATGTTGTTCCAGAAGTTGGAGTGTATACGACCGCCCATGGTCCTGAACCGAAGACAGAGACTGTAACGCCTGCAGGGACACCCGATATAGCTGCGGAAATAAATCCGCTTGTTGGACCTACACTCGCTGCGGCTTTGGGAACTGAAATGGTAAGAGATGTAATGATTGGATTTCCATTTGGATTAGCTGCTGAAATGGTTCTAGTAACAGCTGCGCTTAATCCAGCCAATACTGACGCGTCTATGGTGGCTGTAGCTCCTGTAACAGTTGCAGGTGCAGAGCCGGTTGCAACCGCTGTAGGCGAGAACGCCCCAACGGCGGGTAAAAAGGTGAAAGCGCTAACTAATAGTAAGAAGGATACTATTAGGACGCTGAGTTTCATTTTGTCCGTTCTAAGGAAAGTCATTGTTATTCCTAGCCAGCAGTAGTGTTTTTGATATATAACACTTTCCAACATCGCGCTTGGATATTTTTCCGAATTTTCTCAACACTTGAGATACCGATCTCTTCCAAATCTGGATCTGAAAGAGATCTCTCATTGGCCAATCTCAAGGGCAATCACACCAAGATCGCATCATCAATTGCGAAGTCGTAAAATTAGGATAAAAAACTGAATGATCAAAAAATTCACAAAAAGTTCAGGATGGCCCAAAATCTAAATCAAGTCTGCGCTATTTCGTAAACTCGAACGTCAGGATTAGAAAATATCAAAGTCAGATTCGCATTGGAGGATGCAGGGAATGTGTTCCATGGGAATAATCCAGAGACGTTAGGCACATTGGAAGTTACAAAGTTTGTAACTATGATGTATCCAGAGCTCGTATTCTTCGCGACTTGAATCGCGCTAGATACGTTGAATATGTATTGATAGTGCGTCAGCCTTCCAATCATCAGGTTGGAATAAGTAAAGCGCCAGTCAGACACTGAAAGGTATTGCGATCCATTTGGCGTATTGGTCTTGAGCCAGTAAATCGATTGGTACACATAGTTTTGGGATTGAGCTACAGCACCCGTATCAGTTAGGGCATCTCCCAGCATGATCTGTCCCCAAGAGCCAACGAGGATCGCGCCGAACAAAATGACGAATAAGGCCAATGGTACGAGCTGACTTTGACCGCTTCGGCTCTTTATCCTCTTGCTCATCGCTGCCTTCTTTTGCGGACTCTGCCTTCCCCCTCTCATTGTAAACGGCAGAATCGAAAACAGTGCATAACCAGAAGTTAGAGTTAGCGGTACCAGCGTCTCGTACGAAAAGCGCCACGCCGAGATATTGAATGGCGCAGCTATCATGAGAGCAAGTAGCCATACAATAGGAATGGAAAGCAAAATGTTCTTCAAGACTAAAGCTCTGTACACAAAAAATGCTAGCAAAATTAACGAAACTATTAGGGCAACATCGTTTTCCATTTCCACTGCCATGTAGCTCAATACCGGAAAGAAGGAAAGCTCGTTTGAAAGAAAAGTCGAAGCTTCCTGAACCCCGCCGCCGCTTGTCGCCAAGAAAAGTATGCGGCTAGCTAGATTCGGATATAGTACCAGCGGTACGCCAGCAGGAGCTATTGTAATGATTGCCGCAGTTAGGAATCGTCTAAAACTTGGATCGGCAACACTTCGTACTCTGATAAGTCTAAAAATTGGGAGCAGTATCAGTGACGGCAAAAGCGTGAGAAGCGAATAGTGGGACATGTACGCATTGATTAGGGCTATAGCGAAGAGTATCCACGGTAGGAAGGACTTTGATTCTACAACATTGATTACAGCGACAATCAGGAACAGTGCGGCGAGAATCCCGTAAAAGTTCGGATATAGTCCGCTATCGAACACTCCCGCATACCAAACCATACCGGAGAACGAATAGAGGATAGTCGTTATCATGGCAGCCCTGTCACTCGCAAAAATCTTCTTCGCGGCATAGAAGAAGAGTAGCGGCGAAATAGTCACCAAAATCGCCATAATCCGTTGAATAACCACCAAGGGTTCGCCGCCAACCAGAAGAACTCCCGCTGCTAGCTGGTAATGAACTCCGAAATACAACAGTCCACCCGGAATTGAGGTAATCGATCCTGAGATCAATCCCAGCACATACTCCACATGCACAGTTGGATCTTGAGCGAAATATTCAGGAAATATCGGGTATTTCTGCAAGTACACGAGAAGCATTAATCCCTGAAGTATCATAATCGCAAAAAGCGTGAAATCAATGCGGGCGGGCCTGACCGGGAAGGCAACTTTTCTCTTCGATGCCGCCGAAATAATTAGAGCTACCAGACCTATCGCAATTACAAGATAGACCGAGTTTACGCCGATTCCGGTGAGTCCGAAGAAGCCCGATGTTTTGATTAACAGTGCAACAGCGTCGATCGAAAGTCCTAGTGCGAAGGCGAGCGCAACTCTTTCAGCTAATGATTCACTGCGCCAGAGATCAAGCAACTCACCGAATCCAATCCCTGGGAGGAAGATGAAGAGCAGGTAAACGAGATAGCCTGCGGCATCTGCGGTCGGCATTCGAAACTCGTTCGTTCCCTATTGAAAAATAAGTCTTGCTAGGTTTTCAATTGATTCATCATGAAATCGTAATTGTTGAATTAACTATCTGCGATAGAGTGACTCCACTCGCTGTCTCAGCGTACAAGTTCACAGAGTAGCTGCCAGAACGAAGTCCATTCAGAAGCAATGTAGTACTTTGCTCGCCGCCTCCGCCCAAAGGCGCAATGGTTGAATCTTGTTGACTAGCGATCAATCCAGTTGTATTGTTTTTCACGACCAAGACCACGGTTGCCTGAATCTGCAAAGGAAAGATATTCACGTAGGTCGCATTGAATTCTTCACTTCCATTGGCAAGTAGAATGGTTTGCTTATTGATCAATGAGAATAGCTCATTTGTAGGCGTTCCCACAATCAACGTAGAATATGAAATCGTTACTTGAGCGCTCGCTTTGCTCAACGTGACGGTCCCTGACAAAGGCGAAGTAAGATAAGCTCTTGAAAAGTTCGAGGGGTAAGGTTGCGACAGTGTGTAGTTGTAAGCGCCGAAGGGAACGTTGAACACGATTTGATTGGTGGCCGAAGATTTTGCAACACCAGCAAGAGTAACCGACCATTTAGTTCCTGATGGTAAACCCGATTCGAGAAAACTTATTGAAGGGAGGGTTGATGTTGTGCTCGGGCTAGTCGTAGTCTCAGTTACAGTTGAGCTCGAGGTTGTCGTATTTCGATTAACATTTGGAATTGTAACTGAAACAATGGCGGTTTGACCATCGGCGCTGTTTACGACCACCCTCACCGAAGTTGGAATACTTTGGTTTTGCAAGATTGCTCTTATGAACACTCCAACATCATTCGTCTGATTAACTCCGTCACTCCAATACGCGGTGAAATTATACGGCGCGACACCGCCAGTCTCGTTTATTCCAATAGTTAGTTGAACGCTGTTGCTTGGGCCGGGGTTTGTGGTAATGAAGTTCACTCCTGCAGATAGAGGACCAATCGTGTGAGTTGTAGTATGAGTAGTGATAGTAGTGGACGGCTTGTAATAGATACCTGATCCAATCCCCGCTATCAGTACAATGGCCACTACAACAACCGCGAGAGTTCTCTTTCCGGGCCTAAAGCCCCTCGGTGGCGCGATGTTGGAAGGAATATAAGATGTCGTTTCTTCTTGTTCACTTTCCCCGTACCTAGTGTAGGAAGCGATTTGGAGAACAACGCCCAAGACAAGAGCGTAGAAAGCGTAGACCGCGATGCTGTTTGCGGTGCTGGACCGACCCGCGCTGAGTAGTGCAGCCGAAGCGATCAGGAGAACAATAAACGCAAGGATGAAGGGAGCTCCCCAGTTTGTTCGAATGTACCCAAGCGCCTTTTCACGCAAATTGGTCATTTAAAATCTAGTCACCTAAGTTGTGGGTAGCTTCTGCTTAACTTTCGAAATCTTTCAGAGCTTTCGCCCACTTTTCCGTCGTCATATCCCGCGTCATCTATCAATTTTATCTGTAGTAAAATGATCAGTTTTCTTCAATATCTCTTCACAATGGCACTGCTATAGAGATAAACGGGCATTGCGGCTTCTCTTCTGACTTGCGATAATCTCGGCAGAAGAACCGCGTGCCTTTGGTCCTTTCCTTATGACCTCGGAAATCGAGGGAAGCTCGTCTTCTTGGGAGGACAAGTCTCTCGCGAGATTTGTGGACGCGTAGGACTCTAGGGACGCTTCTTCTCTCCTTTCTGTATGCAGTTCTTTGATCATCTTGTACACAAGCTCTCTCCGATCTTTGTCAACACCTCGAAGATCCTTGAGAGTTAGAACCGGCACGATTAGCGCTCCCTGTTCCGTTTCGATGAACTTTACTTTGGAACCCTTTTTGAGATTGTGCTTTCTTCTTATTTCAACAGGAATCGTAACTGTTCCTTTCTCTGTTACAGTATGACTCAACACAGATTTCCCCATATATTGATGGCAAGTATGTAATATGACTCTTAGGTATTACCTCTGACCTCACAATCTCCCTGCTCAATCAAAGACCATGTATTCATACAAAAAGCAGTCAAGTCTTGTAGATAGCGCTATCTTTCCAGCGAGGCTTGTGTCAAACATGACCAGCTCTTTCCACAAGCTTTTCGTGCCAAGGCGGAAGTTTGTACTCTTCGGCTCTGTATATTCGCTGGTAGGGTTTGATATCCAGAACCGGAGTTCCGTCAAACAAATCTAGGTCAGTGACGACTAGTTTGGTTTTTTCCAATTTGACAATCGGAACTAGGCTCAACCCAATCGGATTTGGCCGGGTCGGAGAATCCAGCGCGAAAACTCCGACGAGAGGCAGTTCTTCCAGTGCGAAGCCGTGCCTCAACAAGCCTCTCGGCTTTACCTTGAGCGGCCCTATTTGTTCCGGCTTTAACTTGTTGAAATATCCCAGTACGAATATGTGCGAAAATCCAGCGAGACCGTCCAGCGCTTCCTCAAACTCTGGATAGATTTCAACCGTAGACTCTTGCCCTGGAATTCTTTTCCTCACTTCATCATCTGAAGCCTTCGTATGAACGACTCCAATCGGCTTGAACCTGATCTCCTCTCTTTGACTCTGCAACTGTCCTATCTCCCGTAGCGCCTAGCAAAATTAGTCAAGACCGACTCGAATTCTTCGGGTTGTTCCCGATAGCAAAAGTGCCCGGCGTGGTTTACAATGTGCATCCGGGATTCTGGTACGTTGGGCATGATCAAGTTCATGCATGGTATCCCGCAAGTATCCATTGTAGCCGAGGGGTCATTGTAGGCCCACATCACTAGGGTAGGACAGTTTTTCAGGCCCCCCTTTCGTATCCACTCCTGCGCCTCCTTTTGCCTTTCAACGACGTCCGCCTTGAATACCTTCATGAGTCCCGAATCCATCTTCGCTTGAGCTTCTTTGATCTTCGGCTGTTTCCAAATCTTCTCCATCGCGTCTACATAGTCTTCCGTAACGTGTCTGTCTGAGTAGGAGTTTGCCACAACGAGATACTTGAGCTTCGCGCGAATGTCCGAAATCTTCTCTGCCTCTCTTTCCCACTGCTCGTATATCGGGTTGGGTGGTGTCATAAGTGTCGAGCTATCGACTATGGTCAGCGTTGCAAAAGATTCAGGGTGCTCAAGGGCGAGGCGCGCACCTGCATACCCTCCTCGAGAATGCCCAACAACATTGACGTTCTTAAGGCCCATTGTCTTTACAAAACCGAAGGCGTGCTTTACTGCCGACCCGATGAGGTACTCTCCATCGCTTCGCGGATTATCAGTGAACCCCTGCCCGATTTTGTCTATCGCGTAAACTTTGAAATTCTTCCCCAAACTGTCGATGTTTAGACCCCAGTCGTCAGCGCTGTCGTATCTGCCAAAGTGGCCACCGTGTATCAGCAACATTGGCTGCCGAGCATTGTTGCCATCATTTTCCGACTCGATGTACCTAGTCCGTATGCCATCTACACTCACAAATTTCTCTTTCATTGAAATCTACGACGCCTTTCTCTCATCCCGTAGATGCCATTACGAAGATAGTAAAGTGTTTTCTGATGTTTCTGTTGTGAAATAATGTTGTCGGTCAGAACGCAATAGCAAGATAGAAAACAATAATTTATCGAACAAACAACAGCTGGCGGCGCGTCCTTGACTGAACAGAAAAAACCCCGAAAGCGAAAGAACTCCCAGGTGGAACCAGTAGCGCCAAAGCCGGAAAATTCAAAGGCCGTGAATATGGACGCGATAAGCCAGGAACTCGCAAAGCTCGACTCTAGAAGGCAGGACCTTGCAAAGAAACTCGACGACGCACAAAAGTCTCAGGACTATGAGGCCTTCCAGAAGATAGGGAACAACTATCTTGGAACGATTCTGGAGAGCATCAATCTATACATCGATCTGATCAAGGAAATAAGTTCAGATCCCGTAGCCGGCGAGCTAAAGACAGAGTTTGCTGACATTGTGAAAAAGGGAAGCGCAAGCAAGGGATTGGAAGGTCAGTCTGAATGGATCTCAAACGACGTATCTCCTCTGTACGAAAAAGTCCGGCAAATTTGCGCGTGCGTCTACGCGGCGGTAGCTAAGATAGATCAGGAAGCAAACAGGATAGCCTAGCGGCGGATTCCGGCTTCGCGGAGCATCTCTCGAGCGCGAACCTCAGAATCGTGAAGATGATTCGGGCACCTGGCTAGGGATTCTCCGTAAACATCGGCCCAGAGCCAGCCTTTTGCAAACAGAACTTGTGTAGAGCTCTTCGCGGAAATGCCGCAAATGTCGCAGTGAAGTTCCAGAAATTCTTCAGAGTTCATTCTTCATTTCGGGAAAAGATCTGGATAGAAAAGTCTTGTCGCAGAGTTTTTTTTGGAAGATTCTAGCTCGTGTAAGACGCTGTTGCATTGAATTCGATCGACGAGCCAAACGGCGTTACAATTTGTATGGTGTACTGTTGTCCTCCGATAATGCCCTGCGGCGCGTACGGCGGATTTGGGCTGTTCAGCGTGTTGATGAATCCAAGGTAGTACAAAACCACGACTTGATTCGGCTTGATTGTCAAACCTACTTGATTCGCTGGAATCGGCGCACTGTTCGGGCCGGGTTGTATTACCGACCCATTGGTTAGAATCAAAAACGTCGCAACAGTTACCTGAGAAGAGTTACTTGTAGCTGGTTGTGAAGCGGCCGGCAAAGGACCCGTCACCCCCTTGGAATTACCCGTATTGGTAATCACCTCAGTGATTGTCGTGACTGTCGTGATGGTCGAGACAATTGTAGTAGTGCTCACGTTCGCACCTGTCTGTGTGCTCTGGGGTGCGGCTGCTAAAATGTTCAACGCGGAAATCGTCATAGGAGTTGTTCCAGTGTTATTCAGTACGATTACCATCGTAGTCGGATAAATCTGAGCCGGCACTTCCTCAACCAAGTTGTCTCCAATAGGTGTGGGCCCCTTCCACCAAGATTGGTTGTTGATGTTTTGAATTGTCGAGCCCGTTACAGCAAGAGCTCCTGTCCAGGAAGCTTCTGGAATCGGCACTCCTTGAGTTGCGGTCACAATTTGAAAGACCAGTCTCCCGCCGTTGGACAATGCAAGCACGGTCGGTGTGACATCAATCACAAATCCTGCGGAAGCGTTTGGCTTTACCAGCGCCCCGCCGTTGGACAATTGTATGACGATCTGATTCAGCGGAATCGAGGCCGTGTAATTCTTTCCAGCAAATGTAACAGTCGCATTGGTGATATCAAAGCGCGCCTGGTCATAGATTCCGCTGGACACTTTGGCACTGCCTAGAGTTTGGCCAACGTTCAACACTGACATTAGATCTATAGTTCCAGCTTTTGCTATCGTGAACCAAACGTAGTTACTGTTCTGATCAAGAGTACGCGCTTCTATGTCAGAGTAGGCAATGTAAATGTGAGTCGTCCCCGCGGGCGCAGTAGGTGGATCTGGCGGGTCCGTAATTTGCGCTGCTAGCACACCCGTTGGGATTGGAGAGTTTACCGAGGTAACTGATGTAACAGTAGTACTACTAGTAACGGTCGCAGACGACGGGTTTGTAATGTAATGACCCTGCTCGAGTGCCGTGACTCCAGCGATGATACCGGTAGCAATCAAAATGCCCACTAAGATCATGAGCATGAGCTTCCTAGCTCCGTTCATAGCAACGCAATTTGTGCTCACGGCTTATTGAGCTTTAGGTATAGTTTTGATGAAATGAGACGAAGAAATGGAGATTAGACAATCAAAGAAAAGTACTGCTTTGACCAAAGATATTATACGCGCACCATAGAATAGTTTCTGCAACGAAGATCTCTGGAACCTAGCTTCATTAGGTTTAAGTCAAAGAGTTGAAAGTGAAAAGTTGTTGCCACTCGGATCAGACGGCGCAGATCTGAAGGGAAATACCCTTCGAGTCTACACGTACCTGTTCAAAGTGCAAAGATCCGGCGTCAGGGAAGCTCAAAGATCCCTGGGTTTCAAGAGCGCGTCGCTCGCTCAGTACCATTTGGATAAGTTGGTGGACATGGGCCTTGCGACAAAGGATGAGGGCGGCAATTATTTTCTCGCGAGGGAGATCAAGATCGAAGCTCTGGAAGCTTTTCTGAAAATTGGTAGTTATCTGATTCCGAGGTTCGTACTTTACTCTGTCATCCTGACGATGTTGTTTGTCTACTTTATCTTCGCAGTCGGTGACGTAATTTCGAGCATCAGTATATGGGCCTACATCTTCGCTCTCTCGGGCCTCGCGATAACTTGGTACGAGACCGTACGCGCTTGGAGAAAGTCGCCATAGAATGGTTAAAAACCTCGGAAATCAAAGGATACACTCCCTTCGGAGATGCCAATCAAATGTCAACCGCAGCAGAAAGACGAGAAAAGAAGAGAATTGAGAACGAAGAGAAGGTCCAGA
>Ga0307372_10006169_pt1 | contig 17665 bp, 15 predicted proteins | sample OX1MG_FD_202533 | JGI IMG/M metagenome (GOLD analysis project Ga0307372, IMG submission 202533) | Soil microbial communities from Risofladan, Vaasa, Finland - OX-1 | ecosystem: Environmental > Terrestrial > Soil > Coastal area > Acid sulfate soil | place: Finland: Risofladan, Vaasa | collected... | reverse complement strand
CAGACTTGCGAAAAGCCGCCGGCCGTCGCGCACGCCCTCGAGATACATCCCGATCGCGCGCGTGGCCGGATCGTCCGCCATAAGGTCGAGGTAGTCCGCCGCTTCCAGCATCAGCACGTTGCCGATCGACGCGGCCTTGTTGATGCGGATGCCGCGGGTGGGCGCCTGCAGACAGAAATTGATGCTGTGGGTGCCGCTTTGCGAGATGAAACAGACGTCGCCGCCGCTGCCAACCGCCAGGTCGGGAAAGTTGCACAACCCGATCGACGGGTTATACAACCCCATGCAGTTGGGACCGACCAGCGCGATGTCCGACTCGGCGGCGGTCGCGCGCAGCTCGCGCTCCAACTTAACCCCCAGCTCCTCGCCGGTCTCGGAAAAGCCCGAGGTGAAAAAGCCGATGCCTTTGACGCCGGCGGCGACGCAATCCTTGAGGATGCGCGGCGCGATCTGGCGGGGCACGGCGCTCACCGCATAGTCGATTGGCTCGGGCACCTCGGCCAGGCTCCGGCAATTGGTCACGCCCATGGCCTCGATGCCGGGGATTTCGTTGGGGTCGATTTGCACCGAGTACAGTTTGCGCGAGAACCGCGACATCGCGCGCAACCACATGTAACCGCCCATCCGCTTGTCGCCGATGACCGCGACCGCGCGCGCGTCGAAGGCCCGGCCGAGGTTCTCGACTCGCCGCGTGTGGCGCGGATCGGCGGCCGGCGCGGACTGCGCTACGCCTGGCTCGAGCAGGATGCGCGCGTCGAGCACCCGCAGGCCCCTGGGGTAGGCGACCACCGGATTGAGGTCCATCTCGCGTAGCGCGGGACGGCTGGCGGCGAATTCCGATATTTTCGCGACCAGGGCGGCGATCGCGTCAAGGTCGGCCGGCGCGCTTCCGCGAGCGCCATGCAACAGAGCCGCGCCGCGCAACCCATCGAGCATCGCGCGCGCGCCGGCGGCGCTGACCGGCGCGATTCTGAGCGAACTGTCCTTGAAAATCTCGACCAGCACGCCGCCGAGCCCCACCATCACCAGCGCCCCGAAGCGATCGTCGCGCGTCACCCCGGCAATCAATTCGAGTCCCGGCGCCGCCATCGCCTGCACCGCGACGCCGTCGAAGCGCGCGTCCGGACGCGCGGCGGCGAGGCTCTGGCGGATGCGCTCGAAGGCGGCCCCGACCTCGGCGGAGGAGTTCAGACCCAGCGCTACGCCGCCAACTTCGCTCTTATGCACCGCCTGTGGCGAGAGCACCTTGAGCACGACCGGAAACCCCACGCGCGCGGCGAGGTCCGCCGCCTGCTCGGCGCTCCGCGCGAGATGAGCGGTGGCGACCGGGATTCCGATCGCCTCGAGGATTTGCTTGGATTCGATTTCCGACAGTTCGGTGCGGCCGGCGCCCAGGGCCTTCGCGATTATCCGGTCGCTAATGGCGTCCACACGAGGCCTATAGCAAAGGCGCCGCGGGATTTGAACCGCGACCGCGATTTGAAACGCGCGCGCGCGACGGCCAAGATGCGATGAGCGCGGCAAGCGGATGAAGTATCGGAGCGAACAGGTTAAAGGGAGTCGGGCCAAAGATCGCCAGGTCGAAGATCGCAACGACGCGAGCGACCGGCGGGTCTTCGTCACGCGGCCGATCGCGGAGCCCGCACTCCACCGGCTAGCCGCTATCATGCGGGTGGATCTCTGGGACGACGAGATGCCGCCGCCACCCGACGAGTTGCGGGCGCGCGCGCGGCAGGCCGACGGCGTGCTCAGCATGGTGACCGACCGCTTCGACGCGGCCGTGATTCGCGCCCTGCCCCGGCTGCGCGCGATCAGCAACCTGGCGGTCGGTGTGGACAATATCGACCTCGCCGCCGCCACCCGCGCCGGCGTCGCGGTCGGCCACACGCCGGGCATCCTGACCGAGACCACAGCCGACCTGGCCTTTGCGCTGCTGATGGCGGCCGCGCGGCGAATCGCCGAAGGCGACCGCTACGTGCGCGGCGGGCGATGGCGAACGTGGGGGCCCAAGGTGCTGCTGGGACGCGACATTCACGGCGCCACGCTGGGGATCATCGGATGGGGCGCGATCGGACAGGCGATGGCGCGGCGCGCGGCCGGCTTCGGGATGCGCGTGCTCTACCTGCCCGGCCGGCATGCCGCGCGCGCGGCTGGCAGCCGGCGCCCGCGATCATCAGCCGGCGCGGCTCCTCCGGCGGCGGAGCCCAAAAGCCTCGAGCGGCTGCTGGCCGAGTCGGACTTCGTTTCGTTGCACCTGCCGCTCACGGCCACAACGCGTCACATGATCGGTGCGACGGAATTGGCGCAGATGAAACGCAGCGCCATCCTGATCAACACGGCGCGCGGCGCAATCGTCGATCGGCAGGCGCTCATCGGCGCGCTCCGGGCGGGACGGTTGGCCGGCGCCGGACTCGACGTGACCGACCCCGAGCCGATCGATGCGGACGATCCGTTACTCAAGCTGCCCAACGTCGTGGTCACGCCGCACATCGGCAGCGCGAGCCACGCGACGCGGCTCAGGATGGCCGAGCTCGCGGTGGATAACCTGCTCGACGTATTCGAAGGACGGCGGCCGCGGCATTGCGCCAACCCGGCGGTGCGCATGCGCTGACGCACAGCCGGGCCGGCAGCCCGAAGAAACGCAGCGTTACTTGATCAAGACCGGTCGTCCGCGAGCGCCGGCGAATGGCGCGCCCGGCGAGCCGGTGCTGTCGAAGGATTCCTGATCGATGAAGGTCGCCTGAATCGTGCCGCCGCTGACCGAGGAGATCCACACCGCGGCAAAGGCCACTATCTCGACTTGGCTCTTTCCGTTCGGGCTACTCCAGACCACCATCGGAAGAATGACCGCGCGCGGGTCGCTGGGGTCATGATCGGCGGCGGTCCCGCTGGGAAACTCGCTCGCCGCCTGCGCGATGCGGTCGTTGAAACCCTGGTCGACGGGGCCGACCGACTTTCCAGGCTCGGTGTCGACCCACTGGCCAATAGCAAGTGGTCCCTGGTACCCGTCGGCGATGTTGGTGCGTTCGTTGGCGCCGCCGTTGCCGCCCAGCGACAGCGAGCCCCAGTTACCGGGACCCACCGTGTTCTCGCGAAGCGCAAGCGACTCGCCCGAAACATAGGGCGTCGTGGAGTCCAGGCCAATCGGAAGCACGTCACATTGGCCGACCGTGCTGCAGAAATTTCCCGGAATGACGGTGGGCTGGCTGCCCGGCGTAGCCACCGCGCTGGAGCAATTCACGCAACTCGGCGGAAGCGGCATCTGCGCGGTCGCGGAAGCGGTCACCGTTCCCTGTGTGAGTCCGACCAGTCTGAGAAACATGTAGGGCACGGTGCGCTTGGCGCTCACCGTGATGGTCGAATAGTTAGGGCCCGGGACGGAGGCCTGATTGCCGCTCCCGTCCGTGACCAATTCGCTGTTCCTGATGCCGTCTTTCTCGGCGTACGCAACGGCGACACTGATTGCCTGAGGTGCGGCCGATGAGTCGCTTTCGAGGTAGCCTGCTCCGGCAAGAGCGGCGGCGTCGACGCCCTTCTGCAGAATGACCCAGTTCAAATATAGGACCGCTATATCGGCGCCCAGCCCCATTGCACCGAGAAGTACCGTGATTACCAGGATTAGGGTTATTCCGATCTGCCCCCTACCAGCAGTACGTTTGATGTTCAAAGCCTGCCCCCCCCGATGTTTAGGCTTCCACTAGAAAACCCCCTCAGATGTTAAAGCATTTTATGTGCCGTGAATTTGTCTAATAAATTCAATAGAGATGCGTAAACGACAAATCGATGGCAAGGATGAAGCGCAGCACCACGTTGCGCAATCGCAACGGGACATGGCAGCGTCGTGCAGTGGAAAGGAAAGCGGCGCCGGACTGTCGGTCCGACGCCGCTTCTAAAAGAATCGCCGAGGCGGAACTACTGAGTTACCATCATCTGCGTACTGGAAAGGGTTTTAGGGAACGGGATTCCGAGGAAATTCGGGTTGGTGCCAGAGGGGTCGAGGTTCAGAAAAAGGATGGAACTGGTGTCCATGGCCAGCGTGATCTGCACCCCCACCCCCGGCTTCCTCTGAGTCGCGCAAGACGTTACCCCCGAGCCGTCCGCTGCCGTGCAGACCATCTCCACGCCGATTCCGGCCGACGGTGAACTGGTGCAGCTAACTCCGTGGCTGGCAACTTTGCCCATAAATCCCGTAGCTACATTCGCATTCAAGTACGGCGACACAGTGCCGCCACTGATGAGAGTTACCACGTCGGAGCATTGCGGGCTGTTCACCGCATTGCCCTTGGCATCCTTAAGGCTGTTGTTTCCCGGGTTCGTGGCCCATCGCGTGATCTGGTAGTTCATCTGTCCCAGCGCCATGTACTCCCGTCCAATGGCGGCCATCTGGATCGCGACGAACAAGATGATAAAGGCGACGAAGCCCATCATCAGGAATTCGGTCATCGCCTGCCCTTTGGTCATTGCGCCCATACTCCGAGATGCGCGATTCGCAGCGCGTACCTTCATCTCACGATCTCCCGGCAAGAACCAATCGGCCTGAACTAATTGATCAGCACGGGGGGGGCCATCGAACCGAGGTTCGGCGCTCCGGAACTGCCTGTGGTTACACAGTTGTTAGTAGAGACATAGCACGCGCTGATCGCTGAGGTAGTGCTGCCCTGCTCCAGGTACATCAGCGCAAAGCCTTCTATTTGCCTGCTGCAATTGCCGTTGCAATTGGTGAAGTCGATAGCAGGAACGGCGACCAGGCAGGGGTCGTTGCATTTGAGCGCACTGGTGTCGCCGCCATTTAAACATGGGTCGGTGCTGGAATTGACTGGAGCGCATGATGCCAGCCTCGCATCAAGCCCTTTTTGCGCAGGCTGAGCGTTATCTTTGCCTATGCCTGGGGACGTACTGATAGTTTGGCCAAAGGAGAGAGTCCCTGCGAGGCCGCCCGCGAGCGCAGTGCCGAGTCCGCTTGCCCCCTGTCCCTGCCCAACGTCTACCCAGCCCCAGTTACCCGGTGCGCCACCCGATGACTGCATATTGTTGTTGTTGTTATTGAGTACGAATTTCGAACCAAACGTAACGTCTGGTGGGTTAAAAGCACTAAACAGGTCGGCCACACTCTTGCACGGGCTCTTGCATTGGAGCCCAACGGGAAACACTGGAGCGCCGCCTGTGGCCTCTATCGCCGCCGTCGCGCTCGCGGCGACCGAGGCTTCCTGGAGGCCAATCATCTTGCCGAAGAAATAAGGGACCGAACGCTTGATGATCACGGAGACCTGTTTATCTTGGACCGTCGGGGTCATGATTTTGTCCACGAATCCTCCCGGATGGGAGGCTTGCGTACACGCCACGGGAGTGGTGGAGACGTTGGACGGGTCGCTGACGCCGTTCATGCAGGCGTAACCGTACACATAGTTATCAGCGGCGGGAGTGACGCTCGGCGCCGAACCTGGTACTCCGGTCAGTTGCGAAGCTCCGGCCAGAGCTGCCGCGTCGGCGGCCTTTTGCACCATCGCCCAATTGAGATAGATGATTGAGAAATCCGCGCCCAGCGCCATAACCCCCAGCAGCACCGGCAGGACCAAGGTAAAGAGAACCAGTAGCTGTCCTTTTAGGAACCGAGAATGTGCTTTCATCGCAGACCCCCATGAGTTCGAAAGACGCCCGGACGTCGAACCAGAAAACCCGAACCGCCCCCGCCCCTTACCCTATCTGACCTATGTTATGCTTAGACATTCTGTGCATTTTAGCGACGCGAGGCAAGACCCATTGTGCCCATCGGAAGCGTTTTTGCTCCGGATGACACTTAAGTGCTTGATTTTGAACGCATCTTACGGGAAAGAACAATGCCCGCACCATGCGCTCGCAGCGCCAGAACGAATGCTTAGATCGCCGCAGCGATCGCTTGTGAAAGCGTGAAACGTCCTTCGTAAAGAGCACGACCCGTAACTACGCCTGCGATTCCGCGCCGAAACAGACGGCTCAGCGCAACGACATCATCGATTCGAGCGACCCCGCCGGAAGCAATTACCGGCGTCTCCGAGGATCGCGCGACCGCCTCGTACATTTCGATGTCGACCCCATTTTCGGTACCATCGCGCGATATGTCAGTCAATATGACCGCGGCTATTCCAGCCTGCCGGAAGCGCTCCAAAGCATCAGTCACGACAAGCTGACTTGTCTCGCGCCAACCCTTGATTGCCAAACGTCCCTCACGCACATCGAGCGAGCCAAACACGCGTCCCGGATGCTCGTGGCAGGCCTCGGCCAGCATCAAAGGATTGAGCATCGCGGCCGATCCGATCGACACATAGTCCGCGCCCGCCGCGATGGCCGCGCGCACCGAGTCGATCGTTCTGAGCCCTCCGCTTACGTCCAGTGCGCAACCGACCGCCGCGCGGATTGCGCGGATCGATTCCAGGTTGCGCGGTGCGCCGGCAATCGCACCGTCGAGATCCACGACGTGGATCATCCGCGCGCCCTCGTGCTCGAAGGCGCGGGCGACCGCCGCGGGGTCCTGGCCGTAGACGGTCGCGCGGTCCATCTCGCCGCGCAAAAGGCGCACGACTTCGCCGTCCTTGAGATCGATCGCCGGAATGACGGTGAACTTGTCGAACAAGTGGTTTTTTTACGAGAGCGTACCCTTGGTCGAGAGCACGCCGCCGCCCGAGCGCGGCTCGCGCCCGGTCGCCTGGTCCATCGCGCGCGCGAGCGCCTTGAAGGCGGCCTCGATGACGTGATGCGGGTTGCGACCGCCAATCAGGTTGAGATGCAGGTTCATCCCGGCTTCGTCGCTGAAGGCCTTCATGAAGTCGTGCACCAGCTCGGTCTGGAAGGTGCCCACCCGCTCCTGCGCGATCGGCACGTTGTAGGCAAGGTAGCTCCTGCCGCTGATGTCGACCACGGCCGAGCACAGCGCCTCGTCCAGCGGTACCATCGCCTCGCCGAAGCGCCGGATGCCCGCGCGATCGCCGAGCGCCTGCCGAAAGGCGCGCCCGAGCACGATGCCGACGTCCTCGACCGTGTGATGCTCGTCGATATGGAGATCGCCGCTCGCCTGGATCACGAGATCGAAGAAGCCGTGGCGCGCGAAGCTCTCGAGCATGTGGTCGAGGAACGGAACGCCGGTCGCGACCGCGCCGCGACCGCCGCCGTCGAGATTGAGCGCGACCTTGACCTCGGTCTCGCGCGTCTTGCGTTCGACCGCGGCGGAACGGGCGGAAAGCGCCTCGCCATCGGCGCTCGCGCCAGCGTGCGGCTTGTCGGCGGAAGCAACTTTCAAGCGCGCGGTCTTTAACTGTGACTTGTTGAACTGTGACTTGTTGGCCATCTTCATTACGCCGACCGCTTATGCCGCCCGACGGGCGCGCCGCACGCCGTACCGCATATCGCCACGCTGTCATCCTGGCACTGTCATCTTATCTGTCAGGCGGCCTTGGTGTAACTCGCGCGGCAGGATTTTTTCACCTTTGCCCGGGACAAGGAACCTTTCCTTATTCCAGGAGAGGTCGCCGCGAGCATCGCGTAAAACTCTCTGGTCCAAGCAGAAAACAAAAATGACCTGCTTCACCTTTTCCGCCGCACGTTGCGCGCGCCCTTGTGACCCAGCCGCAATTCGACCGCCCGCGCATGGCCCTCGAAACCTTCCATGCGGGCCAGCAGCGCGAGCGCGGGCCCGAGTTTTTCGATCGCGCGGCCGGAGGCCTCGATTACACTGGTGCGCGCGACAAAGTCATACGCGCCCAGCGGTGAGGCGAAGCGCGCCGCGCCACCTGTGGGCAGCACGTGATTGGGTCCGGCGAGGTAATCGCCGAGCGGCGCGGGGCTAAGCTCGCCCACGAACACCGCGCCCGCCGCGCCTACCCGCCCAAGCCATCGCCGCGCGTCCTTGAGGTCGAGTTCGAGATGCTCGGGTGCGATCCGGTTGGCCAGCGCGAAGGCCTCCTCGAGACTATCGACCACGACCAGGGCCCCGCGCCGTTGGAACACGCGCCGGACCGCGGCCGCGCGCGGGAGATCGGCGAGCGCGGCCTCGAGCGCGACGGCGACGCGCTCGGCGACGGCGCGCGAGGGCGTCAGCAGCACGGCGGCCTCGTCACCCGATCCATGTTCGGCCTGTGCGATAAGATCGGCCGCGACCCATTGCGCGCGCGCGCCGCCGTCGGCGATTACCAGCACCTCGCTCGGCCCGGCCATTTTATCGATATCGACCGCGCCATAGACCATCCGCTTGGCAGTCTGCACCCAGGCGTTGCCGGGGCCGACGATTTTATCGACCGCCCCGATGGTGCGTGTGCCGTAGGCGAGCGCGGCCACCGCCTGCGCGCCGCCGACGCGGTAGAACTCATCGACGCCGGCGATCGCGGCCGCCGCCAGCACCGCCGCCGAGTCGCCCGCCGGCGACGGCGGCGACACCATCACGATTTCGCCGACCCCGGCGACGCGCGCCGGAATCGCATTCATCAGCACGGTCGAAGGATACGCGCCCTGCCCGCCCGGAACGTAGATTCCAACCCGCGCCAGCGGCCGCACCGTCTGGCCCAGGCGCATCCCCGCGCCGTCGCGATACGTGAACGAGCGGCTTAGCGTGCGGCGATGGAACTCGCGGATGCGCCGCGCCGCGAGCTCGAGCGCGCGGCGCTCGGCGGTGGGCAGCGCGCGGCGCGCGGCTTCCATCTCGGCGGACCGCACGCGCAAGCCGGCGGGCGTGAGCTTCACGCGATCGAAGCGGGCGCCGAATTCGACCAGCGCGCGGTCGCCGCGCCGTCGCACGGCGGCGATTATCTTCGCCACCGCGGCGTCGATCGCCGCGCCGTCGCCGCCACGGCGCTTGAGCATCGCGTCGAGAAACCGGCCAAACGCGGCACTGTGCGAGTTCAGGATCGCGAGTTTCATCTCATCTCACGCCGCTTCCTCGTCGGGCACCCGTTCGACCGACGCGCCCAGCGCGCGCAGCTTCACGTCGAGCGCCTCGTAACCGCGGTCGAGATGGTATACGCGGCTAAGTTCCGTGCTGTTGTCGGCGGCAAGGCCGGCCAGGATGAGCCCCATGCTGGCGCGCAGATCGGTCGCCATCACGGGCGCGCCCCACAAGGCCGTCGGCCCGCGTACCACCGCGGTCGCGCCCTTCATCACTATATCGGCGCCGAGCCGCATCAGCTCGAGCGCGTGCATGAAGCGGTTTTCGAAAATCGTCTCGGTGATGACCGAGGTTCCGGCGGCCTGCGTCAGCAGCGCCATCATCTGGGCCTGCAGATCGGTGGGAAATCCGGGGTACGGCAGCGTGCGCAATTCGACCGGGCTAAGCGCCCCGCCGCGCGCGACCCGCAATCCGCCCGCGACCGGCTCGACCGTGGCGCCGGTCTCCTTGAGCTTGGCGATCACCGCGTCCAGGTGCTCGAGCGGGGCGCCACGCACCACCACGTCGCCGCCGGTCACCGCCGCCGCGATCATCAGCGAGCCGGCCTCGATGCGGTCGGGAATAACCGTGTGCTCGACGGCGCCGAGGCGCTCGACGCCTTCGATTTCGATCACGTGAGTGCCGGCGCCGGCGATGCGCGCGCCCATCGCGCACAGCATCCGCGCGAGGTCCTGCACTTCCGGCTCGCGCGCCGCGTTCTCGATCGTCGTGCGGCCGCGCGCGCGCACCGCGGCCATCATGATGTTCTCGGTGGCGCCGACCGAGGGCGAATCGAGCCACACGCGCGCGCCGCGGAGATTGCCGGCGTGGGCCTCGACATAGCCGTGGCGCATCTGGATGCGTGCGCCGAACATCCGGATTCCCGCGATGTGCAGGTTGACCGGCCGCGCGCCGATCGCGCATCCGCCCGGCGTCGAGACCCGCGCCCGTCCGGTGCGCGCGAGCAGCGGCCCCAGCACCAGGAACGACGCGCGCATCGTCTTGACCAGCTCATAGGGCGCCTCGTGCGAGGTGATGGTGCGTGCGTGCAGCTCGACGTCATGATCGCCGGTCCAGCGCGATTCGACGCCCAAGCGGCCGAGAAGATCGATCGACGTTCTGACGTCGCGCAAACGCGGGACGTTATGGATGAGCACCGGCTCGTCGGTCAGCAACGCGGCCATCAGGCACGGCAGCGCGGCGTTCTTGCTGCCGGAAAGCTCGACCGCACCGCGAAGCGGCGCGCCGCCGCGGATGATCATCTTGTCCATCGAAGATGTAGAATCCCCCGAAGATGTAGAGTCCCCCCAAAGGCCAGGAGCCGCCGACCGCACGGCTCCTGCGTCAGCGCATCCGCCTTAAAGCGTCAGTATAAGCTGTGCGACCGGAATGCGCGATAAAGAGCGGCGATCCGAGCCGGCGGAAAACCACCGAACTAGGTTTGCCCCCTTCGGCCACCGTGAATGATGGGGACACTAATGCGCGCGACGCGCGCGCACGACGCGTTCGACCCCCGCCAGATCGCGCATCCGCACGCTCTCGTCGCATCCGGCCGCGAGCATCATCGCTTCGACCATTTCCGCCTGCCCCGCGCCAACTTCAAGTATCACCTGGCCGCCGCGTGCGAGCCATCGCGACAGCCCGGCCGCGATCCTGCGATAGAAATCCATCCCCTCGAGGCCACCCTCGAGTGCGACGCGCGGCTCGAAGTCGCGCACCTCGGGCGCCAACGAAGCCAGCTCGACCGCGGCAACGTAGGGTGGGTTGGACACGATCAGATCGAACGGATCGAAGGGCGGGTGGCGTCCGTCCAACACGGCAAAGCAATCGCCTTCAAGAAAGGCGATCCGATCCGCGCATCGATGGCGCCGCGCGTTGTCGGCCGCAATCCCAAGCGATACTTTAGATATATCCGACGCAACGATCCGCCCGGCCGGCGCGTTCCTGGCGATCGCGATTGCGATAGCGCCCGAGCCCGTGCCGATATCCAGCACCGTCGCGGCCGGGCGCCCGCGCAGAAAATCCAGCGCGGCCTCGACTACGGTCTCGGTCTCGGGACGCGGGATGAGCACGCCGGGACGGACCCGGAATTCGAGCGAAAAAAACTCGCGCCGGCCGACGATATAGGCGAGCGGCTCGCGCGCCTCGCGCCGCGCGACCATCTGCTCGAAACGCGCCAGCGCGGCCGTGCCGATTTGTGCGGCGCCACCCACCAGCGATGCGCGCGCGACACCCGCCGCCGCCGCCATCAGCAGTTCGGCATCCAGCTGCGCACTCTCGATTCCAGCGGCCGCCAGGCGCGCGCTTGCGGCCGCGAGCGCCGCCGCTGGGACAGGCCGGGCCGTGTGCGGCGCGGCGATAGGCTCGGGCGCCATCGCCGTCAGATGCTCAGCGCCTCGGCCTGCTCGCGGGTGGCGAGCGCGTCGATCAGCGGGTCGATCGCGCCGTCGAGCACCTGGTCGAGCTGATGCAGCGTCAGGTTGACGCGATGGTCGGTCACGCGGGATTGCGGAAAATTGTAGGTGCGGATGCGCTCGGAGCGGTCGCCGGTGCCGACCATCGAGCGGCGCGTCGCGGCCATCTTGGCGTCCTGTTCGGCCTGCGCCGCCTCGAGCAGGCGGGCGCGCAGGATTTTGAGCGCCCGCGCCTTGTTCTTGTGCTGCGATTTTTCGTCGCGGCAAACGATCACCATCCCGGTCGGAATGTGGGTGATGCGCACGGCCGAGTCAGTGGTGTTGACGCTCTGGCCGCCCGGCCCCGAGGCCCGCATGACGTCGATGCGGAGGTCTTTCTCCTCGTTGATGTTGACCTCGACGTCGTCGGCCTCGGGCATCACGGCGACGGTCACGGCGGAGGTATGGATGCGGCCCTGGGCCTCGGTTGCGGGGACGCGCTGCACGCGATGCACGCCGCCCTCGAATTTGAGCCGGCTGTATGCGCCGCGGCCCGCGATAAGCGCGATAACTTCCTTGATTCCGCCAAGCCCGGTGGTGCTGAGGCTCAGCGACTCGACCTTCCATCGATGGCGCTCGGCATAGCGGGTGTACATCCGGAACAGTTCTCCGGCGAAGAGGGAGGCTTCCTCGCCGCCGGCGCCGGCGCGGATTTCGAGCAGCACGTTGCGGTCGTCGTTGGGGTCGCGCGGCGTAATCAGCGTTCTGATTCGCTCTTCCAGCTCGCCCTGGCGCTTTTGCAGCGTCGGCAGCTCGCCCTTGGCCAGCTCGCGCAGGTCCTCGTCGTCGCCCTCGAGCACCGCGCGATGCTCGGCGATGTCGCCGAGCGTGTGGCGATACTCGCGGATGGCGGCGATGACCTCCTGGAGCGAGGAGCGTTCGCGGGCGAGCTGGGCATATTCGCGATTGTTGGCGATCACCGCCGGATCGCTGATACGCCGCTCCAATTCGGCGAAGCGCTCTTCGATTCCCTTGAGCTTGTCGAGCATCGGCACCTAAACCGTGGCGGCGCGCGGGTTCAGCGCCGCGTAGGACAAAAATTTGGCGCGGCTACCAAGTGTCGGGCCAGCCGCGCCATCAAGACCGATCCCCCGACCACCCGGACGCATCGCCGATGCGCCGCGGGCAGCGGAGGTTGCTATGCTACTTTACGACCGTACTTGCGATTGAAACGCTCGATCCGGCCGGCCGTGTCCACCAGCCGCTGCGTGCCGGTATAAAAGGGATGGCAGTTCGAACAGACTTCGACGTGCACCTCACCGACGGTCGCGCGCGTCTCGAACGTGTTGCCGCATGCGCAGGTTACCACGCAGCGATGGTATTCGGGATGGATTCCGGGTTTCATTTCCTTCCTTCTCTCCCAAACAGTCTATCATCAGGCGGGAGGTCACTCAATTGGACCGCCGCCTCTTTGCCTTTGAGTAAGATAACCACTGACTGGCGATTTGTCATCGGCCCATGCAACGGCCGTGGATCGGTCGTGCGCCGGCCGAGTCGAGCCCGACGACCGGCGCGCGCGCGCGGTGATTGTCCGCGCCGGCGTTCAGTATTAAGATTGCGGCTTCGCGGCGCGCGAGCGCCGCCCACGGAACTACGATTTTCTCCGTTCAGGGATGGCAAATGCGATACGGTTTGATGCTTCCGCTCCGCGCCGGCGCGCGTCGGTGCGCGACGATCGGCCGGCTTGGCGCCGTGGCCACGTTGAGCGCGGTTCTGGCAACGGCGCTGGTCACCGGGTGCTCATGGCAGAACACCACCACCACCGCCCCGCCCTCGCCGCCCGCCGCTCCCGACGCGCCGCACGTCATCACGAATCTTTCACAGCTTTCATCCGGCAACGCCGATACCGCGGCGCTCGATGACGCCGCGAAAGTGCTGAACTCCAACCGCTCCCGCAATGAGACGCTTGCGGCGCTCGAGCACGGCCGCCAGCGGTACACGCCCTCGACCCTGCGCCGGCTGTTCCTGGACGATCCCGCCTCCCCGCGTTACGCGGAAACCGAGATTCCGCATACCGAGGAGCGGCTGCTCAATGCCAAGGCGGCCGAGTATCCGGGCTTCGCGAGCAGGATGCTCTCGCAACTGCTCAGCGAGATGGTCAAGGAGGAGAAGCTGGAACCGCTGGTGAGGCTGGAGTTGTCCGAAGAGATAAGGCCGATCATCGTGATCGCCATCCTTGACGACAAGGGCCAGCTAAAGGAGCTGATCTACCAGCAGCATTCGGGGCTCGCCGTGATCGACAACTTCGTCATCGCCTCCTGCAAGGCATCGCTGTGGGCCAACAATATGCCCAAGGGCGCGATCTTGAAGGATGGCACCTACCGTTTGCGTATTGAAGCGCAGCTTAGCAAATATAGTGCAACCTCGGACGGCAAGCAGACGTTCGTCACGCGGGCCGGGCTCGGAATTCTGTGATTCCGGGCCGGCACCGGTGGCTCCGGGTGAAATTTCGTCAGCGGTTCTTTTCGATCACGAGGCGCGATGACAGATAGGACACAACTCAGAGTTGTCGGACGGCGGGGGGCGGCGCGACAAGCGCGGGAGCGGGAAGCTCAACGCTACGTGCCCAACGCGGGGCTTTCGGTGCCGGTCGTCACCATCCTCGACCGCTCGGGCGAAGTGCTCGAGGACGAGCAGCGCGCGGTCGTGCGCTGGGCGGTGCAGGACGGCCACGGCGCCAACATCATCTTCGCCGCCGGCACCACCGGCGAATGGAACAAGCTCGACAATCCGCGCCGCCAGCAGATCGCGCGCGTAGTGGTCGACGAATGCCGCCACATCGCCGCCGCCGGGGTCGCGGTCGAGGCCTGGGTCGGCATCACCGGCCATACGCGCACCGAAACGCTCGAGAACCTCGAGTATGCGCTGGAGCTCGAGGCCGAGGCGGTGGTGGTGGCGCCGCTTTCGATTCGCGACGCGGACGATCCGGTGGGCTTCGTCAACCGCGAGATCAACGCGCTGTTCGAGCGCGCCAGGCGGCGCATCCCGGTCTTCCTCTACGACAACGCCGAGATCGCCGCGCCCGGCCAAGCGCCGCACATGCACACGCGCGACGTCAAACAGATGAGCCGGATGGACTACGTGCGCGGAGTCAAGGTCACTGCCGGCAAAGCGGTGCTCGGCAACTACACGCGCGCCGCGTCCCACTTCAACCGCGGCGGCGATTTCGCGATTTACGCCGGCGACCCGTATCTCATCTTCGACCTGTTCGCGCCGCCGACGGGCGCGGGCGGATGGACCCGGCACTACTGGAACCGCTACTGGACGCGCGATTCGCTGCCCTATGGAATCGTCGCCGGACCGGGCAACGCGATGCCGCGCGAGTGGCAACGGGCGCTGCGCGTGTGCCGCAACGGCGATTCCGCCCTGATGCATCGCTACGCCCAGATGCTCGAGGAGTTCCGCACCGCCTGCGAGTTCAACCGCGGGGGCCGCGGCGCGCGCCCCACCGTCGCCTGCCTCAAGGCGGCGTTGGTCGAGATGGGCGTGTGCCGCAGCGAAGCGCTTGCCCCGGAAACCCCCGCGTTCAGCGGCGGCGAGCGGCGCGAGTTCGCGCGCCGCTTCAAGGAGATGCGCCGGCGCGCGGCGGCCACGCTGGAGCCCGGATGGCTCAGCGAGGTCGAGGCCGAGCGTCCGCAGGCGAGGCGCGCGCGCAAGGATGGCTGAGGCAAAACTCGACGTCGCCGGCTGCGGCAGCATGGTGGTGGACTTGTTCTACCGCACGCCGAAGTTCGTGCACGCCGAGCAGAAAATCGCGCTCGACGCCCATCACGACGACGGCCGGATGGAACGCGCGGCGCTCGGCGGGCTGGTCCTCAACCACCTCGGATGGGCCCGCGTGCTGGGACTCGAGGTCGGGGTGCTGGGCAAAATCGGCGCCGACCGCCACGGCGAGTTTCTGCGCCGCGGGATGGAGCAGTTCGGAATTCGCCATCATCTCACCACCGACGGCTCGGCCAGCTCGTTTGCCAAGGTCTTCGTCGACGCGCGCGGCGGCCGCGCGATCTACATGGCGCGCGGCGCCACCGCCGAGCTTGCGCCCGACGAGATTCGCCGCCGCCACGCCGGCTTCATCCGTCACGCCCGGATGGTCTCGACCGAAATTTCCCAGCTCCCCCTGCGCACCGTCCTCGCCCTGCTGCTGTTCGCGCGGGCCAATTCCATCCCGACCGTGCTCGACGTCGATCTGCAGCCCGCCGAGGCCTGCCCGGCGCTTGGCACCCGCGCCGAACTGGAGCGCGCGCTTCGTCTGGCGACGATTCTCAAACCGACCCGTCTCGCGGCGCGCGCGCTCGTGGGTCCGGGGCGCGATACGCTGAAACTTGCGCGGGCGATGCGCGCGCGTTACCAGAGCCAGGCCGTGATCGTCACCGACGGCGAGCGCGGATGCGCGATCGCGGCGGCCGGGGTCGCGCTCAAGCTGCCGGCGTTCGCGGTCAAGGTGGTCGACACCACCGGCGCCGGCGACGCGTTCCTGGGCGCGATGCTTGCGGGGCTGAGCTGGGGCCTGCCGTGGCACGCAATCGGAACTTTGGCCAACGCGGCGGGCGCGGTATGCGTGGGACGGCTGGGCGCGTTTCCCGCTGGCTTCGAGGTGCGCGACCAAGTGCTCGCGCTGTTCCGCCATGCGATGCCCGATCAGGCGCTGCCGGAGATCGAAACGCCCCGGCAGGCGGGTGGACCGCTCGACCCTTCGGTCGAGGTCAACCGTTTTCTGGAATTGTGCCTGAGCGAGCTTGGGACGCTGCGGCGCGAGATCGACCTCAACCAGATTCGCGCCGCCGTCGACTTGATCCGCGCCGCCGAAAGCCGCGGCGGCCGCGTCCATCTGACCGGCGTCGGCAAGCCCGAGCACGTCGCGCGTTACGCGGCGAGCCTGCTGTGTTCGGTGGGAACGCAAGCGACCTTTCTGCACGCGACCGAAACTCTGCACGGCAGTCTCGGCCAGGTCGATCCCAAGGACGTCGTAATTGCGATCTCCAACAGCGGCAACACGCGCGAGCTGTGCGAGGCCGCCGCGGCGATCAAGGAGCACGGCGCGCAGCTGATCGCGGTGACCGGCAACTCGGCCTCCGAACTCTCCCATCTGGCCGACCTGGTGATCAATGCGCCGGTCGAACAGGAGGGCGGCGTGCTCGGCCTCGCGCCGCGCATCAGCGTGCTGGCCGAGGTCTGCGTGCTCGCGGCGCTGTCGGTCGCGCTGGAAGCGGCGCGCGGGCTGACCCTGGAGCAGTACGGCCGATGGCATCGCGCGGGCGCGCTCGGCGCGGCGGCGCGCCGTCTGGTCTCGGGGCGCCACGGCCGGCGCAAACTCAAGGCCGTGAAATAGTGAAATACCGACATCGCTGAAGCCTGGCGCCCGGCGTCGGGTACGAGAGGGCCGACGATGAAGTACGGAATCGCGATCCGCAACATGGGGCCGCAATCGTCCCGCGAGACCCTCGTTGCCTGCGCCCGCGCCGCCGAGCAACTCGGCTTCGACGCGCTCTTCGTCTCGGACCACCTGGTGCTGCCGCCCGACGACGTCGAAGGCTCGGGCGGGCGCTACCTCGACGTGCTGGCGACGCTCGCGTTTCTGGCCGGTGCGACCGAGCGAATCCGCCTCGGCGTGTCGGTGCTGGTGCTGCCGTATCGCCCGGCCGTGCTCACCGCAAAGCAGGTTGCGACGATCCAGGAACTGTCGGGCGGCCGGATGATCCTGGCCACGGGCGTCGGATGGCTGCGGCGCGAGTTCGAAGCGCTCGGCGTCGATCCGCAAAAGCGCGGTGCGCTCGCCACCGAGACGCTGCGCGTATTGCATCGATTGTTCGCAAGCGACGTCGCCTCCTACGACGGCGCGCTCGTGCGCTTCGCGCCGGTCGTGTTCCTGCCGCGCCCGCCGCGTCCGCCAATCTGGATCGGCGGCAATGGCGACAACGCAGTGGCGCGGGTGCTGGAATTCGGCGACGGATGGCATCCGATGCTGCCGGCGGAAAAGCTCGGCCCGGCGGTGGCCGCGCTGCGCGAGCAGGCTCGCGCGCGCGGACGCGCCGAGCCCGAAATAGTGGTGCGCCGCGCGCTCAAGCTGGAAGACGTTGCGGCGGCGCGCGCGCGGCTGGAAGCCGAGCGCGCGGCCGGCGCAACGTACTTCATCCTCGACCTCGGGCGCTACGCTGACGAACGCGAGTTCGTCCGCGGCGTCGAGGCCTTCATGACGCGGGTCGCGCGTTAGGGCGCGCGCCGCGCGCGCCTTTCTCCGCAAGAAAGTGTGGGGGGGGGGGCCCCCCCCCCGCCCCCCCCCCGAACCCCACCCCCCCCGGGGCGGGGGGGGCCGACCCAAAAA
>Ga0307372_10006166_pt1 | contig 17670 bp, 16 predicted proteins | sample OX1MG_FD_202533 | JGI IMG/M metagenome (GOLD analysis project Ga0307372, IMG submission 202533) | Soil microbial communities from Risofladan, Vaasa, Finland - OX-1 | ecosystem: Environmental > Terrestrial > Soil > Coastal area > Acid sulfate soil | place: Finland: Risofladan, Vaasa | collected... | reverse complement strand
TATCGCGCACCTCTTGTGGTCAGCCTATTTCTTGTCGGAGTACTTGCACTCACGGCATTTGTTCGCATCGAACGCTCGACTCCATCTCCAATGCTTGACATGATGTATTTCCAATCGCCGCGCTTTACCGGCGCGATTGTCGTCGCATTCATCCTCTTCTTCTCCATATTCTCCATCTTCTTTTTTACCGCGCTCTATCTCACGGCCGTGATTGGGTATTCCCCGGATCGTGTTGCTGTTGAATTTCTTCCGATGGCACTTGCAATGATCGCTGCCGCAGGCATTGCAGGAAGCCAAGTAGCCCGAGTCGGTCCAGGGCTTCCGATGGCTCAGGGATGCCTTCTTGGCGGCGCGGGAATCCTTCTCTCCGAAGTGCTGCTTGGGTCAAGTCAGCCCTCAGCGTGGTTGATGGCGACGCTAGCCCTCGCTGGATTTGGATTCGGATTGAGTGTCGTTCCCATGACCTCGGTCGTGTTAAGCGAGGTGCCACCAGCGCATTCTGGAATGGCCGCCTCGACGACCAACACCAGTCGTGAACTTGGCGCCGTGTTTGGAGTCGCAGTTCTTGGCGCGCTTGTCAATGCGCACCTCAACGGCGATCTCACTCACCGTCTGAAGGAGCTGCGAATCCCTTCAAATTTCATCTCGATCATCATTAGCGCGATTGAAACTGGCTCGGTTCCTGCGGGAGTCACCGGTGGTGGATCACGGATCGAGGTCCAGGTCATCCACGCTGCCTATAACGCATTCCAAGACGGGTTAAAAGAGGCGCTCCTCACCGCAGGCATAGGTATGCTGATCGCCGGCATCGTCGCCGCAGCTACTCTCGGGCAACGAGCCGCCTCAAAAGAACACAGTCAAAGTAATTGATACAGTTACGCGCGTTCACCGTTCGAATGTGCCAATGACGAAATAGCATGCGGGCGTCTTTCTTGAAATGAACGAACACTCAATTCAAAGGGTGGTGGTGGCGCCTTTTCTCAACCGGCAGATCGTCGTCATGAAAGTGCGAGTACATTTCATAAAAGCTTTCTGACCGAGACATCTCTCCTCGGGGCCGTAGCTCAGTGGTCAGAGCAGGGGACTCATAATCCCTTGGTCGAGGGTTCGATCCCCTCCGGCCCCACTCATATTCCCAGCTCAGCAACACAGGGCCTTCTTTGGGCCCGCCATGGCGAGCGAAGATGATGCGTCGCGTTCGCCCGTTGCGGCGCCCTTGGCAAAGGTGCACAATGGCCATGTCCGTACCGGCTGGACACCGAAGCCTCTGTAGTGCCGCTGAGCCTGTAGTTCAGCATGGTGGTGGAGGGCTCCCACGAGAACCGTGGATTGTTGCCTTGAGCACGAGCGTCAGACTTCTTATTTATTAAGCCCTCTCCGGGATGGACACCTATTGATGGTCCATATACCGAGAAGGGAGTGGTAACGGTGGATCTTGTACATCCCCGCTGTGCCGGGATCGACATCTCGAAACGCGACGCGAAAGTTTGTGTCCGAGTTGCGAGTTCTGATCGACCAAAGGCGAAATCGACGGTGACGACCTGGGGTGCAGTCACCAGTCAAGTACTCGCATTACGAGAGCACCTTATTGACGAGCAGGTAACGCTTGTCGTGATGGAAGCAACCTCAGATTACTGGAAGCCCTTCTATTACTTGTTGGAAGACGGGCCGTTCGAGGTGATGCTCGTCAATGCCCGGCACACAAAGAACATGCCCGGCCGCAAGACCGATGTCTCCGACGCGGCATGGCTGGCCCAGCTCAGCTCGGTGAGCACGGCCTTGTTCGTGATTCGTTCGTCCCGCCCGAGCCGATTCGACAGCTGCGTGACCTGACACGCACGCGCACCACAATCACCCGAGATCGCGCGAAGGAGATCCAGCGCTTGGAGAAGGTGCTCGAAGACACCGGTATCAAGCTGTCGTCGGTGGCGAGTGACATCACCGGGGTGTCGGGACGGGCGATGCTCGAAGCGCTGATCGAAGGTGAGCGCGATCCAGCCACCCTCGCCGATCTGGCGAAGCGGCGTTTGCGTGTGAAAATCCCTGAGCTCACCGAAGCACTAACCGGCCGCTTCAGCGAACACCACAGCTTTCTCATCCGGATGCATCTCGACCTGATCGACAGCCACAGCCGTGCCATTGCCGAGCTCACTGCACGGATCGAGGTGGTGATGGAACCCTTTCGTTTCGCCCGGGACCTCATCGTCACCATCCCGGGAATCTCGACAGGCGTCGCCGATGTGATCATCGCCGAGACCGGTGCGGACATGAGCCGGTTCCCAACCGCTGGACACCTCGCCTCGTGGGCCGGGACATGCCCCGGGTCCAATGAGTCCGCTGGACGGGTGAAGTCCACCCACACTCGGCCTGGCAATCCCTATTTGAAGGGTGCGCTCGGCGTTGCCGCAATGTCGGTATCGCGTAGCAAGAACACGTACCTGACGGCGAAGTTCCGGCGCATCGCGTCGCGGAGAGGACCAATCAAAGCCATCGTCGCGCTTGAACACGCCATGCGCACCGCGATTTGGAACATGCTCGACACCGGTGCGTGCTACAGCGACCCAGGCGAGGATTACTTCACCCGTCTCAATCCCGACCGAGCAAAGAGCCGTGCACTCGATCAACTTCACAGGATGGGTTACGCCGTTACTCTTGAACCCCTGGCGGCAGCTGGATAGTCCGGGGAATCTTCGCGTCAGTGGATCGATAGGTAGAGCGGTAAAACCTCCTGCCAGAATAAAGCCAACAGATGGTCTTTTGAAGGAGAGCAGTGGCTGGGAGTATGCGAAAGGTCCGCGAGCCCGATGTTTGGCAGCTGCGCGTCTTCATCGGCCGGGATGCGAATGGAAAAACCATACATAAGCATCAGGTTTTCCATGGATCGAAACGCACCGCGGAGCGTGAACTGGCTCGACTGGTTTGCCGAGCAGGAGGCGACACCAGCATCAACTCTTCCCATAACGACGCGATGGGGTCCAGATACGACGATCAACGACGCGATTGGCGCTTGGAGGACGAACGGCTGGGACGACCTCTCCCCATCCACCACGCGACGATATGAAAGCATCATCAAGGTCCACATCGCGCCGACAATAGGGAGGCGGCGGATCGCAGAGCTCAGCCCGTATGACGTGGAGACGTTCTTTCGAAATCTCAAGAGCCTGGGGCTCTCTCGTTCAAGCGTCCGCCAGACACGCGCCATCTTGGCCCGAGCCTTTCGCCTAGCACGTCGCTGGAGCGGGAATACGCTCCCGAACCCGATTTCGGAGACAGAACTTCCAGTCTGGTCGCTCAATGAACGGCCCTCGGTGCGATCTCCGACCCCCCAAGAGGTGCGAGCGCTGATGCGCGAATCAAAAACTGGCGATCTTCACCTGAACTGCTTCCTCCGAGTCATTGTCGCGACTGGAATGAGAAGAGGAGAGGCCTGTGCACTCCGGTGGTCTGACATCGACTGGGAAGACTCGACGATCCGAATCGATGAATCGATCGTCGCGGACAAGGGCCACGCGAGCATCAAACTTCCAAAGACGAGCGCAAGCATCCGATCTGTTGCAGTCGATACTGGAACTCTAGAGACACTTTCGCTCCTTCGAGTCGAGCAAGGTCATCTTGCCGAGGTCGCAGAGGTTGAGATTTCTCTGGAAGGATTCGTATTTTCTTACGAACCGGGAGGTGCGGCCCCTCCGTATCCGGACACGCTTTCACGTGGATTCATCGAACTTCGCAAACTCGCAGCCGTAGCCCCGGGATATCCATCTACATTCACTCCGACACTTTCAAGCCACCATCCTCGATCCGATAATTTCAGAGCGTCAGAAGCAGTCGCGCCTTGGATGGTCGACCGCTCACATGGCTCGTCACTACACGGATCCGATCAACTCTGAAGATCGGCGAGCCGCAGCGCACATCGCAATGATCATCGAAGTGATGAGGACCTCGATACCTTGTGACCTACGGATAAGACTCCGATCGGCGGAGGAAGGTCTAGGGCGACCGGAGACAAGCCTCTCTCAGCATCTGCCGCACCTCGAACATCTCTCGTTGTCGTTGGTGAGCGAAGAAGACCTCACCGGGGTTGTTCCAACCGATGCCGACGAACTCATGGTTCGGCATCGGTCGGTCGGAGTCATCCCCACCGAAGAACTGTTGACGGCGGTCCTCTTGCCACTGCGCGCGTCCGTAGAGCCGGGCGAGATTGCGACGGGTGGTGATTGTCACCCGTCTCCAGAGCTCTGGGACAAGAGCATTGAAAAGGACCGCTCCCGTGTAGTCATAACAATCGGGACAGAACGGCTCTCCAATGATCTTGTCGTACTCCCCATGGGTCATCGCACAGCTTCGCTTTCGACCATGAACACAGGGACCCTTCGTGCCAGGACGACAGGGAAGGATCCGTCCATTTCGCGAGACACTCCGGTGCACGGCACCAAACGATGGTGCAGTAAGGGTCGCGAAGACAACTGGGTGAGATCTGATCTCCTCGGGGATCCCCTTCCCGCCATCGAGGCCTGCGAGCACGAGCACCCGTGCGTCCATCCGGTAACGATTGGCACAGGCACGCCAGCGCGTTGATCGCCGGTTGCCACAGGCTTTGAAGTACTCAGTACTCGCTCTCGAGGTCGACGATTTCAACCGAACTGGCTCTCGACACCACGAACACGACCGTCCGCGTTCCTCGAAACCCTCCCAGCCGCCTTTCGACCCGTACGTCTCAATGACACCCTCGAGCACTGCTTGATCGACGATCGTTCCCATGGCCACCAGCTGAACTCATCGACTTACTGGTCGAACTACCGGATCTCTGTTGCCAGATATGGATCCTTGACACGCACTGAGACCTACTCATACGCGCTGCAACAGTTGAAGAGGTCCCCCTGGACCTTCAGCCTTGGGGGCGGGACCTCACTTTAATCAGTTCATTGATATTGAAGACGAGCTGTGAGAAGTTTCTATAAGGGATCAAGGGATGCGACAACATCCTCGCGATCCAAGTACGGAAGGTCCTCAAGTACTTCGTTGATATCCCGTCCAGCAGCGAGCCGTCCCAATACCGCTGAAACCGGCACACGCGGGAGTGCTAGGGCCACCCTGCAGCAACGCGGCGCTCACCCCCTAATATATGGTACGATATCTCGTACAAGTATAGGAGGTAGAAAGTGGCACTTACTGCGAGCGAGGCGAGAAAAAACCTCTTTCCGCTGATTGAAAAGGTAAACGACGATCATCAGCCAATCGAGATCACATCGAAGCGCGGAAATGCTGTCTTGATTTCACGGGCTGATTACGACGCGCTGAGCGAGACTGCTTACCTCTTAAGGGCTCCTGCGAACGCCCGGAGATTGCTCGAAAGTCTCACCCAAGCGCAAAACGGCGAACGAGAAGTACACGAGCTCGCGTAATGCGGCTGGTATTTACGCCGCATGGCTGGGACGACTACCTCTACTGGCAGTCAACTGATAGAACGACGCTAAAGCGTCTCAACCGTCTTCTTGAGGCAACGGTACGCGATCCAGCGTCAGGTCTCGGAAAACCCGAACAGCTGCGGCATGTCCTCCAGGGATGCTGGTCACGGAGAATTGACGAAGAACACCGACTTGTCTATCTCATCGACGGCCAGGACATAGTTGTGTTGCAAGCAAGATTCCATTACCAACGATGATGGCAATTCATGCTCAGCGAGTTCCAATTTGGTGTTTCCGATCGGCAGGACGCATTCCGGAGTTGGCGTCGTTTGCGAGAGATAGACGAGAAAAAAGCCAACACGCGAGCCAACAACATCCGTCCCAACCCATTTCCCAGAGTTGCAGTGCGTCGCAAATTTGATTCGGCTGATTCCTTGAGCTGCGATTTTGCAATCCGCTGCGACTGACTGCTACCCGTTGACACCACCTCGCAAGGCCTCATAATCCCTTGGTCGAGGGTTCGATCCCCTCCGGCCCCACTCATTGCCGACTTCGCGGGACTCGAACTCCTTCGTGACCTTCTTGGTCCGCGGTTCCGGGCGGGCATCGTCCTTAATCTCGGAACACGCTCCTTCTCTCATGGCGACAGGATTTTCGTAGTGCCGGTCGATGCACTGTGGAAGTCGTATCCCCACGCGTGACCTCACCGCGATCAGCTGGGCTTGTCAACGGATACATCACCGAAGTTTCTATAAGTGATCCAGAGAAGACCAAATTTCGCCAGGCAAAAGCTTCTACTAGGCCGGGGGAGTAACTGTCGCGTCCTCGCCGCCCGATGCGAGCAGAAGTGTTGAGCCGAGAAAACACGGACTTAGAGCCCATTGCGCTCGCAATAGACGACTACAGACCAGCCTCTGCGTTCCTAGTCAAGTTTGTAACGGCACGCAGAGCAATTACTCAACTCAGAATATCCAAGTAACTGCCAACTTACGCTGACTTTATCAGTATCTGAGCCGAGCGAGGCTGCCCTTATGTCTGCGTTCTTCGTAGCGACACAGTCAGAGACGTTCTTCAGTACCGCCGCGACGAGCGATGCCGTCGCCTACGCGGTGTCCACTGGACGTGCTCGCAGACTTGGACCTCGCCTATATACGCGGACCGTGGTGGATGCCGAAGAGGACATCTGTCGTCGCAACTGGGCGGCAATAGCGGAAGGATACTTTCCCCACTCGATCATCAGTGGTCGTACCGCCTTCTTGTTCAAGCCATCGGAGGATGGTTTGATCTTCTTGACCGCATCGCAGTCGAGAGACGTCCGAGTTCCCGGACTACGGATACGTGCGCAACAAGGCCCGAGTCTCCAGGAAAGGGATATGCCGTTCATGGGGCTTCCGTTATTCATGAGCTCGCGGCCCCGAGCTTTCCTTGACAACTTGAAGCCCTCGCGGTCATGTTCTGGAGCAGTCACCCGAACGCTGAGTAGGGCGGAGCTGGAGGAGGCGCTGGAGGATTTCGGGCGGTACGACGTGGAGAACCTGAATCGCTTGCGTGACCAAGCGAGAGGACTTGCGAGCTCACTTGACGGCGAACGGCGGTTCGCAACGCTTGATGGACTTTTTGGTGCGCTGCTTCACACCAAAGACGTGTCGCTCACGAGTCGACCCGCCAAGGCGAGAGCAGCAGACGTGCCGTACGACCCGCGCCGCATTGAATCATTCGAGCAACTCGCTTCGAGTCTGCTCGCGTCCGGTCTCCCGGGCATCCGCGAGAACCCGCACAGCGACGTCAGTGTGCTCGCGTTCTACGAGTCGTATTTCTCCAACTACATCGAGGGGGCCGAGTTCACCGTTCAGGAGGCCCGGGAGATTGTCTTCGAGGGGTTTGTGACACCGGAGCGTCCGAAGGACGCCCACGATATTCTCGGGACGTATCAGCTAGTGTCCGATCCGCATGAACGGGCAGGTGTACCGGCTACCGCCGACCAGTTGGTTGTCATCCTGGGCAGTCAGCATGGGGCCATGCGCCGAGAACGGCCCGAGGTTCGACCGGGTCGCTGGAAGAACCGCAACAACCGTGTCGGCGAGTACGAGTTCGTGGATCACACGCTCGTTGAAGGGACGTTGCGAGAAGGGTTCCGCATCTACGCGTCGCTCCCACCCGGCCTCGCCCGCGCTGCCTTCGCGATGTACCTCGTCTCCGAGATTCATCCGTTCGCCGATGGCAATGCATGCATGGCCCGGATCGTCATGAATTCGGAACTGAGTGTTGCCGGCGAGCATCGAATCATAGTCACCACACATGACCGTCGTGTCTATCTCGCCGTTCTGCGTGGATTAGGCTTGAACACGAACATCGATTCGTACATACGCGTGCTCACGATGCTCCAGCGAAGAACCGCCGAGATTGATTCCTCCGTGCTTGAGGTTGCACAAGACGCCCTCACGAAGGCGTCGGCCTACGTCGACCCGGATCGGGACGCGAACCCATTCGGAGTCCACTTTGATATCGCAACGGCAAAGCTGCCCCGGAGGTAACGACGGGACAAGCCCAAGGCAACCCGACCAAGGCGGCTGAGATCCAGTCAGGCCGACATCGGGTTCGTCAACGGACACATCGTCGAAGTTTCGATACGGATCAATGGGTAACGCGATTCGTAGCTGGTTCCAAGGCGAAACTCAGGATGAAATCAGACTTATCGCGCACAATGTATGCATGCCAAATTTGAGTGAACCAATATCGACCAATCAAGATATGCAAGCCATCACATTTCGAACTCATCTGGATTGTGCCAGGCTTGATGCGATCTATCGAAGTTCCGCGGCGCGCTTCGGGTTGACGTATACAACCTTTGGCTTGGTGTACGCGAGTAATCATTAGTACCACTGGGCAGACGAATTTGCAGCGAGATAGGCGGTCGGCCTTCCGATCCTCATCTACAGCGATACCGCGGGTTCACGACGGGACCGACCTGCGATGCGCTGACTGCGGACGTAATCCTGCTGGTCAAGGCCTCAGGCGACGCGAGCTTCTTTAGCGTGGGCTGAGTTGTTTTTATGGAGAGCACATTCAATTCTCAACGCAAACACCTCATCGGAAAAGATGAATGGGACGGAAAGTTTACGTTGAATGTCAATGATTCGATCCGGCTAGCCGATCAGCGCACCGCTGCCGCGATGTTGGGATCTCCCATTGCCTCAAGCACGTCGTCGATGAAAAATACATCGGCATACTTGTGGTGTAGATCGAAGAGCGACACTTTATGACTGACCTGGCTTCGATCGAAGCAGCAATCTGCAACGACGACCACGTGGTAACCGAGCGAGTAAGCGTCAACGACCGAAGCACGCACGCACCCCGAGGTGGACTCACCGACAACTATCAGGCCGTCAACCTTCGCCCGTTGCAGATCAGCATTGAGACTAGTGCCGAAAAATACGCTCGCACGGTCCTTTTCGATGAGTGAATCTCCATCTTCAAAGAACCCGTCCATTATTTCAAGATCGTCCGATGAATCGGCCTCGCCGACCTGTCGCATCGTCGGGCGCTTGGAAGCATTCCGTTCGAGACGCCCCGTACTGAAAAAGACCGGCGCACCCTTGTGCCTCGCGACAGAAAGTAACCGCATCGTAGGTTCCCTACATTCCCACGCATACCTTCCACACGAGCTTGGATACTCCTGGGTCACCTCCAGAAGATCTCGGCTACCACCGCGATAGACCCGTTTGTAGAGATCGATCGCAAGGACTGCGACATTCTCGCTGACATAACGAGGACGTTGGTAAGCCGAATAGAGGGCTCGTGTCGGCTGATCGATCATGGAGTTCCAGATCCCGTCGACGCATTTTCCATCGCTCTCCGTCATATCCGCCTCTCCAAACCAGTCGCGAAAGCTCCTGTAGAATACCAATCGATCTTTACAGGGTCGTCATTGTTGATGATTAACAAGCCATTCCTACCATGATCCCAAATAACGACTCTTCCATCAAGATCTCACGAACATGGCCGAATGCGTCATGACGACCGCAACGAGAGGCATCTGGCGGGCCGGGCGCAAGGAGAGCGCCATGGCAGACAGTTCACAGTGCATCGCGCGCTCGGTCATCGCGCGTCACCGTACATGATCGAAAATACCGTTGACCTGCAGCTTCATGATCGCCAATCATCTGCGTTATTTCGCATGGACGACCGATTCATAAGGACACCCTGGAAGCAACGATTCGGCCTCGGATGAGTCGATCTTTTCGAGATGAGCTCTGTACCTCAGCCAAGGCGACGATCCGCGCAAGGCGATTGCCCCTCGACCCGGTGAATCGATAGCGCCGGTTCGAGGCGAAATTCCAACGCTACGTTGTCAAGCAGCAGATCAGCGCGCGAGTTCAGCAGCCAAAGGAAGCTCGGCCCTCTCGCGTCGGCCCGGATTCCAGATCTCGGTAATCTCGCTCGAATTCGCTACCACACCAAAGGACTTCGCGATCCGCTGAAGCGCCGCCTCGTGACGCTCCAGCGACACAGATCCGCAGCAGTCAGAGACGACGGTCGCCAGATAGTCAAGACACATCGCGTGGCGAAGCGTCGTTTCCACGCACACGTCAGTCATCACCCCCGTCATGATGGCGGCCTGTCTGCCGAGAGACTTCAAGATCGAATCGAGCTCAGTTCCGATGAACGCGTCATAGCGGTGCTTCACGACGACGAAGTCACCGTCTTTCGGTCCAACCCGGAAGAACTCTGCACCTTCGGTACCGGGTTTGCACAGTTCTTGCTCGTAGGACTCAAGCGACCCGTGGCGCCAGCGCCAGGCGAGGGAATCCGAATCCAGATCGTGAAGCGTCTGGATGAAGATCACCGGAATTTCAACCGAGCGTGCCTCGCTAATCAAGCGCTCAAGCTGGATGCTCATCATTTCCATGGCCGCGTCCTGTTCGGAGCTCGAGCCGGAGGCACGACAGAAATCATTCTGGACGTCCACGACCACGAGCGCCGCGCGCGAGGGATCAATGCGATAGGTAAGGTCCCCAAAATTCAACTTCCGCCTCCTTGTCGTCGTTCGTGGGTGACAGGTTCCACTGTTGCATATTTGCGCATCGCGCGCTAGACGTCATTGGGTCTGTTGTCAATGTCACAGGTGAACCCGGAGAACGTGCCGAATTCGTCCGTCTTTCTATCGAGATTGGCGCGGAACGTGACAAAAGAGTGTCGGGACCTCTCCAAAATGTCCCCGTAGACAGCGCAATTTTGATCTGTGAGTATTTCTCATAAAGGATCGATAAAGAACCGCATCGGAACCATTGCGAAGATATCCAAGGGGGAAGGAGGCGCAGTCCGTTGGAATGGTCTGATTGGTCACTCATGCGAGATGATGATTGACAACCAGAATGTTAGGGCCTGCAGGAGCTCCAACCTACCGACACGACGTTGCAACGCAACCGTCTCGACTCACCGGCTGTCGAATAGCCGGTGACCGAACTTAAGACTTTCGATGAGATAGAGAACAGGAGATCAAGTTATGAGGTTCGATTATCACGAGCAGCAAGAGATCACTCGCCCAATGCGGGAGCTCTCAAAGGCCGCGGGATCGGGCACGCTCGAACCAAAACTTCTTGAAATTATTAAGGTGAGAGCCTCTCAGTTGAACGGCTGCGCGCACTGCCTTGAAATGCATACGAAAGAGGCTCGTGCAATGGGTGAGTCGGACGACCGTCTTCATCTCGTCGCCGTATGGCGAGAGGCGCCTGTCTTCAGCGAGCGTGAACGGGCCGCCCTTTCGTGGTGTGAAGAACTCACATTGATCTCCGCGCGAGAGGTTCCCGACGAGCTCTACGATGAGGTACGTCAATACTTTTCTGAAGAGGAAATGTGGCGGCTCACGCTCGCGATCGTCGTGATCAACAGTTACAACCGACTGGCGATCGCAACCCGTGCACCCGTTGGCGACTACGTGCCTCGGAAGATCTCCAGCTCCTCGAAATCATGACCGGGTCCACGTTGAAGGCAACGCTCGTCGAAAAAGCACGGTTACTGCTCGACGCCCACCATGGCCCCAATCCCCTTGTCTTGCCGAATATCTGGGACGTTGCCTCAGCACGTATTGTGGCCGAGGAGGGGTTCCCCATAATTGCGACGTCAAGCAAAGCGATCGCTGGCGTGCTCGGTACGCGCGACGACGACTCAAGCAATCCCGACGTCATCTTCGACTTTGTCGCGCGCATCGCCCGTTCGGTCAGTTGCCCGGTAACGGCAGATCTTGAGGCGGGCTACGGTTTGGCGCCAACGGAGTTTGTCGAACGCCTCCTTGACGCCGGGATTGTTGGGTGCAATCTCGAAGATTCGGACCATCACGGAGGTGATGTTCTCGTTGACTCGACGGTCCAGGCGATATTTCTCGCCGATGTTCGAAAAGCAGCGACAAAACTCGGGGTACACATCGTGATCAACGCCCGCATCGACAGTTTCATCCGACGGGTGGGCGACGAACAGCACCAGCTTGAAGAGGCGATTCGGCGCGGCCTCCTCTACCTCGAGGCAGGTGCTGACTGTGTCTACCCAATCGCTCTTGTCGATCGAATCCGGATTGCACAGCTCACCACAGCTCTGCCCGGGCCCGTCAACATCACCGCTCGCCGGGGCGGTCTCAGTTTTTTTGAACTCGGCGCCCTCGGCGTACGCCGGATCAGCTTTGCCTCAGGGATCTTCCAGCTCGAGAACGATCATTTGCGCGTGGCTGTTCATCGATTATCTGAATCAGCTGACCCAGAGGCTCTCTGGCAAGAACTGTCCTCAGAGATCTGATTCCCACTCGCGCCCGTGGGACGCCCGGCCAGACTCTGGACACGAAGTGAAGCTGTCCACAACAACGTTGTGAATGAGACGCGCCAACCGGCCCGCGACGAGGTGGAATCATGACCGAACAATCTGCGAAATATCTATTCGGTGCCGACGAACAGGCTCGCGCCGATGCTGTCGAAGATCTGTGTAATGAACATACAAAACAACTGATTCAAGCTCTTGGCCTCAAGCCGGGAGCGCACCGTCTCGAAGTCCGTGAGGTGGTGGTTCGATCACGTCCTGGCTGCGCGAGGTAGTCGGGGAATCGGGCCAGTTCGTGGCAACGGACATCGATGTACGGTCCTCGAAGGCCATTTAGACAGATGCGAACCTCCAAATTCGCCGCCATGACGTCGTTCAAGATGCACTCGAAGTCGGAAGTTTTGATCTCGTGCAGGCAAGACTTGTGCTCGAGCACCTGCCAGACGGTGATGCTGTGCCTGCGAATCTTGTACTCGCGCTCTGTCCCGGCGAGTGGATCGTTGTCGAGGATATTGATTATGTATCCGGAGTGCCGATGAGTGATCTTGGCGCGAGAGAACATGAACACACGAAATCAGTACGTTGACGCGATACCGCGCCGGCGCAATTGCGCACTTTCTGAATCGATAGCCCCCCAGGAAATGGTATTGACCATGATCGTCGGTAACGAAAGCGGGAGATATTAGGCTCGATCGCCGCGTCGTTGATAACGCAAAATCAGCACTCGAAATGGCCATACGTAGACGTGTTTGGTTCAGAAGTCTGCATCAAAGGAGACCTCTCCCTCTATGCCCGTCTGATACGCAGAGACAGTGCGTTCAAAGAAGTTCGTATGTTCCGACACATCTTGAAGCGTCATGAAGTCGAGCGGATTACTCACGGCAAAAAGCTTGCCAATTCCAAGTCGCGACAGGCGCTGATCGGCGACGTACTCAAGATACTGCCTGACATCTTTCAGTGATAGCCCAGAGATTCCTTCTGCGAGGACATCTTCGGCGAAGGCTGCCTCGACATCTACAGCATCACGCATCATATTTCGAATTCTTGAGACGAGTTCTGGATCGAATAATTCCGGTTCTTCGGAACGAATAACATCCACTGCTGCGAAGGCAAAATCCATGTGCCCACTCTCGTCACGGAACACCCAATTGGTTCCTGCCGCGAGTCCATTCAATAGTCCCTTTGAACGCAGAAAATAGACATACGCAAACGCCGCAAAGAAGAAAAGCCCCTCTATGCAGGCTGCGAAGCAGATGAGATTGAGCAAAAACGTACGCCGATCCTCCAAGGTCTCGAGACGTTCGAGCTTGCCGATACCGTCCATCCATCGAAAGCAGAATTCTCCCTTCGCGCGTATCGAAGGGATATTTTCAATCGCGGCGAATGCCTCGGCACGCTCGGCAAGATCCGGCACGTATGTGTCGAGAAGCGTGAGGTAGAACTGCACGTGTTGCGCCTCTTCAAAGAGTTGCCTTGAGAGAAAAAGCCGCGCTTCGGGGGAGTTGAGATGTGTATAGAGATTCAATACGAGATTGTTCGCAACAATCGAATCTCCGGTCGCAAAGAACGCAACAAGGCGGCGTATGAGGTGTTGCTCCGACGGCAAGAGCCGCTGTCGGAGGTCCACGAGATCGTCCGTCCAATCGACTTCTTCTACACTCCAAGTATTTCGTATCGCCGCTTTATAGCGCTCATAGAAATCTGGATATCGCATGGGCCGCAGTGTGAGATCCAGACCAGGATCGAGGATTGCACGCCGACTATCCAGGGATGCTGGGCGTTGTTCCCCAACGGAATCCGGCAGTTCAAAATCCGAAACATCCAGCCCGCTGAGCGCGGTCATTCGCAGGCCTCACAATGATCGGGGTTTTCGAGAGAGCATGCAATGGCTACGTCGGCCGGTAGATCTGAATCGCCGTTCAATGGGCTGACCGCCGCGCTCACCTGTTCAGCAATCGTGGTCTTGGTTATGCGCGTCGCGGGGCGCGATCGAAGATAGTAGGTAGTCTTCAGCCCTTGCTTCCATGCATACATATACATCGATGACAGCTTTCCGATGTTTGGCGACTCGACGAAAAGATTCAGCGACTGGCTCTGGTCGATGAACGGTCCGCGAGCTGCCGCGAGGTCTATAAGGGCCTTTTGTGGAATTTCCCAGGCGGTTCGATACAGATGTCGCACATCCTCGGGAATACGTGAAATCTCCTGGATCGATCCCTCGGCACGCTTGATCGCATCGCGCATATCGTCATCCCACATATTGAGACGTTGCAACTCTCGAACGAGATAGGTGTTGATCTGTAGGAATTCACCCGACAGCGTCTCTCGTTTGAAGAAGTTTGAGATTTGGGGTTCGATCGCCTCATAACAGTTCGCGATGGAGGCGATCGTCGACGTGGGTGCAATTGCGACAAGCAGTGAATTCCTAAGGCCGTACTTCGAAATCCGCTCCTTCAGCGACGCCCACCGCTCCACATCAGCAGGAATTTTGCCCCACAGGTCGTACTGCAAGACGCCGCCATGAGATCTCGTCTCGCCAAAGGCCGGATGGGAACCAGAGAGTTCTGCCAACTCGGTGGATCTCCAAAGAGCGTTGAAGTAGATCTCCTCGGCAAATCGCGCCGATACCGTCGTGGCCTCGTCGGAATCAAACGACAGGCCAAGACGGAACAGGGCATCTTGTAGACCCATCTCCCCGATACCGATAGGTCGCCATCGGGCGTTGGAGCTTGCAGCTTCAGGCGTTGGATAGAAGTTGATATCGATAACACGATCGAGAAAGGTGACCGCGGCCCGCACAGCTCTCCCCAGGCGGTCTAGCGCGAGTTCACCATTTTCAACAAAATGGCCCAGGTTGACCGATCCAAGGTTGCAAACGGCAGTCTCATCTTCACTCGTGACCTCAAGGATCTCGGTGCAAAGGTTTGAAAGATGCACCACCGACCTGCCTGTTCCTGTCTGATTGCAAAGCTCGTTGGATCGGTCTTTGAACGTCATCCAACCATTCCCGGTCTGAGCCAGCGTGCGCATCATCCTCGCGTAAAGCTGTCGTGCGGGAATTTGGCGTTCGTAGAGTTCATCGTGCTCCGCGGCGAGATAGGCATTCCGAAAATCATCGCCATAAAGGTCACAGAGTTGTGGAACCTTCTTAGGATCGAAGAGCGACCAGAGAAAATCCTGCTCAACACGCTCCATGAACAGATCCGGCACCCAGTTTGCAAGATTGATCGTTCGAGCGCGACGGGCTTCGTCGCCCGTATTGTCACGAAGATCCAGGAAGTCTTCGATGTCGGCATGCCAACTCTCAACGTAAACACACGCGGCACCTTTTCGTCGCCCCCCTTGGTTTACTGCGGCAACCGATACATCAAGCGTCTTCAACCATGGAACGATGCCGTTCGATAGTCCGTTTGTGCCCCGAATCAATGAACCTTGCGATCGAACGCGATGAAATCCGAAACCGATTCCACCTGCGAACTTCGAAAGCTGTGCGATCTGTCCGTAACGCTGATATATGGATTCAAGCGAATCCAGAGGTGAATCGAGCAGATAACACGATGACATCTGCGGGTGATTCGTACCTGAATTGAATAAGGTCGGGCTGGACGGCAGATAATCAAGGCTGGACATTAGCGCATAGAACTCAATCGCCTCATCGGCGGATTCGGAGAGGCCACATGCGACTCGGAGAAGAAAATACTGTGGTGTCTCGATGACGACTCGCAGCTCTGGGTGTCGAAGCAGATACCTGTCATAGACGGTGCGAAGGCCGAAGAACTCAAAGAGACGATCGCGTTCGTTGCATACAGCATCATCCAGCTTGCGACGATTTGCAGAAACGAGTTCGGCTGTCTTGGCAGAGATGATCCCAACTGACTCTCCCACTGCTATGGACTGCGAGAACGAGTGGATGTTCTGATTGCGAACTTCCTTGTCGATAGTTGTTGACAGCAGCCTTGCTGCGAGCTTCGAGTAATTGGGTTCCTCGCTGATCAACGCCGCAGCAGTACGGATCGAAAGCTCATCGAGTTCGATTGACGTCGCACCATCGCGCAGCCCCGAGATGGTGCGTGTGGCCACGCGCATCGGGTCGACCCCACCGAGACCTTCAGCGCATCTGCTGACGGCTCGGACGATCTTGTTGACGTCGACGTGCTCGAGTGCTCCGCTCCGCTTGCGAACGCGCATTGAACTCACGCCATCTTCGACCGCGACATTCGAGTCGCCTTCAGCTCCATCCAACGCAAGGTCACCGACAGAGGCCTCGACTATTGCCACAACTTCTCCGATCATCCGTGTTGAACTACTACATATTGTGGTTGTAAAGAACCTGCACCCTAGATATTGTTAACTACAACCGAGTAGTTCCGCTGACGCAAGAGGCATCATTAGGTACTAAAGGAGCAACATTGAGTACTAAACAGCGCCCCGCGGCCTCGCCCCCCCCGGTTGCGGAGGTGGAACGACTGGCGGATCCTGATGCAGGCGATGCTGCGACCAGAGGCGAGGTCAACCTAAAGACAGCTGCCCTTGTACTTGGCGTTCACTACATGACGGCGTACCGGTACGTTCGCCAGGGACGTCTGCAGGCTTATCGTGATGGGACTGAGTGGCGAGTTCCGCGAGGCGCTCTCGCCGCATTCAAATTGATCAAGAGCGAGAGCCCTGATTCTGGCGTCATAGGCACGCCAGAGGCGCATTGGGTTGAACGCCTGGAGTCCTGTTTGCTCAGCGCCGACGAAACTTCATCATGGAAGATCATCGAGTCGGCGCTCGCTGCAGGTCGCACCTCGACCTATTGCTACATAGACATGATTGCCGCATCGCTTGCGTCGATCGGAGAAAGATGGGCGACTGGCGAAATTGGAGTCGCGGATCAGTATCTCGCCACCGCGGTAGCCGTTCGTCTTGTCTCGCGTCTCGGAGCTCGGTTCCGACGACCTGGGAGATCACGTGGAACCGTCGTCTTTGGCGCCCCCTCTGGAGAACTCCACGCACTTCCAATTGCAATCGCCTCCGACCTGGTCAGGCTCAGGGGTTATGACGTACTTGAACTCGGAGCGAATGTTCCGGTTGAGGCCTTTGTAGCCTCCGCCCTGCAGACCCCTCGACTCATCTGCGTTGGGATTGGCGTTACCAGATCAGAACTGCTCGATTCAGCACAAGCAGTCGTGGATGCGATTCGACTTGAAGACGCCAATCTGCCGATTGTCATCGGTGGACTGGTCGTAACCGAACTCGACAAGCTTCGGCTGAGAGGCGTATCTGCGATTGCGAGCGATGGACTCCAGGCGATTGAGATCATTGAGTCATTCGCTGCCTCTCGCGCGATGCGGCAGGTCGTCTAAACCGTAGTTCCCCCCGATCGACCCCTCGTGCTCCCTGGTACAGCTTTGTGTGCAGGTATTTCGCGCCCTTCCAGAGGAGTAGACGTAGTCATGTAATAGAGGACGTTATG
>Ga0307372_10006165_pt1 | contig 17670 bp, 18 predicted proteins | sample OX1MG_FD_202533 | JGI IMG/M metagenome (GOLD analysis project Ga0307372, IMG submission 202533) | Soil microbial communities from Risofladan, Vaasa, Finland - OX-1 | ecosystem: Environmental > Terrestrial > Soil > Coastal area > Acid sulfate soil | place: Finland: Risofladan, Vaasa | collected... | reverse complement strand
GGCGAAAGCTCGTGCTGCACCTGCTCCCGGTCGGTGAGCTGCTCCGGCCATCCGCCGTCGGCCGGGATGCGGTAGAGCTGGTGAAACTCGTCGCCGTCGTGGTCGGCGTGGAAGAGGATCGTCCCGTCCTCGCGGATTGCAACGCCGCGGACGGCGTGGTCGACGAAGGTCGTCAACTGCTCCGGCCAACCACCGTCAAGCTCGACCGACCAGAGGTTGAACTGGCCGGAGAGGTTCGAGACGAAGAGGATCCGCTCGCCGTCCGGCGTGAGCTGCGCGACCGGGAAGAGTCGCCGGAAGGCGAAGAATTGCTCGAACGGTGCAAGCACGCGGGTGAGCCTACAGCCGGAGCACAGCCGCACCGCGTAGGTCGCCGCTGCGCATGCGGGCGAGCGCCTCGTTCGCGTCCTCGAGCGCGAAGACCTCGATCTCCGTGCGTACCGGCACCTGCGGCGCGAGCGCGAGGAACTCCTCGCCGTCGAGCCGGGTGAGGTTCGCGACCGAGCGCACGGAACGCTCCTCCCACAGCAGCTCGTACGGGAACGACGGGATATCGCTCATGTGAATCCCCGCGCAGACGACGCTGCCGCCGCGGCCGAGAGCAGCGAGCGCGGCCGGCACGAGCGCGCCGACCGGTGCGAACACGATGGCGGCGTCGAGTTCCTCGGGCGGACGCTCGTCCGACCAGCCCGCCCACTCGCAGCCGAGCTCGAGCGCGAACGTGCGTGCCCTCTCGTCCCCGTGGCGGACGAAGCCGAAGAGGCGGCGGCCCTGATGGCGCGCGACCTGCGCAACGATGTGCGCCGACGCGCCGAACCCGTACAGGCCGAGCCGTTCGGCGTCGCCCGCGAGGCGCAGTGACCGGTAGCCGATGAGGCCGGCGCAGAGGAGCGGCGCCGCCTGGAGGTCGTCGTACTCGTCGGGCAGCGGGAAGCAGTAGCGCTCGTCGGCGACGACGTACTCCGCGTAGCCGCCGTCGAGGTCGTAGCCGGTGAAACGCGCCTCGTCGCAGAGGTTCTCGCGGGCACTCGTGCAGTACCGGCACGTCCCGTCGGTCCAGCCGAGCCACGGGACGCCGAGGCGGCGGCCGTCGTCGGTCTCGCCCACGATCTGGTGGCCCGGGACGAGCGGCAGCTTGGGATGCGGGAGGTCGCCGTCGACGACGTGCAGGTCGGTGCGGCAGACGCCGCATGCCCGGACACGCAGGCGCACCTGCCCAGGCCCCGGCTCCGGAACGGGCAGGTCGCGCAACTCGAGCGGCTTGCGCTGCGCGGAGAGGACCATCGCACGCATGGGCATATCGTCACACGTTCGTGACGGGGCCCGGCCCCTGCCTGTGGGGCCCGAGCAGGGGCTTCGGCCGAAACGGCCACGACCGGGGCCAGGCCCGGTTACGGAAGTGTTACGGGGGTGTCACGGTAGGTTCTCGGCGTGCAGAGCACGCTCCCGTACAGCTGGTACACCGACCCGGAGATCTTGCGCCGCGAGCGAGAGCTGATCTTCCGCTCGGCGTGGCAGTACGTCGGCCACCTCGGCCAGCTCCCCGAGCCGGGGACGTTCTTCGCCGGCCGCGCCGGCGCGACGCCCGTAGTGGTCACGCGCGCGCGAGACAGCGAGCTTCGCGCCTTCGTCAACGTGTGCCGCCACCGCGGGACGACCATCGCCGAGGGCCAGGGCAAGCGCGAGACATTGCAGTGCCCCTACCACGCGTGGACCTACGGCCTCGACGGCGCGCTTCGCTCGGCCCCGCGCTCGGACGAGGAGCCCGACTTTCCGCGCGAGGAGCTCGGGCTCGTGCCGGTCGCCGTCGGCGCCTGGGGCCCGTTCGTATTCGTCAACGCGGGCCCCGATCCGGAGCCGCTCACAGACGCGCTCGGCTCAATGCCCGCGCAGATCGCGGAGCTCGGACTGAACGTCGACGACCTCGTCTTCCACACGCGCTGGGAGGCCGAGCTGGAGGCCAACTGGAAAGTCGTCTGCGAGAACTTCCTCGAGTGCTACCACTGCCAGGTCGCGCACCCGGCGTTCGCCGAGGTGATCGACGTCTCGACGGAGGCGTACGCTCTCTCCACAGACGGCCGGCTGTCGAGCCAGCGCGGGCCGGTGCGCGAGAATGTTCGGCTCGAAGGCGAGCTCCAGCGCTCGCAGTTCCACTTCCTCTGGCCGAACCTCGGCGTCAACATCTTCGCCGGGCACGCGAACGTCTCCATCGGCCCAATGGTGCCGCTGACGCCCGACCGCACCTATCGCTTCCTCGACTATTTCTTCGGAAGGGACGTGGAGCCGGCCTGGATCGACGACCTGATGGCGTTCGACACCCAGGTCGGGATCGAGGACCGGACGCTCGTCGAGGGCGTACACCGCGGGATGGCGAGCGGCGCGCTCGAGCACGGCGTGCTCATGGGCGGGAGCGAGCAGCTCATCGGCCACTTCCAGCAACTGACGGCCGCGGCGCTGGAGACTGGAGCGCGCCCGTTGTAGATTCGCCTTTCCTGCAACCCAGAGGAGGGTTACTTTGAAGCGCTTTCTTCCGGCCGTTTTGCTTGCGGCCCTCGTCGCCGTCCCGGCAGCGACCGCAAGGCCGGCCGCTCCGCCAACGCTGCAGCCCGGACAACTGACGGTCGGCCTCAATCCACCTGCCGTGGGCTTCCAGGTGGGAACGCTCCGCGGCAACAACGTGATATCTCCGACCGGGTTCGAGGTCGATCTCGCCAAGGACATCGCCGCGAAGCTCGGCATTCCCGCATCGAAGATCAAGTGGGTCAACATCCCGTTCACGACGCTGTTCCGGCCGGGGACGAAGCCGTTCGACTTCGCCTTCGAGGAGTCCACAATCACGCCGCAGCGGGCGCACGCCGTCGATTTCTCAGCTCCGTACTTCGTCGCCAACCAGGGCGTGCTCCTGAAGAAGGGGGGCACTGTTCCGCATAGCCTCGCGGACCTGAAGAACATGACGATCTGCGCGCAGTCGACGACCACCGGCCTCGACTACGTCCAGCACAAGCTCAACGCACCGCACGTCCAGATCTACAACACGACGGCGGCGGCGTTTGCGGCGGTGCAGGTCGGACGGTGCGACGCATTCGTGATGGACGTTCCGATCATCGCCTCGCAGAAGAAGACGCGGCCGTCCGCGTACGGTCCGATCGCCGGCCAGATCGTGACCAACGAGAAGTACGGGGCCGTGCTCTCGAAGGGATCGAAGCTCACGCCGTTCGTCTCGTCCGCGATCAAGGCGCTTACGGCGAACGGGACGATCGCAAAGCTCCAGAAGAAGTGGTTTGCCATCGACGTGGCGAAAATCCCGATCCTGAAGTAACGGAAGCAGCGGAGTGCACCAGATCCTCCACCTGTTCGCGGATCCGTTCGCGTTCCGGCAGGTCCTGCCCGACATCTGGTCGGGCTTCCTGATCAACGTCCACATGATGTTGATCGCGGAGGCGCTCGTGCTCGCGCTTGCACTCCTCCTCGCAGTCGTGCGCGGTCTACCGGGGCCTGCAGTGAAGCCGCTGCGGGCCCTGGCGATCGTCTACACCGACTTCTTCCGCGGCACGCCGCTGATCATCGTCGCGTACGCCTTCATCATCGGGATCCCCGGCCTTCGCTACGCCGGGATCTCGGGATACTCGAACGAGGTGTATGGAATCGCGGCACTCACGGTCGTCTACACCGCGTACGTGACCGAGGTCTACCGTGCAGGGATCGAGTCGGTGCATGGAAGCCAGCGCATGGCGGCGCGGTCGCTCGGCCTCAGCTACGGACAGGCGCTCCGCTACGTCGTGCTCCCGCAGGCGATCCGGCGCGTCATCCCGCCCTTGCTGAACGACTTCATCGGCCTGCAGAAGGACACGGCGATCATTGGCGCGATCGGGGTCATCGAGGCCGGGGCACAGGCGAACAATTACGCAAGCGAGTACTTCAACTTCACTGGCTTCGTCGTCGCCGCCGTCCTCTTCATCTATCTCACGATCCCCCTCGCGCGCTTCACCGATCACCTCATCAAGGAGCGCGAACTGCGAGAGCGCGCGGCGATGGTGTGAGTTCGTTCGTTTCCCTTCGGGGCGTCACGAAGCGCTTCGGCGAGCTCGAGGTGCTGCGAAACGTCGACCTCGACGTCGGGGAGCACAACGTCGTCTGCCTGATCGGCGCCTCCGGCTCCGGGAAGTCGACGCTGCTCCGTTGCATCAACCTGCTGGAGAAGGTCGACGAGGGAACCATCGTCGTCGACGGCCAGGAAGTAACGAACGGGGCCATCGACGTCAATGCGCTGCGGCGGAAAATTGGGATCGTGTTCCAGGCGTACAACCTCTTCCCGCATATGACGGTTCTCCAGAACGTGATGCTGGCTCCGCGCAAGGTGCGGGGACTCGACCGCGACGCTGCTCGAGCGGCCGCGATGGAGCTTCTGAAGCGAATCGGCCTCGCGGACAAGGCACAGGAGTTCCCCGACCGGCTGTCGGGCGGTCAGCAGCAGCGTGTCGCGATCGCGCGCGCGCTCGCGATGAATCCGCGGCTCCTGCTTCTCGACGAGATCACCTCGGCGCTCGATCCGCAGCTCGTCGCCGAGGTGCTCAACCTCGTCCGCTCTCTCACCGAGGTCGGGATGACGATGATCATCGCGACGCACGAGATGAGCTTCGCGCGGGAGGTGTCCGACAAGATCTGTTTCCTCGACGCAGGCGTCATCTGGGAGCAAGGATCGCCTGAGGAGATCCTGACGAAGCCACGAGAACCTCGCACCCGCGAGTTCCTCGCGCGCGTCCTCGAAGGCGGCCGGATGTGATCCCGCGGCCGCGGGTCAAGTCGAAGGCGCCGCTCGCGCTTGCGGGCTTGCTTTCGGTGCCGCTTTATCTCGCGTCGCTACTTGCGTCGTCCCTCGCCCTCGACGAGCCGCGCGTTTCCGGCGTGCACGAGCAGGCTCCAGGCTCGGGCCGCGAGGCGATGATCTGGGCCGTCGCGCTGATCACGCCGGCGACCCTCCTCGCACTCGGCGCCGCCGCATTGCCGCTGCGGCGCTACGGCATCTACGCCGTCGCGTTGACTGGGGTCGCGATCTGCATTGCCCTCCCCTCGCTCTCGCGTGACTGGATCGGACGTCACGAACGCCGATTCCCGCTAGGCATGGACTTCGTCAAGGACTCGAGCCCGTCCAACCTGAGCTCCCGCGGCCAGTGGGAGCATGCGGCGCAGGACACGATCGCAAGCATGACGCACTGGACACTCGTCCTCGCGATCGGCGCGATCGTCATCGGCGCACTGCTCGAGGTGCGCCGTCGGCGCACCGCCGAAGCACCGGGAACGTCACCGGCAATCGGCGGCTAGCGCCGGTCGAGCAGGGCCCGTGCCGTGTCGTGCGCGGCTTCGTCCCGCTCGGACCACAACCGTTCGGCGAGGAAGCCGAGCACGTCGCGGATGGAGACGATGCCGACGAGGTTCCCACCTTCGACGACCGGCAGATGGCGCAAGTTCCGCTCGCCCATCAGCTGCGCCGCGGCGAGGATGCCGTCCTCGGCGGAGACGGTGAGCGGGTTCGGCGTCATGACGTCGCGCAGCAGCGTCGTTCCGAACGCCGCGCCGGTGCCCGCCAGCCGCAGCACGTCGCGCTCGGTGAAGATCCCGACCGGCGCCGATCCCTCGACCACGACGACGGAACCGACGCCCGAGTCGAGCATCGTCCGGATGGCTTCAGCCGCAGTCTGGTCCGGCCTCGCGGTCACGAGCTGCACGCGCATCACGCCGCCGATTTGCATCTTCCACCTCCACAGAGTCGGTTGGTGACAAACAGCACGATACTGGAACAGGATGCCGCGGTGCGTTTAGGATCGCGCCAGGGAGTCGACCAGGGAGGGTTTCCCGATGGCTGGAGTCACGTTCGATCAGGTCACGAAGACCTATGCAGATGGCACCACAGCCGTCAACGCCCTTGACCTGGAGATCAACGACGGTGAGTTCATGGTCCTCGTCGGCCCCTCCGGGTGCGGAAAGACGACGGCTCTCCGGATGGTCGCCGGTCTCGAGGAGATCTCGCGCGGCGTCCTCAAGATCGGGGATCGGGTGGTCAACCACGTGCCGTCGCGCGACCGCGACATCGCGATGGTCTTCCAGAGCTATGCGCTCTACCCGCATCTCACGGTGTACGACAACATCGCCTTCGGGCTGAAGATCAAGAAGCTCCCGAAGGACGAGATCGTGAAGCGCGTCGCGAACGCTGCGCGCATCCTCGGCCTCGAGCCCTTCCTCAAGCGCAAGCCGCGCGCGCTCTCCGGTGGCCAGCGCCAGCGAGTCGCGATGGGCCGCGCGATCGTGCGCGAGCCCGCAGCGTTCCTCATGGACGAGCCGCTCTCGAACCTCGACGCGAAGCTCCGCGTCCAGATGCGCGCCGAGATCGCCGGCATCCAGCACGACCTCGGCGTGACGACGATCTACGTCACGCACGACCAGATCGAGGCCATGACGATGGGCGACCGCGTCGCCGTCATGCGCAAGGGCGAGCTCCAGCAGGTCGCCGACCCGCAGACGCTGTACGACCGTCCGGTCAACCTCTTCGTCGGCGGCTTCATCGGCAGCCCGGCGATGAACATGATCGAGGCGACGCTCGAACGGCAGAACGGCGGCTACTCGGCGAAGCTCGGCGAGGAATCGATCACGATCGAGGCCGACGAGGTGAAGGCGCGCCCCGGTCTCGCCGCCTACGTCGGCAAGCCGGTCGTGCTCGGCATCCGGCCCGAGGACCTCGAGGACGCCGCCCTCGTGCCGAGCTCGCCGAACGAGCAGCGGCTGCGCGGCACGGCCGCGCTGACCGAGGCGCTCGGCTCGGAGATCATGGCCCACTTCACGATCAAGGCGAAGCACGCAACGACGGAGGATGTCCGCGAGCTCGCCCAGGACGTCGGCGACGAACGGGCGATCGATGAGGCCGCCGACAGCGATACCGCCACGCTCGTCGGCCGCTTCGGCGCGCGTTCCCGCGTCAAGCCCGGCGACACCATCGAGGTGGCCGTGGACACGCGGTCGCTGCACTTCTTCGACCCCAAGACAGGACTCGGAATCTACGACGGAACAGGCACGAAAGGAGACGCATGACCCGTACTCGCATCGTGGTCGTCGCCGTCGCAGCAGTCGCGACCGCGCTGTTCGTCGCGGGGCTCGCAGGCGCCCGCACGAGCTCTTCTACGAAGGCCCATCAGAACCAGGCAGTCTCGGGAACGATCACGTTCGACGGAATCTGGACCTCGTCCTCGGGCCAGGTGCAGTTCCAGGACGTGATCAACGCCTTCGAGAAGCTCTACCCGAAAGTCCACGTCCAGTACAAGCCGGTCGGCAACAACCTTCCCACCGTGCTCACGACGGCGGTCGCCGGCGGTCATCCGCCCGACATGGCCGACATCGCGCAGCCGGGCACGATCGCGCAGTTCGCGAAGGAGGGCAAGCTCAAGCCGATCACCTACGCGAAGTCGACCATGGCGAAGTACTTCGCGCCTGCGTGGACATCGCTCGGGACCTTCAGCGGCAAGCTGTACGCGCTGCCCTTCAAGGCGGCCAACAAGTCGGTCGTCTGGTACAACGTCCCCGCTTTCAAGGCGGCGGGCGTGACGCCTCCGAAGACGTTCGCCCAGCTCCTGAAGGACGCTCAGACCATCAAGGCGTCGGGCACGCCGGCCTATTCGATCGGCGGCTCTGACGGCTGGACGCTCACCGACATGTTCGAGAACATCTACTTGCGCACGTTCGGCGCAGCGAAGTACGACCAGCTGAGTCAGCACAAGATCAAATGGACCGACCCGTCGGTGGCCACCGCCCTCAAGACGATGGCGAAGATCGTCGGCGACACGTCGAACATCTACGGCGGGACGTCCGGAGCCCTGCAGTATGGGTTCAACGACTCGGTCACGAATGCGTTCTCGTCTCCTGCGAAGGCGGCGATGGTGTTCGAGGCCGACTTCGTCGGCGGCGTGATCACGTCCTCGACGAAGGCGAAGGCGAAGACGGGCTTCAACACGTTCACGTGGCCGTCGATCACGCCCGGCCCCGACGCGAGCGCAGTCGAGATCGCGGGCGACCTGTTCGTCACGTTCCGCGACACCCCCGCGATCGAGGCGTTCGTGAAGTACCTCGCGTCGCCGCAGGCGGCGGAGATCTGGGCGAAGCAGGGCGGCTTCGGGACCGGCAACCACAACGTTCCGGCGAGCATCTATCCCGATCCGATCACCCGCGCCACCGAGGCTCCGATCCTCTCGGCCAAGTCGGTGGTGTTCGACATGTCCGACAACCAGCCGCCGGCGTTCGGCGCCACGACGGGCCAGGGCGAGTGGGGACTCTTCCAGACGTTCCTGAAGAACCCCAAGAACATCAGCGGGATCCAGAAGCAACTCGAGGCCGCAGCAGCGGCGGCATACAAGAAGTAACGACGTGAGCGCTGGGGGAATCACAGCGGAGCCGCCCGTCGTGGCGGCTCCGCCCCCCACCGGCGAGCCGGGCAGGCTCGGCCGCTACCTCGTGGGCGCGTTCTTCCTCGCGCCCGCGCTCTTCATGCTGGGCGTGTGGATGGTCTATCCGGCCGTCTACACGATCATCAGAAGCTTCTTCGGCCCGACGGGCTTCATCGGCCACTGGGTCGGCATCGCCAACTACAAGACGCTGTTCACGACGTCGACGCTGACGACGGCGATCAAGAACAACGCCATCTGGGTCGCGGTCGTGCCGGCGATGGTCACCGCGGTCGGCCTCGTCTTTGCCGTCCTCACGGAGCGGATTCGCTGGGCCGTCGCGTTCAAGACCGCCGTTTTCCTGCCGATGGCGATCTCCGCGTTCGCCACCGGCGTGACGTGGCGGATCATGTACCAGCAGGATCCGGGCCTCGGCGCGATCAACGCGCTCGGGAAGACGGTCTCCGGAGTCTTCAGCCCCGCGGGCGTGCTCTCGTCAGCGCTGCCTTCGACGCCGGCGTTGCAATCCACGAGCGGCGGGGCGCTGGTCCTCAAGACTCCCGCGCATCCGGGCGGCGTGGCCTTGCTCGGGCTGACCGGCATCGCTCCCGATCAGGTGCCGAAGAGCAGCGTGCAGGCGGTGACTCCCGCGCCGAAGCCCGGCGACATCGTCGGCACGGTGTGGCGCGACTTCAAGCCCGGCGGCGGCAAGGCCGGCGTCGTCGAGAAGGGTGAGCTCGGCCTCCCGGGCGTGACCATCGAGCTGCGCAACGCCGCCGGCAAGACGGTGCAATCGACGAAGTCCGCGACCGACGGCGCGTTCGACTTCTCGAAGGTCCCGGCCGGCACATACAACGCCGCGATCGGCGCCCAGACATTCGCGAAGCCGTTCGGCGGCTTCGCCTGGCTCGGCCCGAGCCTCATCGTGCCGTCGCTTCTCATCGCGTACATCTGGATCTGGGCGGGCTTCGCGATGGTCGTCATCGGTGCCGGCCTGGCCGCGATGCCCCGCGACGTGCTCGAGGCTGCGCGGACGGACGGCGCCACGGAATGGCAGACGTTCCGCCGCGTCACCGTGCCACTGTTGATGCCTGTCCTGAGCGTCGTCTTCGTCACGATGATCATCAACGTCCTCAAGGTGTTCGACATCGTGTACGCGCTCGCGCCCGAGTCGGAGTACGCGAAGGCAAACGTCATCGCTCTCGCGATGTACTTCACAGCCTTCCAGGGAGCAGGAAACTTCGGCGTCGGCTCGGCGATCGCCGTGTTCCTGTTCCTGCTCGTCATCCCGGTGCTCGCGCTCAACATCCGACGCTTCAAGAGGGAGGGATAGTGGCGGCCGCCGCACCTGCGATCGAGGTCCCCGCCCCCGGCGATGCCGTCTCCGCGAGGATCCTGCGCGCACTCACGCGGACGCCGCTGAACATCGTGCTCGTCCTCCTCGGCGCGGCGTGGCTCGTGCCGACGATCGGGCTCTTCATCACCTCGATCCTGCCCGCGTCCGCAGATGCATCCGCGGGCTGGTGGCAGATCTTCTCGCATCCGAGCCTCGCCACGTGGTCGAACTACGACGCCCTGTTTCACAACTCCGGTCTCATCACCGCCCTGAAGACGACGGCGTACATCGCGGTCGGCAACACGGCGCTCGTCGTGATCCTCGGAGCCCTCGCGGGTTACGCGTTCGCGTGGCTCGACTTCCCGGGAAGGGACTGGCTCTTCATCGGTGTGATCGGCCTGCTCGTCGTGCCGTTGCAGATGGCGCTCATCCCGATGTTCAAGCTCTACGACACGTTCGGGCTCTTCGACACGTGGTACGGGATCGCGCTCTTCCACACTGCGTTCGGCCTCCCGTTCGCGGTCTTCCTGCTGCGCAACTTCTTCGTCGGCTTGCCGAAGGACATCCTCGAGTCGGCGCGCATCGACGGGGCGAACGAGATCGTCATCTTCCTGCGGCTGATCCTGCCGCTCGGACTGCCGGCGATCGCGTCGCTCGCCATCTTCCAGTTCCTCTGGACGTGGAACGACCTGCTCGTCGCCCTGACCTTCGGGCAGAACACGACGCCGATCACCGTGTGGATCGCGGGTCAGCTGCGCGAGTTCGGGACGAGCATCGACATCATCGCGCCCGCGTCGTTCATCTCCCTCGTCGTTCCGCTCTGCGTGTTCCTCGCGTTCCAGCGCTACTTCGTCCAGGGACTGCTCGCCGGCTCGGTGAAGTAGTGCGCGTCGCCGTCGTGGGATCCGGCCTGGCCGGGTTCACGGCGTACCAGACCTTGCGCCGCGAGCTCGAGCCGGGCGAGATCGCCGTCTTCGGCACCGACGACGACCCGGCTGCGACGTTCCGGCAGCGCGCGGCCGCGATCCGGCAGCGCGAGATGCGCTCGGAGAGCGACGGACACTGTGGGCCGACGTCGTTTCCCGGCCTCGCGTTCCGCGCGACGGTGGGCCGGCGCTCGCCGGCGCCGCTCGTCGGCTCGCTGTGCGACCGCTTCCACCCGACGGTGCGGGAGTTCCTCGCGCATGTCGAGCGGCTGCGCGAGCGCAGCGGCTGGGACGCGAGCCTGCACGGCGAACGGATCGAGCGCGTGCGCGCCGTCGACGGCGGCTTCGAGCTCGACCGCCACGGCGTCTTCCAGCACGTGCTCGTCGCACCGGGCCACCCGGGCCTGAACGTGCCGGACGAGCTACGCGCGGATCCGCGGACGGTGCACGCATACGAGCCGCACGAGTATGCGCCGACAGTCACCGTCGTCGGCGCCGGGCTCGCCGCCGCGACCGAATGGCTGAACGCGCTCGCGGCCGGCGCGGAGGTCGTCTCGGTCCGCCGACGCGAGCCGGTCCGGCGTCCGTTGAACGTCCCGCGCGAGTACTTCTCCCGTCGAGGGCTGGCCGGCTTCCACCGCCTGTCCGCGGGCGAGCGCGCTGAACGGCTCAAGGTGTTGCTGGCGCCGAGCTATCCGCCCGGACGAGGATGGGACGAGCCCCTCGCGCGCGCGATGATGGAAGGCCGCTTTCGGGTCGAAGAGGCCGTCAACGGCGCGCGCCAGGTGATCTGCGCGACCGGCTTCCTGCACGGCTTCCAGCACGACGCTCTGCTCGCGCGCCTGGTCGACGAGCACGAGCTCGAGACCGCCGACGGCTGGATCGTGTTGAACACCGACGGGAGCGTGCCCGCGCTCACCGACGGGACGAGGACGCTCGCCCTCTGCGGCGTCCCCGCGCAGTGGGCGTTCCCGGCGGCGGACACGGTCTCCGGCGCGAAGTACGCCGCGCACGGCTTCCTCGCAAGGATCAGGTCGTGTCGTACACGCTGAGAGGCCGCCTCGAGTCGCGCCTCGCCGCGCTTCTCCCCGTCGTTGCGGCGGCGTGCGTGCTCGCGGCCGTCGAGCACCGCTGGTGGCCGGTGGAGGCGGCCGGCCTCATGCTCGGCGCCGGAATCGCGCTCGACGTGCTGGCCTACGATCGGCTGCTCCGCTACCAGCCGGGCTGGGCAGCAGCGCCGCTCGGCCTGCTCGAGCTCGGCGTCGTCCTCGGCCTCATGCGCCTCGCCGGCGTCATGGCCCCCGTGTGGCAAGCGGTCGCGCTCTTCGCCGGCGGCTGGCTGACGGCGCAGGCCCTCGGCCATGCCGGCTTCCCGCTCCTACGCCTCACGTACGCGGAGGACGGCGGCGAGCTCGGCCGCCTCGGCGCCGCGACAGCCGTCGCGATCGGCGTCGTGCTCGCCGGCGCAGGTGCGACCGCATACGCGCTGCGTCCGCCGGTCGTCCACCTCGCGGCCGGCATCCATCAGGGGCCGCTTGTCATCACGCGCCGCGAGGTGCTCGTCGGCGAACCGGGCGCGGTCGTCCGCGGCGGCATCGTCATCCGCGCGAGCGGCGTGACCGTGAGAAACGTTGCGGTCGTGGGCGGTGAGAACGGCATCACGGTGAACGGCGTGCGTGGGACCGTGCTGGACGGCGTTTCCGTCTCGGGGCCGAAGCTCGACGGCATCCACGTGCGCCTCGCGGGCATCGTTATCAAGAACTGCACGATCGACATGCTCGGCAACGCGCTCGGCCAGGGAATCGACATCTCCTACAACATGGACAAGGGGTTGAGCATGGTCGAGGGCTGCACGATCGTCGGCGGCATGGAGGGGATTACCACCCATGGGTCGATGAGCGACATCATGGACAACTCCGTCAGCCGGACCACCATGCGGGGCATCTCCGTGACGGAGATGTCGATGGGGACGGTCATGGACAACGAGGTGCGCGATGCGCGCGGCATCGGCATCTGGTGCAACGATCGCTCGATGTGCATGATCGAGCGAAACACCGTCCTCGACACGCGCCCGGATGCGATGGGGCATGCCTACGGTGTTCTGGCGAGCTTCCAGTCCGAGGCGAACCTGTGGGAGAACGAGCTCGGCGCGAACCCGGTCGCGTCGGCGGCAATCACGCAATCGGAGGTACAGAGCAGCCGCTCCTTCAGCTATCGTTAACCCGGTTAACGATATGCCCAAGACCACCGTCGACACCCTTGCTCTCGCCGATGCCCTGAGGCCGGCGCTCCTTCAGGTCGGCCGCGAGCTTCGCCGCGAGGCGCGGGCGCTCGGCGCCTCCCCCGAGCAGGTGGCACTGCTCGTCAGCATCAAGTACGCGCCCGGCATCGGACTCCGCGAGCTCGCGGCCCGAGAACGAGTCAGCCCGCCCGCGATGACGAAGCATGTCGATCGCCTGGAGCGCGACGGCCTCGTTGAACGGCGGCCGAGCGAGGAGGATCGCCGGCGCGTCGGCGTCACGCTGACCGACGAAGGGCAGCGGCTGCTCCGCCGGGTCCGCTCGCGCCGTACCGCCTGGCTCGCGCAGCGCCTGGCCGAGCTCGACGAGAGCGAGCAAGCTGCGCTCGAGTCCGCGGTCGGGCCGCTCACACACCTGCTGCGCGAGGACGAGCGCCGGTGAAACGAACCTTCTCGAGCTTCCGCTACCGCAACTACCGACTGTTCTTCACGGGCCAGCTCATCTCGCAGACGGGCTCGTGGATGCAGAGGATCGCGCTGGGCTGGTTCGTCCTCGAGCTCACGCACAACGACGCGTTTGCGGTCGGCGTCATGGCCTTCGCGCAGTTCCTCCCGTACACGATCTTCGGCCTCTTCGCGGGCGTCATCACCGACCGCCTCGACGCACGCCGCCTGGTCATCTCGACCCAGCTCGCGCAGACGATCGTCGCTGCCGCTCTAACGTGGGTCGCATTCGGCGGCTTCGCCCGGCCCTGGATGCTCTACGTCATCGCGTTCGTCAACGGGACAGTGCTCGTCCTCGACGTTCCGTCGCGTCAGCAGCTCACGTACCGGATGGTCGGCCGCGAAACGCTCCCGAACGCAATCGCGCTCAACTCCAGCCTTTTCAACGCGTCGCGCGTCTTCGGGCCGTCGGTCGCCGGCATCCTGCTCGGCTTCGCCGGCGTCGGCGTGTGCTTCCTCGTCAACGCGATCAGCTTCCTCGCCGTGCTGCTCAGCCTGTTCGCAATGCGAACCCGGGACTTCTTCCCCTTCGATGCATTCGAACGGCCGCGGATCTTCGCCGGCACGCGCGAAGGCCTCGCCTACGTGCGGGGGCAGCCCCGCATGCTCGCCGTCCTCGCGCTCACGGTCGTCCTCAGCACGTTCGCCTTCAACTTCAACGTCACGCTGCCGGTGCTCGCGAAGATCACGCTCCACGGGCACGGGGCCGTCTACGGCTTCCTGTCGGCCGTGTTCGGCGCCGGGGCGCTCGCCGGCGCGCTGATCGCCGCATCACGGGCGCGCGCGTCGACGCGCGTGATGATCATCGGAGCGCTCGTGTTCACGGGCGCGGAGGTCCTGCTCGCGCCGGCCCGGAATGCGTACGCCGCCGGCCTCCTGCTCTTCCTCGTCGGCGCCGGGTTCACCGCCTGGTCGGCGAACTCGAATGCGTCGGTGCAGCTCGCCGCGCCGGACCGCCTGCGCGGCCGGATCATCGGCATCTACTTCTACGCCTTCAACGGCACGGGGCCGGTCGCGGGGCTCTTCGCCGGCTGGCTGTGCGCACAGGGCGGCACAGAGCTCGCGTTTGCACTTGCCGGCGTCATCGGCATCGCAGGCACGATCGCGGCGGCCGCTGCGCTCCGGCGCCGGCCTCCGATCCAGATTCCTCGACAGGCCGAGCCCGCGCAAGCGGCATAGTCTTCGGCCCTCTTGACGCGCAAGTTTTTTGCCTTCATGGCATCAGATGAGCGAGGCGGGGCGGTGTGCCGCAGCCCGTCCCGCCTCGACCTCGACGGCCTGCGCATGCATTACGTGGACGAGGGCGCCGGCCCACCCGTCCTCCTTCTGCACGGAGAGCCGACCTCGTCTTTCCTCTGGCGCACCCTCATTCCGCCGCTCGTCGGCGCGGGCTACCGCGCCGTCGCGCCCGACCTGATCGGCTTCGGACGCTCCGACAAGCCGGCCGACATCGGCTGGTACTCGTACGACCGCCACGTCGCCTCGATCGAGCAGCTCGTCGACGGGCTCGGCCTGCGCAGCATGACGCTCGTCGTGCACGACTGGGGTGGGCCAATCGGCCTTCGCTTCACCGTCGAGCACGAGGACCTCGTCGACCGCCTCGTCATCCTCGATACCGGCATCGGCGGCGGGCGGCCGCCGAGCGAGGCTTGGCTGCGCTTTCGCGACGTCGTCCGCCGGACCGGCAACGCGATCGACCCGGCTCGCCTCGTCGAGGCCGGCACCGTCGGAGGGCTCACCGACGACGTCCGTTCCGCCTACGCGGAGCCGTTTCCGACCCCGGAATCGAAGGCGGGCGTGCTCGCGTTCCCGGAGCTCGTCCCGGCCGAGCCCGATCACCCGAACACGGCGCCGATGAACCGCGTGCGCGATGCCCTTCGCTCGTGGACCAAGCCGACGCTCGTCGTCTGGGGCGCGTCCGACACGGCGCTGCCACCGGCGCTCGCAGATGGGTTCGCGGAGCTCATTCCCGGCGCAGGCGAACCGGTCGTGCTCGAGGGAGCAGGGCACTTCCTCCAGGAGGACCGCCCGGACGAGTTGGCAGCGGCGATTCTCCGCTTTCTGGCCTGATGTCTAGAGTTGACGGCAGGCGATGCGCGTGTCGCGCGACTTCAGGCTGGGTGCAGGCGTCTTGGGCGTCGAGCTTGTGCTGAGCGGGGTCTACTTCCTCTTCTCCTCGAGCGTGGTCACCCAGGATGCGATCTACGAGCTCTTCGGCGGGGGCTGCGTCGTCGCAATCCTGTGGGCGGCTCGCCACTACCGGCCGAAGCCGGCCCTGCCGTGGCTCGTGTTCGCCGCCGGAAACGTGCTCTTCATCGCGGGTGACATCGCGTTCGACATCTCCCCGAATGCGGCGCCGCCCGCGATCGCTGACTACCTCTATCTGATCGCGTACCCGCTGTTCGCGGCGGTACCGGTGATGCTCGTCGTGTCCTCGGGCAGCCACCGACGGATCGGTGCGCTGACCGACGCGGCAATCGTCACGCTCGCGTTCGCGGTCTTCGAGTGGATCTTCGTCATCGAACCGGCCCTTCACCAATCCTGGCCTCTAGGGCAGCGGATCGTCGTCGGCGGCCTCTATCCGGTGATGGACATCGTCCTGCTCGGAGCGTTCGCCGGCTTCTTCGTGTCGCCGGCGTGGCGCACGCCGGCGTTTGCGTTCCTCGTCGCCGGCGCCGCGGCCCAGCTGCTCGGCGACATCGCCAACACGATCAACGCGTCGGCGTACTCCGGCGGCGCCTGGATCAACTGGCCGTGGATGGCCTCGTACATCGTCTGGACGGCGGCCGTGCTCCACCCGTCCATGCGCACGCTCTCGGGACGCCGATCCGAGCCGGAGACACGGATCGGTCGTTGGCGGCTCCTCGCTCTCGCCGCGGCCCTCCTCACCGTCCCCGTCGCGCGCGTGATCGCGGACATCGATCACAAGTCGGTCGGCATCTGGGTCGTGGGCGCACTCCAGGTGGCGATCGCGCTGCTCGCCGTCACGCGCATGGGCGTCATCGTGGACACCGTCGATCGCATCCGCGAACGGCTGGCACAGAAGAACGAGCAGCTTGTGGAGGCAGACCGTCTGAAGGACGAGTTCATTGCCCTCGTCTCGCACGACCTGCGGACGCCGCTCACGTCGATCATGGGCTATGTCGAGCTCGCACTCGACGACGAAGGCGAGGCGCCGCTCGACCCGGAGCGAAGACGCTACATCGAGGTGGTCGCCCGCAGCTCCGACCGGCTTCTGCGCCTCGTCGACGACCTGCTCCTCGCCGCGCGGCTCCAGTCCGGCCGCTTCGTCCTCAGCTTCGAGGAGGCCGATCTCGAAGCGATCGCCGCCGAGGCTCTCGACGAGATGCACGCGCGCGCCGACCGGAAGGGCGTATCGCTCTTCCTCGGCGGCGACGGCGCAGTTCGGGTCGAGTGCGATCGCCGCCGCGTACTCCAGCTGGTCGACAACCTCATCTCGAACGCGGTGAAGTTCACACCGGAGGGCGGACGCGTCGAGATTCGCGTCGCGCGCACACTTTCCGGTGCCGCGCTCGAGATCCTCGACACCGGCGTCGGCATCGGTGCCGGCGAGGAGGAACGGATCTTCGAACGGTTCTACCGCTCGCCGAGCGCCGTCAGCGATCAGGTTCCCGGTACGGGGCTCGGGCTCTTCATCGCGCGCGCGATCGCGGAGCGCCACGGCGGAAGCCTCGTCGCGCGGCGCCGCGACGGCGGCGGAAGCGTCCTTCGGCTCGAGCTGCCGGCCCACGCAGATCGCAGGGGTGAAGAAGAGGAAGAGACCGCGCCCGAGCAGGAGCTCGTTGTATGACGAATCCAACCGTCCTCGTCGCCGAGGACGACGAAGACATCCTCCTCCTCGTCGCAACGAGGCTGACGCGCGACGGGTTTGACGTCGTCACGGCCCGAACCGGCGCCGAGGCGCTCGAGCTCGTGCTGGAGCGGCGGCCGCAGGTGGCCGTGCTCGACATCGGCATGCCGCCGCCCGACGGCCTCGAGGTCGTGCGGCGCGTCCGCGCCGACCCGCTGCTCAATGGGACGCGCCTCCTCCTGCTCACCGCGAAGGCGCAGGAGTCGGACGTGCGGCGCGGCATCGAGGCGGGCGCGGACGCGTATATCAGCAAGCCGTTCTCGCCCGCGGAGCTCTCGGCCCGCGTGCGGGCCTTGCTGGCTTAAGAGGCTCGCACAGAATGACGTTCGTCGATCCGGGCGCAATCGGCGAGTGCGATGCAAGGACGC
>Ga0307372_10006164_pt1 | contig 17676 bp, 9 predicted proteins | sample OX1MG_FD_202533 | JGI IMG/M metagenome (GOLD analysis project Ga0307372, IMG submission 202533) | Soil microbial communities from Risofladan, Vaasa, Finland - OX-1 | ecosystem: Environmental > Terrestrial > Soil > Coastal area > Acid sulfate soil | place: Finland: Risofladan, Vaasa | collected... | reverse complement strand
ATGTTGGCCCAGATCTACGACCTGGCGGCGCCGGGCCTCTACGGGCTGATCTCCGAGATCGTTTCTGATCGCGATGCGGCTCAGGATATTCTCAAGGAGGTTTTTGTTCGCCTGTGGCGGGACGCCAAACGGATCGAAGCGGGCGGCGGCAGCGTCATGGTCTGGCTGGCGCTCGAGGCCCGGGCCAGGGCCGTCGATGGGCAGCGCGCGCGCGACGGCGTACGAAGCACGGCTCATTCGCGCCTGCAGTCGCTGATGAAGTCGAATGCCTGGATGCCCCGGCCTGCGGATATTGATCATATTGAAAAACGGCGGCACCTGCTTGAGAAGCTGGTCCACCGCCTGCCCAAGCCTCAGAGCCAGATGCTGGAGCTTGCAATTCTTAAAGGCTTTACGGAAACGGAAATCGCCCGGCAGTTTGCGCAGCCTCCGGGCCGGATTGAACACGAGTTGCGCGCCGGGCTGCGGTTCCTAAGGCACCGCCTGCGCGCCGTGATGGGAACATGGACTGCCGAAATCTAGATGACGTTTACGAACTATTCCTGCTCGGCTTGCTCAAACCGAAGGAAGCGGCGGAGGTCAGGGAGCACGTGGAGCGGGGCTGCGCCTACTGCGTGGACCATCTTCGCGAGGCCGCCCAGTCCGTCTATTTCGTGCTCTCCGGCGCGAAACCCCGCAAGCCTCCCCAGCCGGCGAAGTCTGAGATTCTGCGCAGCCTGCGCCGAACCTGAGCGGCGCCTCAGGCGTGCCGGCAGGACTTGCCGCGGGGTTCGCTAAGGGCCGGGGATGCGGGCAACGAATCCTGAACGTGAAAATTCCTGAACAAACTCCCAGGATTTCCTGAAAGACGCTGGTGCAACCGTGAACCCTGGATGGCAGCGTGGCTGCATGAAGGCTGCAAAATAAATCATGGCTGAAGCGGCACACAAACCGGGGCTGCGGCGCGACCTTGGATTTCTCCAGGCCACCTCGCTGGCCATCACGGACATGGTGGGCATCGGCCCGTTCATTACCATCCCGCTTTTTCTGGCGACGATGGGCGGCCCGCAGGCGATGCTGGGATGGTTGGTCGGCGCCGGCCTGGCTTTTTGCGACGGCCTGGTGTGGGCGGAACTCGGCGCCGCCATGCCCAAAGCCGGAGGCAGCTACCACTATCTGCGCGAAGCTTTCGGCCCGGCCGGAGCGGGACGCTGGCTTTCCTTCCTGGTGGTCTGGCAAATCATGTTTTCGGCGCCGCTGTCGGTTGCGAGCGGCAGCATCGGCTTTGCCAACTATTTCCACTACCTGCTTCCGGGAATGACGCCGTGGGAAGTCCGCATCTTCGCGTCGATGATCCCTCTGCTTCTTATCCTGGTGCTTTATCGCCGGGTGCGGTCGGTCGGAAACCTTTCGGTGGTGATGATGGGAGGCGTCCTGATCGGGTGCTTCTGGATTATCGCTTCCGGACTGCCGCACCTGAGCGCCTCACGCATTTTTGATTTTCCGCCGCACGCCTTCCACCTGAATATCATTTTCTGGGCGGGCCTTGGCCACGCCACGCTTTACGCGCTTTACGACTACTTTGGCTACTACAACGTCTGCTATCTGGCGGAGGAGATTCGCGAGCCGGGACGCATTATTCCGCTGTCCATCATGTTTTCCATCCTGGTCGTCGCCGTTCTTTATATCCTGATGAACACCTCAATCCTCAGCGTGATTCCCTGGCGCGAGGCGCAACACAGCCACTTTATCGCCTCCGAATACATCCAGAAACTCCAGGGCCGTTTTGCCGGCGACATGATGACTTTTCTGATGCTTTGGATTGCCTTCGCCTCCGCTTTCTCCCTGTTGCTGGGCTATTCGCGCATTCCTTACGCCGCCGCGGCCGACGGGAATTTCTTCAAAGTGTTTGCCCGGCTGCATCCCAAGCATGACATTCCTCATGTGTCGCTGGTGACGCTGGGGGTGATTGCCGCGGGCTTCAGCCTGCTGCGCCTGCCGGAGGTGATCGTCAGCCTGGTGGCCACGCGCGTGCTGCTGCAATATTTGCCGCAGGCGGTGGGCTTCTTCGTCCTGCGCTTCAAGCAGCCGAACCTGATACGCCCGTTTAAGATGTGGTTCTATCCCATTCCAGGGCTTATTTCACTGCTGGGCTGGCTCTATATTCTGATCACTTCAGCACGGGGAGCGCTGCTGTTTGCCCTTGTGGTGTTTGCGCTGGGCAGCGCCGCCTATTTTTTCCGCGCGCGGGCCAGGGGCGAGTGGCCGTTCCTTAAACCAGGAAAAGCCCAAGTGTAGCCACGGCAGCGGAGAAGGATGTGGTAGATACGGCAGTGGCAGCCACGACAGTGTTTTATCTGTCGTGGGCCTTTCAAGATTCCTCGTCGCCTTTCGGCTCCTCGGAATGACACGCAACGCGAGTTGTCACACAGACTCGATGGCCCGATGCGGCACGGATGAATCCGTGCCCTGACGTGCAAGACAAGAAAACCCGGCGGTGGGACACGACTTCCCCCACAACGAACCCTGGAGCTCATGTGGCAAGCCGGGAACGTGGTAGAGGACTTCGGCATTGCAGGTCACCAGCCCCAGTTTTTCCAGCTGCCATTGATCCACGACGACAACTTTTTGTGCCAAGGTTAAGGTGGGCTTTCGGTCACAACAAGCTCGAGTCGTAAAATCAGCCCACGGTCGAGAGCCGCTCGATAGCTTAACTCGCCGAGCCCACGGGCGCGGAGTTTCATATTGGATGGTATGAAAGGGATGCAGGAAGACCGCTTCCTGACGACGATGTCCTGTGGCAGCTCGCGCGGTGTCGCCCTGTCGCTGCTTCAGATCTTTCGTCCCTTCACTTCATTCGAGAAGGGGTTTGAAACAACTCCCGCACAAGCTTGTGCAACGCGCTCATTATTTTCTTGAGCGCTTTTTGCCACTGGAAGCTACGGGTGCGTTCTGCTTGGTGAGCTGGTCAACCAGCCGTGCTCGCACGGTGCGGATATGCTCAGCCATAAGTTGCTCCGCAATTCCTCGTTGGTTCTTATCCAGAGCATTCATTATAGCGGTGTGCTGCTGAATCGAGCTGTGGCTTGTCAAATCAAATGTTCGGCAGCGAAGGACGAGCATCTGGTTATGCATGTTTTCAAGGATCTTCTTCAGCCGCGTGTTACTGCTGGCCTCCGCCAGAATACTGTGAAAAGCAGCGTCCTCCCGAATATAATTCAGCTTATCATTCTCTTTTCGATAGGCTGCGGCGGCGCGAACGGACTTCCGCAGTTGGGCCATTACTTTCGGATTCAGGATGACGTCACGGATGGCAAGTACCTCGAGGGCCTCGCGCAGTTCGTAAATTTCTTCGGCATCGTGAACCGAGAAATCGGTCACGAACGCCCCGCGTCTCGGAATAATGGTAATCAGTCCTTCAGACTCCAAACGGTTAAGGGCTTCACGGATCGGCGATTTGCTGATGCCAAAACGATTGGCAAAAAACTCTTCCGTGAGATGTTCCCGGCCGTCGAATTTGCCCCAGATGATCGTATCCCGAATGGAACGGTAAGCTTGTTGAGTTAGATTTTCGGGGATTTTCAGTTTCATTGTGTTTCTCCTGTACTCTTTTTAGCAGAAACTGCCCTTACTTCAAATTAAGCACCGACCACATGCGCTTTATCGGATTCGCATGCACGACAATTGAGCGCGCGACTCAATGAGTTTCGATCAGGCATCTCCTCGACAACAGAGCGAGGACCCACACCACCCTGCACCCCCGCGAAACACGGGCTTGCTCGCTTTCCGATCAGATTTGCGCTTACGACGTCGCCCTTTCAACTGCCTGAATGAAGCGTATGACTACCTGGCAGGCATGGGCTCCCTTACCTCGACGGGAAAAGTGAAACTCGCATGAGGCATATACGCAATGCGCTCTCCAGGCCCCAATTCGGAGAACTTTTGGTCGATAACTCTTTCAGGGTCGGGAGCGGGGTGCAAATGGCACCTCCGAATGAAGGAATCCTCCAAGGTGGAAACCAGGAAGATTTCCATCTGCTCCCCCAGACGCGCCATCCAATAAGCCTTATGTCCACCGACCACAAAACTTTTGTGTAACTCATGTTCCATTTCGGCTGAACTCGAAAACCTTTCCACCCATTCCTCGAAGGCGGGATGGCCTGCTCCGTCCCGACATTCCGCAAAGTAGATGAGGGTTCCTCCGGGCCGCAAGGCTCTGGCCGCGTTTTCCATTCCTTTGTGAGCCTGCCGCAGATCAATGTCGAAAGGGAAGCCTCCCGCACTGGCAAGGATCATGTCATAGTGCTGTCCGAACTCAACCCGATACATTTGATCAACCGTTTCGCAGCCCGCCCGATGGGCCAATTCATAATGCCCCGCTAAGACCTGGACGATCTCACCCGCTGGATTAAGCACAACGTTCAACAAGAAATCCGGACTGATCATCCTGCAGGCTTCCAGTAAATCCTCGTGAGCGGGATTGCCGTCGAGCAGGCCTGCCCGACAATTCGGGTTGAGGATAAATTTGTGATTGAAGGTCGTTGTCTCCGCCCCGGCCACGCCGGGCACCAAGCTCTTCCGTCCTCCACTGTATCCGGCGATCAAATGGTAATTAATTTCTCCTGTGAGAATCACTCGATCAGATTCATAAACTAACTTGTTGATCCAAACCTCATTTCCGCGACTGGTACGGCCCAGACTGACTAAGTTCTCACGGTTGTAGCAGTCGTGGTCGTAAAGACGAATCCGGCGCGCCACTTCCTCACCGACGATCCGGCGTTGCTCTTCGGGAGATTGTCGCCTGTGAATGCCAAGCGCGAAAATCACAAAGATGTCGTGATCGGGAATACCCGCTGCGTTCAACTCGTCAATTAAGACTGGAAGAAACACCTCACTACGAACCAGGCGTGTGATGTCATTGACGACCACCGCGACCCGTTCACCCGGCCGGACTATCTCTTGCAGGGGAGGTGTTCCGATGGGCTGCCGTAGCGCCGCCAAAACAGTGGAGGATGGGTCCGATAGAGGCGGGAGAGTGTTCGGCTTCAATTCAACGCACGTCACGCCTGACGGCAGACGTACGGATCGGGCTCCCTCTCCATATTGAAAGACGTACGACCTCATATTACGTATGATATCGCATACCAGGGCATCCAACAATCAAAGTGAGAGAGGCTGGCAGACCGCTCCCCACAAACGCGCCGATCAGGTTAGTCTGACAACGGTGCCGGTTTCCATTGACCGCTGGGATTCCAGGCACAGCATGACCGCTCTGCGCCCCTCCTCCGGAGCGATCGGCAATGGCCTTCCATCTCGAACAGCATGAGCCAAGGCTGCGATCTCTTCGCGCAATTCGAACAGTTCGCCAGGTGTGCCCTCAACGGGCAGTCTCTCCAGCTTGTTCTCCCGTGACATCTCAAGGAAGTAATTCGGCTTCTCGGAACGGTCGAGCTCCGCATGCCACTCGGCGCGGATCAATGCCTTGGAACCAAAAATCTTGATGCTCAGGTGGTGCTCGACGGCTGCCAGTGTTTGCGTGATAACCGCGTAGGTGCCATTGGAATATCCCATTACGGCTGTAAAGTTGTCACAGACTTCGGCATGAAAAGGGAGCTCAAGGTCCATGCGATTTCCTCTTGCGTATACTGTCGCCGGACTTCCTACGGAATCGAGGAACCAGGCGGCCACGTCGAAGAAATGTACCGGCTCCTCGAGCGTCCAATTACCCACACGCTTGGGATCCCTCCGCCACCCGCCGGACCCCGGACGATAGGGCCGGCGCCAAAGATCAATAAGAACGTAACGAGGATCGCCGATCTGTCCTGAGCGGATCATCTCGCGCATTTGCACATACATATTTGCGAAGCGCATTTCATGTCCCACCAGGAGCAAACGCTGCGCGCGTCGGGCGGCATCGATAATGCGGTCACAGGAAGCAACCGTTATCGACATCGGCTTTTCGAGCAAGACGTGCTTGCCGTTCTCAAGAGCGGCGCACGCGACTTCCTCATGGAGGTAATTGGGGACGACGATATCGACAATATCGATGTCCGGTCGGACGACCAACTCCTGAAAATCGGAATGAATGGCTGCCTGAGTCTCGGCCGCCGCTCGTTGACGCGTGTCTTCAGTCGAAGCGCAGACCGCTTGTAACTTGCATCCCGGTGTCTCTCGAATCGCCTGAGCGTGGCAACTCCCCCATGCCCCGTAACCTACAAGTCCAAAACGCAGTGTGTCCATCATTACCTCCCCCCCTAACAGTTTGTTGAAAAACGTTCCGAGGATGTCATCCTGAGCCCGTTCGCCCTCCGCTTGCGAACGGCCCTGAGCGAAGCGAAGGGGCTCAGGGTAAACTCCGCGAAGGATCTGCTTTTTGCGGAATCAAGCACTTGCGAGATTCCTCGTCGCCTGCGGCTCCTCGGAATGACACTTGGCACGAGTTTTTCAACAAATTGTTAGGCCCGCTCGCGAATTTGGCGAAACAGTTAAGAAACTTAATCTGCCCGCCTAAAGTTCACTCTCATCCTGCCAGGCGATCGGCTGCCCAATTCTCAGGGAACGCGTCGCCGCCAGCGAGATATGAGCGACATCCCGTCCCTTTTTGCCGTCGCAGAAGGGTTCTGATCCTGTCAGAATCGAATGCTGAAACGCCTTGTGCTCCCAGTATGTACCCGAATCGTGGTGCAAACCGTGGAGGGAACCTTCCGGGGGCTGGGGAATATCGTCCGAAGTCGCGATCCGTTCCACCCGGCCGTGGTAGGGCTTGACGAGGATGGCGGATGCACTCTCAATACTCAGTTCGCCTTCTGAACCGTAGTAGCGCATGACCCGGCCATCGGTAGCACCCCGTGTAAAGAGGGAGAAGGCAAAATTGCACTTGACATCGTTTGAAAAATCGATCAGCAGGCCTGCATGGTCGATGGTCTCACGATTGCGCAAAACGTTATTCCCTCCCACCGATTGAACCGTTCGAGGTTCTGCTCCGACCAGCCAATGGATGATGTCGAGTTCGTGAATGCCGTCTTCGAGCAGAGCGGCGCCTTCGGTCAGCCTCAGGAACCGCCAATTCGTCTTCACTCCCGTTACGGGATCGGTATACTTCCAGCTATTCGGATTCCAGTCACCCCGGAAGATCGAGGCAAAAACATACTCGACCTTCCCGATTCGCCCTTCTTGAATCAGTTGTGCCGCTCGTTCGTAAACGGGTGTATAGCGCATTTGAAGTCCGATTTGTAGCTTCAGCCCGCGTTGCTTGGCGGTGCTGATCATTTGATCCGCATCGCTCAGATGGGTGGCGATGGGCTTTTCACATAGAACGTGCTTCCCACCCTCCAGGGCATGGAGAGTGATTTCTGCATGTTTGTAGCTGGGGACAATCACAATGACCGCGTCCAGGTCGGGATGCTGCGCCAGCATCTCACGGTGGTCAGCATACCCCTTTGTGGCTGGACCGCAGATTTCCAATCCCTTTTGCAGGTTCTCGGGTGTGATGTCGCACAGCGCGACGATATCGATGTCAGGAAAATATGACTTTAGAATCGGTAAATGACTACTGCGCGACCGGTTGCCGCTTCCCACAACACCATAGCGGAATCGGCGTTCCGCCCCCTCGACCGAACGGGTTCCCAGAGCCCCCACACTGGCCGCACCCACCAGCATTCCCTTCAGAAAATCCCGGCGTCCCACCTTGCTCTCTTGAACCATTTCGCCCTCATTATGTTTTGAGTAGGATTTCCTTCCTGGCCCCCCAAGTCAGGTGAATTATACTCTCGACCGGTTTTGTTGCAGTCGAAATATGAAGGGCGCGGGCCGCCGATCTCTCAAAAAGACAGTTCTGGCTTTCCCCTCGCAGAAAAACCTCGAAATCCCCTTTTACCCAACGACAGCGGCGAAACCTCCCCGTCCCCTGCATACCATCGCCGGTCAGTCTCCTCCCCTCTAGCCGTTTGTTGAAAAACGTTCCGAGGATGTCATCCTGAGCCCGTTCGCCCTCCGCTTGCGAACGGCCCTGAGCGAAGCGAAGGGGCTCAGGGTAAACTCCGCGAAGGATCTGCTTTTTGTGGAATCATGCATTTGCGAGATTCCTCGCCGCCCTTCGGCTCCGCTCAGGGCAGGCTCTGCGGCTCCTCGGAATGACACAGGACGCGAATTTTTCAACAAGCTGCCAAGGAACGCCATCCGGTTGTGAAGCCTTCAACCGCTCAGAACAGAATCTTCATTCCGAATTGCAGTTCGCGCATGGGGATAGCAAGACTCGTAATGGTCCCGGCCCCGGCCACGTCCACGGTAGCGTTGGGCAAGCCGAACTGTGGACTGTTGAAGGCGTTGAAGGCTTCAAACCGGAACTCAACTTCTCCCGATTCGCCCAAAGCCCCAACACGCGCAGACTTGAACAGGCTCAAGTCAAAGTTGTTCATTCCTGGCCCGGTCAGGATGTTGTTCCCGGCGCTTCCATACTGGTACAGCGATGCGTCGGCCGGCACGAAGGCGTTGAGATTGAACCAGAGGCTGGGGTCCCGCTGGCTACCCGAGAGGTTCCCATTGGCGATCCGGTTGGGACGGGCCGCTCCGGAAGTATTTGCGGTATTCGAGTTTAACGAAGGCGTAAACGGCAGGCCACCCTGCAGCGTCACGATCCCGTTGAACGCCCAGCCTCCCAGCAGGCCATTGACGACTCGGCTCCCGGAACTCCACCGCTGTCCACTTCCGTAGGGCAGTTGCCACATGAAGCTGCCCACAAACCGGTTGGTAACATTGAAATCGGTCGGTGAATACTCCCAGTTGAGGTTATGGTCGGATCGGACAGAAATATTCGCGAACTTCTCCTCGTAGCTGGACAGGGCTTTGCCGTACGTGTAGCTCACGATGAATCCCATCTTGCGCGAAAAGTGGCGCTTCAATGAGACGACCAGAGCGTTGTAATTTGAGTTGTCCATGGGCTGGATTGTGTTAATGCTACTAAAGCCCGGAAGAGGCTCGCGGCTGTTGACGCTTCCGGGCCCAGGAAACTCCTGGTTGGCATTGTATTGGACGGGCAATTGAGAGCCATTGCTTCCCGAATAACCCACATCCAGCAGGATATGGCTCGGAAGTTGGTGTTGGATATCAAAAGTGAAGTCCGCCACGTAAGGCCTGGGGAAGGTCGGGGAATAGGACTGTAACGAAGTGCTTGGACCGATTGCAGAGGGAGAATGGATGTCAGGCGGAAATCCCTGGTCCAGAAAGAAGGTGGGAGTCACCTTGTCAGACTTGTATGAGTAGGAGACGTTGTAAGGCGGATTGCTGAGGAGCATATTGGCACCGCCGATATACGTGTTGATGCCCTCTGAGTAATAAATGCCGGCTCCGGCCCTGAGCACCGTCCTGGGCGCGAACCGCCACGCGATGCCGAGCCGCGGTGAAAAGTTATTATAGTCAGGCCGCATCAAAGTGCGCGACCCGATCCCGGACGGGATGTTCGTTACCAGGTCGGCCGAGACCCCTGCCGGGGTTTGGTTGTTGGGATAGATCAGCTTGTTCGGTCCGAACAGGAAATTGCCTTGGTTGTCGTGGATTTCGAAAACGTTTGAAAAAATTTCGTACCGCAGCCCCATATTCAGGGAGATGTTTGGCGTCAACTTCCAGTCATCCTGAAGATAGGCGCCCCAATAGTGATCTCGAGTATCGCCGTAGTTTCCGCCTCCTGCACTGACCTTGTCTGGAAGTCCCAGAAGGAAGTCAGCAAATTCCGCGCCGCTTCCCGAGCGGCTCTGCGGATTCTGGGTAAATGCGCCGTCGAATGTAAATTTACCGCGCGAGCCTCCGGTGGTGAACTGAAATGCCCGCTGGTATCGGTAATCAATCCCGGTTTTCAGAGTGTGATTGCCGTGGATCAGGGTCATATTGTCTTTGATCTCCCAGACTTCCGGGATCTTGTGATTCGGATAGCCGCCGGGGTCCCCGATGTTGGGCATCACCTGGAAACCGAATTGTGAGATTCCCGTAACGGCGGGAGGAGCGCCAACACCGTTGATCCCGAACTGGTCGAACATCGGGGAGCTTACGGGAATTGTATTGAGAGCATTAAGCCGGGTGTAGCCAAGCCGCAATTCATTAATCATGCTCGGACCAAACGTGTGGGTTTCTCCCATAACGACCGCCTGGGACCGGGAACCGTTCTCGGTGGCACCGCCAATGTAGAATGGCTGCGGATCAATTTCGTTCAGGTCTGTAATGAAATATCGGCCGAATAGAACGTCTCGGGTGGAGAGGGGCGCGTCGATTCGCCCAATGTACTGGTTTCCCGGATAACTGACATTGGGGCTGAGAACGAAATTATTGACCAATCCAGGTTGGTTCGGCGCTTGCAATATTCCTGCGTTCAGCACCTTCACTGCCGTCGGATCGAACCGGTCGGTCGGAATGATGTTGCCCGGAAACGAGTCGCGGGTCGCTTTCTTGCCGCTCCCACTTGTCGTCGCGGGATCGTAAATCGTAGTAGCCCCCAGGTCGGAAAAGTTGCCCTGCCGCTCCGCCAGGGTCGGAACCGTGTCAACAATCGTTTGCCCGTCAATTTCCCGGTCACCCTCGTAGGAAAAGAAGAAGAAAAGGCGGTTGCGGAGAATGGGTCCGCCCAGCGTCCCGCCAAACTGATTGCGGACCAGCTTGGGCCGCGCCTGATCGGGAGCAGCAAAGTAATCGCGTGCGTCCAGAGCATCATTCCGCAGGAACTCAAAAAGGTCGCCGTGGAACTGGTTCGTTCCAGACTTGATGCTGGCATTGATCACGCCACCTGCCGCACGGCCGAACTCGGCGGAAAAGTTGTGCGTCTCCACCCTGAATTGGGCCAGCGCATCCACAGACGGACGGGCCACGTCGTAAGTATCCTGCTGCATGCCGGGCGTGCGGGCATTGTTGTCCATGCCGTCGAGCTCAAAGTCATTCATATCGTCCCAGACGCCGTTGGCAACGAATCCCGAAGCTCCTCCCTTGCCTCCGGGCGGAGATTGCAGCACTCCGGGGGTTAGCTGGGCCAGTTGAACATATTGCCGCCCGTTCAAGGGAAGCCCGGTAATCGCCTGGCCCGCAATCACCTCGCCCGCCGCGACGGTTTCGCTTTCAAGAAGCGGCGCGTGGCCGACGACGACCACTTCCTGCCGTGTTTCTCCCAACGCCATCATGAAATCAACCCGGGCAATCTGCGAAACAGAGATCTCAATGCCACGGTGGATGCTTGTCTTGAAACCCTTCTCGCTGACGGCAACCTGGTAGGTTCCGACCAGAAGATCGGCGGCATGGTAAAAACCTTTGCTGTCCGTCGTCAACTTGCGCGTTTGATTTGTGCCCAGGTTGGTGACGGTCACGTGCGCGCCAGGGATGACCGCATGTTGAGAGTCCTCCACGATCCCTTGAATCGCACCCGTGTCAATCTGGCCCCAGAGAACAGGGACAAGGAACAAAGACGCCAGAACAACAATCAGACTCCCCGTCAGGGTCCTTTTCAAGTGAGCTTGCATCCTGACACCTCCAAATATTTCGTCGCCTTCATCAGCCGGGCCGTGGAGCCCAACAGGTTCCAATAGAATGCTACGCACGCCTCAACCGGCCGTACAGTCAACTCTTATCAATCAACGCTTAGTTATTGCCCCAACTTAATACAACACATCGGTTATCGTATCTAGGTGTTCGCTTGAATAAGCGCTTAGGCCAACGCAGGGTATTGAACCAGAAGTTTTACTGCGTGTCAAGTCACAAATTGCATGGGCCGCTACAAAGAGGAAGATTCCTTGCATAACTGCTGAGAAGCGTCGCACCAGTAGCTGAAAAACATATTCGACCGATCACGCACGGAAGTCGGATACGCTGGTGGCAAGAGGGCATGCACTGAATAAACGATGGAACTCCCTTTTTTCTGAACCCTGTGGCACGTCAGGCCGGAACGGAAAACAGTACGCTATGTCTCATCTTCTGTGCTCCTTCAATTACGATGACGGTATCGGGTGAAGGCCGAGAAATCGTATTGCGAGCCCTGAGACTCAGGCCGATGGGGGTACGATTCACCTTGATGGGCTCCCCGGTCTCGAGAAAGTATATCTTTTTTGCATCCTCAACACCCGGGAACGGAAAATCACACAGATGACCTGGTTTCCAGTCGAAAATGTGAAAGTAGATCTTATCGTCCTTGGCCGTGGTATAAGTGTGGTCAAAATAAACATTCCGGTAGTGTCCTGCGCCATAGATCGACTCGCCGTTGAGTTTTAGCCACTCCCCTGCAGCACGGAGGTTCGCCGCGGAAATCGGATTGATGATCCCACTGGGTTCCGGGCCAACATTCAGGAGAAAGTTGCCACCGCTTGCGACATTGCGAACCAGCAATTGCACAATATACCCCGGGCTCTTGTAACGCTGGGCGCTGGAGTCATATCCCCAATGATCGTTCATGGTCATGTTGTGCTCCCAGAGACGCTGAGAATTGAAGGGAGGATGGCCGGATTCCTCCTCTGGGGTCGAGAAATCGCCGGGAAGACCCGTGCGGTCGTTGACAAGCGCGTCAGGCTGAAGTTTTCGAATCATCCCGATAAGCTCGGCTGCCTTCCATTGCTCGGGGGTGTGATCAACTCCCCCATCAAACCACAAAGCGCCCAATTTGCCATACTGTGTGCACAGTTCCCGAACCTGACCGTGCACAAAATCAACATATTCTTTGGAGAGCGGTGTGCCGGGCCTGAAGCTTTCGCGATAGGCCGGATTCGTCCAGTCCCGAAGCTGATAGTAGGCGTTAATGACCACTCCCTGACGATGGCACTCTTCTGCCACCTCGCCAAAGAGATCTCGTCCAAAGAGGGTGTGCATGATTGAAAAGTCGGACAACTTCGTGTTGAACATCGAGAATCCGTCACGATGTTTGGCAATAAGCGTGACGTATCGCTGCCCGGCATCTTTAACAAGTTGGACCCATCGCCTGGCGCTGAATTCTTTGGGATCAAACCGGTGCATAAGCTTCTTGTATCGATGCACGGGAATCTGGTTGAGAAAGATCGCCCATGATCCCTGGCCCAGAAGGGAATAGACGCTGTAGGAAACGAACAGGCCGTACCGGGCCGATTTGAACCAGGCGCCCCGTGCAGGATTTGTCGGCGCTTTCGCAGAAAGACTTTCAGAACTGGCGGGATGGATACCGGCATCAATGCCTTTGCAGCGTGCGAGCCCGGGAAATGTTGTGGCGCCCAGACCCAAAATCGAGAGGCGGTGGAACTGGCGGCGGTTCATCATGCTTGGAGGCCTCCTCAGATGTAATTCTGATTCTCGGCAGCATTATTGTGCATCTCATACAACCGCACAAGGTCATTTGCAGTGGGATCGTTGTTTGATTACGGATTCCCCAACCCGCGCAGACCGGAGCTTTTATGAGGCGCTTGGGGCACGCCTGAGACCCGTGCGATGTTCGGACTGCCACAAGTCGTGTGCGAGCGCGTGTCCACAAAAACAGCAAAGACAGGGTCTTCTCTGTATTTTTAGTGAAGCCCTGTCCTTGTTACTTTACCCAGCACCTTCTAGAAAAGCACCTTGAGCGCAAATTGCATCTGCCGTGGCGAATTGGACTGGCCGGTAATTCGCCCGAAATTGGAGTTGTTAAGGTTTTGGTTTGGCTGTCCAAACACCACCTGGTTCATCAAGTTAAAGGATTCTGCGCGAAACTGCACGGTGACTGCTTCGCCCACGTGAAAGTTCTTGAACAAGGAAAAATCAATGTTGCGGTTTCCCGGGACGCGGATGCTTGAGATCGTGCGCCCAAGATTCCCAAAGCTGAAGGGATCCGGCTGCGAGAAGCAAGCTGTGTTGAAGTACTCGTTCAGTCGACTTACGATCGATCCGCTGAGGGCCGCACCCTGAGCGCAACCGGAACCATTCGGGTCGTAGTTGGGCCGCAAGGTGGGACTGCCCGAATGGGAAGTGTTCGAAGTGCTCAAAGCCAGTGGGAAGCCCGTCTCCAGCGATAGAATGCCGTTCATTTGCCAGCCGCCCAAGAGCGCATCCGTCACTCCTCCCCAGCTCCTTCCGAATTGGCGTCCACGGCCGAAGGGCAGTTGGTAAACCCCGGCGAAGGAGAAGACCCGGGAGATATCGTTGGCTGAGACAGAACGGTCTGCGCGCATATTATAAATGTTCTGATGGGTGGCATTGCGTCCTACGTTTGAGATATTAGAGAAGTCATCGATAAGTTTTTCGCCGGTAAAGGCAGCCAGGAGGCTCAGTCCTGAGGTGAGCCGTCTTTCCACCTTCAACTGGAATGAGTGGTAGAGGGACATGCCGCCGGTGGGATAATCAAGTGAGACGCCGTTGTATTGTGGATAAGGCGCCTGCAGGTAGCTCAGGGGCACCGTGGCCGCGGCCAGGGGTCCGGTGGTGATTATGCCGTAAAAGGGATTGGTGACTTTTTGTGTCAGAGCGCTGCCAAGCGTGAGGGCAGCAGGAGTCAGTTGATTGATCGGAAAGTTCTCGCCACCCGAATCCAATTTAACGCCGTGGCTGCCAACGTACGAGGCATCCACCATCACCGAGCCAGGCAACATCTGTTGAATGCCGAAGTTCCAGTTTTCGCTGTAGGGAACAACCGTATTGGGCAGCGGCCCCTCGACGTTGGAACCCACCAGAGTCGCCAGGCCATCGGCGTTCCCAGGCGGAATGGTGATGCCGTTGGGAAATGGATTCGAGATATAATTCGTGGGCGTCAGCCCGTCAACGGAGCCCACATAAGTGGTCTGGGCGCTATACCCGGTGGTTCCCACAGTGCCGGCGGCGCCGGTGGTCTGGCCCGAGTAATAGAAGATGCCGTAAGCGCCGCGAATTACCGTGTTCTTGGTGGCCTGATAGGCAAAACCGAACCGAGGGCCAAAGTTAGCCCACTCCGTGGAGAATTGCGACCGACCGATGTTGTTGGCGCCCACGAAGACCAGGCCGCCCAGCAGATTTGAGCAGGCGGGACAATTGGATGCGCCAGGGGCGTTCGCGACCTGGGATCCAAGCGGGTTCGCTGCGCTGGGATCAAAGTACTCCATGCGGTTGTAGCGTTCGGTGCGGGGAACGTCCACGTCCCAACGGAGACCTATGTTGAGCGTCAGCTTTGGCTTGACTCTCCAGTCGTCCTGAATGTAAGAAGCGAAGCCCTGACTGGTGGTCGCCACGTTCTTGGAATCCAAGTACATTCCTCCGCTGCTCCCGACACCCAGCAGAAACGAGGCGAAAGCGTCTCCTGCCGTGCTTGAAGATGCCAGCGGATTGGGGCCCTGAGTCATGGTGCGATCAAAGTTATAGCTGCCGTCCGCCTGGTTGGCCTCACGCACGTTCACCTGAGGGATCAGAGCCTGGAACCCGAAGTTTAACGTATGCGTATTGTGGATCCATGTATTGTTGATGGAAAAGGAATGTTCGTTGAAAGTGTCGTCGCGAAAGTTGGGACCTCCAATACCGATTCCCATGTAACTCGAGGGCGAAATTCCGGGAAACAAGGGGATGTCTGAGTTCTGGATAATATAGGACGGAAAACCAAGCTGCGTCGGGTCAAAACCCAGGCTGCTGGGCCTGTGTTGTTCGTTCATGCGGGCAAATCCGTAACGAAACTCGGTGAGGAAGGTGGGAGAAAAGGTGTGGGTATAGTCTGCCGCAACGTCCGTTCCAATTTCATTTGTGAGCGTATTGCTTTCTGCCACCTGGATTGCCGAAGGGAAATAGAAGGGAGGGTTGTTCGTCAGATTGTGCCGGGAAAAGCGCACAAAGAAACGGCTGCTCTCATTCACGTTTTCATCTACCTTTACATCGTACTGATTGATGCTTTCACTCGATACTCCGGCCGCTGTGAAGTTGTCAACGTAGCCAGGCAGGTTTGGCTTGGGCCAGAAACTTACGATCTTGGCCGAGACTGGATTGATATCACCGGTCGGAATCATATTGCCTGAAAAGGCCGACCGCACAAATCCGCTGCCGCTGGCCACGGTGGTCGTTGGGTCATAGATCGTGACCGGCTGGTTTTGGCTGTTGACGAGGCCCGAAAAATCGCCATTCCGCATGGCATCTGTGGGGACCGTGGCCAACGTGCTGGCGGGCGAACCCTGGCGCAGACCTTCGAAGTCGCCAAAAAAGAACGTCTTGTCATGCCCATTGTAGATTTTCGGAATGACCACCGGGCCGCCCAGGGTGAATCCAAACTGGCTGCGGTGAAAGAGAGGCAATTTGTTGCCGTTCTTGTTGTTGAAAAAACTATTGGCATCGAGAGCTGAGTTTCTCAGGAATTCATAGACATCACCGTGCAAACGATTGGTCCCGGATTTGTAGATCAGGTTGATGAATCCTGCCCCGGCGTCTCCGAATTGCGCCGAATAGTTGCTGGTTTGCACCTTAAACTCCTGCGTAGCATCCACCGGCGGAAACACAGTGTAACCATAGATGGGGTTTACCAATTGAGGCGAAGAAGGAATGCCGTCCAGCAAAAGCGTTGTACTGCCCGGCCGGCCTCCGTTGACTTGCATGTTCAAATTGTTAAATCCAAAACCAACCGATCCGTGAATTCCCGGCGCCAGAAAGGCCAGGCCAAACACGTTGCGCGCATTCAGGGGAAGGTTGGCGATTTGTTTCGAGTCGATCACCTGCCCCACATCAGATGTTGTTCGCTTCAGCAGCGGTGCATGAGCGGTTACCGAGATAGTTTGCGTGGGCGCACCTACCTGGAGAACAAAATGCACCTGCGCCTGCTGGTCCACCTCCAACTCGATCGTGTTTGACACCGATGTTTTGAATCCACTTGCTTTCACTGTGACGGTATACGGGCCCGGCTGCAACGACGGTGCGAGAAAATATCCATCTGGCCCTGTCGTTAAGTGCACTCCTACGTTGGTTGCCGTGTTGCGGACCACCACGCTCGCGCCAGGAACGACAGCCTGGCTCTGATCACGGACCACCCCTTGAAGTGAGGCGGTGACAACCTGGGCGCCAGCGCCCACGGGGAAAATAAACCAAACCCAAATTGCCAAAGCAATGAGTTTCTTGACAGACATTTGAACCTCCCAGCTATGATGATAGAGAGCAAACAAGACACTAAAAGCGCACTTGAAGCAAGGCAGAAAAAGAAGTTAGTTGCCCAGAAGGCCAGTCGGCTTTCTTAAAGTCGCCGTACGTTTGAACAGGCTTGCGCCGTCCCAGGGAACATTACGTTAGTGGAGTTTGTTGCGATGGGAAGAATCAGTCACAGTGTTGACACCCCTAAGACGACTGCCCTCTTCCCGACGGGGGGGATTCTATTCAGACTCAGGACTATTTGTCAAGCGAATTGTAATTCGCGTGTCATTAGGCACGGTGCTCGACGCCCGCTCCCTCTCTATCCTGTCGGCGTGGGTTTCAGACCCGGCCGCGGAAAAGTTTCTCCCTGTCATCCTCAGCGAAGCAAAGAATCCCGGTGTTGATAGAACAAGGCCACGGGAGAGATTCCTTCGCAATGTTCAGGGCTCCGCAGGATGATCGGTACCAGAATTCGGCAACAACCTCTTAGAAGGTGAAGCGGTAGCGCATCTCCACGTAAACCTCTCTGGGATTCGCGTAATGCGTTCCGCCGAAGGTGTTGCTGTTGTCCAGCAGGTAGCGCCGGTTGGCGATGTTCAGGGCGTTCAGGGCAAGCGACCACGTCTCGCCGAACGACTTGCCGAGGGAAACGCCCACCGTGGTGTG
>Ga0307372_10006162_pt1 | contig 17677 bp, 15 predicted proteins | sample OX1MG_FD_202533 | JGI IMG/M metagenome (GOLD analysis project Ga0307372, IMG submission 202533) | Soil microbial communities from Risofladan, Vaasa, Finland - OX-1 | ecosystem: Environmental > Terrestrial > Soil > Coastal area > Acid sulfate soil | place: Finland: Risofladan, Vaasa | collected... | reverse complement strand
TTCCTGCAGTCCAAAATATTCTGTAATTATTAATCAAGGCGCTGAAGCCACTTCATTTACAAATCCTCCATGGAGTGAACAAAGTAATATTTATGAAGTGAATGTAAGGCAATATTCCCCTGAAGGAACTTTTAAAGCATTTGAAAAAAGCTTACCACGTTTGAAAAAAATGGGGGTTCAGATTTTGTGGTTTATGCCTATCAATCCTATCGGGATTGAAGGAAGAAAAATGACTTCTTCAGATTTGGGAAGTTATTATTCAGTGATGAATTATAAAGAAGTAAACCCTGAATTCGGCACCATGTTCGACTGGAAGGAGTTGGTACAACATGCGCACAGACTAGGTTTCAAAGTAATTTTGGATTGGGTTTCCAACCATACCTCTCCCGATAATCCATGGATGAAATCTCACCCTGATTTTTACAAACATGATAAAAATGGGAACACTGTTTATGATGCAGATTATACGGATACCAGAAATCTTGATTATTCAAATATGGAATTGCGTGATAGTATGATTAGCGATATGAAATTTTGGATTACCACCACCGGCATTGATGGTTTTCGATGCGACCATGTTGATCCTATGCCTCTGAATTTCTGGAAAGAATGTATTACCGAACTCAGAAAAGTGAAAGATGTTTTTATGCTGGCAGAAAGCGAAAATCCAAAATTTCATTATGCAGGTTTTGATGCTACGTATGCATGGAATATAATGTGGGCAACTGTTGGCGTAGCCCAGGGAAAACAGCCCCTGAAATACCTGGATTCTGTGCTGAATCAAAATTTTTCCACGTTTCCCAAAAACGCGGAACGAATGTATTTCACTTCCAACCATGATGAAAACAGTTGGAATGGAACTGAGTTTGAAAAATATGGAGATGCCTATAAAGCATTTGCTGTGTTTAGCCAGACCATGTATGAAAGTGTTCCTCTGATTTATAGCGGTCAGGAAGCGCCTAATAAAAAGCGTTTGAAATTTTTTGTAAGAGACCCAATCAATTGGGACGATTATGCAATGGCGCCTTTCTACAGTACACTGCTCCATCTGCGTGAAAAAGATGATGCGCTTGCGGCAGATGCTGCATATAAAAAAATACCTACAGCCAACGACGACGCTATTTTTGCCTACATCCGGCAAAAAGGAAAACATAAGATTTTTGTAGTCCTTAATCTTTCCGACCAACCACAACATTTCACTATAAAAGAAAATGAAGTTTATGGAAATCCGCGTAATGTTTTTACCGGACTGAAAGAAAAATTATTTAAGAATCATGTTTACGAAATGCAACCGTGGGATTATTTGGTATATGAATATTGAGTCTTTTTGATAGCTACTTCACCATCCCTTTAATCTCCTGCAATTTCAATAGTGCTTCTACAGGAGTCAGACGGTTGATATCTACGGCTTCCAGTATTTTTCGAATGTCTTCAAAAGTTTGCGAATGAGCATCGAAAATACTTAACTGCAGTTGTGGTGCATTGAGTTGTTTTAGGTTTTCTTTAATGCTTTTCTTGTGCTTTTTTGAATCTTCTTCAGAAATATTCTCGTCTAAAGCGTCAACATGTTTTGATTCCAATTGCTTTAGAATTTCATTGGCTCTGTCAATGAGTGATGGAGGCATTCCAGCCATCTTTGCCACATGAATACCAAAACTGTGAACGCTCCCCCCGGGAACTAATTTTCTTAAAAAGATAATTTTATTTCCCGATTCTTTATTGGTAATATGAAAATTTTTTACACGGTCAAATTTATTTTCCAGTTCATTCAGTTCGTGGTAATGAGTAGCAAATAAAGTTTTAGGCGCATGAGGAGATTGATGTAGAAATTCAACGATACTCCAGGCAATGGAAATACCATCGTAAGTAGAAGTGCCACGCCCGATTTCATCAAGCAGAATCAAACTTCGGGGACTGATATTATTAATGATACTCGCTGTTTCATTCATTTCAACCATGAAGGTGCTTTCGCCACTGGTGAGATTATCGCTTGCACCCACTCTTGTGAAAATTTTATCTGTCTGCGGAATTCTCGCTTCTTCTGCCGGAACGAAACTTCCTGTATGTGCCATTAAAGTAATTAATGCAGCCTGACGAAGGATTGCACTTTTACCACTCATGTTTGGACCAGTCAAAATGATAACCTGTTGCGATTGCGGATCTAAAAAAATATCATTGGCAATATAGCTTTCACCTTGCGGTAGATTTCTCTCAATTACCGGATGGCGGCTGGCTTTCAACTCAAGTTCAAGCCCGGTGTGCAATACAGGTTTTTTATATTTAAAATGTAACGCATTATTGGCAAAGCAAGTAATACAATCCAGCACTGCAAACACATGGCCGTTTAATTGCATCGGTGCAATATAATCCTGCAGTTCATTCAATAATTGTTCAAAAATATTTTGTTCTAACTGTAGAATTTTATCTTCGGCCCCGGTTATTTTTTCTTCATATTCTTTCAGTTCGGGAGTGATATATCTTTCTGCATTGGTAAGTGTTTGTTTTCGTATCCAGTTTTCAGGAACTTTATCTTTATGCGTATTCGTTACTTCCAAATAATATCCAAACACATTATTAAAACCGATTTTTAAAGAAGAAATCCCTGTTAGCTCAGTTTCTTTTTGCTGCAATTTTAACAGGTGTGCCTTACCGTTGGTAACGATACTTTTTAATTCATCCAATTCTTCATTTACTCCTTCAGCAATTACGTTTCCTTTGGAGACAGCTATCGGCGGGTTTTCTATGATTTCTTTAAAAATTTTATCAGATATATATTTACAGGAATTCAGTGAATCGCCCAACCTTTTTAAATATTCATTGGAAGAAGATTCGCAAAAATCTTTTACCTGCGACGCGAGTTTTAAGCCTTTGCCAATCTGCAAAACTTCGCGTGGGTTTATTTTCTTTAAAGGAATTTTGCTTACCAATCTTTCTATGTCGCCTGCCTGTTTTATATTTTGCGAAATCTTATTTTTTTCTTCGGGCGATTTTATAAAATACTCAACCAGGTTTTGTCGCTCCTCAATTTTGCTGATTTCTGTAAGCGGCATTAATATCCATCGTTTCAACAATCTTGCACCCATTGGTGAAACAGTATTGTCCAAAACTTTTAGCAGTGAATTATTATTATCTGCACTACCGATTAATTCAAGATTTCGGATAGTAAACCGGTCCATCCACAAATAATCTCCTTTGTCTATTCTTTGGAGCGAAGTAATGTGTTGAAGATTGGGATGTTCCGTATCTTTTAAATAATGAAGAATGGCGCCGGCAGCAATTATTCCGGTTTTCATATTTTCTACGCCAAAACCTTTTAGGCTTTGTGTGCCAAAATGTTTTAATAAAGTTTCATGTGCATATTGTTCTGTAAAAATCCATTCATCAAGTGTGTAAGTATAAAATTTAGTTCCAAAATAACTTTTGAAATTTTTTTGCTGGTTACGTTGAAAAATGACTTCTGCGGGATTCAAACTTTGTAATAATTTATCAGCATATTCCTTATCTCCTTCGGCAATGAAAAATTCCCCGGTAGAAATATCCAAAAAAGAAATACCTGCTTTATCTTCAACAATATGAATGCCGCATAAAAAATTATTTTGATTATGTTCAAGAAGTTTATCATTGGTAGCAACACCAGGAGTTATCAATTCTGTTATGCCGCGTTTCACAATTCCTTTCGCTTGTTTGGGATCTTCGAGTTGGTCGCAGATGGCTACCCGGTAGCCGGCTTTTACTAATTTATGCAAATAAGTATCTAACGCATGATGTGGAAAACCTGCAAGTTCAGGTGCTGTAGAAGAAGCGTTGTTCCTTTTGGTTAAAGTAATTCCTAAAATGCGTGAAGTGGTAATAGCATCCTGGCCGAAGGTTTCATAAAAATCACCCACACGAAAAAGTAGAATCGCATCAGGGTATTTTGCCTTGATGGCGTTATGCTGTTTCATTAAAGGAGTATCTGCTGCAAGCATAAACAAATTTAAAAGCCTCACTCCAACCCCTCTCCGAAGGAGAGGGGGTAAGCTCTGAAGCCGATATTTAAAAAAATGACATGAATTTATCAATTGATTTCCTAACCCAATTAACCAATTAACCAATTAAACTATTTTTGCAAATTAATATTCTTTTGATGAGAAAACTAACAATGATAGAACTGAAAAGGAAATCTGTGGATGAATTTAAGGAATCTGAAAAAAATTCTGTTATCGCGGTTTTGGAAAATATTCGTAGTGCTTATAATGTGGGCAGCGTTTTTCGCACTGCCGATGCTTTTTTGATTGAATCAATTTTTATTACAGGTTACACTGCAAAGCCTCCTCATAAAGAAATTACCAAAACTGCTTTGGGAGCACAGGATTCTGTTGATTGGAAGTATTTTGAAACTACCATACAGGCCATTGATCATCTTAAAAAAAATCAGTATAAAATTTTTGCTGTTGAACAAGTTACAAATAGCATTTCACTTGAGAATATATCTGATTTTGCCCTTGATAAAATAGCGTTCATTTTTGGTAATGAGGTTAAAGGAGTAGAACAAGAAATTATTTCTTTGTGTGATGGAAGTGTGGAAATTCCACAATTTGGAATGAAACATTCTTTAAATATTTCGGTGGCTGCAGGCATAGTTTTGTGGGAAGCAGTAAAGAGTTTTTATCTTCAGGCAAAAGATAGTTAAAAAGTAATTGAATGGAAATTAAGACAGAAAATCTAAAATCAGAAGAAGCAATAATCCCTGGTACTACTTTAGGTGGTGGAATAAAAAATTATTTATCCCTCGTAAAATTTGCTCATACCATTTTTGCAATGCCTTTTGCATTAATTGGGTTTTTTTATGGATTGAAAACAGTTGATTATAATCTTCAACGTGCATGGTGGTTGCTTTTAATTCTGGTAATTTTGTGTATGGTATTTGCACGTAGCGCAGCAATGGCTTTCAATCGCTGGTTGGATGCGGAATATGATGCAAGGAACCCACGAACATTGATCCGTGAAATTCCCGGCGGAATTATTACAAAAAAAAATGCGATGATCTTTGTTGTTTTTAATTGTGTTACATTTATAATTACCACTTATTTTATCAATGACATGTGTTTGATTTTGTCTCCCGTAGCATTATTTGTTATTCTTTTTTATAGTTATACAAAAAGATTTACATCGCTTTGCCACCTGGTTTTGGGACTGGGTTTAAGCCTTGCGCCCATTGGAGCTTATATTGCAGTTACGAGTCAGTTTGCTTTGGTTCCGGTGTTGTTTTCTTTTTCAGTTTTATTTTGGGTAAGTGGATTCGATATTATCTATGCATTACAGGATGAGGATTTTGACAAAGAAAATAATTTATATTCTATCCCTTCAAAGCTCGGAATAAAAAAGGCTTTACTCGTAAGCGGATGTCTTCATTCTTTATCGGCGGCTTCTGTAATTATAGCTGGAATAATTGGGGGTTTTTCATCGTTGTATTGGATAGGAGTGGTATTGTTTATTTTCTTTTTAATTTATCAGCATATTTTAGTGAAACCAAAAGATTTGTCAAAAGTGAATAAAGCATTTTTCAGTTCAAATGGAATAGCTTCCGTGGTTTTTTGTGTGTTTGTTTTGCTGGATATATTTACCAAACTGTAAGCCATTTCGATATAGCGAACAAAAAAGTTTTAAATTTTTAATACTAAAAATATTGCGTTGCCACGTATTTTATGCATAGACTATGGTAAAAAGCGAACAGGCATAGCTGTTACGGATCCCTTGCAAATTATTGCGACCGGATTAACAACAGTGGATTCTCACGAACTGGTTTCTTTTCTGAAAAAATACTTTCTTCAGGAAAATGTAGAATTAATTGTGATAGGCGATCCGAAGAACCTGGATGATTCAGATACACATGCTACGCCGTTAGTAAAAGAAATAATCAAAAAATTAAAAAAAGAGTTTCCCTATATGCCCATAAAAACTGTGGACGAAAAGTTTACTTCCAAAATGGCAAAACAGGCGATGATTGATATGGGAATGAAGAAGAAGGATCGCAGGAATAAAAGAACTGTAGATGAAATAGCGGCTACTATTATGTTGCAGGAATATATGAACAGTATTTAGCTTATTAAAATAACTAAAATTCTGTAAATTCGCAGTCCGATAATTTAATTTTAATAATAGTCCCAATATGGTACTTCCGATAGTAGCTTATGGTAATCCGGTTTTAAGAAAAGTAGGTGTAGAAATTACTCCTGATTATCCCGGTTTGCAAAAACTGATAGAAGATATGTGGGAGACGATGTATAACAGTAAGGGCGTTGGTTTGGCTGCACCTCAAATCAATAAAGGTATTCGCCTTTTTGTAATGGATAGTGTTCAGATTATTGAAAACCTTGAGGCTGATGAAAAAGACTATTACCCGGGCGACTATGGCTACAAAGGCGTTTTTATCAATGCCAGGGTAAAAGAAATTGAAGGCGATGAATGGACTTATAACGAAGGCTGTCTGAGCATTCCAAAAATAAGAGAAGATGTCTTGAGAAAAGAAAGCGTTACTATCCATTTTTTAGATGATAAATTTATGGAACATACCCAGACTTTTATTGGGGTTACTGCCCGTGTTATTCTTCATGAATACGATCATATAGACGGAAAACTATTTATTGATTACCTGAAACCGCTTAAAAAAAGTTTACTGAAACGTAAGCTGGATGATATTTCCAAAGGAAAGGTTTCTGTTGATTATAAGATGTCTTTCAGTAAATGAACTTATTAATTATCCCGAAATCTATCGGAGGTTAATCATTTGATTGATTAAAGAGAATATTTTATTTAAGCTTTCATTTACACTTCCATCTACATTTTTACAATTATTTTTACGGCATGAATCTAAAGTTTTTAGCTCTTTTCATTTTGTTATGTAATTCCTTATGTCTTACAGCGCAAAATAAAGAAGACAGTACCATAAAAGTGAATGAAAATTATATTACTCTTTCAGAAATAGTTATTAATAATAAATTAGATGTTCCTTCTTTTATTGAAAGAGTAAAAAACGATACTACTTTTTATAAGGCATTCCGTAATCTTCATATCATTGGTTACACGGCTTTGAACGATATAAGAATGCTCGATAAAAATGGAAATATTGAGGCTTCTTTGCGCAGCAAAACAAAGCAGGTAAGGAATGGGAATTGCAGAAAAATGAAGGTTCTTTCTCAAACTACAACCGGCAATATGTATGATAGCAAGGGAAATTTTAATTATTACACTGCACAGATGTATGCAGGACTATTTTTTACGAAAGATTCGGTTTGTGGTGAAAATAATATTGTGAAAGGCCATGAATTTTCTACCAAAGGATTAAGCGGCCTGGAAAAGCATAAAGAACAATTAAAGATGTTGTTTTTTAATCCTGGTAAAAAAATAAATGGTCTTCCTTTCATCAGTAATAAAACATCCATTTTTGATGAATTAATGGCTGATAAATATGACATGAATATTGATTACCAGAATTACAATTCAATTCCCTGTTATGTTTTTACAATTAAAGTAAAAAAAGGTGAGGAAAATGATGTGGTAATTGATAATATGACTACCTGGTTCAATTCAAAAACATTTGAGATAGTAGCTCGTAATTATTCATTGAGCTATGATGCTGAAATATATGATTTCAAAGTGGATATGGAAGTCCAAATGACGAAAGTTGGCGATTTGCTTGTTCCGTCTGTGTTACGTTACAACGGAAACTGGAAAGCAATATTTAAAAAAAGGGAAAGGGGTGTTTTTACGGCTACATTGTTTGATTTCGTGAGGTAAGAAAATCAAATTAATAATTTTACTCAACCAGGATAAAAAAATCATTTGTTTTGATATTGAGAGATCATTATAGGATTGCCATTTTATTTTGTAGGTAACTCATCCGATGCTTATGATACTTTTATGTTTATGAAATATAATCCTCAACCTTCAATAATGAAGTTTTTAGAAGGATTTGGGAGCAATCTATTTCGCTCAGCAGGATTGGATTGATCACTTTTTTTATCAGCGGATTTTTAGTTACTCAAAGTCTGGTTATTTCATCTGGCGTAAAGCAATTTATCTGGAATCCCTTTTGTGGTTTCCTGGAATTTTGTAGAGAAGCCCGCATTAAAATTGAAGACACTGAAAATATAAAACTGTTACACCAGATACCCAAAAGCATTATCATCTTTTTTTAATTCGGTATAATTTACTTTATAACGGTCCAGATTCTTTTTCAATAAATCATAATCTTTTTTATCGCCTAATTCAATGCCTACGAGTGCAGGGCCAGCTTCTTTATTATTTTTTTTCATGTATTCAAACCGTGTAATATCATCGTGAGGGCCGAGCACTTCATTTACAAATTCTTTTAAAGCGCCAGGTCTCTGCGCAAAACGAATCAGGAAATAATGTTTTAGTCCTTCATACTGCAATGACCTTTCTTTTATTTCCTGCATCCTGTCTATGTCATTATTGCCACCACTTATAATGCAAATAACATTTTTATCTTTTATCACATCTTTGTAATCATCCAAAGCGGCTATGGACAAGACGCCGGCAGGTTCAGCAACAATTGCATCTTCATTATATAATTGAAGAATAGTAGTACATACTTTTCCTTCAGGTACCAAATGCATTTCATTCAAAACCTCTTTGCAAATCTTGTAAGTAATGTCACCTGCGCGGCTCACGGATGCTCCATCTACAAAGTGATCAATACCTTGTAAAGTCACCGGATGCTCCTCTTTAAAAGCTTCTGACATTGAAGGAGCTCCTGCAGGTTCCACACCAATTATTTTTGTGTTGGGAGAAAATGTTTTAAAATAAGAACCTACGCCTGAAGCCAAACCTCCACCACCAACCGGCAAAAATAAATAGTCAATATGATTCAGATCTTCCAGAATCTCTAGCCCAACAGTAGCCTGTCCTTCAATGATCTTAAGATTATCATAAGGAGGAATAAACGTTTTATTATTTTCTTTTGTGTATTTCAAAGCAGCTTCAGCACATTCTTCAAATGAATCTCCCACTAACTGTACTTCTACATTATTTTCACCAAACATTTTTGTTTGCTTTACTTTCTGACGAGGAGTGATTACCGGCATAAAAACCACTCCGTAGCAATTTAATTTTTTGCAGGAATAGGCAAAGCCTTGTGCATGGTTTCCGGCACTGGCGCATACTACCCCTTGTTTCAATTGTTCCTCAGGTAAAGTGCTCAACAAATTATATGCACCACGTAACTTATAAGAACGAACCACCTGAAGATCCTCCCTTTTGAGAAATACATTACATTGATATTTTTGGGATAAATTTCTGTTTAGTTCGAGCGGGGTTCTGTTTACTATATTTTTTAATCGAGCAGATGCATCGGCCACGCCCAGCCCATCAAAAAGTGGAAAGAAATTGGATTCATTTTCTTTTATGTCTATGTTATGATTCACAAAAAGTCTTTTAAACTTTATTTATTTTAATGAAAGATTGCCAACTTTTTTAAAAGTTGGCAATCTTTTAATTCTTGAAAGAAGATTTTTATGAAGGGTCCTGATTTTCAGGCCTTAAACTTCTTACTGTTTTCCCTGCCTGCCACATTTCGCTTTCGCGTAATTCTTTTAATTCGGCATCTAATTTCACACGGTAATCCGGTTGTGAATTGGAGTCTATAGAACGTTTTGCCTCTTTACCGGCAGCTACGCTTGCATAGAGATCCGTGAATACAGGTAAAGTAGCATCGCGGAATTTTTTCCACCAGTCTAATGCGCCACGTTGCGCTGTAGTAGAGCAATTAGCATACATCCAATCCATTCCATTTTCTGCTACTAACGGCATCAGAGATTGAGTCAGTTCTTCAATAGTTTCATTAAATGCTTCAGAAGGGGAATGGCCATTTTTGCGTAGCACTTCAAATTGCGCTGCAAAAATTCCTTGTATAGCACCCATTAAAGTTCCGCGTTCGCCAGTGAGATCACTAAATACTTCTCTTTTAAAATCAGTTTCAAATAGATAGCCCGAGCCAATCGCAATGCCTAAAGCAATTACACGGTCAAAAGCTTTTCCTGTTGCATCCTGGAAGATAGCATAACTGCTGTTAAGTCCACGACCCTGCAAAAACATTCTTCTTAATGAAGTTCCTGAACCTTTCGGCGCTACTAAAAAAACATCTACATCTTTCGGAGGTATAATCCCCGTTTGGTCATTATACGTAATTCCAAATCCGTGGGAAAAATACAAAGCCTTCCCCGGGGTTAAGTGTTTCTTTACTGTTGGCCATAATGCAATCTGCGCTGCATCGCTCAGCAAATAGCAAATAATAGTTCCCTTTTCCAAAGCTTCTTCAATTTCGAATAAGGTTTTACCTTCTACAAATCCATCGCGTATTGCTTTATCCCAGCTTTTTGAATTTTTACGCTGGCCAACTATTACGTTGATACCATTGTCGCGCTGGTTCAAAGCCTGACCGGGCCCCTGGACGCCATAGCCAATTACTGCTATTACTTCATCTTTTAAAATTTTCTGTGCTTTGGATAATGGGAATTCTTCCCGTGTTACTACTTTTTCTTCTGTACCTGCAAAATTTAATGTCGCCATGTTATTTTTGTTTTTGTTTTTGTTTTTGTTTGATGAAATATTTATTGAGTATTTTATATTTTTTCATTGAAAATAATCTGGCTATGAAATAGATCAATCACATTACAGCCAAGGCCCCATAAAATGTTTTTTCCAATCCAGGCTTGTTGTATTTATATTTTTTATTAATAAATCCCATCCAGTCAATATAAAATTCGATTGCTTTTTTATAATTGAATATCCGTAAAATTTTAATTGCTTTTCTATTGTCATTAATTTTAAAATTATTTATTTTGAAATGATAATTGAATTAAAAATTTTCGATGCTATTTGGGTATCACTTTCTACTGCATAACTGACCAACATATAATATTTACTTATTCCATTTATAGTAATAATCTCAGCAGGTGTACCATTCTTTTGATACTCAAAATCATTTGCCACAAAATTTTTGAATTTAGATGGTTCAGTTGACATTAGATTTCCGTTTTTACCGTCAGTTTCGTGAACAAAATATTCATAAGTTATATTTTTTGAAAATTTTTCATATGATCCCAAACTTTTAGTAAACATATATATTGAAATAGGGAAAAATATCGATGTTGTATCACTAATGTTGGTTAATTGGAAAAGCGTGTTTCCTTTACCTTCTTTTGTTTTCATACGCCAATCCTGAGGGTATTTAAATTGTATGTTTTTTCGGTTTACAGTTTTCCAATTTGTGTAATCATTGTCAATTGCAGGATTTTCATTAATCATCACACTATCCTTTTTTCCCAGAATTTTAGATTTACTTTTTGTTTGTTCTGTGCATCCAATAAATTCATAGGATATAAATAGAATTAGTAAGAAGGCTGTTTTTTTCATTTCAATCGTTTAGGCTACATCGTAAACACTTCACTTTGTTTACCCAAATATTCATTCTCTACTACTTCCTCACCAGGTTGCAATTTTTCGAATTCCTTTACTTTACTGTGAAAACTGCTACTGTCTTTGATGATAGCCACACGGGCGCTCCTTACAAACTCTATCAAACCGTAAGGCTCCAGGGCTTCAATTAATTTATCTGTTTCTTCCCTGTGGCCCGTAGTTTCAAACACAGTGAAATCTTTGCGAATCGCCACTGCTCTTGCGCCAAACTGATGAAGCAATCTTTCAACCTTTGCTTTTTCGGCAATGGCATCCGTTGGTACTTTATACAAAGCCATCTCCTGCCAGATGATCTCATCATTGGTATTGTAATATGCCTTTAAAACATCAACCTGTTTTTCTATCTGGCGTACCAATTTTTTTACGACATCTTCAGTTTCTTCAATTACAATATTGAAACGGTGTATTCCCGGAACTTCAGATGGGGAAGTATTGAGGTTTTGAATATTAATTTTTCTGCGTGAAAAGATAATAGCTACGCGACTCAGAATTCCAATCTGGTCTTCAGTGTATGCAGTTATGGTATATTCCTGCTTTCCAGTTGAGGATAAAGAGGAACCGGCCGGTGTATTTAATGGTTGACTGTTCATGATTTAAAATTTAGTTTCAAAAAAAATGTTTAAAATAAACGGATTTCTGCTACACTGCAGCCTTGTGGAACCATAGGAAATACATTGTTTTCTTTGCCTACAATTATTTCAAGTAAATAAGGCCCTTTCGTATCAAGCATGGTAGCAAGCCCTTCTTTCAAATTCTTTCTGTCTGATATCTTTTGAGCATCTATATTATAAGCTTTGGCAAGCGCCACAAAATCAGGGCTATCAATATTGGTAAAAGAATACCGCCTGTCGTTAAACAATTCCTGCCATTGCCTTACCATTCCCAGGAAGTGATTGTTGAGAATAATAATTTTTACTCCAATATTATTTTGCATAATGGTTCCTAATTCCTGCAAAGTCATTTGAAATCCTCCATCACCCACGATAGCAACTACCTGCCTGTCCGGAGTTCCCAATTTGGCACCCATTGCAGCAGGCAAACCAAAGCCCATGGTACCAAGTCCCCCAGAGGTTACATTACTTTTGGACTGATTAAATTTTGCATATCGGCAAGCTACCATCTGGTGCTGGCCCACATCACTTACAATTACGGCATCACCTTTTGTCAGTTCGTTTAATACTTTTATTACTTCACCCATTGTCATGATTTCAGTTTCAGGGTTTAGCTCTTTATTGATGCAGGTATCTATTTCTTTTTGAGTGTATTCTCTAAATTTTTGCAACCACTCTTTATGTTCCTTTTTATCTATCAGCTTTGTAAGCAAAGGCAAAGTTTCTTTACAATCGCCCCACACAGGAACAGTTGTTTTTACATTTTTATCTATTTCTGATGGGTCTATATCCAGATGAATAATTTTTGCCTGCTTCGCATATTTATCTAACCGTCCGGTAACACGATCATCGAAACGCATACCCACAGCGATTAGCACATCACAATCATTTGTCAATACATTTGGTCCGTAATTGCCATGCATTCCCAACATGCCTACATTTTGTGGATGATCGGTTGGCAAAGCGCTAAGACCCAGAATTGTCCAGGCTGCAGGAAAGCCACCTTTTTCAATAAATGCTTTGAATTCTTTTTCTGCTTTTCCTAAAATAACACCCTGACCGTAAATTACAAATGGCTTTTTAGCCTCGTTAATTAATTTTGCTGCCTCTTCAATATATTCTTTGCGTACTATAGGCTTGGGGCGATAACTGCGTATATGGTTGCACGGTACATAACCTTCAAAATCGAATTTTTGTATTTGCGCGTTCTTCGTAATGTCAATTAATACAGGACCCGGTCTTCCGCTTCTTGCGATAAAAAATGCTTTTGCCAAAGCCAAAGGAATTTCGCTGGCATCTGTAACCTGGTAATTCCATTTGGTAACCGGAGTGGTAATATTAATTACATCGGTTTCCTGGAAGGCGTCGGTTCCCAAAAGATGCGCAAAAACCTGTCCTGTAATACAAACCAATGGAGTACTGTCTATCATGGCATCGGCTAATCCGGTTACAAGATTGGTAGCGCCAGGTCCACTCGTGGCGAATACGACACCTACTTCACCGGAAGTCCTCGCAAAACCTTGCGCTGCATGTATTGAGCCCTGCTCATGGCGAGTCAGAATATGATTTAGCGTTCCTTCATAATCATACAAAGCATCATAAATAGGCATAATAGCGCCACCAGGATATCCGAAAATTGTTTTTACTTTTTCGGCAATCAATATTTCCAATACGGCTTCGCTGCCTGTAATGTTTTTCGTTTTTTTAGAAGTTGTTTTTACCTTTTTTTCTTCTTCTAATTCGAGCGTATTCATAATAATTATTTTTTGTTTTTAATACTAATTTTTAAAACCGATTCGTTTCCTGTTCTTCCAGGCTTCAACTTTATTTTCTTCTTCTACTTTTTTATCCAGCATATTTTCTAAGGCTTCGTATATCTGGTTTAGTTGCGCGTCATGGCTTCCAATTTTTTCTCTTAATCCATCCAATTGTTCAATTACATCTTTATATTGGATTGCAAATTTTCTTAGTGCAATAAATGCCCGAACAATTGTGATGTTCATTTTCCTTGCAATCGGACTTTTTAAAATACTTGCAAGCATGGTTACCCCATGTTCAGTAAAAGCGTAAGGCAAATATTTTCCAGTTCTATTTTTAGGAAAATTATCCATCATCACAAATTGTGATGATGGAATCGATTGATTTTCAACTTCTTGCCCATCCAAGATCACAAATTGTGATGAGTTAGTAACTTGATTATCATTCGTTTCGGTGTATGCGGTCACAATTTGTGACCTCATACTGCTCCATTCTTTTTTTGTAAGCCTGAACATAAAATCTTCCGGAAAACTTTCAATATTTCTTTTCACGGCTTGATTAAATACTCTGGTTTCCACTTCATACAACATTGCTAAATCAAAATCCAGCATTACCTTTTGCCCTCTTATTTCAAATATCTTTTGCTGTATAATTTGCGCTTGCATCAATGAATATTTAGAATCTTATTCTTGTTTTCCATTTAATCTTCATCCGTCACGCAACCTTCACTTGCGTTTTTTACCAACTTTGCATATTTATATAAAACTCCATTTGTTGCTTTTAATGAAGGTTGTTTCCACGCGGCTTTTCGTTTTGCAATTTCTTCATCACTTACTTTTAAGTTTAATTTATTTTTGGCTGCATCTATTTCAATAATATCATTGTCTTCCACCAATCCTAATAATCCGCCTTCAAAAGCTTCAGGAGTGATATGCCCGACGACAAAACCATGCGTTCCACCACTGAACCGGCCATCAGTTATTAAAGCAACAGTTTTTCCCAAACCCGCGCCGATAATAGCTCCTGTAGGTTTCAGCATTTCAGGCATTCCCGGCGCGCCTTTTGGTCCGATGTTTCTTATCACCACCACATCGCCTGCATGTACACGTCCGCTTTCCAGTCCCTCAATCAAATGTTTTTCACCTTCAAATACCCTCGCGGTGCCTTCAAAACGGGTGCCTTCTTTTCCGGTAATCTTTGCCACGCTTCCCTTTTCAGCAAGATTCCCATAAAGTATTTGCAAATGGCCTGTTGCTTTGAGAGGGTTTTCTAAGGGACGGATAATATCCTGTTTCTCAAAATCCAGGTCAGGCGCATCTTTTAAATTTTCTGCAACGGTTTTTCCGGTTACGGTTAAGCAATCTCCATGTAACAAACCTTTGCCTAATAAATATTTCATCACTGCGGGGATTCCTCCATGTTTGTGCAGATCCTGCATCAGATATTTTCCGCTTGGTTTGAAATCTGCAAGCATTGGAACTTTATTGCTGATGGTTTGAAAATCATCCGGGGTTAAATGGATGCCCACGCTCTTTGCTATTGCTACCATGTGCAAAACCGCATTGGTGCTGCCGCCTAAAACCATTATTACTGTCATCGCATTATCGAATGCTTTACGCGTCATAATATCTCTTGGTTTAAGATCCATTTCCAATAGATTTTTTATGGCAGGCCCTATAGCAGCACATTCTTCTTCTTTTTCTTTGCTCAATGCCGGATTGCTCGCAGAATAAGGCAGACTCATTCCCATCGCTTCAATCGCGCTAGCCATTGTGTTGGCCGTGTACATTCCTCCACACGCACCGGCTCCGGGACATGCATGACGAATAATCCCTTTAAAATCTGCCTCATCCAAATTCCCGGCAATTTTCTGTCCTAAAGCCTCAAAAGCAGATACAATATTTAAGTCTTCTCCTTTATAATGACCTGGAGCAATTGTGCCTCCATACAACATAATAGAAGGACGATTCAATCTTCCCATGGCCATTATCGATCCCGGCATATTTTTATCACAACCGGGAATAGCCACAAGAGCATCGTAATATTGCGAACTTGCGTTTGTCTCTATACTATCAGCAATTAAATCGCGGCTTACCAGACTAAAACGCATTCCATCCGTTCCCATACTGATTCCATCGCTTACCCCAATGGTGTAAAATCGAAGTCCCAGTAAGCCCTCTACGTCATTTACACTTTTCTTAACCTCTGTTGCAAAGTCATTTAAATGCATGTTACAAGGATTTCCGTCCCAACCCATGCTCACAATTCCAACCTGTGCTTTTTTAAAATCTTTCTCCTGGAAGCCGATGGCATAATACATGGCTTGCGCTCCGGGAAGTGTTTCGTCCTGTGTAAGGGTTTTACTGAATTTATTCAGTTCATTTTCTTTTAAAGTTTCAGTCATCTTTATCGGTTTATTTTTTATTCGTTTATTCGAAAATAGAAATCCTAATTATTTGTTTGTTTACTTACCAATATCTTTAAATTGAAATCCAACTAATTTGTTGCTTTACTGCAGTGTTATCAGGAAAATTAATTTTCTTCTTCTGATACCTCTGCTTCTTTCTTTTCAATAACCAGGTTTTTATATTCCCTCTGAATAATATAACCTAAGGAGTTTGCCCATTCTTTTTTAAAAGAAATATTATCCAGCGAGTTCATTCCGATTACTTCTGCAGCAGTGCCGCAGAAAAAGGCACTTTCCGCTCCGCGTGCTTCCTCAATCGTTACTTCTTTTTCAACCACAGTAATCCCCAGAGACTCACAAATTTCAAAAACAGTAGCCCTTGTGATTCCAGGTAAAATACTTCCCGGTTGTGGTGTAAAAAGCTTTCCATCATTCTCAATGAAAATGTTGGCGCCCGGACCTTCAGCTACATATCCATTTATATCCAGCAAGAGCGCTTCATCAAATCCCTGCGCCTTTGCTTCCTGCGACGCAAGAATAGAATTCACATAATGACCGGTCGCCTTTGCTTCGATTTTGAACGCTTTTGGATTGGGGCGCTGAAAAGAAGATGTCATTACTTTCAATAATTTTTCCCCTAAAAAAGGTTCCATTTTCCAGGCTTCAATTGCTATAAAAGATTCCTTGTTTACAGCAAAACTCATGTTAGCCGGCGCATATACCAATGGCCTGATATAGGCATCCTGTAAATCGTTTATATCCAAAACCTCATAAGTGGCTTCTATCAGTTCTTCATTGCTCCAGCTATAAGGAAGATTAAGCGCATTAGCAGAATTTCTTAACCTGTCAAAATGTTCCTTCTCTTTAAAAATTTTTGTTTTTCCTGCTTCCGTTTTATAAGAACGAATGCCTTCAAACACGCCATAGCCATAGTGCAGCGTTTCACTATACAAATCGATTTTTGCTTCTGAAGCCTTTACGATTTTTCCATTCAAATAAATAAAAGTCTTTTCGTTGTAATACATAATTTTCTTTTTTTGATGTAGGTTTTTTAAATTAAAAAACCCGCCTCTTTTTGGAGGCGGGCTATTTTCTTAATGATCAATTTTTAAATAGTGGTTCCACCTCCATGAAAGGATATAATAATGACAACGACAGCGACGATAGTCACTATTGTATTTAGAATATCATTATTCAGTTTGCCTTTCAACATGCAATGTGAAATTGAAATGCAAACTTAGCATACCCTTTTATAAAAACAAAGAACTTTTTTTAAATTGCCAAACTTGGAAGGTTGGCAATCTTTATTTTTTTATTTATTAAATAATTGTCGCCTGTCCTACAGCCATGTTCCGAATGTTAGAATGATTCGGGATATCATTAGAAATAAAGTCACTGATCAATTCTCCGATTGTAGAAG